>Ga0315910_10005224_pt1 | contig 10678 bp, 11 predicted proteins | sample EdamamesoilMG_FD_204470 | JGI IMG/M metagenome (GOLD analysis project Ga0315910, IMG submission 204470) | Garden soil microbial communities collected in Santa Monica, California, United States - Edamame soil | ecosystem: Environmental > Terrestrial > Soil > Garden | place: USA: California...
CGGCGGCGAGCAGAGCGGCGGCGAGCGCCAACGTTGTGAGTTTTCCGTTTCGCATAGTTTCCCTTCGCCTCTACCGGGCGTCGCTTGGCAAGAAAGCGCTACTGTACCCACCTTTCTCATGGGCTTGAGCCCATGAAGCGGTGCGCACCTGTCAAAAGTTTTCTGTCCGGCATGCAGGTAGTGGGTGTCCTCGGCTGCCTCGCGGTGCCGCTCCGCGGCCTCCCCCTGGGATGCCGGCGTGACCTGAGTCACTCCGTACGCAGCGGCCATCGCGTACCGTCCGGCTTGGCTGCGGCAACTGAGCCGCGGCGCCGAGCATCGACTCGGAGGTTCATGCATGCGACCGATCGCCCGCGTTCTCATCGTCGCTGTCGCGCTGCTCGGCTCCTCGCCGGCGCCCGCGGAAGAGCTCGCCGTCAGCGACATAACGGCGTTTGGGGCGCAAATGGACGCTGCGGCTCAACGCTGTGAAGTCGATAAGGTGTTGAGCCGCATCGCCGAGCTCGCCGTCATCTCGGGCACGGGCGCAGCGCAGGGCGACATGTTTCGCATGAACAAAGCGCAGTACGGCGAGCTCCTGACAGTCGCGTGTGCCAGCGGCCGGCATTGGAGCTCCGTGCGGACCAACGAGAAGATCTCGATCGAAGACGACCAGGCGATCGTCACGGCGGACGTCGCCGAAACGATCACTCTCGACGGGCAGCAGGCCACATCGCGTCTCCGCGAGCGAGCCACCGTCGAGCTCATCGGCGGAAGGCTGATGCTGACGCAGCTCCACGTGAATCTCGTCGACTAACGAGCACGCCCATACACGTGACTACCGACGCCCGCACGACCACCCGTCCGCGCTGGCAGCGGCTGCTGCTCCAGCTGGCGCCGTCCGTGCCCGAGCTCGCCGTCGCGGCCGGGCTCGGCTTCGCCGTCTTCACGGTCACGATGCTGCTCGGCTGTCGCGCGCTCTCCCCGGCGTGCGACAGCACGGGCGGGCTCGTGGTCGTTGTCGCGGGGCTCGTCGCGAGCACCCTCGCGGCGAGCGGCTATTGGCTCGTCGCGTTGGCGCTTGGGCTCGCGCATCGACACCGCGCGCTACGCGCTCGACGCGGTCGTGGCCGCGATCGCGGTCGCGAATGTCAGCGTGCTCATGTGGCGCGAGCACAGCGCTGCGGCCACCTACCGCGCGGAACGCGAAGCCGCCGAGCGCAATGAAACCGCGGCTCGCGAGGCCTGGATCGCGGCGCTGAGACAGAATCCCAACGGCCACGGCCCTCCGGGCGTGGTGCCGCCGATGCTCGAGGTCGTCGACGAAGGTCGCAGCGTGCGCGTGACGAACACGACGCAAGAGTGGCTCACAGTCGCATTGGCGCGCGTGCTCCAAGACAACCAACGCGAGTGGCTCGCGTGCCCGCTGCTCACCGTCGGCGAGCACGCCGACTACTACCGGTTTTCGATCGGCCCCGGTCGCACGGCGCAATACGCACCCGTGCCGGACTGCGCCGCAGGTTTCGAAGGCGCGCCGCTCGAGTACCGCGTCGGCGATCCGCTGCCGAATCAGATCGGCTGGTGGTCGGACACGGCCTTCGCCGTTCCGAAGGGACGTTTGCCGTAGGATGCACGCGTCGTCGCGCGCTAAGCGCCCGGACGTTCTCGCCCTCGCCTCGAGCCGCGCTCGTGTGCGTAGACCCAAGTGAACTCGGCGCCCAACAGAAAGATCTGCGTCGAGTAGTAGACCCACACGAGCAGCACGACGAACGAGCCGGCCGCGCCGAATCCAGAGGCGATGCCGCTGTGGCCAATGTAAAGACCGATGAGGAATTTCCCGACGGCGAATAGCAGCGCCGTGACGATCGCGCCGATCCACACGTCGTGCCACGCGATATCGACTCGCGGCAGGAGCTTGTAGATGAGCGCGAAGAGCCCAGTCGTGATCGCGAGCGAGACGAGGAAGTTCACCGCCTCGAGCAGCACGGCCCATCCCTCGAACCAGCCGCCCCACCACTTGCCGAGAGCCGACAGCGCCGCGCTGATCACGAGCGACACGAGCAGCAAGAACGCGAGGGCGAGCACCATGCCGAACGACAGCACGCGAGCGCGCAGTAGCGACCAAAGGCCGCTCGTCGGTTTCAACTCCGCGCGCCAGATGCGATCGAGATCGCTCTGAAGCTCGGCGAACACCGTCGTCGCGCCGAGCAGCAGCAGCAAGAAGCTCGCGATCGTCGCGAACAGCCCTTCGTCGGGGTCGCTGCTGCTCTCGAGCAAGCCTTGTACCGCCGCCGCACCGTCGTCGCCGAGCAATCCCTGCAGCTGCGTAAAGATTTCCCCGCGCGCCGCTTCGTCGCCCAGGAAGAAACCCGCGACGGCGATCACGATGATGAGCACGGGCGCGATCGAGAACAGCGTGTAATAAGCGAGCGCGCCGCCCATGCTCGAGGCGTAGTCCTTTCTGAAGGACGCGACCGACGCTTTGATCAACGGCCAGATTCCAGGGCGGCTCATGATGGTCCCGCTGGTGCGACAACTGGGCCATGCAAGCCGCGTGCCTCGCGAGATGCTGGAAAGGCTCATGGCACGAGTCGTGCACTGTGTGGTGAGAAACGGCGGTACGAAGCGTGGAGTCTCTCGATAGTGTTCTCGTCCAAGCGGCGAAAGCGGCCGCGTACTACGTCGCGCTCATCGTGCTCGTGCGGCTCGCCGGCAAGCGCATGGCGGGACAAACGACGACGTTCGACCTCATCGTGCTAATCACGCTCGGCGTCGTCATTCAAACGGCGGCGCTGGCCGAGGGTGCCGCGAACGCGGCCGTCTTTGTCGTCACCGTATTTGCGCTTCACCGGCTGAACGCGTGGCTGTGCGCACGCTCGACGCCCATCCGGCATTTGCTCCGCGGCAAACCGCGGCCGCTGATCCGGGACGGCGAGATCATCGCGAGAGCGCTAGAGCTCGAGGGCGTCACACATGCGGAGCTGCTCGCGGGACTGCGCAAGCTCGGCTACGCGCGCGCAGACGACGTTCGTCTCGCCGTTCTCGAAGAAACCGGGCACATTTCGGCCGTGGGACGGGACTCCGGCTGACGTCGCTAACTATCGTCGAGCGGGACCACGTTTCGCCGCGCCGGCGAGCAAGCGGCTCGTCGTGACGATCGCCCGTGTGTGCTCGCCCTCGCCGATCGGACCCGCATCGTCGAACGCTTCGACCTTGAAGCGGAACAGCTTGCTGTCGGGCCCGAGATACGTCGCAACGGTGCGCACGTTGCCGCCGACCGGTGTAGCGGCCGTGTGCTTGATCGAGACCAAGACGCCGACCGAATGCTGGCCCGGCTCGAGCAGCGGGCGCATGAGCCGCGTCGCGGCCATCTCCATGAACGCGACCAAGCGCGACGTCGCGAAGACGTCCGGAAACGAATCGTCGGGCGAGAGCTCGAGAGCGGCTGCGCTATCGCTTGGCTGCACCGTGAAGCGCGCTTCGTGTGAATCGCCGATTTTCACGCCGCCTTCGCGCGCGGCCGAACCGAGGGCCGCGCCTCCTTCTTGCGTCGTGCGCCGATCGCGCCGCTCGCGGCGGCTTGCACGATGCGGCGGAATTTCGGGCACTCCATATGGCTCGGTGCCTTGCAATTCACGGCGTGCTCCAACCCGTCGCGCATCGCTGTGAGCTGCTTGATCGTCTCGTCGAGCTCTTTCGCTTTTGCCGCGAGCTTGTGCCGATCGATGCGCAGGCGCCCGTCCGAAGCAAACATCGCGGCGATCTCATCGAGCGAGAAGCCCGCCGCGCGCCCGAGCGCAATCAGCGCCAGGCGCTCGACGATGCCGGCCGCGTAGACGCGGCGCAAGCCGCGCCGGCCGACCGATTTGATGAGGCCTTTCTCCTCGTAGAACCGCAGCGCGGAGGCCGGCAACCGGCACTGCTGCGCGACCTCGGCGATGTCCAGATTTCGCATGACTCTGACCTCAAGTCGACTTGAGCCGGCAGAGTGCCTGCGCGATGTTGAACAAGCAACTTCACGAGAGAGCCGGCCGTGACTGCAAGAAGCGCTCGAGGAGTGCCGTGAACGCGTGCGGCGACTCCTCGGGCCACATGTGGGTGACACCGGGAACAGCTGTGTGCGTGCGGCCCGGAATGCAGCGCGCGGCTGCGCGCGAAACGACGCCGAAAAACGGCCGCGTGCGCTCGCCCCACGTCACCGCGACCGGCATGCGCAGGCGGCGCAGGTCGTCGGAGCTCAGGGGCGGCGGCGGTAGCTGTGAGAGCAAGAGCGGCAGCACGCGCGCGTTATCGAGCTGCACCCGGCGCCGTTCGGCGGGCTGCGACTCGAAGTAGCCGCGCGTCTGCCCGGAGCCGTCGAGCAGCGCGCGCACGGCGGCCTCGTTGTCGCCGCACTCGACGGCCGCGAACACGGGCTCGAACATCAGCTTTGCGTCCACCGCTATCTCCTCGAGCTCGTTCGCATTGGTGACGAACGTCGGCACGCCGGGCTCGTAGACGAACAAGCTCCGGAACAGACCGGGTTCCTCGCTCGCGGCGGTCAGCGCCACGTGCGCGCCGTACGACCAGGCAACAACGTGCGCCGCCTCGCCAACGTGCCGCAGCAACGCGACGAGATCGTCCGCGTGAGTGCGTACGCCGAACGGCGGCCAGTCGCGTGACCACTCGCCGAAGCCGAAATACCGCTGCGTGTACGCGATCGCGCGGTAGCGTGCCGAGAATGGAGAGCAGTGCGGCAGCCAGAGCCGATGATCGGACGGTGCCCCGTGCACGAACACGATCGGCTCTCCGCGCCCCCGCTCGAAATATTCGAGTGCCGCGCCGTTGATCGTGACGTGTTGCATCGCTCAGTTGGCCGCCGCGAAACCCGGCGGCTCGGTGCGCCAGCGGTAGCCGGCCTTGGCCGCCTCATAGCCGTTCGCAAACAGCTTGGCCATGTACACAGGATCGAAATCTTCGGCGGGTTGCTCGGTGAACTCGGCCGGTATGTGCGCCAGCTTGAAGTCGTTGCCGTCGCGCAGGCACAACGCGTAGATCTGATAGAGGTCGCCCAAACCTTGCGTGCGGATCAACGCTTGAATCGAGCGCGAGGCGATCGGCAGCACCTTGCGCGGCACGCCGTTGAAGTCGGCCTCGAGAAACGCGTTCCTGATCACGTATACGGTCGGTCGTCCCATCGCATTGAGCTTCGCAAGAATGCGCGGCCAATTCATCTCGGGCGGATAGACGAACACCTGCTGCGCCGTGCCGCCGTCGACGTGCATCTCGTCGTACGTTCGCCCGCCGGCTTCCACGGGAATCAGCACCGGCGGGAATGCCACGGGGATCGCGGCCGAGGCTTGCAGCACGTCGTGGATGAGCCGCGCCCTATTCGGCTGGCCACTAGCGGCGATCGCCCCCAGATCCCAGATTACCGGGCGGCCGACGTCGAGGTTCGCGGTGCCGATCCACAGCCGCCGGCCGCGGCGGTGCTGCACGGCAATCGCTTCGATGACGTCCTCCGAGATGTAGGACTCGATCAGCTTGCGCAGCGGCGTCGTGTCGGCCATCGCATCGCTGAACAGCCCTTTGAGGAAGCCCTTCATGACCGCGACGTCCTTCGTGCTCATCGTCGTATAGAGCTTTTCGACTTCGTCGTCGTAGTTGGACCCCAAGAATGCGAACGGCGCGATCAAGGCGCCGGTGCTGACGCCTGTGACCATGGTGAACTCGGGGCGCGTGCCGGCCGCAGTCCAGCCGACGAGGAAGCCCGCGCCGTAAGCGCCGTTGGCGCCGCCGCCCGAGATCGCGAGATACGCGTGCGGCTTGCCGTAGATTCCGTCGAACATTCCCGCGAGCTCCGCGTCCGAATACGCATCGAGCGCTTGCAGAGCGCGCTCGCAGGACGCGTCACCCCAGTACCGAGCGTCGGGAATGCCGGGAATCGAGGCAGAACGGATCAGCTCCGCGGGCAGCGGCGCCCGCTGCGGCGCAGCGGCGCAACCCGCGACCGCGACGAGCGCAAGAAACAGCGCGACGACTCTAAGCGGCCGCATGGTGCACACAGTGCCCTCCAAAGCTGGTTTGTTTGGGGGCGCCGTGCGGCGCCCCGGTAAAGCCAACACTGGGCCGGCCGGCCGCCGCGACAGAGTGATTTACGGTTATTAACGCGGTTCGATGTCGGCGCTAAGCTTCGAGCGCATGAACCCGGAAGCCGTCTCGGCACAGCTCGCGCGGATCCTCGCAAGCCCGCAATTCGCGCATTCCGAGCGCTTGAGCCGGTTCTTGAAGCTCGCTGTCGAGGTCGCGCAGCGCGGCGAGGCGCTCAAGGAATATCGGATCGGCGTCGACGTGTTCGACCGCGGCAAGAACTTCGATCCGCGCACCGATCCCATCGTCCGCGTTCAAGCAGCCAAGCTGCGCTCGAAGCTGCTCGAGTATTACGCGGGCGACGGCACGAGCGACGCGCTCGTGATCTCGGTTCCAAAGGGCAGCTACGCCGCCGAGATCCGCGCCGCCGAACGCGCGCCGCCGCCCACCGAGCCGCCGGCGAAACCTGCGACGGAAACGCGTGTCGCGGTGCTGCCGTTCGTGAGCATGAGCGCGGAGCAAGAGAACGAGCACTTCGCGGACGGGCTCACCGAGGAGCTCATCAATCGGCTCGCGCAAGTGCCGATGCTCCAAGTCGTGGCACGCACGTCGGCGTTCCGCTTCAAGAACCGCCGGCAGGACTTGCGCGAAGTCGGGGCGCTGCTCAGCGTAGGCCTAATCGTCGAAGGCAGCGTGCGGCGCGCCGGCGATCAAGTTCGCGTCACGGCGCAGCTCGTCGACGTCGCGACCGGCTATCACCAGCTCTCGCGCACCTATCAGCGGCAATTCACCGACGTTTTCGCTCTACAGGACGAGCTCGCTCAAGCTGTCGTCGACGAGATCACGCTGAAGAAGGACGCGCGCTCGCGCGTCAGGAAGTCGTCGCCGCCGTCCGACTTCGGCGCATACATGGTGTACCAGCGCGCGATGCTCGCGCTCGGGCTGCCGTTCGGCGATCACCATCGAACGGAGCAGCTGTTTCGCGAAGCGCTCGCGCTCGATCCGAAGTTCTCGCCCGCGTGGGGCGGGCTTGCGACCGCGTACTGGCTGCTCAGCTGGTATCGACAGATGCCGGCCACCGAAGCGATGCCGCGGTGCAAACAAGCTGCGTTGAAGACGCTCGAGCTCGACAACCAAGCTGCGGAAGGGCATTGCGCGCTCGGCATCGTCGAAAGCGGCTTCGAATGGAATTGGTCGTCCGCGGAGACGCGGTTCGAGCGCGCCATCGAGTTACAACCTGGGCTCGCGATCATCTATCCGTTTTACGCCGTCGGTTGCCTGATGCCTCAGCGCAAGGTCGAGAAGGCGGTCGCCATGATCGAGCGCAGCCTCGCGCTCGACCCGTTCAATCCACTGTTTCTCATCATCGGCGCGCTGATCTACGCCTACGCCGGCCGCTATGAGGACGTGCATCGTCTGCACTCGCTCGGAAAAGATCTGAACCCCGCCCAACCGCCGACCGGACCGGTCAACGCGCTGACGCACGAGCTCGAGGGCCGCCTCGACGCAGCGATCGAGGGATATGCCGTCTATGCAGCTCGGCCGGACATGACGAGCTTCATGGGCCACGCGCTGGCGAGAGCCGGGCGCATCGAGGAAGCGAAGGCGTGCATCGAGCGGCTGCTCGCGCTGCCCGCACCGCCGGCGCTCGAAGTCGCGCGCGTTTTTCTCGGCTTGAGAGAAGCCGACGAAGCGCTGCGTTGGCTCGAAAAAGCGGTCGCGCAGCGAGCCGTGCATCTGATCCTCGTGCCCGCCGACCCGCGGTTCGACTGGCTGCGCCAAGACCCGCGCTACGCGGAAGTCATGCGACCGATGGCGCTGCCCGCCACGGCGTAGCGCGTCAACCCCCTCCGTAAATAACCGTAAATCACTGCTGGCGGCGATCCGCCCCGCTCATCCTGCGCACCAACGACGGCGCACCCCGCGCCGAATTGCGACAAGCGAGGCAGGTATGAGCGACATCAAAGGTCAATCGGCAGGGATCCAAGGCACCTGGGACACGCAGTTCGAGGGCGTCAAGGACGCGTTCCAGCTGCAGCTCGATCGCGGCGAGGACATCGGCGCGTCGGCCTGTGTGTTCGTCGACGGCCAAGTCGTCGTCGACATCTGGGGCGGCTACTTCGACGGCACGTTCACGCGGCCGTGGGAGCGCCACACGATCGCGCAGATGTTCTCCTCGACCAAGACCGTGACGGCGCTTTGTGCGCTCGTGCTCGCGGATCACGGCGAGCTCGATCTCGACGCGCCCGTAGCGAAGTACTGGCCGGAGTTCGCGCAGAACGGCAAGAGCAAGATCGCGGTCAAGCAGTTGCTAGGCCACACGTCCGGCCTTCCGGGCTGGACCGAGCCGATGACGATCCAAGACATGTGCGACGTCGAGCAAGCCACGGCCAAGCTCGCGCGGCAGGCGCCGTGGTACGAGCCCGGGCGGACATCCGGCTATCACGGCATGAATCAGGGTCACCTCGTCGGCGAGGTCATCCGGCGCATCACGGGCAAGTCGCTCGGGCGCTACCTCGCAGAAGACATCGCTGCCCCCATTGGCGCCGGTCGAGACCTCTACATCGGCACCCCGGCGGAAGCCGACGCGCGCGTCTCGCTGTTGATCCAAGGCAAGCCCCTCGATCCGCCGCTCGGCGACTACATGACCCGCGCGTTGTTCAACCCGCGGGTTACGCCGCAAGACACGTGGGCGCTCCCGTGGCGCCGTGCGGAGATGGGCGCGGTCAACGGCCACGGCAACGGCCGCGGCATCGCGGCGGTGCAATCGATACTCGCGTCCGGCGGCGCGAACGGCGTTCGCCTGATGTCGGACACCGGGCGCATGCGCGTGCTGGAGCAGCAAGCCGACGGCAACGACGTGGTGATCGGACTGCCGATGCGCTGGGGCATGGGTTACTCGCTCGACCAGTCGTTCTTCGGTTTGCCCGCTTCGCGGCGCGTCGCATGGTGGGGCGGTAACGGCGGCTCGATGTCGTACGTCGATCTCGACGCGCGGATGGCCGTCGGCTACGTGCCGAATCGCTGGCTCGCAGGCGACGTGTCGTCGCTAGTGCGCGCCCGCAGTCTCGTGCTCGCCGCGTATGCGGCGCTCGAACGCGGCCAGCGCCGCGTCGCCAACCTTTGAGTCGCGGGCTTCACGAGGGAGACTCGCTATGTACGACCCATTCACTCGCGGCACTTCGCCCGTCGGCGTCAAGACCGTCGAGCTTCGCGACGCCGACGGCCGACACCTCTTGACCGAGGTTTGGTATTCGGCGGCCGCGCAACATCGCGGCGCAGATCTCGAGAACGCGACGCGCGATGAGTTCACGATCGCGCCGCGCATGCCGCGGGCGCGCCAGAACGCCGTGCGCGACGCGCAGCCGGCGCCCGGCCGTCGGCCACTCGTCCTGTATTGTCACGGCGGTTACGGCCACCGGCGCGAGTCGAGCAATCTCTGCACGCATCTCGCAAGCCAGGGGTACGTGGTCGGGGCTTGCGACTTTCCCGGCGATCACATCGCCGACGTGATGCCGGCATCGTTCGGCGGAACCGCGAAAGTGGCGACGACACCCATCGACGAATCGGCAATGCGTCGTCCGCGGCAAACACTCGCCGCGCTGGACGGTCTACTCACAATCGCCCCTGCGCTCGGCCTCGCGATCGACGGCTCTCGCGTCGGTACGACCGGCATCTCGATGGGCGGATTCACGTCGCTCGCCGTGAACTCTCTCGATGCGCGCTTCGCCGCGTCGTTCGCGATGTGTCCGATGTACGGCTCGCGGGGCCCGCTCAAGGCGGTCGCGCGCTTGGCGCCGTTGCTCACGATCGACGATTGGCGGCAGCGCCCGCAGGTGTTCGTGCTCGCGAACGAGCTCGATTCGCATGTGATGCTCGCCGACCTTCGCGACCTGCACGCGCGGCTGCCCGAGCCGAAACGCTTCGCCGTGCTGAAGCGGGCCGGGCACATTCACTATGCAGACGGCGCCGAAGCGGGACACGAGCTCTTCCGCAAAGCGTACTTGAGCGGCGAGTTTCCGGATCCCGAGATCGATGCGTTTGCGCTCGGTACGGCGATGCGGCCGTTCGCGGAGCTCATCAGCGAGGCCGACGCCAACGCGACAGCGCGCGCGCTGCTGCTCGCCCACATGGATTCCGTGCTACGGCAAAACAGCGAGGCCACCGCGTTCCTAGACGGTGGCATCGCCGCGACGTTCGCGGCACGTGGCATCGCGCTGGAGGCCACATGAACGATCTCGCGTACGCGTTCACGCTGTGCCTCGCGACGCTCGGCCCGACGAAGACGGTCCCGGTCTTCTATCAGGCGACGCACTCGGCGGACTGGCGCACGGTGCTCGCGCTGGCGACGAAGAGCACGCTCGTCGCCACGGCGATCGTGCTGTTCGTCGCGCTCAGCGCGAGCGGCACTCTCGTGAAATGGCAGGTGTCGATCGAAGCCGTCGAGATCGCGGGCGGCATAGTGCTTGCGCTCGCTGCCGTGAAAACGCTGACGAACCCGAGCTTCGCGGAGGTGCAAAGCGGCGGCGCTGTAGTCAGCGAGACGAAGCCCAGTGCGCGTTGGCTGGGCCGGCCCGTGCTCGCGCCGCTCGCCGTGCCGGGCATCGTGCCGCCCGTCGGCATCATGGTC
>Ga0315910_10005225_pt1 | contig 10677 bp, 8 predicted proteins | sample EdamamesoilMG_FD_204470 | JGI IMG/M metagenome (GOLD analysis project Ga0315910, IMG submission 204470) | Garden soil microbial communities collected in Santa Monica, California, United States - Edamame soil | ecosystem: Environmental > Terrestrial > Soil > Garden | place: USA: California...
CTCCTGCTTTTGTGGGCGCCGCTTGCCATCGCGCCGCTGGACCGTGCCGACTGGATCCTCGAGAACGTGCTTCTGCTGGCGGCCATCGTATTTCTTGCAGCCACGTGGCGCGCCTTTCCGCTTTCGCGGGTGTCCTATTCCCTGATCTTCGTCTTCCTGTGCCTGCACACCATCGGCGCGCACTACACCTATGCAGAAGTTCCCTACGATGCCTGGTTCGAAGGGCTCACCGGCCGCAGCTTCAACAGCCTCGTCGGCTGGGAGCGCAACAACTTCGATCGCGTGGTGCACTTCTGCTATGGCCTGCTGCTGGCCTATCCCGTGCGCGAGATGTTCCTGCGCATTGCCGGTGTGCGCGGTTTCTGGAGCTACTTCCTGCCGCTCGACCTGACCATGTCCACCTCGATGCTGTACGAGCTGATCGAATGGGCCGCGGCCGAGTACTTCGGTGGTGAACTGGGGATGGCCTATCTGGGCACCCAGGGCGATGTCTGGGATGCGCACAAGGACATGGCACTGGCGAGCCTGGGCGCGCTCATCACGATGTGCGTGACAGCGCTGATCAACTGGCGCCTGCAGCGCGACTTCGCGGCCGAGTGGGCGGACAGCGTGCGGATCCGTGACGTCGGACCCACCGGGGAGGCAGCGATTGCCGCGATGCTGCGCGAGAGGCGTCACGCCAAGACTGGTCGGGATGACAGGATTTGAACCTGCAACTCCTACGTTATATTGGGATTTCACTGGGTCGCAGGAGGCGCGCCGTGCACAGGACTCGCTTTTGGACGCCGATCGCACGGCCATTCCTCCTCTGCGTGGCGGTTTCGATCAGCGCGTTTCAGCTGGCCCTCGCTGCACCCAACGTCCCCGTCCTCGAAGCTGCGAAGAGCTGCGAACCCGATGCGAGAGCGCTCCTGCAACAGCTCGTGCAGATCGACTCTGGCACGGGCGATGCGCAGGGGCTTGCGGCCATGAGCGCGATCCTGAAGCCGAGACTCGAACAGGTGGGTGCAGAGGTCCAAAGCATTCCGGCGGATGCTCCTGCTGTTGGCGACAATCTCGTGGCCACGCTCACTGGCACGGGCAAGGGTCGCATTCTGCTCATCGCCCACATGGACACGGTGTTTCCCCATGGCGCGGTAGCCCAGCGGCCTTACAAGGTTGTCGACAACCATGGTGTCGGACCAGGAGCCGGCGACGACAAGTCGGGCATCGTTGCTGCCGTGTGTGCGTTGCGGATCCTGCATGACCTCAGGTTTCGTGACTATTCGCGCATTACGTTGATTCTCAATTCCAATGAAGAAACAGGTTCGTGGGGGACGCGCGATCTCATTCGCAGGAGTGCGCAGCAGAGTGACGTCGCCATCAACCTGGAGCGGGGCGCACCACCCGATGCTGCCGTGATCAGCCGCAAAGGCTCCGCAGTGATCACGCTCGAGGTCAGCGGTCGTGCCGCGCACTCAGGCCTTGAGCCCGAGAAGGGCCGGAATGCCGTTTTGGAGGCGGCGCGTCAGGCCTTGCAGCTCGCGTCCCTCGCAGATGCCACGAAACAAACGACCGTCAACGTCACGATGTTTCAGGGTGGCAACGCAATCAACGTCATTCCCGATCACGCCACCGTGACGGCAGACGTCAGGGCATTCACCTCGGAGGAGTTCGATCGTGTGGAGGCCGGGCTGATGCGGCTCGCCAGCCGCACTACGGTGCCCGACGTTCTGGTGAAGGCGGTGATGCAGCGGAACTTTCCTGCCTGGCCGCAGGCGGCCTCCACTCATGCGCTGCTCGCGCGTGCCCGCCGCCTCTATGCCGAGATCGATCGTGGACTGGAGGGGGTCGCCGTCGGCAGCTCTGCCGATGTTGCGGTTGCCGCGGAAACGGGCATTGCGTCCCTCGACGGCCTCGGGCTGCTCGGCGGTGGCGCGCACGGCGCCGACGACTACGCAGATCTGTCGAGCATCGTTCCTCGTGTCTACCTGCTGACTCGCATGCTGATGGATCTGGGACACGACCCGCCCGCGGCCGGCGGCGCGACTTCAGGCAAGGGTGGCGAGTAGCAAGTACCGGGAAAGACTGGTCGGGATGACAGGATTTGAACCTGCGACACCTACGTCCCGAACGTAGTGCTCTACCAGGCTGAGCTACATCCCGACAGCGTGGGCGCGGGAGTGTACGCGAGGCCCGGCGGGCCTGTCACGACCCGCCCGTCGCCGGAGCGGTCTACCGATCCCTTCCCACGGCCACGTCGGCCAGACCGGCCAGTGCATCGCGGTAGCGGGACGCCGGCACCGCGGCCAGCGCGCTTGCGGCCGACCGGGATTCCGCCTCCGCCCGTTCGCGCGTGTACTCGATGCCGCCGCTGGCGTCGATGCAGGTAATGATCCGGGCCAGATCGCCGCCGCGCTGCGCTCCCTGGCCACCGTAGAGAATGGCGGTCCGGATCAGTTCGCGGTCCTCTTCCGAGGCATTGCGCATGGCATGGATCAGCGGCAGCGTGGGCTTGCCCTCGGCCAGGTCCTCGCCCAGGTTCTTGCCCCGAGTCGCCGGATCGGAACGGTAATCCAGCACGTCATCGATGAGCTGGTAAGCGGTGCCCAGATGCTTGCCGTAGGCCGCCAGTGCGCGCTGCACTTCGTCCGTGCCGCCACACAGCACCCCCGCCACCCGCGCACCCGCCTCGAAAAGCTGCGCCGTCTTGCGGTAGATCACCTCGAGATAGCGTTCCTCGGTGGTATCCGGGTCCTGCGCGTTCATCAGCTGCAGGACCTCGCCCTCAGCGATGACATTGGTGGCGTCAGCCATGATGGTCATCACGCGCGGCTCACCGATGGCGGCCATCATCTGGAAGGCGCGGGAGTACACGAAATCGCCCACCAGCACGCTGGCCTCGTTGCCGAACAGGGCATTGGCCGTTTCGCGGCCGCGGCGCATGGCGGAGTGATCCACCACGTCGTCGTGCAGCAGGGTGGCGGTGTGGATGAATTCGATGAAGGCGGCGGCTTCCTGGTGCGTGGTGCCCTGGAGGGCCTTGCCGCCGGCGGCTGCATGGGCGGACAGCAGCACGATCAGGGGCCTCAGGCGCTTGCCGCCCCCGGCCACGATATGCTCGGCCACCTGGCTGACCAGCGGCACGCCACTGGCCAGGCGGGCACGGATCACCCCGTCCACGGCGGCCAGATCGGCGGTCACCAGCCCTCGAATCTCCTCCAGCGTCATCGGTTTGCAGTCCCCTCCATCCGGGGCCCTCTGAAATGGGGGGTGAATGGTATCAGGCGGCGTTCCCGGGACCGGACCCAAGTGGCTGTTTGGCCGTGGGAAATAGGCCAATTACGGGTTTGACCGGGAGGGGGCCGACCATTAGAATGCGCGGCCTTTCGGATTGGAGCCTTTCCATGTACGCCGTGATCGCCACAGGTGGCAAGCAGTACCGGGTCGAAAAAGACAGCCTGCTGAAGGTCGAGAAGCTCGACGCAGCGCCGGGTTCGACCGTGTCCTTCGACAAAGTCCTGCTGGTGGCCGATGGCGGCAACATCAAGGTGGGCACGCCCCTGCTGCAGGGTGCGACGGTCAGCGCGACGGTCGAGAGCCACGGTCAGGGCGAGAAGAAGGTGATCGTGAAGTTCCGCCGCCGCAAGCATTACAAGCGCGCCGGCAATCATCGCCAGCAGTACACGCTGGTGAAGATCACCGCGATCGCCTGAGGAGTAACGAGAAATGGCACACAAGAAAGCAGGCGGCAGTACCCGCAACGGCCGCGAATCCCACAGCAAGCGACTGGGCGTGAAGCGCTTCGGCGGCGAGCATGTGCTGGCTGGCAACATCCTGGTTCGCCAGCGTGGCACGCCGATGCGCGCCGGCTCGAACGTGGGCATTGGCACCGATCACACGCTGTTCGCGCTGGTGACGGGCAAGGTGCAGTTCGACAAGAAGGGCGGTGAAGGCCGCACCTTCGTGAGCGTGATCCCCGAGTAAGCGCGACGCGCGTACCGGATCATCCACAGCCCCGGCCCAGTGCCGGGGTTTGTGTTTCCGGATGATGGAAATTGAGGGCGGAGTACAGACATGAAGTTCGTCGATGAAGCCACGGTAAAGGTGCAGGCCGGCAACGGCGGCCGTGGCTGCGTCAGCTTCCGGCGCGAGAAATTCGTGCCTTTCGGCGGACCGGATGGTGGTGACGGCGGCAGCGGCGGAAGTGTGTGGCTGCGTGCGAAGGAAGGCATCAATACGCTGGCGGACTTCCGCATCCAGCGCACCTACCGGGCGCGCAATGGCGAGGGTGGTTCGGGCAATGACTGCACCGGGCGCGGTGGTGAGGATCTGTACGTTGATGTCCCGGTGGGTACCACCGTTACCGACCAGGAAACTGGCGAAGAACTGGGCGACCTGAAGGCCGCCGGCCAGACGCTGAAAGTCGTGGAAGGTGGCAAGGGCGGCTTCGGCAACACCAAGTTCAAATCGAGCACGAATCGCGCGCCGCGGCAGTTCGGTTCGGGTCTGCCCGGCGAAAAACGCACGCTGGGTTTCGAGATGAAGGTCATCGCCGACGTCGGTCTGCTGGGCCTGCCCAATGCCGGCAAGTCCACGCTGATCCGCGCGGTGTCGGCGGCGCGCCCGCGCGTGGCGGATTATCCCTTCACCACGCTGTATCCGAACCTCGGCGTGGTCGATGTGGGCCAGCACCGAAGCTTCGTGATGGCGGATATCCCTGGCCTCATCGAAGGTGCGGCCGAAGGGGCCGGGCTGGGGCATCGTTTCCTCAAGCACCTGCAGCGCACACGCGTGCTGCTGCACCTGATCGACATCGCGCCGCTGGATCCGGAAGCCGATCCGGTACGTGACGCCAAGGCGATCTATGGCGAGCTGAAGAAGTACAGCGCCGACCTGGCGGAAAAACCGCGCTGGCTGGTGCTGAACAAGATGGACCTGCTGCCCGTTGAGGAGGCGCGCGAACGCGCGGCGCGGATCGTGCGGCAGCTGAGGTTCACCGGGCCGGCATTCCTGCTTTCGGGCGCCACGGGCGAGGGCACGCGTCCGTTGTGCGAGGCCGTGATGCAATTGCTGGAGGCAGTGGCTGCCGGGCGCGAGCCCCATGTGCGCGGCACTTTCGAGGTAGCCGTGCCGGCGCCGAAACCGCGGGCTACGAAAGCCAGGGCGCCGGCCAAAAAGGCTGCCATGAAGCCTGCTGCACGAAAGCCTGCCGTGAAGAAGCCGGCGAAAAAGGCGGCGAAGAAGAAATGAAAAAGGCCCGCTTTCGCGGGCCTTTTCCTTGAAGCTCGGTCCGGAAGTGTCCGGATCCTTGCCCGTCGCTGGCCTGGTATCAGGCCTTGCCGGCGGTAGCTTTCGCCTTGGCGGCCAGGCGGCTCTTGTGGCGGGCGGCCTTGTTGCGGTGGATCAGGCCCTTGGAAACCATCGAGTCGATGGTGGGCTGGGCGGTCTTGAGCGCAGCGCGGGCCTCGTCGGGCTTGCCGCTGGTGGCGACGTCGGTGGCCTTGCGGATGGCCGTGCGCAGCTTCGAACGCAGCGCCACGTTGGCGGCTCGATGCTTGATGGCCTGCCGGGCTGCCTTTTCCGCTGACTTCGTGTTTGCCACGCTGTGGACTCCGCTCAAATTAGGGGTGTTTCGGGGGCGCGTAGTGTGGTCAGAGGGCGGGTGGAAGTCAACCCGAAACCGGGCAAAACGACGGTTAAATCCTAGAGAAGTCCGGGGGTTGGGGCGGTCCGGCGGGGATGGTTCTGCTAGTCTCCCGGCGCTGATGAGCCGTCCACTTCTCAAGAACACCACGACCACCGGCCTCGCCACGCTGCTGTCGCGGATCACCGGCCTGCTGCGCGATTCCTTCATGGGTCAGGCCATCGGGGTGGGCCCCATCTCCGACGCCTTCTACGTGGCGTTCAAGATTCCCAATTTCCTGCGCCGCCTGTTCGCCGAGGGCGCCTTCTCGCAGTCCTTCGTGCCGGTGATCACCGAGTACAAGACCCAGCGCGGGCAGGAAGAGGTACGGACCCTTGTGGCCGGCGTTGCGGGCACGCTGGGCGGCGTGCTGTTCCTGCTGAGCATCATCGGCGTGGTCGCGGCGCCGCTGATCATCTTCCTGTTCGCGCCCAAGTGGGGTGTGGGCGGCAATGATCAGTTCGATCTCGCGGTGCAGATGCTGCGCTGGACCTTTCCGTACCTGTTCTTCATCTCGCTGGTGTCGCTGTTCTCCGGGGTGCTGAACAGCTACGGCCGATTCTTCATCCCGGCCTTCACGCAGGTGATCATGAACCTCGTGATGATCGTTGCCGCGCTGCTGTTCGCCGCGCGCAGCGACAACCCGGGGCTGGTGCTCGCCATCGGCGTGTTCGTCTCCGGTGTGCTGCAGCTGGCATTCCAGCTTCCCAGCGTCGCGCGCCTGGGAGTGCTGGCGCTGCCGCGCTGGCGGCCCGCGCTCGAGGGCGTGCGCCGCGTGGCGAAACTGATGGTGCCGGGAATCGTCGGCAGCTCCATGGCGCAGATCAGCCTGCTGCTGGACACGCAGATCGCCACCGCGCTGGCGACCGGCAGCGTGAGCTGGCTGTATTTCGCCGACCGGCTGATGGAGTTTCCGCTGGGTGTTTTCAGCATCGCGCTGGCCACGGTGATCCTGCCCGGGCTCTCCGCGCATCATGCGTCGAAGTCCTCGGCACAGTTCTCGGGCACGCTGGACTGGGCGCTGCGGCTGGTGCTGCTGCTGGCCTCTCCCGCCGCCGTGGGCATGTTGTGCTTCGCGGGCCCCATGACGGCGATGATCTTCGGCTACCGCCAGTTCGGTCCGGATGATGTGGAGAAGACCAGCTATGCGCTGATGGCGTATTCCTGGGGACTGCTGGGATTCAGTTTCGTGAAGGTGCTGGTGCCGGGTTACTACGCGCGCCAGGACACGAAGCGGCCGGTGCGCATTGCGATGACGGCACTGGGCGTGACCATGGGGCTCAACGTGCTGGTGGTGCTGCCCGCGTCCAAGCTGGGGTTCCCGAATCCGCACATCCTGATCGCCACTTCCACCTGCATCGGTGCGGCAATCAATACATTTCTGCTTTGGCGCGGACTCCGGCGCGAGGGCGTGCTGGTTCACTCTCCGGGCTGGACGGCCTTCGTGCTGCGAGTCGTCGGCGCCAATGCCGTGATGGGTGCGCTGCTGTGGTGGCTGGCGGGTGATACGCGTCACTGGGCGACGCTGCCCTTCATCGAGCGGGTGCTGCGCGGCGGCGGCGGCATCCTGGCGGGCGCGATTGTGTACTTCGCGGTGCTGTTCGCGCTGGGCATGCGCCAGCGTCATCTGCGCACCTCGGCGGCGTGATGCGGCTCTGGCGCAGCCTCCAGCGTGGCGCGCAGCGGCCCGGCAGATCGTCGGGCTATGCGGCCACCATCGGCGGCTTCGATGGCATTCATCTCGGGCACCGCGCGCTGATCGACCGCGCCGCGGCACTGGCGGATGCGCGCGGGCTCGACACCCTGCTGGTGACCTTCGAACCCCTGCCCAAGGAATTCCTGTCGAACGAGCCGGTGGCGCGGCTGACCAGTTTCCGCGAGCGCTGGCGCATCCTCGAGAAGGATGGCCCCGGCGTGTTCTGCGTGCTGCCTTTCAACGCGCGGCTGCGCAGCCTCCGCGCCGCCGAATTCACCGCGCTGCTGGCAGGCGCGGGAGTGCGGCAGCTGGTGATCGGCCACGATTTCAGGGCGGCCTACCGCGGCGAGGCGGATGCCGACTGGTTCCGGCTGCATGCGCCGGCCATGGGAATGGAAGTTGATGTCATCTCCCCGGTCTGCGCGGGAACTGAGCGGGTGAGCAGTGGCCTGATCCGCCAGGCCCTGCTGGCCGGCGAACTGGAGCATGCCGCGAGGCTGCTGGGACGGCCGTACTCCATGCGCGGGCGCGTGGAGCATGGCGAGCACCTGGGGCGGACACTGGGATTTCCCACCGCCAACCTGCGGCTGGCGCGACGGCGGACCCCCATGGACGGTATCTTTGCGGTTCGCGTGCATGGTGTCGGCGAGGGAATCCGGGAGGGCGTCGCCAGCCTGGGCACCCGTCCCACCGTGGGTGGCGTACGGCCCCTGCTGGAAACGCATGTGTTCGATTTTTCGGGCGATCTTTACGGCCGGGAGATCGAGGTGGAGTTCGTGGCGCGCCTCCGGGAGGAGCGCCGCTTCGATGATCTCGGGGCGATGGTGGAGCAGATGCATCGCGATGCGGCGGCCGCCCGGGCCGTGCTGGCGGTGCGTTAATCGTTGGAGTGCGGGAACTTGGCTGACTACAAGAGTACGGTGAACCTGCCGCAGACGGATTTCGCGATGAAGGCGGATCTGGCGCGGCGCGAGCCGGAGATGCTGAAGTGGTGGGAAAGCAATGATGTGTACGGAGAACTCCGGCGCATCGCACGTGGCCGGCCACGTTTCGCGTTGCATGATGGTCCGCCGTATGCGAATGGCCTGATCCACATCGGCCATGCCTCCAACAAGATCCTGAAGGACATGATCGTCAAGTCACGGACACTGGACGGTTACGACTCGCCGTACATTCCGGGCTGGGACTGCCACGGCCTGCCCATCGAACTGCAGGTCGAGAAGAAGCACGGCCGCGTGGGTCAGAAGCTGGATGCGCGGGGATTTCGCGCCGCCTGCCGCGCCTATGCGCAGGAGCAGGTCGAACTGCAGCGCCGCGACTTCAAGCGGCTGGGCGTGATGGGCGACTGGGACCGGCCCTACATCACCATGGATGCACGCTACGAGGCGCAGCAGATCCGGTCGCTGGGCAAGGTCATCGCCAACGGCCACCTCTATAAAGGCGCCAAGCCGGTGTACTGGTGCCTGGATTGCCGCTCGGCGCTGGCCGAGGCCGAAGTGGAATACGAAGACAAGGTTTCCCCTGCCATCGACGTGGCTTTCCAGGTCGCGGATGGAGCGGATCTGGCGCGCCGCATCGGCGTGGCCACCGATGCCGCTGCTCCCGTGCAGGTGGTGATCTGGACCACCACACCCTGGACCTTGCCTGCCAATGAGGCCGTGGCGCTGCGCGCCGACTTTGAATATCTGCTGCTGGAGTTCCTGCGTGAGGGTGTGCGCCGCCGCGTGATCCTGGCGGCCGGCCTGGCTGCCGCCTGCCTGCAGCGCTACACGGATGCGGGCTCGGCGGCCGGTGTGCGGGAACTGGCGCGCTTCGAAGGTCGCGCGCTGGAAGGCCTGCTGCTGCAGCACCCTTTCCAGGACCGGCGGGTGCCGGTCATCCTCGGTGACCACGTCACGCTCGAAGCCGGCACGGGCGCCGTGCATACCGCGCCCGCGCATGGCCAGGACGACTACATCGTGGGCCGGCGCTACAACCTGCCGGTGGTCAATCCGGTGCGTGGCGACGGTCGATTCCAGGCCGAAGTGCCACTGGTCGGTGGCATGAAACTGGATGAGGCCAGCAAGGTCATCATCGATACCCTGCAGGCCAGTGGCGCATTGCTGCATCACTCACCGCTGAAGCACAGCTATCCGCACTGCTGGCGCCACAAGACGCCGGTCATCTTCCTGGCCACGCCGCAGTGGTTCATCTCGATGGAGCGCAACGGACTGCGCAAGAGCGCGCTGCGCGATATTCCCCAGGTGAAGTGGATTCCGGCCTGGGGCCAGCAGCGCATCGCCGGGATGATCGAGACCCGTCCCGACTGGTGCATCTCGCGGCAGCGCACCTGGGGCGTGCCCATTGCGCTGTTCGTGCACGAGACCACGGGCGAACTGCACCCGCGAACGCCCGAGCTGATCGAGGCCGTGGCGCGACGCGTCGAGCAGGGTGGCATCGACGCCTGGTTCGACCTCGACGCGCGTGAGCTGCTCGGTGCCGACGCGGATACGTACCAGAAGGTCACCGACGTCATGGACGTGTGGACCGATTCGGGCGTGAGCTTCGAGTGCGTTGGCGCCGACCGTCCGGAAATCGCCGCGCCGGTCGAGATGTATCTCGAGGGATCAGACCAGCATCGCGGCTGGTTCCACAGCTCGCTGCTGATGTCCGAGGCGATGTACGACCGCGCTCCCTACAAGAGTGTGCTGACCCACGGCTTCACCGTCGACGAGAAGGGTCGCAAGATGTCCAAGTCGCTGGGCAACGTGGTCGCCCCCGACAAGGTCATGAACACGCTGGGCGCCGATGTGCTGCGGCTGTGGGTTGCGGCAACCGACTACACCGGCGAGATGTCCGTCTCGGACGAGATCCTGAAGCGCACCTCCGATTCCTATCGCCGCATCCGCAACACCGTGCGTTTCCTGCTCGGCAACCTGCACGGCTTCGATCCGGAGCGCGATGCGGTGCCCATGGACCGGCTCATCGACTTCGATGCCTGGGTGATCCGCCGGGCAGAGGCGCTGCAGCAGGAAGTGGTGACGGCCTATCGCGACTACCAGTTCCTGGTGGTGTACCAGCGCGTGCACAATTTCTGCGTCAACGACCTGGGTGGGCTGTACCTGGACGTGCTGAAGGACCGCATGTACACCACGCAGGCGGAAGGTCATGCGCGCCGTTCCGCGCAGACCGCCATGCTGCACATCCTGCAGGCCATGGTGCGCTGGCTGGCGCCGGTGCTGTCATTCACCGCCGAGGAGATCTGGCAGGCGCTGCCGGCCAGCGCGCGCGGCGCGAAGTCGGTGTTCCTGACTACCTGGCATGAGTTCCCGCCGGT
>Ga0315910_10005226_pt1 | contig 10677 bp, 10 predicted proteins | sample EdamamesoilMG_FD_204470 | JGI IMG/M metagenome (GOLD analysis project Ga0315910, IMG submission 204470) | Garden soil microbial communities collected in Santa Monica, California, United States - Edamame soil | ecosystem: Environmental > Terrestrial > Soil > Garden | place: USA: California...
CTGCTCGCGGAAGAAGCCGTTCTGGTTCGGCAGCGCGAGGTGCACGCGGGCGTTCTGCACCGCCGCCATCGCCAGGATCGAGCGGGTCAGCTCGCCCTCGAGGCCGCGCTGCGCGGTCAGGCGTTCCTGGAACTGGGTCTGGCCGAAGCGCGCGCCGTCCATCAGCTCGTAGCCGACCACCGAGCCCTTGGGCAGGCCGGCCGAGGCGAGCTTCAGGCGCACGTCGTGCACCTTGGCGGCCGGCACCAGGATCGCCGCGCCGCCGTCGGCATGGCGGTAGGGCACGTTCATCTGCGACAGCTGGGCGATGATCGCGCCGCCGTCCTTGTCGGACAGGTTGGCGTAGAGCACCTTGTAGTCGCCCTGGCTGGTCCACATCGTCATCGCCATCACGACCGCGGCGAGCGCCGCCAGGCCGAGGCCGAGGCCGAACTTGTTCTTCGCCGGCAGTGCCGCCAGGCGCGCGCCGAAGCCGGCGGGCTGCACCAGGGGCAGGGCGGGGTTCACAGCAACAGCGTTGTCCATGGTCGGTGGGTCGATGGCGGGATGACAGGTCCGCCGATCGAAACCGATTGTTCGAGAACTTGAGGGCCGCGGATGCCGCGAACAGCCGTCCCAAAGCGCGCCAGTTCGCCCCACCGCCTCAGGGCCGCGTGACTACGATCAGGCCATTCCCTCATCGGGAGAAGTCCGTTGAACGTCACCCTCAAACCCTTCGATTTCGCCCAGGCCGCCGCGCGTGCCGGGCTCACCACCAACGGCCAGCCGCTGAAGAGCAAGGCGGTCGAGGGCGCGGGCTTCCAGCAGGCGCTGACGCAGGCGCTGGGTGCGGTCAGCAGGAGCCAGAACGAGGCCACCCGGCTGCAGCGCGAGGTGCAGATGGACAACCCCGCGGTCAGCCTCGAGGAGACGATGGTCGCGATGCAGAAGGCCCAGATCGGCTTCCAGTCCACCCTCGCCGTGCGCAACCGCCTGGTGGCCGCGTACAGCGAGATCATGAACATGCAGGTCTAGCAGACTGGCTTCGCCAGCCTGCTGGACCTGCGGTCCCAACGTTGCGCTCCCCCTGCCCCCTCCGCGAGGGGGTTCCGGCATGGATGACGAGGTGCAGGCGCCCGGCCGTCAGGCCGTCGTGCTGCGAACTGGAGCCCCCGCTCGGAGGGGGCGCGGGGGAGCGAAACATCGGCGCCGGAGGCGTGAACCTGCAGGGTTCACGCCTGTTTGTCGAGCTTCTCTCCGAGGATCGGCATCGAGCCGTAGGGCGACGGCTGCTTGGACGCGGGCTCGAGCTCGCGCTGCAGCCGCGACAGCCACGGGAAGCGTGGCGGGATCGGCTGGTTGGTCGCCTCGTCCCGCTGGACGAGCGATTCCGCAGCCGCGGTTTCGGCGGGGGCGGCATCGGCCGGTCGGCTCGCCGAATTCGGCAACACGACACGACCAACACCCGTGACGTTGCTGACGCTCATGGGACGCTCCTGTTGCGGGGCGGTGTGTAACCCCAACATCGGAATCCGGTCGGCAGACTTGAGGGGTGCAAGCGTGACGTTGTAACGAAATGCTGCACAGACGGCGCCGGACGACCGATCCGTCAGTCGTCGATCGCCATCAGCCGGCGGCGTTTCTGCGTCTGATCGATGTAGCGCTGCAGCGCGCGTGCGGCGTCGTGGCCCGCGTCGACGAACTCGCAGCCCAGCCGCACGCCCTTGGACTCGGGGTTCAGCGAGGTGACGTGCTGCAGCCGCAGGTTGGCGTGGAAGCGCGTGTCCGCATCGAGGTCGACCTGCACCTGGTTCATCACCATGCCGGGGCTCAGCGGCGGCACGTCGTCGGGCAGGAACAGCGCGCAGCCGCCGATGCTGACGTCGAGCACGCGCAGCGCGAGCTGCATCTCGGCGATCACCGGGTGTCGCACCCGCACCAGCGGCGTGCTGCGCAGCAGCGGGCGGACCCGGAACGCGTTGCGGCGCTGGAAGCGGAACAGTTCGCGCGGGAACGCCGTGCCGATCGCACTGCCACCGGGGCTGCGCACGAGCACCAGGTTGGCGACGTCGAACTGCACCTTGATGCTGTCGAGGTAGCCGACCACGGTCGCTTCCTGGCTGTCGACGATCTGCTGCGAGACCGGCGCGTTCGCATCGGCGGCGAAGCTGAGCTTGCCCTTGACCGCGTCGACCGACCACAGCGTCGTGCTCAGCATGCCGCCGTGGCTGCCGTTCAGGTTGAGCAGCAGGTTGCCGTCCTGGAACTGGCGCAGGATCGCGCCGATCTCGCGCGGCGCGGTGATGCGGAAGTCGTCCAGTCCGCCCGGCGCCGCGGACAGCGCCTCGAGGGGCATCGGCAGGGTTTCCATCGCGCGGCGGCTCCGACCGGGATCAGTGCAGCGTCTTGGGCCGTGCGGCGAGGATGTCGTCGAGCTGCTCGAGCCAGGGCTCGGCGAGATGACGGATCTCGGCGTCGTTGACGAGGATGCGCTGCATGATGCGCGACTTCAGCTGCGCCTCCTCGGCACCCAGCGGCTGCCGGGCGGCGGCGTTCTTCAGCTGGGAGATCAGCAGCGCGCAGGCGCCTTCGAGCTTGACGACGTGGTCCCAGTTGCCCGAACGGGCCGCCTCGAGCATGTCCTGGCTGGCCTGCTCGATCGCCTGGTAGTAGTTCAGCAGTTGCGTGCTCATGGCGGCGTCCCGGCTCATTGCGGCCGGCCGGTCACGCGCGGGCCGATCTCGGCCCAGGCGCTGCGCACCGGCTCCATCAGGCGCACGCATTCGGCGAGCGCGTCGAGGTCGTTGTGCAGGTTGGCGTGGGTCAGCCGCAGCGAGATGTAGGTGTACAGCGCGCTCAGGTCGGCCGCGATCCGGCCGCCGGCCTCCATGTCGAGCGCGCCCTTCAGGCCTTCCTCGACGATGCGTGCGGCGTGGCTGATCGCGCGCCCCTTGGCCTCGATGTTGCGGGCCTGCAGCGCGCCGCGGGCGCGGGCGACGGCGTCGTTGAAGCCGTCGAACAGCATCTCGATCAGCTTGTGCGGGCTGGCCGAGGCGGTGGCCGTCTCGAGGCCCACCTGCCGATAGGCGCTGGCCATCGAGTTCACGGCGCGGGGTGTCGCGTAGGTGGTGGCGGCAAACATCGAGGTGGCCTCACGGTGTTGACTTGCCAGGAATATCGGCCCGCTGCAGTTCGACTTGAGCGCGGCCGCACACCGTGTCGGGGGCTACTTCAGATCTTGTTCCACTGAGCGATCTGCGCGGTCACGTAGCTGCTCAGCCCGTTCAGCGTGCCCATCTTCGCGTCGAGTGCGCTGTACTGGGCCTCCAGGCGCTTGCGCGTCTGCACGAGGCGGTCCTCGAACCGGTCCTGCGCCTTCTGGTTGCGCGTCAGCTTGTCCTGCAGGCCGGTGGTGCGGCTCGTCAGCGAGCCGTCGATGCCGAGGACGTCGCTGGCGACGACGCGAAAGCGCTTGCCGAAGCCGTCCATGCTCGGGTCGGTCGTGCTCGAGCCGGCGAACATCGCCTGCAGCTGCGGCAGGTTGGCCAGCGCCTTGTCGAGCTTGGCGCTGTTCACCGGCAGGCTGCCGTCCTGCTGCTGCTCGAAGCCGGCATCGGACAGGCGCGGGAACGCGGTCGAGGCCGCGGTCGTCGCGCCGAGCATCGAGCGCAGGCGCACCTGCAGGCCGACGATCGTGCTGTCGCCCTGCAGCACGCCGCCCTTCTTGGCCGTCGCGTCGTACTTCGTGTCGGTCGTGATCAGCTTGGCGAGTTCGGTGTAGGCGGCCGCGAACTCGGTCAGCGTCTTCTTCATCGCCGCGGTGTCGGGGCGCACGCTCAGCGTCATCGGCGCGACCGTCTCGGCGTTCAGCGTCAGTGTCACGCCGTCGAGCACGTCGGCCAGCGTGTTGGTCGCCGAGGTGACCGGCAGCGTGTTGATGGTCGCCTGCGCGTCCGACGCGGCCTGCGCCAGCGTCGCGTTCGTCGTGCCGCCGGACGGGTCGTAGGCCAGCCCGGCCAGCGCGGCGCTGCCGGTCGTGCTGGTGCGGAAGCCGTTGACCACGCCGGTGGCGTCGGAACGCAGCATCAGGCGCGCGCCGCTCGCATCGGTCAGGATGCTCGCGGTCACGCCGTCGCCGGCGGCGTTGATCTTGTCGCGCAGCGTCGCGAGCGTGTCGTCGGCGGTGACCTCGATGTCGAGCGCCGTGGCCGTCGCCGACGGCGTGAAGCCGTCCTGCGTGGCGTTCCACGCGCCGAACTCGATGCGCAGCGTGCCGGCGCCGACGAGCGCGCTGCTCGAGGCGAACGCACCGCCCGGGCTCGCGATCGTCTGGGCCGCCGCGAGCGCCTGCACCTCGACGGTGTAGTCGGCCGCGCTCGCGCTCGCGCTGGTCGTGATGCCGACGGCGCTGTTCGATGCCGTGCCGGCGGACTGCTTCCAGAAGTCGGTCGAGGCGAGCTTGGCGGCCAGGTCGCGGAACTTGGCGAGCGCGCTCTTGATCTTGCCGACCTCGGAGATCTGGCTCTGGATCTTGCTCTCGGCGGTCTCGAGCTGGTCGAGCGGACGGCGCTCGAGCGCCATCAGCTGGGTCACGATCGTGCTGACGTCCAGGCCGCTGCCGATGCCGGGTGAACTGATGGTGGCCATGGACCAGCCCTTTCAGGAAAGACGAACGGCGCCGCAGGAACCGGTGGGCGGTTCGCTCGGCGCCTGGAACGAATCCGACCACCCGCCAGCGGCGGATGTCGGGTTATCGACCGGGTCGGCGCGGACTTGAGCCGGCGTCGCGTTCAGCCCTGCAGCAGCTGCAGCACCTGCTGCGGCAGCTGGTTGGCCTGGGCGACCATCGCCGAGCCGGCCTGCTGCAGGATCTGGGCGCGCGACAGGTTCGCGGTTTCGGCCGCGAAGTCGGCGTCCATGATGCGGCCGCGGGCGGCGCTCTGGTTCTCGCCGGTGATCTGCAGGTTGCTGATCGCGAACTCGAAGCGGCTCATCGCGGCGCCGTAGGTGGCGCGGCTGGTCGTGATCGTGTCGAGCGCGGCATCGATCGCGGCGACCGCGGTCGACGCGGTGGCGGCGGTCGTGACGTCGCCGGTGACGGTCGCGATCTGCGAGGTCGTGATGACCATCGTGTCGCCGTTGTTCGCGCCGACCTGGAAGGTCTGCGAGCCGGCGCCCGAGCCGACGATGGCGGTGCCGTTGAACTTGGTCTGCGTCGAGATGCGGGTGATTTCCTGCGACAGCTGCTGGTATTCGGTGTTCAGGTTGGCGCGGTCGGAGGTGCCGTTGCTGCCGTTCTGCGCCTGGATCGCGAGTTCGCGCATGCGCTGCAGCACGTCAGTCACGGTGGCGAGTGCGCCTTCGGCGGTCTGCGCCAGCGAGATGCCGTCGTTCGCGTTGCGGATCGCGACCGTGATGCCGCGGATCTGCGTGTTCATGCGGTCGGCGATCGCCAGGCCCGCGGCGTCGTCCTTGGCCGAGTTGATGCGCAGGCCCGAGGACAGGCGCTGCATCGAGGTCGCGAGCGAGCTCTGCGAGGTGTTCAGGTTTCGTTGCGCGTTCAGCGACGAAACGTTGGTGTTGATGGTTTGCGGCATGGATGCACTCCTGAAGATTCCGTTGTCGACCGGGCAAGCTGCCCCGGCAGCTTCAGGCCCTGCAAGGTGCGGCCTGTCACATCCATTTTTTGGCAGCTTGAGTGCTGCGGGTCGCTCGAAAAGCGCCGGAAACGGGGGTCAATCTCTTTCCCCTGCGGGGGGGCGATCCACTGCGTGGGCTGCGCCGGTCCCGGCCGACGGCCGGGACCGACGGGCTGCCGCCCAGGCACCGGGCCTGCCGCCGAGGCAAAAAAAAGACCGCCCCGAAGGGCGGCCTGGTCGCGTGAGCGATCGATCGGGAGATCGATCAGCGCAGCAGCGAGAGCACGTTCTGCGGCAGCTGGTTGGCCTGCGCCACCATCGCCGAGCCGGCCTGCTGCAGGATCTGGGCGCGCGACAGGTTCGCCGTTTCCGAGGCGAAGTCGGCGTCCATGATGCGGCCGCGGGCGGCCTGCTGGTTCTCGCCGGTGATCTGCAGGTTGCTGATCGCGAACTCGAAGCGGTTCATCGCGGCACCGTAGGTCGCACGGTTGGTCGTGATCGTGTCGAGCGCCGAGTCGATCGCGGCCACCGCCGTCGAGGCGTTGGCGGAGGTCGTCAGGTCGCCGGCGACGGTCGAGACCTGCGTGGTCGTGATCGTCAGCGTGTCGCCGTTGTTGGCGCCGACCTGGAAGACGTTGGCGCCGGCGCCCGAACCGACGATCGCGGTGCCGTTGAACTTGGTCTGCGCAGCGATGCGGGTGATTTCCGCCGACAGCTGGCCGTATTCCGTGTTCAGGTTGGCGCGGTCGCTGGTGCCGTTGCTCCCGTTCTGGGCCTGCACCGCGAGTTCGCGCATGCGCTGCAGCACGTCGGTCACGGTGGACAGCGCGCCTTCAGCGGTCTGCGCCAGCGAGATGCCGTCGTTCGCGTTGCGGATCGCGACGTTGATGCCGCGGATCTGCGCGTTCATCCGGTCGGCGATCGCCAGGCCCGCGGCGTCGTCCTTCGACGAGTTGATGCGCAGGCCCGACGACAGGCGCTGCAGCGACGTCGCCAGCGACGTGCTCGACGTGTTGCTGTTGCGCTGTGCGTTCAGCGACGACACGTTGGTGTTGATGGTCATGGGCATGATGAAGACTCCTACAGTTGATAACACTCCCGGCCTAGCCGCCGGCGTTGAACTCAGGCCCTCGCGAAGCGAGCTTCCCTCCGGCCCTTGCCTATACCAGTGCACGTGACGGAAGTTCGTCCCGTCCACCGGCACCGCCCGCGCCAGTCGTCCGTGGTGTCGTGCAGTTCTGATTCCTGCTCAACCCTGGGCCGGCTAACCGGACACAGCCTCGAAACCGAAACTGTTGCGGGGGTTATCGGGCCGGCGTTTGCGGAACTTGAGGGCCGCGCAGGAAGCCGGATCGCGCTGCGGACGCACGTCAAGTCCCCGATCGTGCAAATAGCACGGGATAGATCCTGCTGTTCCGCATTCCGGCTACATCCGGTTGCGAGGCGGCGCGGCGGCGCGCTGCGACACAATGGTTGCCGCCATGGTCGAGCTCGCACTCGTGATGATCGTCCGCAACGAGGCGCGCTGCCTCGAACGCTGCCTCGCGAGCGCGCGGCCCTGGGTCGACGAGATCGTCGTGCTCGACACCGGCTCGACCGACACGACGCGCGAGATCGCCGCCGGCTGCGGCGCGCGGGTCGCGCAGACGACATGGCGCGACGACTTCGCCGCGGCACGCAACGAGGCGCTCGCGCTGACGGATGCGCGCTGGCGACTGATCATGGATGGCGACGAGTGGATCGCCTCCGGCGGCGCGGCGCTCGCCGCGCTGCGGCAGGAGCCGGCCGGCTTCCTCGGCCTGGTCACGGTCGCGAGCGAGGTCGACCTGCCCGGCGGCGGGGTCCAGCAGGCGCCCAGCCGCCTGCCGCGGGTGCTGCCGGCCGGCATCCTGTATGAAGGACGCATCCACGAGCAACCGGTGAGCGACCTGCCGCGCCGGCCGCTTGCGCTCGAACTGGGTCACGACGGCTACCGGGCCGGCCCGCAGCAGGCCAAGCAGGGCCGCAACGAACGGCTGCTGCGGCTGGCGCTCGCCGAACGGCCGGACGACGTCTATCTCCACTACCAGCTCGGCAAGGACCTCGAGGTGCGCGGCCGGTTCGAGGCGGCCGCGCCGCACTACGACACCGCCTACCGCGCCGGCGCGCTGCAGGCCGCGTGGCGCCACGACCTCGTGCTGCGCTGGCTCTACACGCTCAAGAAGCTCGGCCGGTTCGCCGCGGCGGTCGCGATCGTGCAGGACGAACTGCCGCGCTGGGGCGACTCGCCCGATTTCCACTTCATGCTCGGCGACCTGCTGCTGGACCAGGCGCTCGCCGACCCCGCCCGCGCCGCCGAACTGCTGCCGCTGATCGAGTCGAGCTGGCAGCGGGCGGTGACGATCGGCGAGCGGCCCGACCTGCCCGACAGCGTGCGCGGCCGCGGCAGCTTCCTCGCCGCGCACAACCTCGCGGCGTTCTATGCCAGCCTCGGCCGCGCCGCCGAGGCGGAACTCTGGCGCGCGCGGTCGGCGGCGTGGCGGGAGGCCGCGGCAAGGCGGAATTGAACCGCCGGCAGGGGCCTTTTCCGCGCCTGAGGGGGCGGGCGTGACCGCTACGCTCGCCGGATCATGCCCCTGCCTCTGCCCGCGCCCACCCCACCGTCGCCCTCGTCGGCCGCCCAGCAGCGTGCCTTCCGCGCCTGGCACGCGGCGCAGGCGTTCGCCGACCGCGAGCAGTGGGCCCAGGCGGCCCAGGGCTACGAGCAGGCCTACGACCTCCACGCCGACAGCGCCTACGGCCTGGCCGCGGCGCACGCGCTGATCTGCGCCGGCCGCGCCGACGCGGCAGCCCAGCGCACGCGGCGGCTGCGCCACCAGCGCCCGGCGCTGACGCTCGCCTACACGATCGAGTCGCACGCGCTGCTCGAAAACGGTCGACCGGACGCGGCCCTGGCCTGCCTGCTCGAGCTGCCCGCCGACGCGCCGCGCGACCAGCCGCACTGGGTCTCGCTCGGCGTCTCGCTGCAGCGCTGCCATCGCCACGAGGAGGCGATCCAGGCGTTCATGCAGGCGCTCGCGCTGAAGATCGACGACCCGGTCGTGCACTTCCGGCTCGGCATGTCGTTCAAGGACCGCGGCATGAAGGCCGAGGCCGCCGAGTGCGTCCGCACCGCGCTTGTGCTCGGCCTGCAGGCGAGCGAACTCGCGGCGCGTGCACAGCTCGTCTTCCTCGAGCGTGAAGCGTGCCGCTGGAGCCAGGCTGCCGACGAACTCGCGCGCCTGCGCGCCGCGGTGCAGCGCGCGCCCGACCACGCCGCGCTGGAGACCGGCCCGTTTCCGCATGCCGTCTTCGTCGACGACCCGCTCGAGCAGCTCAAGGTCGCGCGCCTGTATGCATTGCACGTCGGCGCACGGGTGCAGCCGCTGCCGCGCCGCCCGCCCAAGGCCCACGCCGGGCGGCTGCGCATCGGCTACCTCTCGGCCGACTTCCACCAGCACGCCACCAGCCAGCTGATGGTGCAGATGCTCGAGCACCACGACCGCACGCGCTACGAGGTGACGCTGCTGTCGGCCGGCCCGGACGACGGCAGCGCGATGCGCCGGCGCATCGAGGCCGCGAGCGAGCGCTTCGAGAACCTGCGCGGCCTCGACGCCCGGGCGATGGCACAGCGCATCCGCGCGCTGAATGTCGACATCCTGGTCGACGCGAAGGGCGTCACGCACGGCACGCTGCTGCCGGTCACGGCGCAGCGCGCCGCGCCGCTGCAGGTCAGCTGGCTCGGGTTCCCAGGCACCAGCGGCGCGCCCTGCGTCGACTACCTGATCGGCGACCCGATCGTCACGCCGCTCGAGCACGCCGCCCACTTCAGCGAGAAGATCGCCCAGCTGCCGCATTGCTACCAGCCGAACGACGCACAACGCGCGCTGCCGGCGCCGTCGCGCCGCAGCGACTGGGGCGCACCCGAAGGCGTGCCGCTGCTGTGTGCGTTCCACCAGTCGTACAAGATCTCCGAGGAGGTGTTCGACGCCTGGTGCCGGCTGCTGCACGCGGTGCCCGACGCGGTGCTCTGGCTGATGCGCTGGAACACCAACGTGCAGGCCGCGCTCGAGGCCGCGGCCGCGGCGCGCGGCATCGCCCCCGGGCGGCTGTGCTTCGCGCCGATGCTGCCGCTCGACCAGCACCTGAGCCGGCTCGCCTGCGCCGACCTCTACCTGGACGCCTGGCCGTGCAATGCCCACACCACGGCCGGCGAGGCGCTCTGGGTCGGCGTGCCGGTCGTGACGCTGATCGGGCCGACCTTCGCGCAGCGCGTCGCGGCGAGCCTGCTGCACCAGGTCGGCCTCGACGAGCTCGTGCAGGACAGCGTGCCCGCCTACCTCGACTGCGCCCGCGCGCTGTGCGCCGACGCGGCGCGGCGCGAGACGCTTCGCACCCGGCTCGCGCAGCAGCGCAGCGTCAGCCCGCTGTTCGACGGCGAGCGCTTCGCGCGCGACATCGAGGCGCTCTACGACCGCATGTGGGCACGTGCTGTCGCCGGGCAGGCGCCGGAGCACCTGCCGGCATGAACGCCCGGTCGGGTCAGCGCGAGCTCGCGGCGCAGGCGCTCGCGCTGCAGGCGCAGGGGCACCACGCCGAGGCGATCCCGCACTTCCTGCAGGCGCTCGCGCTGAAGGTCGACGACGCAGGGACGCACTACCAGCTCGGCGTCTCGTTTCGCGCGCTGGGCATGAAGCTGGAGGCGGCCGAGTGCATCCGCACCGCGCTCGCGCTCGGCTTCGACGCCGAGCTGTTCGCGCGCGGCCTGCTGGTCTACCTGGAACGCGAGGGCTGTCGCTGGCCGGCCGCCGCCGCCGAGTGGGCGTGCCTCGAGGCGGCCCTGCGCACGCAGCCGGCGGGCACGGCGCTGCAGGTCAACCCGTTCGTGCACGCGGTGCTGAGCGACGACCCGCTCGCGATCCGGCGCGTCGCCGAACACTACGCGCGCTTCTGCCAGCGCCTCGTGCCGGCGCTGCCGCCGCGGGCCGCGCGCGACCACGGCGGGCGGCTGCACGTGGCCTACCTGTCGGCCGACTTCCAG
>Ga0315910_10005227_pt1 | contig 10676 bp, 10 predicted proteins | sample EdamamesoilMG_FD_204470 | JGI IMG/M metagenome (GOLD analysis project Ga0315910, IMG submission 204470) | Garden soil microbial communities collected in Santa Monica, California, United States - Edamame soil | ecosystem: Environmental > Terrestrial > Soil > Garden | place: USA: California...
GGCGCGAAGCCGATCGTGTCCACGACGAGCACGTCGTTGTCCCAGCGGCCAATCGAGTGGCCCGCGCGCGACGGCGCGACGTTCGCGGGATGCTCGCTCATGTTCAGATGAATCGTGCGCGTGAAGCCGTACTGACCGTACTCGAGCGTGACGGTATCGCCCGCTTGCGTGACACGATTGACGGCGCCGTCGTACGTCCAATCGAAGATGATGCTCGTAGTTTCGCAGCGCATGCGCGGGTTGTGCTGCGGGTTATAAGTCTCGAACGCGTCGGCCGCTTGCTGGCCGGCCGGCGTGAGCTCGACGTCGCGCGTGCGGTACTGGCGCGCGTTCTCGGGCGTGTTCGCGCCGGGCTCGAACGTCGGGACTTGCGAGAGCGGCACCAGCGCGCCGCCGCGGCCGCGCGTGTCGGTCATGACGAGTTGCTCGGGCGCCCAGTCGCCCGCGAGGTTCGGCTCGCCCGACGGCAAACGCGCAGCGCGCGCGACGGCGGCCGCGGGCGCAGGTGCCGTCGAAAGCTGACCGTAGCGGTCGGCCGAAGTCCCGTCCGCAAAAACAATCGTTTGCAGATAGCAGGAATTCGGATCGTTGCGATCCGGCGAGGCCGTGATCGTGACGCGCTCGCCTTGCTTGAACATCTCGGCCGTCCAGCCGGAGCGGCGCAGCGTCGTCGCAGAACGCATCTCGCAGCGCCACGCGGCGCGTTGGCCGTCGGCGCCGGCAGCTTCCAGGTAGAGCCACGAATGCGGGTTCACGAAATCGACGCGAGTGACGGTCCCCGCAATCGTGATCTCGCTTCTCGTGTCGAACGTGCCGATGCCGTGGTGAGCGGCCGCGGGGCCCGCGACCAACGCGGTGGCCACGGCGAAGATGTTGCGAGCCGTCATCTTGCCCTCCGGAGAAAAGCGCCAGCGATCGCCGGCCATGGTAACAAACCATGGCGCCGCAGCCGCGGAGGAAGGGTGGGACGCGGATGGCAAACGCGGTGCCACCCGCGTCCCGGAACGGCTAGCGCGCGGCGCGCAGGTCGAACCTGTCGAGGTTCATGACCTTCGTCCACGCGGCGACGAAGTCCTTCGCGAACTTCTCGCGCGCATCCGCACTCGCATAGACCTCGCACAACGCGCGAAGCTGCGAGTTCGAGCCGAACACGAGATCGGCGCGCGTGCCGGTCCACTCGACTTCGCCCGTCGCCGCGTCGCGTGCTTCGAACACGTCCTTGTCGTCCGACGTCGCTTTCCACGAAGTGCGCATGTCGAGCAGGTTCACGAAGAAGTCGTTCGTCAACGCGCCCGGCTTGCTCGTGAGCACGCCGTGCTTCGAGCCGCCGAAGTTGGCGCCGAGCACGCGCAAGCCGCCGACGAGCACCGTCATCTCGGGTGCCGTGAGCGTCAGGAGTTGCGCCCTGTCGAGCAACAGCGCTTCCGCGGGAATGGAGAACTTGCCCTTCAAGTAGTTGCGGAAGCCGTCGGCAACGGGCTCGAGCACCTTGAACGAGTCGACGTCGGTCTGCACTTCCGTCGCGTCCATGCGGCCCGGGCTGAACGGCACCTTGACCTTCACGCCGGCTTTCTTCGCGGCCTGCTCGACGCCCACAACGCCGCCGAGCACGATGAGGTCGGCCAGCGACACTTTCTTGCCGTTGCCTTTGTTCTTGTTGAACGCGGCTTGAATGTCCTCGAGCTTGCGCAGGACGTTCGCGAGCTTCGCCGGCTCGTTGACTTCCCAGTCTTTCATCGGCGCCAGCCGGATGCGCGCGCCGTTCGCGCCGCCGCGCATGTCCGAGCCGCGATACGTCGACGCCGACGCCCAGGCGGTCGACACGAGCTCGGAGACGCTGAGCTTCGTCGCGAGGATCTTCTTCTTGAGATCCTCGATCTCTTTGTCGCCGATGAGCTTGTGATCCAGTTTCGGAATCGGGTCCTGCCAGATCAGCTCTTCCTCCGGCACCTCAGGGCCGAGATAGCGCACACGCGGACCCATGTCGCGATGCGTGAGCTTGAACCACGCGCGCGCGAATGCTTCCGCGAACTCCTCTGGATGCTCGTGGAAACGCCGCGAAATCTTTTCGTACGCCGGGTCGAAGCGCAGCGACAAGTCCGTCGTGAGCATGTTCGGTGCGATGCGCTTCCCGCCGTCGTGCGCGTGCGGCACCGTGCCCGCGCCTGCGCCGTTCTTCGGCCGCCACTGCTGTGCGCCGGCCGGGCTCTTCGTGAGCTCCCATTCGAACTCGAACAAGTGCTTGAAGAAGTCGTTGCTGAACTTCGTCGGCGTGCGCGTCCAGGTGACCTCGAGCCCGCTCGTGATCGCATCGCCGGCCGCGCCGCTGCCGTACTTGCTGCTCCACCCGAGGCCTTGCGCCTCGAGCTCGGCGGATTCGGGATCGGCGCCGACGTTGTCGGGCATGCCCGCGCCGTGCGTCTTGCCGAAGCTGTGGCCGCCGGCGATCAGCGCCACGGTCTCCTCGTCGTTCATGGCCATGCGGCCGAACGTCTCGCGGATGTCGCGCGCGGCGGCGACGGGATCCGGGTTGCCGTCCGGGCCTTCGGGGTTCACGTAGATGAGGCCCATCTGCACGGCCGCGAGCGGATTGGCGAGATCGCGCTGGCCCGAGTAGCGCTGGTCGGCGCCGAGCCATTTCGATTCGGCGCCCCAGAACACGTCCTGGTCGGCTTCCCACACGTCCTTGCGGCCGCCGCCGAAGCCTAACGTCTTGAAGCCCATCGATTCGAGCGCGACGTTGCCCGTGAGGATCATGAGATCGGCCCACGAAATCTTGCGGCCGTATTTCTGCTTGATCGGCCAGAGCAGCCGGCGCGCTTTGTCGAGGCTCGCGTTGTCGGGCCAGCTGTTGAGCGGGGCGTAGCGCTGCTGACCGCGCCCGCCGCCTCCGCGGCCGTCACCGGTGCGATACGTTCCCGCGCTGTGCCAGGCCATGCGGATGAAGAGGGGGCCGTAGTGACCGAAGTCCGCGGGCCACCACGGCTTCGAATCCGTCATCAGCTTGCGGAGGTCCTTCTTGAGGGCCTTGTAGTCGAGGCTCTTGAACTCCTTCGCGTAGTCGAAGTCCGCGCCCATCGGGTCGGACTTCGAGGAGTGCTGGTGCAGGAGCTCGAGGGGTAGCTGGTTGGGCCACCAGTCGCGGTTCGACGTCGCGCGACCGGAGCGATTGAAGGGACACTTTCCGCCGTCAGCCATGGGGTCTCCTCGTTGTCGGGTGAGACGAATGTAGGCGAGACGGACTGGCCGAGACAGTACTATCTTCCGATGGGACCGATAGGGGATCCCTATGGATCGCCGGGCATTTGCCCGGGGCGCTTGTGATACTCCGGGGGGCTGCCCCGTATATTGCTGCGATGGCAACCGAAGGCGAAGTTCTGAACCGATCTTTCTTGAGCGTCGTCGCCGCCGAGCCCGATTGGGATGCGGTGTATACGGAGCAGCTGCCGCGCGTCTACAACTTCTTCCGCTACCGCTTGGGCAACGAAGCGGTCGCCGAAGATCTGACGTCGCGCACGTTCGAGAAAGCGTGGGCCGCACGGGCGCGATATCGGCGCGACATTGCGGGCTTCTCGACGTGGCTGATCAGCATCGCGCGCAATGTCGCGACGGATCATCTGCGAACGCTGAAGCCGCATCTGCCGCTCGAAGCGGCCGAGGAAGTCGCGACGGCGCGCACGCCGCACGACGACGTCGCGCTCGATTCGGATCTCGCCCGCCTTGGCACGCTCGTGCAGCAGCTTCCGCAACGCGAGCAAGAGATCGTCGCGCTGAAGTACGGCGCCGAGGCCACGAACCGCGCCATCGCCGAGCTCACGGGTTTGAGCGAATCGAACGTCGGCACGATTCTGCACCGCGTGGTGCAAGCGTTGCGCCGCGACTGGTAAAGAGGTTTCCGCTATGGACGACCAATTCTTGCGCGATTTGAAGAAGCAGCCGAACCCGGTTTTCGCGGCGCGATTGCGCGCGACGTTGCGTACCCTCCCTCCCAACGCCGTCGCGCGCGTCGCGCCGGCGAGCGGCCTCAAGCGATGGTTCGCCACCGCCGCGTCCGTCGCCGTCGTTAGCCTCGCGTTCACGCTGCCGTCGGTGCAGGCCGCCGCCGAGGCGTTTCTCGATCTGTTCCGCGTCCGGCAATTCACGGGCGCGTATTTCGATCCCGAGCACCTGCGTAGCTTGGAGTCGAGCGGCATCGATCCCGAGTCCCTGTTCGGCGCGCTCGAGCCGCTCACGCCGGAGCCGACGCCCGTCTCGTACGCGACGGCCGCCGACGCCGGCGCTGCCGCGGGGATTCGCGTGCGCACGCCGGCCTGGGTGCCGTCGGGCTTCACGAGCGGAGGTGTAATGGGATCGTCGGAGGCCGCCGCGCGCATCACGTTGAAGACCGCCGGCCTTCAGGCTGTGCTCGACACGCTGGGGCTCGCCGACGTCGAATTGCCCGAAGGGCTCGACGGCCAAACCGCAACGGTGCGCGTGCCGCCCATCGTGACGCAGACGTTCGTCAACGGCGATCGCACCGTGCACGTCATTCAAGCGCAAAGCCCGGAGGTGTCGTTCCCGGCCGGGATCGACCTCTCGAAGCTGGCCTACGCGGGGCTCCGCGTGCTCGGCATGTCGCGCGACGAGGCGTACAACATGTCGGTCACGATCGACTGGCGCTCGACGTTGATCGTGCCGGTGCCCTCGCGAGCACTGTCGTACCGTCCCATCAACGTGGCCGGCAACGAAGGTCTGTTGATTCAGGGCGTCGAGGACAACGGTTCCGGCAACCCGCAGGGCGGCGGTGCGCTGATGTGGTCGGCCGGCGACGAGACCTTCGCCGTGGCCGGTCCGGTTAGTCCTGAAGCATTGCTCGAGATCGCGCAAACTCTGCAGTAGATGCCGGAATACGCAATCCAAACTGCGGCGTTGCGGCGCGAGTTCGGCCGTAACGTCGCGGTAGCGGGCTTGTCCCTCGCCGTCCCGCGCGGCGAGGTTTTCGGCTTTTTGGGGCCGAACGGCGCCGGCAAGACGACTTCGCTGAAACTGCTGCTCGGCCTCGTCCCGCCGACCTCCGGCAGCGGCACCGTGCTCGGTGCGCCGCTCGGCAACACGAGAGTGCGCGCGCGCATCGGCTTCCTGCCCGAGCACTTTCGTTTCCACGATTGCTTGAATGCGCGCGAGCTGCTGTATTTCCACGGGCGCCTGCTCGGGCTGCCCGCGCGCGGGCTCGACACGCGCATCGAGGACTTGTTGCTTCGCGTCGGGCTCGAAGATGCGGCGCAACGTCCGCTGCGCACCTACAGCAAGGGCATGACGCAACGCGCGGGCCTCGCCGCCACGCTGCTAGGCACTCCGGAGCTGGTTTTCCTCGACGAGCCCACGTCGGGCCTCGACCCGCTCGGCCGCTTGCTCGTGCGCGACGTCATCAACGAGCTGCGTGACAACGGCGCTACCGTGTTCCTGAATTCGCATCTGCTCGGTGAGGTCGAGGCCACGTGCGACCGCGTCGCATTCGTGAAGAACGGTCGCGTCGTGCACGAGCTCGATCTTAAGGATGCGCAGGGCACGCTCGACGTCGAGTTGCGTGTCGGCGCCGTCGACGATGCGCTGCTCGAGGGGCTCGCAGCATTCGGCACCGGCGTAACGAGGGAGGACGGGTTGGTCCGCATGCACGCGAGCTCTGAAGCGATGCTTCCGGACCTCGCGCGCTGGCTCGTCGCCCGCGGCGCCGCGCTCTACGAGCTTCGCTGCCGCCGCAAGACGCTCGAGGAGTGGTTCGTCGAGGTCATGGGCGAGGACCAAAGGCCCGGCTGACATGCAAGGTACGCTACTGATCGCCCGTTTGACTTGGCTCGAGACGCGCCGTCGCAAGATCGCACTTGCGGCGCTCGTCTGCGGATTGCTGTTTCTCGTCGTGTTCGGGTCGGCGATCTACTTCGGGTTTCAGCGCGCCGCCGCGGCAGAGGGCGTGAGCAATCCCGTCGAGATGCGGATTGCTGCAACGGTGTTGACCGTCGCGGGGCTCTATGTCGTGAATTTCCTGGTGACCGCGGTCGCCATTTTGTTGCCGATCGACTCGTTGTCGGGCGAGATCAGCTCGGGCGTGATTCAGACGCTCGCGTCTAAGCCCGTCGATCGCGCCGCTATCGTCGTCGGCAAGTGGCTCGCGTATCTCGGCATGACCGCCGCCTATCTCGTGCTGCTCGGCGGCGGCGTCGTCTTGAGCATGCGCTGGTTCGCAGACTACGTGGCGCCCTCGGTGCTGGTGCCGATGGGGCTCATGCTACTCGGCGCCGCCGCGATGCTGTCGATCACGATCGCCGGCGGCGTGCGCTTGTCCACGATCACGAACGGCATCGTGGCGTTCGGTTTCTACGGCGTGGCGTTCATCGCGGGTTGGATGGAACAGATCCTCAGCATGTTCGGCAACTCGGCGGCGCGCCACGTCGGCACTCTGGTGAGCTTGCTGAGCCCTGCGGACTCGATGTGGCGGCGCGCCGCCTACGAGATGCAACCGCTCGCGACGGTAGTGCTGCAAAACGGGCCGTTCGGCGTCGTCTCCGTACCGAGCGCCACGATGATCGGCTGGACCGTGCTATTCACGCTCGCTGTGCTTGCATTCGCCGCGTGGCAGTTCCGCCGCCGGCCGCTCTGAGCGCCGGAAGTAGCGCCGTTCGGTTATTCCCACCCGCCCGAGCGAAGCTCGAACGGCAAGATCTTCATGAATGCCTCGACGGCGTGGATCTGGCCGTCATAGACCTTGAACGTCTCCCACACGGTGAGCTGCTGCCCGCCTTCCTGCTGCACGCCCCACGCCATGCGCAGCCAGACGATGCCTAGTCGCTCGTCGACGCCGATCACGCGCGTCTGCACGTCGCCGAGGCGCTCGAAGATCTGCAGCGACTGGGTCAAGATGTTCTGGCAGCCCGGAGCGAACGTGCAGTCCGGCCCCGCCATTACCTGGCCGTTCTCGTAGCGATACGCGTTGGGCGCGAACGGCGCGTTCACGGCAGCGAAGGTTTTCGCGCCGTTGAGGCCGGTCGGGTAGTGCATCGCCGCCTTGATCGCGTCGTCGCGCGAGGCAAGCTGCTCCGGCCGCGGTGCGTAGTTCATTTCCTCGCTCGGCGCGTTCAAGCCGTCGATGTTGAAGATGAGACCGTCGGTGCGGCTGCGTGTTGCGACGGTTTCGATCTCGGTGATCTTGCGATTCACCACCTTGAGGCGCACGACGAGCATCACCGGCGCGCCGACTTCTTCCACGACGACCTCGGCGCCGGCCATGCCGGCCCGCTCGTCGAGGATGTCCTGCCGGTAGCCGCGCAGCTTCGTGACGGTGGTCAAGAGGCCGAGCCGCTCGAGCGGTTTCTCGATGCCGTCTTCGGTGACGCGCACGCTGTCGGCGACCGGTACCTTGCTCGCATCGTGCTCGAGCAGCGCGTAGAGAAAGGTAGTGGTCGTGCTGCGTAGGCACTCGCGATCGCAGCTCGCAGTTTGCGCGGCGGCAGGCCGATCGCCAGTCACGGCCAGCATCCACACTGCGGCCAGCACGCAAGAGCTCATCGTTTTCATTGTTTCCCCCTGGCGGCAAGCGTAGCCGCTACGCGAGCCCAAAAAAAGAAACCCCGCCGAGGCGGGGTTTCGTTGGAGCCTTGTTGAGAGGTCTTAGGCTGTTTGCTTGCGTCGACGCAGCCCGAACGCCGCCAAGCCGAGGCCGAGCAGCGTCAGCGTGCCGGGCTCGGGAACCGGGGTCGGGCGCGGATCCAGGTCGTCGTTGCGGCCGTCGGTCGTGCCGTCGTAGTCGTACGACAAGCCGCTAACCTGGCCGAAGCCGCCGCCGCTGGTCCACGTCAAGTACGAGATCAGCGTGCTGCCGCCACCAAACGTGTGCGTGCCGGTCAGGTCGCTGCCGACGCTGAACGTTCCGACGAGCGCGTTGGCTGCCGTGAAGGCGCTGTACGTCGTGGCCTGAATCGACCACCAGTTGATCGTGACGAAGTTCGTCGTGTCGAGGAAGTTGATTCGCGCGGTCTGCGTGCTTCCGATCTCGTGGACTTCGCCGGTCGACACGCCGATGCCGTCGAACGTGTCGCGGCCATCCCGATACAGGTAGGCGTTGTCGATCGTGATGCCGTAGTTCGTGCTGAAGAAGGCATTCGCCGCGGCATCGACCGTGTACTGCGAGCCGGGGAATGCATAGTCCGAGAAGGCCGGCGTGTACGGCACGGCGTGCGCGAGGTTGGCACCGAGCACAGCGGTGGCGGCGAGTAGGACCGGGCGAATGTTCATCTTTTTGTCTCCGGACGTTTCCACGATAGGGGGCTTTCCGCATCTAAAGCAGAACCCGTGCCAATCTTAGAAGCCATTATTAAAACAATGGGTTATGCGAAAACTCACCCAAACGGGTATACGCATGTGTAAAGAAGGCCGACGCCGAACCATCCCGCGGCCGAGGCGTTTTCCGCTGTTAACGAAAGCTTTTTGCGGCGGTCAGCGACTGGCGCTCATTGCCTGAATTTGGGCGCGTTGGAGGTGTCGAGCGCGTCGTGCGCCGCCTCGAGTATGACGAGCACTTCGCACGGGCGATTCAACGCGAGCATCGCTTGCGTGCGAATGTTCAGCCACTCGATGTTCGGCTGGAATTGATCCATCGGCAGGCTGCCGAGCGCCTTCACTCCCGCGAGGCACTCGCCTTCGGCCTTGAGGCGCGCGATATCGGTGTCCGCGATCTTCACGGAGGGGTGACGAGCGCTGATGGCCGCATAGCTCAAGCTCGGGTTCTCTTGCGCGAATGCGGCCGTGAGCACGATCAGGCTCAGGGCACTCGCGACGATCTTGGTTCGCATGAGTGTTCTCCAATGGTGAGAGGAGGCGCCTACTTAACGGCTGTCGCCTCGATTTCGATCATGAGCCCGGGGAACGCCAGCTTCGCGACGCCGAGCAACGTGCCGGGCGGCTGCGACTGCGCGGCCGCGAGGCGGCTGCCGACGATGTCGGATGCGCCGAGAAACGCGTCGACGTCCGTCGTGTAGTAGTTGAGCCGCACGACGTTCGCGAGGCCGTAGCCCGACGCTTGCAGCACGGTCTCGAGGTTCCGAAACGCTTGCTCGATCTGCTTGCGCATGTCGCCGGCGTGCACGGGTTTGCCCGTGTCGTCCACGGACGCCTGCCCGGCGCAGTACAGCACTCGGTTTCCGTTCGTCACCTCGACGGCTTGCGAGAAGCCGTATTGGTCCTGCCACTTCCACGGGTTGATCTTTCGTTGTTCCACGGTGTTCGTCCTCCGTCGATCAAAGCGGCGCGAGCGGGTTGTCGCGTTGCTTGAATGTTTGGTCGAAGCGATCGGGCGTGCCGCTATCGGAGCTGATGTAGCGCTTGCTGATGAGCCATTTGCCGTTGACCTTGACGAGCTCCGTGTCTTCGCGGCCTTGCTCGTAGAGCGCGGGCGGCTGGCCGACGCCTTTGTTCGTGATGCCGGTCCAGATCACGTGCGCCTGCGCGCGCGTGCCTTTGACCTCGATGACGGGGTTCGTCAGCAACATGCCGTTGTGCGGCCGCGGCGCGGCGTTCGGGTCGCGCGCACGAGCACCGCCGCCATAGAGCTTCTCGATCTCGGCTCGCCCGTTGGCGATCGTGCCGTCGACGTCGAGCATCGCGTCTTCGGTGAAGTACTCGGACATTTCGTGCGCTCGGCCGCTCGCGAGATCGTAGTAGTACCGGACCAGCAGATCCTCGATCTGGATACGGTCGAGCAGCGTCTCCATGGTCACCTGCTGAGCCAACGCCGGCGCCGACAACTGCAGCATGGCTGCGGCGGCGAGCAGAGCACGAAAACCGCGGCCGATGAGGCTTGCGGACGACATGAGGATTCCCCCTTTTTTGTGATAGCTGGATAGTACTTGGAAGCGCCCAAAGCGCACGAGCCCGGCCCGTGGCGCCGCTTACGGGACGGTAACTATTCCGAGCCTTTCCATTCGTTTACAGTGAATCTCCGCTCGGCCGCGGGACCAGAACAAGAGCAACACGCCACCCCAATGCCAAGGTCCCTCCAAAGCGCTTTGACTCTGATCAGCGGCACCCGCGACGCCATCAAGCCGAGCATTCAGACCTTCCCCCCGCTCGACGTGGAGCAGCTCGCCGCCGAGCTTTCGATCGACGAGCGCGCGCGCAAGCAGGGCGCCGACGGCAAGCCGCGCGAGGACGCGGATTCTGCGGACTCCGAAGAGCTCGGCATCGGCGAGGAGATCGAGCGACGCGCGCGCCAGGCCGCCGAGGAGTACCGCGCGTCGCTCGAGCTCTACGACAGCCGCATCCGCGACGCGATCATCTCGTCGGAGCTGCGCGTCGAGGTCGAGAGCGCCGGCGAAAGCGCCGTCAGCGACTTCAGCATTCGCGCGGTGAACGACGCGAACCACTTGGCGGCGTTGGAGCACGAGGCCAAGGGCAGGGATTCCGAGTACCTCGCGTTTCGCGCCAAGCATCGTCTCGGGCGTCTGCCGAAGGTCGTGAGCGCGCGCGAGCGGCTCTTTCGCGGCACCGTCGTCGGCATTTTCGTCGTGCTCGAGTCGGTCTTGAACGGCTTGTTCTTCGCCGAGGGCAGCGAAGCCGGGCTCATCGGCGGCTTCGTGCAGGCGGTGGTGCTGTCGATCTTGAACGTCGGCGGAGCGCTTCTGTTCGCGAGCTTCGGCGTGCGATTG
>Ga0315910_10005228_pt1 | contig 10675 bp, 12 predicted proteins | sample EdamamesoilMG_FD_204470 | JGI IMG/M metagenome (GOLD analysis project Ga0315910, IMG submission 204470) | Garden soil microbial communities collected in Santa Monica, California, United States - Edamame soil | ecosystem: Environmental > Terrestrial > Soil > Garden | place: USA: California...
GGATAGCCAGCCTCTCGAAGTGATATTGGTGAACTCCAAGACCCGCGACAAACCGGACCGCGCGCGCGCGCTGGCGCAGGCCAATCTCGACGGCGGCGGCAACAGCGACGCCAGGCAGCGCGCCACCAGTTCGCTGCCGACGACGAACCCGAAGGATCCCGGGCGCGACCTTGCCGAAACGCGGCGCCGCCAGCGCGAGCTGGAAGCCGAGCAGCAGCGCCTGCTCACGCAGACGCGCGACGCCCGCACCGTGCTGCCGAAAGAAACGCAGGGACGCGCGCCCTCGGAGGAGCCGACGCCCGAGGTCAGCGGGCGCGACCTGGCGGACAGGTCGCTGGCGATGCTCAACCTGCAGGCGCAGATTGCGCGCCAGACGCAGGTCTACCAGGAACGACCGCGCAAGAAATTCATCGGCGCCAACGCGCGCGAGTACCGGTTCGCGCAGTACGAGGAAGACTGGCGCGCCAAAATCGAGCGCGTCGGCACCCTCAACTATCCGGCCGAGGCGCGCGGCAAACTGTACGGTACGCTGCAGCTCACCGTGACCATCCGTCCCGACGGTTCGGTGGAATCCATCGAGCTGAACCGCTCCTCGGGCCTGAAAGTGCTTGACGCCGCCGCGCATCGTATCGTGCAGATGGCGGGGCCGTTCGCCGTGTTCCCCGAATCGATCCGCAAGGATACGGACCTCCTCGTCATCACGCGCACTTGGTTCTTCGCCCAGGGCGACAAAGTCTGGACTGAGTAGCACATGGCCGACCGCTACGCGGTGATCGGCCATCCGGTCGCGCACTCGAAGTCGCCCTGGATCCATGCCGAGTTCGCGCGCCAGACCGGCCAGGAGCTGGACTATGGCCGCATCGAAGCGCCGCTCGAGGGCTTCGCGCGCGCGCTCGATGAATTCCGCGCCGCCGGCGGGCGCGGTGCCAACGTCACCCTGCCGTTCAAGGAACAGGCCTTCTCCTATTGCGGCAAGACGAGTGCGCGCGCGCGCGCGGCCGCAGCTGTGAATACGCTGAGCTTTGAGGGCGCGAGCGTCTACGGCGACAACACCGACGGCGTTGGCCTGGTGATCGACCTTGAGCGCAATCTCGGGCGCGCCATCGCCGGCAAGCGCGTGCTGTTGATGGGGGCGGGCGGGGCTGCGCGCGGCGTGCTGCAGCCGCTCCTTCAACGCGGTCCCGCGGTCCTCAGGATTGCCAATCGCACCGTGCGTCGCGCCGTGGCGCTGGCAGTCCTTTTCCAGGACGTGAAGGGCGGTGGCTTTGGCGATCTGGCGGGCGAGTCCTACGATCTTCTGATCAACGCGACCTCCGCCGGACTGGCAAATGAGACGCCGCCGCTGCCGGAGGAAATATTCGCAGCCGGTGCTTTCGCCTATGACATGGTCTACGGCCGCGATACGCCGTTCCTCGCCCAGGCGCGCGCCGCTGGCGCCGCGACCAGCGACGGCCTGGGCATGCTGGTCGAGCAGGCGGCCGAGTCGTTCCAGCTCTGGCGCGGCAAGCGTCCGGACACCGCACCGGTGCTGGCGGCTTTGCGCGGGCGCTGAGATGGCAAGGGGCGGCGTGCTGCGCGTCGCCTGGAAGACGTTCTGCTATGCGCTGGGCATCGTGGCGGTCGGCGTGCTCGCCGTGCAGCTGTGGTTCTTCGCGCAGGTGCTGTGGTGGCGCAGCTTCCAGCCCGACACCAGCGCCTTCATGGACCGGCGCATCGAGCAGCAGCGCGCGAAGGACCCCAAGGCGAAGCTCGCGCACCAGTGGGTGCCCTATGAGCGCATTTCGGCGCAGTTCAAGCGCGCCGTGGTCGCCGCCGAGGACGCCAGGTTCATGGACCATGAAGGTTTCGACTGGCAGGCCATCTCCAAGGCGATCGAGAAGAACGAGCGCAAGGGCAAGGTGGTGTCAGGCGCATCCACCATCAGCCAGCAGCTCGCCAAGAACCTGTTCCTGTCCGGCGAGCGCTCCTGGATCCGCAAGGGCCAGGAGGCCGTGATCACCTGGATGCTCGAGTCTGCCCTCAGCAAGCGGCGCATCCTCGAGCTCTACCTGAACTACGCCGAACTGGGGGAGGGCGTCTTCGGCGCCGAGGCGGCAGCGCGTCACCATTTCGGCACCAGCGCAGCGGCGCTGGGTCCTTCGCAAGCTGCCTATCTCGCCGCCATCCTGCCCAGTCCGCGGCGCTACGCGCGCGGCAACACGACCGCCTATATCTCTGGCCGCATGGAGACTATCCTCGCGCGCATGCCCGCGGCGCAAATTCCATGAACGAACAGCCCTCGCGCCTGGAAGTCGAGGACTTGCAGCAGAACCTGCAGCGGGTGCAGGAGCACCTCGCGCGCAAGGATGGCCCCGCGACGGATTTGCCGACCCTGCGCGGCGAGCTCGACCGGTTGCACCCGGCCGACGTCGCCTACATCCTGGAAGCGCTGCCGCTGGAAGAGCGCCAGGTGGTGTGGGACCTGGTCAAGGCCGAGCGCGAGGGCGAGATCCTGCTTGAGCTTTCCGAGGCGGTGCGCGAATCGCTGATCGCGACCATGGATTCGACGGAACTGGTCGCGGCGGCCGAAACGCTCGAAGCCGACGAGATTGCCGACCTTGCGCCGGATCTGCCCGACGAGGTGGTGCAGGACGTGATCCGCGCGCTGCCCCAGGAAGAGCGCGCCTTGCTGCGCGCAGCACTTTCCTATGAAGAAGGCAGCGTCGGCGCGCTGATGGATTTCGACCAGGTCACGGTGCGCGAGGACGTGACGCTGGAAGCGGCGACGCGCTACCTGCGCGCGCTGGATGAGCTGCCGGCGCACACCGACCAGCTCTTCGTCGTCGATCGCGCTGGCAAGCTGCGCGGCACCTTGCCGCTCGCGCGGTTGATCGTCACCGATCTGGAGCGCCAGGTGAGCGAGGTGATGGTCCCGGAGAGCGTCAAGCTGCGTCCCGAGGATCGCGCCGAGGATGCCGCGCAGGCCTTCGAGCGCTACGACCTGGTGTCGGCGCCGGTGGTCGACCTCATTTCCGGCAGCCTGGTCGGGCGCGTCACGGTGAACGACGTGATGGACTACATCCGCGCCAAGAGCGCCGAAACGCAGCTCGCCGAAGCGGGCCTGTCGAAGGAAGAGGATGTGTTCGCGCCGGTCTGGAACAGCTTCCGCAACCGCTGGGCCTGGCTGGCGATCAACCTGGTCACCGCGTTCATCGCCTCGCGCGTGATCGGCGCCTTCGAGGGCTCGATCGAGAAGCTGGTGGCGCTGGCGGCGCTGATGCCGATCGTCGCCGGCATCGGCGGCAACTCGGGCAACCAGACCATCACCATGATCGTGCGGGCGCTCGCGCTGGGCCAGATCCAGTCGAGCTACTGGACCAAGCTGGTCGCCAAGGAACTGGGCCTCGCGATGCTGAACGGCGTGCTCTGGGGATCGCTGCTCGGCTTCGCGGCCTACCTGCTCTACGACAACGTCGCCCTCGGAGGAGTGATGGCGATGGCCATGGTGCTCACGCTGCTGCTGGCCGCGGCCATGGGCGTGGCCATACCCTACCTGCGCTCCCGCTTCGGCCAGGATCCGGCGGTGGGCTCCTCGGTCCTCATCACCGCCTGCACCGACTCGGGCGGATTTTTCATCTTCCTGGGATTGGCGACCCTGTTCCTGCTGTAGCGGCGGCGCCAATTGGGCACTGACCGGGCCCTGTGACGACCGGCAATGTTATCTAGCGCACAGAAAATTCCTGCTCAGGGCACGAGGATGCGGGTGTAGTCGGCGTTGACAACCGCGCGACGTCCTTACGGGAAAGGATCCATCATGCTGCGAGTTACTGACAAGTCATTCCGATATACGCCTTCGTACGAAACCGATCTCAAGAAGAAATTCCGGAAAATGGATCGTGACAGGCGTCAGGCCGGTCCGAGCGCCAATGTATCCAAAGCCACTGCCCTCGGTAGTTCTGTCGTGCCGTTGACTGCGCGGCGCATCGCGCAACAAGGCTGATCAGGCTTTTAACGCCTCACGCGCGGCAACCAGGGTCGCTTCTACCTCCGCGGGGCCGTGCGCCGCCGAGACGAAGCCGGCTTCGTAGGCGGAAGGCGCGAGGTACACGCCGCGTTCGAGCATCGCGTGGAAAAACCGGTTGAAGCGGTCCTTGTCGCACTGCATGACCTCGGCGAAGCTGGTCGGCGGCGCGGCGCGAAAGTAGAGGCCGAACATGCTGCCGATGGATTGCGCCGAGAACACGACATTCGCTTTCCTGGCCTCTGCGATCAGGCCGTCGACAAGTGATCGGGTGGTCGCTTCTATCTTCGCCTGAAAATCCCTTGCTTCCACAAGCTTCAACGTTGCCAGTCCGGCAGCGACGGCGACAGGATTTCCTGACAGCGTGCCCGCCTGGTAAACGGGGCCGAGCGGGGCGATCTTCTGCATGATGTCGCGCCGACCGCCCACTGCGCCCACCGGCAGGCCGCCGCCGATCACCTTGCCGAGCGTGGTCAGGTCCGGCCGGATGCCGTAGCGCGCCTGCGCGCCGCCCAGCGCGACGCGGAATCCGGTCATCACCTCATCGAACAGCAGCACCGCGCCATGCTCGCTGCAGCCCTTGCGCAGCGCTTCCAGGAAGCCGGGCCTGGGCAGGACGAGATTCATGTTGCCCGCGACCGGTTCAACGATCACGCAAGCGATCTGTTTGCCTTTTTCCCGGAACAGATTTTCAACTTGGGCGATGTCGTTGTAATCCAGCACCAGGGTGTGCGCCGCTGTTTCCGGCGGCACGCCGGCCGAACTCGGGTTGCCGAAGGTGAGGGCGCCTGAGCCGGCCTTGACCAGCAGGCTGTCGGCGTGGCCGTGATAGCAACCTTCGAATTTGACGATCAGAGGGCGCCCGGTGTGGCCGCGCGCGAGGCGAATCGCGGTCATGGTGGCCTCGGTGCCGGAGGACACCAGGCGCAGCATTTCCATCGAAGGCACCAGTCTGCCGATCGCTTCGGCGAGCTCGATCTCGGCTTCGGTGGGCGCGCCAAACGACAGCGCGCGCGCGGCCGCCGCCTGCACCGCTTCGACCACCTCCGGATGGGTGTGCCCGGCGACCATCGGCCCCCAGGAGCCGACGTAGTCGACGTAGCGCTTGCCGTCGGCGTCCCAGAGGTGCGGGCCCGACGCGCGTTCAAAGAAGGGGGGCGTGCCGCCGACCGCGCCAAAGGCGCGCACCGGCGAGTTGACACCGGCGGGAATGCGCAAGCGCGCGCGCTCGAACAGGGACTCGTTGCGTGAGGTCATGGCAGGAACAGCTTACCGTAATCGTACGTACGTCCGGCAGCGTCTGCTGCATCGAACAAGCCGGAGATGACCACCCATGCCGTTCAACATTCGCGCGCGCCACGCCTGGCCCACATTACCCACGCGATCAATAAGAGACCGCTTGCAAGCCAGAAGAACCCTCGCATGCCGACGAAGGGCGCAAGCACGCCGGCGATGAGCGGTGCGGTCGCGCTCCCCATCTGCTGAATCGCCGTGCCGTACGAGAGCGTGCGCGCCTCCATGCCATGCGGGGCCCGATCGCGAATCATCCGTATCAGCGCCGGCGGCAGACCCGACACGAACAAGGCGAACAGCACGCGTGCGATCACGAGCTCCAGCGGATCTCGCACCAGCGGGATGAGCATGCTGGTGACGCAGGCGCCAGCGAGCAAGATGGGCAATACGCGACGCGGCTCGATACGATTCAGCACCTGCCCCCATACCGGCAGCACTGCAATGCTGGCGATCGTGAAGGCCATCGCCGTGATCGCCAGCCACGACTCGGTGCTGAGCCCACCGTAGCTAGGTTTTTGATCGAGCAGTTGCATCGCGTACAGCGATACGATGGGCACGGCGCCATATGCGGTGAAATAGAACAGCACCTGCAGGAAATAAAGTAGCTTGAGCGTGGGAACTCGCATGAGCTGTTTGAGGTCGGCCCGCAAATCGATGCGCAGCGCATGGTGCGGGCGGGCATGGCGCTCCGTCACGAGCACCAGCACCATGAGTGCCGCGGCAAACATCGTCGCCGAGGTAAACGTGAATAGCGAATGCATCGCCGGCAGCATGCCGATCAGTGCTGCACCGAACATGGGACCGAGCAAATTACCCGTGGATGCGCCCGCCTGCGTAAGTGCGAGCGCTCCGCCGACCCGGTTGCGTGGCGTGCTCGTTGCGACCAACGCTTGGCCCGCGGGCACAAAGCCGTTGGCGAGTCCGGTCAGCACCAGCACGGTCAAGAAGGCCACGGGACTCGACACGGTCGCAAGCAAGCCGAATCCGGCCGCCATGCCGAAGCCCGCGCGTAGCACCATGGACTTGCGGCCGTAGTGATCGGCGAATACTCCCCATACCGGCGTGAAGGCGCAGCTCACGGCGAAGTAGCCGAACAGCATCACGCCGACCCAAAGCTCCAGGTTGTGAACCACACCCATCGTCTTGACGATCAGCGGCAGGAACGCGAACGACGCGGTCCAGCCGATGCCGATTAGCGCGTTGCCGGCCGCCAGCGTGCGCGCATTGCGCCGCCAGTAAGGATGCTCGCCTGCAGGGGGTGCCGCGTCGGGATAAAGATTAGTCACGCTGAAATCGCGAGGGCAGCCGCACCCGTCGGCGCGGGCCCGAGGCGCGCTCGAACCGCGATTCACTGAGTGTCGTCATGGCTGAAACAACTCACCGTAGGCGCGCGCGCGCCCGGCCACGTCCGGCGCCTCGAACAGATCGGAGATCACGGCCAGGGCGTCGGCACCGGCACGCAGCAGCTGGGGTGCGTTTTCCAGACGGATGCCGCCGATCGCGACCAGCGGCACGCCGAGCGGGCGCGCCTCGGCAAACAGGCTGTGCGGTGCGCGCACTGCCGAGGGCTTGGTCGGCGAGGAAAATACGCTGCCAAAGGCGATGTAGTCCGCCCCGGCCGCGACTGCGTCGCGCGCAGCGGCCAGCGAATCGTAGCAGGAGACGCCGAGCAGCTTGCCGCCCAGCTTTGCGCGCGCCGCGGCAATGTCGCCATCCTCGCGGCCCAGATGGACGCCGTCCGCGCCGCAGGCAAGCGCGAGCGCGAGGTCGTCGTTGACGATGAATGGCACTGCATGGCGGCGGCACAATGCCGCCAGCTCCTGTGCTTCGCCCTCGTGCCGTGCAGTCTTGCGCCGGTATTGCAGCATCGCGATGCCGCCTTCGAGTGCCTGCGCGACCTGTTGGCGCAGCAGCGCCGCATCCGAATGGTCCGGCGTGATGGCATAGAGGCCGCGCAGCTTCACTTGGCGTCGTAAAAACGATTCGGAAGACGCTGGCCGCGACCCGGCGCAAATCCGCTCTGGAGCGCGTGCCACGTGTACTCCTGGGCGCGTCGCGCAGCCTCCGGAACCTCCAGCCCCCGGGCGAGAAACGCCGCCATAGCCGATGCGAGCGTACAGCCCGAGCCGTGATACTCGCCGGCAAGCCTCGGCCAGCGGTCTTCGCGAAGCACGCCCCCCGCCCCATAAAGCGTGTTGACGACCTGGTCACCGGGCTCGTGCGTGCCGGTGACGAGCACGTATTTGCAGCCGAGCGCACCCAGCGCCTGCGCGCAAACTGCCAGGCTGGCGTCGGAGGCGGCGCGCGCGAGACGGCGTGCTTCGAGGCTGTTGGGCGTCAGCACCGTGGTGAGCGGCAGCAGCGTCGAGCGCAGCGCCTTGACGGTTTCATCGTCGGTTAGCGCATCGCCGCGACCGGAGGCGAGCACTGGATCGAGCACTACCGGTGTGCGTGGATGCTCCGCGAGAATCGCCGCGACGGCCTCGGCATTGCGCGCCGAGCCGAGCAGCCCGAGCTTGAAGGCCGCGACCGGGATGTCATCGAGCAGAACGCGCGCCTGGCGCGTGATCCACGCGGTTTCCACGGCTTTCATCGCTTCGACGCCGCGCGTGTCCTGCGCGCTCAGCGCGGTCAGCACCGACAGCGGATGGCAGCCGAGGCTCGCGATGGTGAGCAGGTCGGCCTGGACGCCCGCGCCGCCGGTCGGATCGGAAGCGGAAAACGCAAGCACGGCCGGAAGTGGCGAAGACATGCGGTAATATCCCGGGCAATTTTACTGTCCCGCCACCATGACGACCGAGCAGAAAGTTCAATACAAGACCTGGATGTGCCTCATCTGCGGATGGGTTTACGACGAAGCTGCGGGACTTCCCGGGGAAGGCATCGCCCCGGGTACGCGCTGGCAGGACGTGCCGATGAACTGGACCTGTCCGGAGTGCGGTGCGCGCAAGGACGACTTCGAGATGACGGAGATCTAGCCCGGCGGTGGCGAGCACGTTGCGGTAAAATAGCGCGAAGCGTGTTCTCGATCAATCTGACGAATCACTTCCTGATCGCCATGCCCAACATGGCCGATCCGTACTTTTCGAAATCGCTGACGTATGTCTGCGAGCACAACGAGCAGGGCGCGCTCGGCATCGTGGTCAACCGCCCCATCGACATGACCCTGCAGGCGCTGTTCGAGCGCCTGTCGCTCAACATGAAGGACACCGCGCGGGCCGATGCGCCGATCTACTTCGGCGGACCGGTGCAAACTGACCGCGGTTTCGTGCTGCACGAGCCTGCCGGCGACTGGCAGGCGACGCTGAAGGTGCCCGCGGGAAAAGACGGCAACCGCGACACGATCGGCCTGACCACGTCGAAGGACATCCTCGAAGCGGTCGGGCGCGGCGAGGGGCCGGCGAAGATGCTGGTATCGCTCGGCTATGCCGGCTGGTCGGCCGGGCAGATCGAGCACGAGCTGTCGCAGAACGCCTGGCTGACCGTGGAGGCCAAGGACGCCATCCTCTTCGACCTGCCCGCCGATGAGCGCCTGCCCGCCGCCATGAACCTTCTGGGTCTCGATTACGCGCGCCTCGCCGACCAGGCGGGACATGCCTGACAAGACCCGCCGGCCCGCCGCCGGCACGGTGCTCGCTTTTGATTTTGGCTTGCAACGGATCGGCGTCGCCGTCGGCGAGCCCGAACTCGGTACCGCGCATGCGCTGCCGGTACTTTCCGCGCTCTCCCAGCCCGGCCGCATGACGGCGATCGAGCGTCTGCTGAAGGAATGGGGCCCCGCGCTGCTGGTGGTCGGGCGCCCGCTGGGCGACGACGGCGCGCCGCATGAAATGACGCGCCGCGCCGAACGCTTCGCGCGCCAGCTGAACGGCCGTTTCCGCGTGCCGGTGAAATTGGTGGACGAGAGCTACAGCTCGGCCGAAGCCGAGAGCCGGGTGCGCGCCGCCTACGGCGCGCGCAAGGCGGCGGCGCTTGCGCGCAGCAAGGCGCTCGATTCGCAGGCCGCCCAACTCCTGCTGGAACAGTATTTCAATGACAAGCAAGCTGCCTGACGCCGAAGCGCTGCTGCCGGCGCTTGCCGCGCAGCTGAAACCCGCCATTACGCCGGCCTCGGCGATGATCGGCCTGCACACCGGCGGCGCCTGGGTCGCCGAACGCCTGCATCCGCTGCTGGGGATGAAGGACCCGCTGGGCCTCATGGACATCGCGTTCTACCGCGACGACTACGCGAAAGAGGGCCTCAAGCACGACCCGAAGAAAACCAGAATTCCCTTCGAAGTCGAGGGACGGGACCTGCTGCTGGTCGATGACGTGCTCTACACCGGGCGCACCGTGCGCGCCGCGATGAACGAATTGTTCGACTATGGCCGGCCGCGCAGCATTGCATTGGTGGTGCTTGCCGATCGCGGCGGCCGCCAGCTGCCGATCGAGGCGCGTTACTGTGGCGCGCGCATCGAGGTGCCCGCCAGCAAGAAGTTACGCCTGAAGCGCGCCGCCAACGGCAAGCTGTCGCTGGAGCTCGAAGATGTCAGCTAATCCGCAGCTCAATGCCAACGGCGAACTGCAGCACCTGCTGTCGATCGAGGGACTGCCGCGCGAGATCCTGGTGCAGATCCTGAACACCGCGGAATCGTTCGCCGGCGTCACCGAACGCGAGGTGAAGAAGGTGCCGCTGATGCGCGGCAAGAGCGTTTTCAACCTGTTCTTCGAGGCCTCCACCCGCACCCGCACCACCTTCGAGATCGCCGCCAAGCGCCTGTCGGCCGACGTGATCAACCTGAATGTCGCGGTGAGTTCGCAATCGAAGGGCGAATCGCTGCTTGATACGGTGGCCAACCTGTCGGCGATGCAGGCCGATGTCTTCGTCGTGCGGCATGCGTCCTCGGGCGCACCCTACCTGATCGCGCGCCACGTCAAGCCGCACGAGCACGTGATCAACGCGGGCGACGGCCGTCACGCGCACCCGACGCAAGGGCTGCTCGATCTCTACACCATCCGCCACTACAAGAAGGATTTCAGCCGCCTCATTGTCGCGGTGGTCGGCGACGTACTGCATTCGCGCGTCGCGCGTTCGCTGATCCACGGGCTCACCACGCTCGGCGTGCCCGAAGTGCGCGTGATCGGCCCGCAAACGCTGATGCCCGCCGGGGTGGAAGCGCTCGGCGTGCGCGTGTTTCACGACATGCGCGCGGGCCTGAAGGATTGCGACGTGGTGGTGATGCTGCGCCTGCAGAACGAGCGCATGAGCGGGCCGTTGCTGCCCTCGGCGCAGGAGTTCTTCAAGAATTTCGGCCTGACCGCGGACAAGCTCGCGCTCGCCAGGCCCGACGCCATCGTGATGCATCCGGGACCGATGAACCGCGGCGTCGAGATCGATTCGCC
>Ga0315910_10005229_pt1 | contig 10675 bp, 8 predicted proteins | sample EdamamesoilMG_FD_204470 | JGI IMG/M metagenome (GOLD analysis project Ga0315910, IMG submission 204470) | Garden soil microbial communities collected in Santa Monica, California, United States - Edamame soil | ecosystem: Environmental > Terrestrial > Soil > Garden | place: USA: California...
TCGAACCTCATCGGCATGGGCGTGTTGCCGCTGATGTTCCCGGCCGGCACGACCGCCGCCTCGCTCGGCCTCACGGGCACCGAGGTGTTCGAGATCACCGGGCTGAACAACGCCGAGGCAAAGACCGTGAAGGTCGTCGCGACGCCCGCCAAGGGTTCGCCGATCAGCTTCGAAGCGCGCGTGCGCATCGACACGCCGAAGGAGCGCGAGTACTACCGCCACGGCGGCATCCTGCAGTACGTGCTCCGCCAGCTCGCGAGCAAGGCTGCGTAAGGTCCGGCCATGCACCGGCGTACGCTGCTGCTGTCGGGTTCCGTGTTCGTCGCGTCCCTGGCGATGGCGCAACGGGATCTGACGCGGCGGGAGCCGGTGCTCGGCGGTCCCTGCGAAGGCTGCGAGCTGGTATTCGAGGGGATGCCGGGAAAACTCGAGACCGTCGCGCGGATCGCGCCTCGCAAGGAACCCGGCACCCCGCTGGACATCTCGGGCACGGTGCGCACGCCGCAAGGCGCACCGGCCGCGGGAATCATCGTCTACGGCTACCACACCGACAGCCAGGGTATCTATCCACGCGCGCAGACCCGCCACGGCGCCTTGCGCGGCTGGGCGATCACGGATTCGACCGGGATCTACCGCTTCCACACCATGCGTCCGGGCGCGTATCCCGGTCGCGAGATCCCGCAACACGTTCACATGCATGTCATCGAGCCCGGCAAGGGCACGTACTGGATCGACGAGTTGCGCTTCGAGGACGATCCGCTGATCACCCACGCAAATCGCCGCACCGACGAACGGGGCGGCACGGGCCTGGTCATGCCGAAGCGCTACGACGGCAAGTGGACTGCGCTGCGCGACATCGTGCTGGGCCGAAATATTCCCGGCTACGTCAATCAACCAACTGGTTGAATATCGATCGCGACCGGTCTATATTCAACCATATGGTTGAATCAAACGCCGATCGCCTCGACAACGTCTTCCATGCGCTTTCCGATGCGACCCGCCGCGACATGCTGAGGCGGCTCGCGCTGCGGGAACACACCGTGGGTGAACTCGCCGAGCCCTTCCACATGTCACTCGCGGCGGCCTCCAAGCACATCCGCACGCTTGAAGACGCCGGCCTCATCCACCGCACCGTGGAAGGTCGCACGCACCGCTGTCGCATCGAACCCGGGCCGCTCGCCGGCATCGGTCGCTGGCTGCGCCGCTACGAGAAATTCTGGACCCAGCGGCTCGACGATCTCGAGCGCGCGCTCAAGGAGTAATCCGTGGAGACTTACGCCACCCGCATCGCATCCGACGCCATTCTTCTGGAACGCCTGTTGCCCGGCCCCATCGAACGCGTCTGGGCCTTCCTCACCGAATCCGAGAAGCGCGCGAAGTGGCTGGCCTCGGGTGCCATGGATCTGCGCGCCGGCGGCAAGGTCGAGTTGAATTTCTCGCACGAGATGATCTCCCCGGAACAGACCCCGGCGAAGTACAAGGACATGCCCATGGGCTTCACGGGTACGGTGATTCGTTGCGAGCCACCCAGGCTGCTGCAGTTCAACTGGATGGAAAGCCATGGCAGCAACTCCGAGGTCACCTGGGAGCTGGCCGAACGTGGCGACCGCGTGCTGTTCACCATCACGCATCGGCGGCTCGAAGACCGCGCCGCGCTGCTCAGCGTCTCGGGTGGCTGGGATGTGCACGTCGGCATCCTCGAAGACGTGCTCCTGCAACGCGCGCCGCGCGGGTTCTGGAGTTCTCACGACCGCCGCGAACAGGAATACGCCCTGCGATTCCCGGAAAACAAATGACCTCGAACTGACCGCCCGCCGCCCAACACCCTGTCGTTCAAGGGATTTCCCGGGTCATCCGCAGGTCAGCGAATCTTTGGAAAGGCTTGGGGCTTCCTTCAGGCTTCCAGTGCCGCCCTCGCCGAGTGTCGCTCCCAGCCCGGCGCGTTGCCGGGCGCAACGACAACCTGAAGGAGAGCGACATGACTTCATCGACCCTCATCCGCTGTGCGGCGATCCTGCTGGCGGGCGTTCCGTTCGGCTCCGTGCTGGCCGCCAGCCCCGCGGAACCGAGCAAGGCCGTCCACTATTCGGACCTGAACCTGACCACCTCGACGGGCGTCGCCGCGCTTTACAAGCGCATCGAACGCGCCGCCTCGGAAGTCTGCCAGCTGCCGCATGGCACGAAGCTGCTCAGGATCCAAACCGAGATCAAGGCCTGCCGTGCGGATTCCGTGGATCGCGCCATCGCGCAGGTCAACCTGCCCGCGCTGAGCGCCCTGCACGTGGCCCGAACTGGTCGCAAGCTGGACACCGCGCAGTACGCCGATCGGCGCTGAGCGGCAAGGCATGGACGCCCCTCGCGGGAGATGGGATCGGCCCGGCCACCCATTTCCCCGTCCTGGGGCCGATCACCGTCCACCGGTCCGCCGTCGAGTAGCTAGGTGCGATAAGATCGCACCCCCATGCCCATCGCCATCTTCGACCTCGACGGCACCATCACGCACCACGACACCCTGATGCCGCTGGTCATGCGCCACCTGTTGCGACGCCCCTGGCGGGTCCTGCGGCTCGTGCTCGTGCTCCCGGCGGTGCTGCGCTACTGCGTCGACCGCGACCGCGGCACCCTCAAGCAATCGCTGCTGCGCGCCACGCTGCGGGGCACCCCGCGCGCCGAGCTGGCGGAGCTGTCGCGCAGGTTCGTCACCGACAAGATCGCTCGCGGCTGCTTCAGCGATGCACTCGCCACCATCCGCCGCCATCGCGACGCGGGGCATCACCTGGTGCTGATGTCCGCCAGCGTGGACTTCTACGTGCCGGAGTTCGCGCGCCAGCTCGAGTTCGACGAAGTGATCTCCACCGAGGTGAAGTGGGTCGACGACCGGCTCGAAGGCACGCTCACCAGTGCCAACCGACGCGGCGAAGAAAAGGCGCGCTGCGTGCGACTGATGCTGGCGGCGCGCGGTCCCACGGAATCCTTCGCCTACGGCAACTCCGATTCGGACCTCCCCCACCTCGCGCTGGTCAATCACGGCCAGCTCGTCAATGGCACCGTGGCCGCCCGGCGTGCCGCCGCCGCACTCGGAGTGGCCTGCGTCGATTGGACGTAATCCGCTGCTGCGGCGCGCAGCGCGTGATGCGCCTCACACTTATGGCGTGGTTGCGACGTTCCGTGGCCGCTCATGGCCGGGGCCTCTGACGCCAATCACATAGCGTTTCCGCCGCGGGAACTACGATGTGCACTGGAGCCGTCCGTAGCGATCCAGAATGCCAATAACGCGGGGAAAAATCGGGCCGATGACGTCGTTCGTGCGCGCCGCACTGGCAGCGCTCGCGTGGGTCATTTCCCTGCCCAGCTCCGCGACTCCGCCGCTCGCCGTGCAGCGTTACAGCCTCGAAGAGGGCCTGTCGCAACAGGCCGTCAACGTGATCGCGCAGGACGCCGAAGGCTTCATGTGGTTCGGCACCGAGGACGGGCTCAACCGCTTCGATGGCTACGAATTCCGCCAGCTGCGCCACGATCGCGCGAACCCGAGCACGATGCCCAACGGCTGGGTCGCCTCGCTCGTGGTGACCGACGACGGACTCTGGATCGCCACCGACGGCGGCGGCGTGGTGTTCCGCAGCGCGCGCACCGGCCAGCTCGAATCCCCCGCCGCCCTGCGCGACGCCGTGGACCTGCAACGTGTACGCGGCCTGTCGCGCGACCGGCTCGGCCGCATCTGGATCGCGTCGCGCGAAGCCGGCGTGGCCATCTTCGATCCGCGCAGCGGTGAGCTCACGCGCCTGCGCCACTCGGCGACGGAACCGAACACACTCTCCGACAACTCGGTATTCGTCGTCCTGCAATTGCAGAGCGGTGAACGCCTGGTCGGCACCGGCACCGGACTCGATCGCATGCCGGCGACGGGCAACGAGGTGTCGCGCGTCAAGCTTCCCACTGAACTCACACCCGTCGGCCAGCCGTTGCGCGTGCGCTCGCTGGTCGAGGCGGCCGATGGCACTGTCTGGGTGGGCACCGACACGGGGCTCGGTCGCTACGATCCGCGCAACGATCGCTGGCGCGTGTATCGCAACGATCCGAAGGACCCCGCTTCGTTGCCCGACGATCGTGTCCAGGCCCTGTTGCTCGACTCGCAGGGCCGCCTGTGGGTGGGAATGATCGAAGGCCTCGCCTGGTTCGACACGGCTACCGAAACTTTCGCGACCTACCGGCACGACGCGGCCGAACCACGCTCGCTGCCCGACGACTACGTCACTTCGCTGTACGAAGACCGCGGCGGTTCGCTGTGGATCGGCACCAAGACCGGCGGCCTCGCCAAGTGGAATCCGCGCACCTGGTCGTTCGGACACACGCGCGCTTCCAGCGAGGAAGGCTACACCGACCACAACATCACCTCGTTCGCCGAGGACACCCAGGGACGCGTGTGGATCGGCACGTTCGGCGGCGGCATCAACCTGCTGAACCGCAGCAACGGCCAGGTCAATGCCATACGGCACGTCAATGGCGCGCGCGATTCGCTGAGCGACAACGCCGTGATGGCGCTGGTCGAAGGCAGTGACGGCGCGATCTGGGCGGGCACCATGACGGGCGGGCTGAACCGCTTCGACACGCGCACGCTCAAGGCCGAGGTTTTCCGCCACGACGCCGCCGTACCGACCACGCTCGCGGCCGACGGCGTCATGAGCCTGCTCGAAGTCGACAACTCGTTGTGGGTCGGCACCTATGGCGGCGGCATCTCGCGCTTCGATGCGCGCACCGGTCGCTTCGACAACCTGCGGCCGGGTCCCGAAGACGGCTTGCACCTGACCAGCGGCCGCATCACCGCGCTGGCGCGCGATCGCACCGGCCACGTGTGGATCGGCACCGATGGCGGTGGCCTCAACGTATGGGACAGCCGCACGCGCCGACTCTATTACTACAAGCGCGACGCCAAGAAGGTCGACTCGCTGAGCGCCGATTCCGTCTTTTCGCTGCTGGTCGACGACAACGGCGGTGTGTGGATCGGCACGCGCGGCGCCGGCATCGATCGCGTGGTCAACCCGGGCGACGGGCCCGCCCACCTGCGCTTCGCCAACCTCTCCGAGGCGCAAGGCCTGCCCAACAACACCGTCTACGGCCTGCGTGCCGACGGCACCGGCAACATCTGGCTCAGCACCAACTTCGGACTCGCGCGTCTCGATCCGCGCACGCTCGGCCAGGAACGCCCGGTCATCCAGCGCTTTCACCGGCTGCATGGCCTGCAGGCCGAGGAATTCAATTTCGGCGCGCACTACCGCGATCATTCCGGCAAGTTGTTCTTCGGTGGCGCCTCGGGCTTCAACTCGTTCTACCCGGAAGTGCTGGAGTTCAACGAGCGCGCGCCGCGCGTGGTGCTCACCGAATTCCTGAAGCTGAATCAACCCGGTTTCGGCGACCTTCCCGAGGAGCGCATCGGGCGCATCACGCTCGGCCACAAGGACGACGTCATCACGCTCAGGTTCGCGGCGCTGGATTTCGCCGATCCGCGCGCCAATCGCTACGAATATAAGCTCGAGGGCTTCGACTCCGACTGGGTGCGCAGCGACGAGCGCCGCGCCGCCACCTACACCAACCTGACCGGCGGCCACTACGTGTTCCGTGTGCGCGCCAGCAACAGCGATGGCGTGTGGAGCACCCAGGACCTGGCGCTGCCGATCGACGTCGCACCGTCACCGTGGCTGTCGCGGTGGGCCTATGCGGGCTATGCCCTGCTTGCCGTCCTCATCATTCTCGGCGTCTGGTACGCGCAGCAGCGCAAGATCGCGCGCGCCGCGGCCTACCGGCTGGAGCTCGAGAAACAGGTCAGCGACCGCACCTACGAACTCGGGCAGCGTTATCGCGAGCTGGAAGATGCGAATCGCCGCCTCGAGATGGCGAGCTTCACCGACACTCTCACGGGCCTCGCCAACCGCCGCTACCTGATGCAGCACTTCCCGCGGCTGCTGGCCGAGCACAAGGGCGAGCACGGCCTCGCCATCATGATCATCGACCTCGATGCGCTGAAGCCCATCAATGACCAGCACGGCCACGCCGCCGGCGACGAGCTGATCGTCGAAGTGGCGCGCACGCTGAAGCAGGCCATCCGTCCCGACGACATCCTGGTGCGCTGGGGCGGTGACGAATTCGTGGTGGTGGCGCACGCGCACCACGTCGAACACGCCAACATGCTGGCCGAGCGGGTCCGCGAGCGCGTCGCCAAGATGAAGTGCGTGCTGCCGCGTGGCGCGGTGGTGCGTACCAGCTGCAGCATCGGCCTCACCTGCCTGCCCTTCGTCCCGGGCAAGCCGACCGCGGTGAGCTGGGAACACGCCATCAAGATCGCCGACCTCGCCCTGTACCGCGCCAAGCGCGGCCGCAATGCCTGGCGCGGCTGGTTTGGCACCGAGGCGGTGGCTTCGCTACATTCCGTCATCGCCGCGGTCGAATCGAACGTCGACGAGTTGATCGCCGACGGCGTCATCATCGAACATTCATCCACGCGCGGCAGCGACGACACCGTCAACACGCTGCGCGTGCTGCGCGAGGCGTAACAGGCTCATTGGGTATGGACACCGAGATCAAGGAAGCACTGGCCAAATCCCTGCCCGACCTGGCGCTCATCGTGCGCCGCGACGGCATGATCCTCTCCTGCGTCGGCGGCCACGCGGTGCGTGGCGTGAATCCCTCCGGCGAAGACATCTCCGGCCGCGCGATCGGCACGTTGTGGCCCGAGCAGATGGCCTCGCACGTGTTGCAGACCGTGCGTCGCATCCTGAAGACCCGCAAGCCCGCGCAGCAGCGCTACCAGGACGGCGACGTCAAGCTCGAGATGCGCTTCCAGGTGCAGGGTTTCGATCGCGTGCTCATCGTGTGCCGCGACCTGGGCGAAGGCGCCACCTCCAACGACTCGGGCCTGTATCCGAAATCCGGCAGCCTCATGCTGCCGCACCGCGAAGCGTTCGAAAAATCGCTGCGCATGGCGCTCGACATGGCGGCGCTGCGCGAAGACACCGTGGGTGTGGCCCTGATCCACATCGGCGGCTATTCCACCTACCAGCGCGTGTTCGACTCGGCGCTGGCCAATCGGCTGGTGGAATGCGCCGCGCGCGCGATCCTCGAGAATCTTCCCGAAGGCCGCGCCAACCTGCCGCGCCTCGCGCGCATCTCCGACGACGTCATCGGCGTGGTGCTGACGGATCTGCGCACGCGCGCCGAAGCGGATGCCACCATCGACGCCGTGATCAAGGCGCTGCGCCACCCGGTGGAGCTCGATCGGCAGGCCTTCCAGCTCGCGCCCCAGGCGGGCGTCGCCCTGTCGGGCGCCGACGGCACGCGCGCGGGCGAACTCGTCGAGCGCGCGCTCACGACACTCGACGCCGGCCGCCGCGCCGACCGCCAGGTCACTTTCTATTCCGACACGCTGCGCCTCGCCTCGCTCACGCGCCTCGACTGGCAGCAGGAGCTCTCGCAGGCCATCCAGAAGGACGAGCTCGAGTTGCACTACCAGCCGCGGCTCATGCTCGGCACGCGCGAAATCGTCGCGGTGGAAGCGTTCCTGCGCTGGAATCACAAGATGCGCGGACTCGTGCCCACCTCCGAATTCCTGCCGATCGCCGAGATCTCGGGACTGTCGGTGCAGCTCGGACGCTGGGTGTTGAAACGCGCCTGCCGTGATCTCGCGGTGCTCGCGGAGCACGGCTACCCGCAACTGCGCGTGTCGGTGAACGTCGCGCGGCAATATCTCTCGGCCGAGAGCCTCGCCGAGGACGTGGAAAACGCCGCGCGCGAAGCCGGCATCCAGCCCTCGCAACTCGACCTCGAAATCACCGAGCAGATGCTCTCGACCGGCCGCAGCGGCCTCGCCGCCCTCCATCAGCTGCGCGGCCAGGGCGTACGTGTGCTCATCGACGACTTCGGCACCGGCTACATCTCGCTCGGACGACTCCGTTCCAGCCCGCTCGACGGCATCATGATCGATCGGTCCTTCGTGGAAGAGGTCGGCCATGATCACGAGGCGCGCGCGGTGTGCCGCGCGGCCATCGCGCTCGGCCTGGCTTTCGGCCTGCGCATCGTCGCCGAGGGCATCGAGACCGAAGCCCAGGCCCAGTTCCTCATCGCCGAGCAATGCCACGAGGGCCAGGGTCACCTCTTCGCACCCGCCTCGCCGCTGTCGACCCTGCTCGAGAAGATCCTGCCCGGTACAAAGACGGCGCCAGCTTCTGTCACAAGGACCGCCCAGCGCTGAACGATCGTTGACATAGGTCACGATTTGACAGGCCGTTATTTGCGGTCCGTCACACTTTCCCCCGGACTCGCGTCACACGCGCACGCTCTGAAATTGCCGCCTCCGCCTCTAATGGTGCCGTTCGTTAACGCGAACTGGGGCCACCACCACCGAGGCGATTCTGAAGATGACGATCAAGCTCAATGCGGCAGCCGTAATGACTACGGCGATTCTCGGTAGCATGAGTCTGGCGACTCTGGTGTCGTGCTCATCCACGACATCGAGTCCGCCGGGCGCCAGTGCCCTGGCCGACAGCGAAGTGCACAGCTACATCGTCGAGGCGCAAAGCACCGAGGCGGCCGCGCGGGCCGTCGACACCGCCGGTGGTGAAGTCGTTTCGCGCCTGAGGGTGATCGACGCGGTCGAAGCGCGTCTCACCCGTGCGCAGCACGCCCGCGTGCTCGCCAGCGCCGGCATCCGCCAGGTGACGCCCGACGTGGCCGTCACCACCATGGCCGCCGCCAACGTAAAGGACAATTTCGAGCTCGATTCCTTCGCCAACAACGATGGTACCCATCGCTGGTACGGCAACTGGGTCGAGCAGGCCGACGACAACAATCCGAACGGCGGCTTCATCAACCTCGGCTGGAACGACAAGGGCGGCAAGCGCCTGATCCTCACCGGCCGTGGCGCGGCCATCTACCGCAAGGCCGCCACGCCTGGCAATTCGGCCTCGGTCACGCTCAAGTTCAAGTACCTGCGCAACAGCCTCGAGGCCGGCGAATACGTGTCGGTGCAGGCGAGCGGCAATGGCGGCACCAACTGGACCGAGCTCGGTCGCATCAATGGTCCGGCCAACGACACCAGCTTCTACAACCAGAGCTACGACATCACCGCGTTCCGCGGCCGCAATACCACGGTGCGTTTCGTGCCGTCGATGAGCGGCCGTTTCGGCGATGACAATGTCGACGTCGACGAGGTCGAGATCGCCTACAACACCAGCTTCGGCGAAGGCGACCCGGTACCGGTCGACGTCAATCAGCGTGACGTGATCCAGGCGAACGTGCGCGGCCGTGACATCGGCGTCGCGGTCATCGACACCGGCTACTGGAAGGTCGACTCGCTCGACAAGGACACCCTGGGCAACGGCCGCGTGGCCGCGCAGTACGACGCGATCCGCAATGCCGTCGACGCGCAATGGTCGTCGGTGTCCACCGATACGGCGGGTCACGGCACGCACATCACCAGCCTGATCGCCAGCAGCCGCAAGGACAGCAAGGGCAACTATTTCGGTGTCGCGCCCGACGCGCGCATCATTTCCATCAAGGCATTCGCGGAAGATGGTACGAGCAGTTATGCCACGGTGATCCGCGGCATCGACTGGGTCCTCAACAACAAGCAGTCGTACAACATTCGCGTTCTCAATTTGTCGCTAGGGGCCCCGGCGCGTTCGCGCTATTGGGACGATCCGCTCAATAAAGCCGTGATGCGCGCCTGGCAATCCGGCATCGTCGTCGTCGCATCAGCGGGCAATGGCGGACCGCTGCCGCAGACCGTGGGGGTACCGGGAAATGTCCCGTACATCCTCACGGTCGGCGCGATGACCGACAACTACACCAGCAACAAGAGTGACGACCTCCTGGCCACGTTCTCGGCCGCGGGTCCGACGTTCGAAGGTTTCGTGAAGCCCGACCTGGTCGCCCCCGGCGGCCACGTCTGGAGCTTCATGGCGACCTACGACAAGATCGCGGTGGATCATCCCACCTACATGAACAGTGGCGACTTCTTCACCATGTCCGGCACCTCGCAGGCTGCCGCGGTGGTGTCCGGCGTCGCGGCGCTGGTGATCAGCGCGAACCCCGGCCTCACGCCCGACCAGGTGAAGTGCCGCATCCTTGCCAGCGGCAAGCCCGCCATCGACCAGGATGGCCGCGCCGCTTACAGCGTGCTGCAACAGGGCTCAGGCCTCGTCGACGCCAAGACCGCCGTGTATGGCACGGCGAGCAACTGTGCCAACCAGGGCATGAACATCGCCGCCGATATCGCCGGCACGCAGCACTACACCGGCCGCGTGATCCAGCGCGCCGACGGCACGTACGAAGTTACCGACGGGCAGGTGCATGACGACGCCTACCTGTGGCAGATGGGCCAGCTATGGCAGCAGGGTGCGCTGTGGCAGCAGGGTGCCCTCTGGCAGCAGGGCGCGCTCTGGCAGCAAGGTGCGCTGTGGCAACAGGGTGCGCTGTGGCAGCAAGGCGCCCTCTGGCAACAGAGCGCCAACGACATTCCGTGGGTGGACGGGTACCCCTCGCCCATCGGCAACAGCGTGAACAGCAGTACAACTTCGATGTCGATCAACGCCTGGGTCGAACAAGAGTAACCAGGGCTTGAGGCGCGGCGCCGGCCAATCGCCGGCGGGGCTTTTTTTTGCCCGCGCGGCAGTGCGCGCCGGGC
>Ga0315910_10005230_pt1 | contig 10675 bp, 9 predicted proteins | sample EdamamesoilMG_FD_204470 | JGI IMG/M metagenome (GOLD analysis project Ga0315910, IMG submission 204470) | Garden soil microbial communities collected in Santa Monica, California, United States - Edamame soil | ecosystem: Environmental > Terrestrial > Soil > Garden | place: USA: California...
GGCTGCCTCGCGCTTTTGCCGACCGATCAGGGCGGAATTTTCTAAGTCCATCAAGCCGATAGGCGACGGGGACACAGGGGCTAGGTGGACTATGATGGGGGTCATGTTCGATCCGCTCGTCGTCCTCGCGGGAGCCCTCGTCGGGTTCGTCGTCGGCCTCACCGGCATGGGCGGTGGAGCCTTGATGACGCCGGTGCTCGTGCTCTTCTTCGGGATCGAGCCGCTCACCGCCGTCTCGAGCGACATCGTCGCGTCGATGATCATGAAACCGATCGGCGGGAGCGTTCATTGGCGACGGGGAACCGTGAACTTCGGCCTCGTGCGGTGGCTGGTTCTGGGCTCCGTGCCGACGGCGTTCCTGGCGGTACTTTTCCTCAAACGGCTCGGAATCGGGCCGGAGCTCCAGGGATACGTGAAGACCGCGCTCGGCGTCGCGCTCTTGACCGTGTCGACCGGCCTCATCGCGCGCCCGCTGCTCGCTGCTCGCAAGCGGCCCGGTGAGAGCCAAATGCCGTTTCAGGTGAAGCCGCTGTTGACGGTGCTGATCGGCGTCGTCGGCGGCGTGATGGTCGGCCTCACGTCCGTCGGCTCGGGCTCGCTGATGATCATCCTGCTCTTGATGCTGTACCCGCGCCTTCGGCTCTCCGAGCTCGTGGGGACCGACCTGGTCCAGGCCGTACCGCTCGTCACGAGCGCGGCGATCGGGCATCTGATGTTCGGCGACTTCAAGTTCGGGCTCACCGGGTCGATCCTGCTCGGCAGCATTCCGGCCGTGTACGCCGGCGCGCACTTTTCGTCGCGCGCGCCGGATCACGTCATCCGCCCGGCGTTGATCGTCGTCCTTTTCATGTCGGCGCTGAAGCTCCTCGGCACGACCAACTCCATCATGCTCGTGATCATGCCGATCGCCGTCACCATCGGCGTTGCCTACGCCGTGCGCGTCGCGCGTCAGCTGCGAGCCCAAGCGGCCCAGGCCGCCCAGCAGCTCGGCGGTGACAGCGCTCAGGCGTGAGCAGCCCGCTGATCCCGGCAGCGAGCGCGTTTCCAGTACCCTAAAATCGAACGAGCGCCACGAGCCGGCTCTCGCTGACTCGTGGCGCTCGGAGCTGCGGGCGAAGGTCGCCCGGTTCTCCCAGGTCCCGTCTCAGGGCGGGCAGGGAAACGGCACGGTGCTCGGAACGGCGTCCGACGTCATCGTCAACACGGCCCGATGCTCGGCGTCGGCCATCGAAGCGAACAGGGTGTTCAGCCGATCGACGTAGTTCGGGTTGATCACGGGATCGTGGGCCGGCACCGTGATCTCGTGCTCGGTGAGCGCGTAGATCGTGAACGAGTAGCTGTCGGTGACGGGCGCGACCGGTGGCCGATTGCAGCGCGCCGCGAGCGTGACCGCCGAGTTGGGGCAGGGCCCGAAGAAGCGCGCGAAGCCGCGCGCCTGGCTGTGAACCGCGTCCTTCAGGCTGGCGGGCAGCGGGGTCACGACCGTCGAGCCGGGGACGAGGCCGGGGATGCCCTCCGGGAGCGTGTGGCGGCTGTGCGGGATGTTCCAGATCGCCCAGTGAAACGCGAAGTTCGGATCCGTGATCGTCGTGTCGCGGAACACGATCGCGTAGCTCTTCGTGTCGTTGGGTCCCTTGGTCCAATTGAGCTCGGGCGAAACGCCGGTGGCGAACGGGTTGCCCGCACAGGTGTAGGGAGCCGGCAGCGGCGCACCATTCGCGAAATTCGGACTCTCGATCAAGAAGGGGAGATTGCCGAAGTGATTGCCCTCGTCACCTTGGTTCCCTTGCGCGCTTTGCTCCGTTTGCTCGAAGCCTTCATCGGCGACACCACTGCTGCAGCCGAGCGTCAGCGCGGCCAAACACGAAAGCCAGATCATCCTCTTCATATCGGAGCTCCTTGTGTCGAGTCCGTACACGATGCTTCGGACACGAGATTTGCGCGCAAACTGCCATGTGGGCACCCGGCATGTCCAGTGCGATCCGGAAGGTCAGAGATGATCAGATCACGTCGAAAAATCGGGGGAACGACGCGTGTCCATCGCATGGCGGATCTGCGATTTTCGGCGACGTCGTTGGGGGTGTGAAACTCAACACCTGGACATCTGACGCACACCCGCCGAGCGCCAGAATTCTTGCACTCACCGTCAGCGCGTCAGTCGATATCACCGCTGCCGTTGCCGCCGTACTTTTCGTTGTACTCACGACAACTCGCGGGCTGGAGCAGGCCGGGTGCCGACACCAGGAGGCCGACCGTGATGGCCGTGCTCGCAATGCTGAGCGGCTCTTCGACCAGGGCCTCACAGCTGGCGGTCGCCTTGATTCCGTCCAGGACCACGAGCCACTCCTCGAAGCACTGATCGAGAAGTCGGTTCGCCTCGCTCCGATCCTGGTCTCGCACGGTGCCGTCTCCGGCGAGGACCTCGCAGTCCCAGGCGGGCGGCACGGTCCTCACCGGGCCGGCGGCGATGCAGCGCTCGGCATCGGCGACGCACTCGGAGAAGCTCAACCCGAAGAAGGCGTCCTCCACCGCGTTCACGTTGCACTCGAGTCGACGCGTGTCCTCGCTGGTCCAGAACAGGTCGACCAGGCCGCGCCGCTCCTCGCACACCTCGACGCCCGGCGTCCCCGGTTCGCTCACGCCGCCAGCGACTCCGCCGCTGCTCGTCCCGCCCGTGACCCACGGTGCACCGCTCCCGCTTTCGCCACCGCTCCCACCGGCGCCTGCCGACGCGCCGGCGCCCGCATGCCCGCCGGCGCCGAGAGGCATCGGACCGGGAGCACCGCCCGTCGACTGACCACCGCACGCCGTCGACCACGCACAGAAAACGAGGAGCGACCCGCGAGCGAGTGAGACGCGCACGATCATCGAGGGTAGGAGTGCGTCACGCGGGAATCACGCTGTACCGCGACCCCGAGCGCGCATTTGGAGGTGCATGGAGGGAAGACAGTGCCGCGCTCGCACCTTGTCGGCCGAGGCTCAGTACAGGCGGTTCGCGTTTTCCACGGCTCGGGGCGTCGACGCCGAGTGCTTCTGCGGCGCGAAGACGTCGCTCCCGAGCTCGGAGCTTGCTCGAGCTCGAGTGGCGTCGCAAGATCGGCGCTCGGGGATGGCACATCGACTCTTCTTCGTTCTGTCGCTTCTTGCGGCTTGCGCGGGGAAATCGATCCCAGGCGACCGTGGGAGTGAAGAAACGCCAGGGTCCGGTGGCAACAGCGGTGGCGCGACGGGCGGCACTGGAGTCGGAGCCACGGGCGCCGACGGTGGGACAGGAGGTGGTGGCACGGGCGGCTTCGGAACCGGTGGTGTGGGGACGGGTGGTGTCGGTACCGGTGGCGTCGGTGTCGGCGGTGTCGGTACCGGCGGCGTCGGTACCGGCGGTGTCGGCACCGGTGGCGTTGGTACTGGTGGTCTCGGCACTGGTGGCGTCGGGGCGGCGTCGGGGGGTGATGCCGGCAGCGCTGGGACGATGAGCGCGTGCTCGAGCTCGATCGTCGCGACCGAGGCGCAGAATTATTCGTTCGCGAGCTACCTCCAGTTTCCCGTTGTCAGCGTGAAACCAGGCGCGAACCTCACGTTCGAGTGGGGAGGCGTCAGCGAGGACTTGTTGGGACACCCGATGAACCCGATGACGGACGTCGACATGGTCGAGTGGACGCTGTGGGACCTCGACGTGGAGGCGTTCGCGGCCGAGCTCCACGACGACACGCTCAGCCAGTCCGACCTCTCGGTGGTTGCCAGCTTGGCGACCGGGCAGCAGTTGACGTCGACCACCCTCTTCGAGCTCACGTCGGTGGGCGTGCCGCTCACTCCCGAGCTGATCCTCCCGTACATGAACCCGCAGACCTATCCGCCAGAACGGCACACGTACATGTTCAGCCTGGCGAGCGGGACCGTGCTCGGGGAGGGCACGCGGATGCTCCAGGCGTTCAAGCTCGACCCTGCGTCCGAAAACACGACCGTGACCTTGACGAATGATTCGGTGAGCCTGAATTGGAAGGTCAATCTCGATCAGATCACCTCACCGCGGGTCCCCGCTCGGACGCCGGCCATCACCATCGATTGGTCGCAAATGACGCTGAACGCGATGGCCCAGGAGTTTCGGCCGTTCGAGATCACCGAGGTGCGGGTCGGTGCGTTCGTCGAGACGCCAGCGGAGCTCGCCGCGGCGTTCCTCGACATCGAGCAGCTGGCGGGAAATATCTGGCGGGGGGATGTCCCGGCGGGAACGTCGTCGCTCTCGCTCACCACGCTGATCGATGTCCGGGATGCAGGGTTCCCAGGCATCGAAGACGAGTACACCTGGATACTCGCGCTGTTCTGCGGCAGCTGCAGTAACCCGGCCCCGTGGTACCTCACGATCCTCGAGCCGTGCTCGCGATAGCGGAAGACCGTTGTATCGTGGTCGGCCAATGCGCGTTCGGCGTGCCGTTCGGCTCGGGGTGCTCCTCGCGGTTGCTCGTGCGAGCCGCCTGATCGCGGTCGCGCTCGCCCTTTTGGCTAGGTCGACCAACGCTTGGGCGGACGATCGGCTGCCGGAGCTCGTGTGGCTCGCCCCGCCGGAGTGCATTCCGACCGGGGAGCTGGCGCGGGCGGTCGCCGCCGAGCTCGGTCGTCCTGCGTTCGCCGCTCCGGGCGCTGCCGGCGAGCTCGTGGTTCGCGGTCGCGTCGAGCGGATGCAGAGCGGCCTGTACCGCGTCGAGGTCGCGCTCGAGCGCGCGTCCGGCGACGTACTCGGGGTGCGCACGCTCACGTCCGACACGAACCAGTGCCGCAGCCTGGACGAAGCCACCGCGGTGATGCTCGCGATCTTGCTCAACGTGAGCCGAGAAGCGCCCGAGAGCGAGCCGTCGCCGTGGTCGTACCGGCTCGCGGCAGCGGGCGGCGCGGCGCTCGGGCTCGTGCCGGGGGCGGGACTCGAGGTCGCCGTGAGCGGCGGACCGGCACTGCCGCGGGTGCTCGGCCTCGACCTCGAGCTCGGAGTCGTGCTCGGGACCGAGCGCCCGGCAGGTGAAGGCACGATCCGAGGGAGGGCCGGAGCCGCTCGGCTGGCCGTGAGCCCGGTGCTCGTCGCGGGGGCAGTCGAGCTATCGCTCCACGCGGCCGCCGGAGCGGGAGCCATGGAGGGGACGGCGGCTGGTTTTGCTCAAGCGACGAGCGCGGTGAAAGCGTTCGTGGATCTGCGAGCCGGCATGGCGCTGGTCGTGCGGCTCTCGCGACCGGTGTGGCTGGGCCTCGGCGTCGACGCGGGGTTCCTGCCGATCCGTCCAACGTTCGTGGTCCGAAACCCCGACGGCACCCGCGACGAGCTGTACGAGCCCCGCCTCGTCTACGGAGCGCTCGCACTTTCCCTGTCTTTTCGCCCGCCATGAGGGCGTGGGAGAAAAACCTGAGGCTGCCGACATCCATGGCCGTGACCCTCGCGCTCGCGACCGATGAGGGCTCCCGTGCGGCCCGCCAGCCGGGGAGCCTCCGGGTATCGTCACGTGTGGCGCGCCCCACCGCGAGCGAGCTCTTCGAGCGCTACGTCACCTTCGTGTGGCGCGTGGTGGCGGCGCATGGCGTGCGCGAGGCCGACGTTCCCGACGTGACGCAGGACGTCTTCGTCGTCGCGTTCCGAAGGATCGATGATTGGGATCCGGAGCGTGCCTCGGCGACGAGCTGGCTCTACGCCATTGCAGCTCGCCTTGCGGCGAACCACCGGCGCAAGGCGCACGTGCGTCGTGAGCAGTCCGACGAGGCACCGGGCGGGAGCGTTGCGCCTGACCCCGTCGCCGGCATCGATCGACGGCGCCGGCTCACCGAGCTCGGCGACGTGCTTGCCACCATGGATGCCGACAAGCGCGACGTGTTCGTGTTGTTCGAGGTCGCGGAGCTGTCCATGCACGAGGTGGCCGCCACCGTCGGCTGTCCACTCAAGACGGCGTACAAGCGCCTCTACGCGGCACGCCGGCTGATCGCCGAGCGATTCGGCGAGAAGGGCAGCGCGCGATGAAGAAGCACGCCGATCCGATCCGCCTCGCCGAGGATCCCGCAGCACCCGAACCGGTGGTCGAGGCCATCTTGCTCGCGCGATCCGGGCCGGGTGATGCTGCCCTCGAGCGCCTTTCCGGGGCGCTCGGCGTGGCCGCTCCGGTCGCGCCGCCCGCCGTGCCACCGGTGGTCGAGCTCGCGGCGGCGGCCTCGGCTTCGGGTGCGGGCGTCGGGTTGGTCGGGCTCACGGGCGTGGTCTTGGTGGGCCTCGGCGCCGGTGCGGTCGTTCTTTCGAGCCAGCGCACGGAGTCCGCGCCGCCGGCTCCAGCCATCGTGCTCCCCGCGCCGGCTCGATCGGCACCCGCGGCCATGGACAATCCGCAGCAGGCGCCGTTGGAAGCCCCCGTTGCGCCGGCCGCTGGTCCCGCCGCGCGGCGGCGTCGCGCGGAGCCTCCAACGGACGTCGGAACCGCCGCGCCCACGCCGAGCGCCATCGAGCCGGAGCCGGCTCCACCCGCCCTCGATGCCGCGTCGCGCTTGCGGGAAGAAGCGCTGCTCGTCCGAAACGCCGAACGTTTGCTCGGCTCCGATCCCGCGGGCGCGCTCAGACTGACCGAGGAGCGGCGGCGCCGCTTCTCGGGCGGCGCGCTCGATCAGGAAGCCGAGGTCGTCGCCATCGACGCTCTACTTCGGCTCGGTCGGCGCGACGCCGCGCTTTCGCGCGCTCGCGCATTCGAAGCCAAACACCCCGGGTCGCTGCACACGCGGCGGATCCGGCGGCTCATCGGTCAAGACCCGTGAAGGAGACGAGCAGCATGTCACAGCGCCGGTTTCTGACACTGACGATCGCATCCCTCGGCCTGCTCCCGCTCGGCGGGTGCTCGAGCGAAGCGGTGGTGGCCGACCGAGGCAGCGGAGCGACGGGCGGCAGCGGCGGCTCGGCGGGCAGCGCCGGGACGGGCGGCGGAGCGGGCACGATGGTCGGGCCCGTCTGCGAGCCGACCGCGTCGAGCGAGGCCGTGTGCGGCGACGGGTCGGACGACGACTGCGACGGTCAGGCCGACTGCCTCGACGCGGATTGCGCGGGCGCAACCTGCCGCGACGACGGCAGCACGTGCGTCGCGGGCGGCTGCGTGTGCGACGGCTGCACGCTCGCGGAGCTCCCGCCGATCGACAACGTGCGCGTGAACGTGACCGGCGACACCGCGATCGTGGAATTCGAGCCCGTCGACGGCGCGCTCGACTATCGCATCTACCCGCTGCCGCCGCCGGACTCGGTGAGCATCGACGCCGACGGGCGGCCCGTCATCGAAAACGCCATCTATCGCTGCGCCGGGGATCGCCCGGTGGTCTACCGCGAGTCCGATCCGGCGGGCTTCTTCGACGCGTCGCTCGTCGCCGGCATGAACCTCATCGGCTACGACCGCACCGACGAGGAGAAAGTACTCGGTTACGTGTACCTCACGCCGGGCGAGGGTCGCACACCCGTCTACCGCCTCGGTGATCCGAACGGTGCCGGCGGCTACGCCTGGGACTACACGGTGCCGCCGAGCGCCGAGTACACGAGCGCCGACTACGTCACCAGCATCGAGGAGCGCGATCGCCTGATCGCGTCCGGCATGCGTGACGACGGCATTGCCTTCTATGCGCCGGACGCCGGCACGCGGCCGGTGTACCGGCGGCAATACTTGCCCGAGTACTGGGGCGACCGGGCGACGTACTTCTACACCGACGGGCCCGAGGCCGACGTCCACGCTGGCAAAGACGACGCGACCGCGGATTTCGGCGAACGTTTCCGCGTGCTCGACGCTCCCGCCGACGGCGCCGTGCCGCTCTACCGCGTGTTCTACCTGTCCACCAATGCGCACGACACGCTCGCGGCCGGCGAGCCGCGCTACCAGCGCGCGCTCTTCCAAGGCAGCCAGCCGATCTGGTCGCTCACCTGGCCCGGGTTGACCGAGAAGACGACGCTCGTGATCGAGGCGCTCGACGAGGGCTGCCCGTTCCCGAACGGCTATGTCTCGGCCGAGCACGCCGACACCACGCCGGAAGCCGGTGACCAGCCGTCCATCACGCTCGACGAGGCGCGCCTGCCCGAGACCGGAGAGGTCTTCATCAACGGCCAGCACGATCCGGGAAACCGCCCGCGGCCGACCGCCCGCGCCTACGTGGACGCCGAGCCCGAGGCCGATCCGGAGATGGATTGGTTCGAAGGCTTCGATGTGGGCGGCCCGTGGGAGAACTTCGACGTCGAAACGATCCCGAACTGGGGCGTTTTCTACCGGCGGAACGCCAACTGGGCGATCGACTTCGGCGGGTGCACCGATAACAACACGGTCGGACCGTTGCTCGGGCAGCTCGTCTTCGGCGGCGGGGATGGTGGCTCGAGCTGCAACATGAGCATCACGCCGCGCAACGTCAGCGCCGAGATCACGGCCGGAGAGTACCTGCATGTCCGGATGGCGACCGATCTGCCGTCCACCATGCGTCGCTACCCGCAGATCCTGATCACGACCACGCCAGTCGTGGAACCGGGCTCGCAGAGCGACGAGTTCTTGGTCCCCGTGCGAAACCGGCTCGGGCCGCTGCCCTTCGAGGAAGACTACGTTGCCGGCAGCGGCGACCACCGCACCATCATCGTGCAACCGTTCGGAACGGCGCCCGAGCTCCAGGTCGAGTTTTGCGATCTCCGCGGCTGGGGCGTCAGCATCCAGTGTCCGCGCGCGAACATCTACGGCTACCACGCCGGCGACTACAGCGCCGAGTGGGACAACCCCTGGTACCCGGTGCCCGTGCTGGCGGAGACGTCGGGTCACGATCGTCCGGTGTGGTTCGACGTCTACGCTTCCACCGAGCGCGTCTACGTTTTCATGGACGAAAAACCCGCGGGCTGCGCGGTCCTGCCCGAGGGTCGCATGCCGGCGGGCCCGGTCACGGTCGTGTTCGGCGCCGTCGGGTACCACCTCGGCATCGACGAAGGCGTGGTTCCGGAGGATTCGTCGCACCGCTACCTGCGCACCTTCAGCCTGACTCACGACGATCACACCTTCGACGACCTCGGGATCTCCAACGGCGTCGAGCTGCCGGCATGGGACGAGACCCGGTTGCCCTGCGGTGACATCTGGTACGGCGCCGAGGAGTAGCCCCGTGCGAAGGAGCAGCGCTTCCGGACCGGCGTGCGTGCTCTCGCTCGCGCTTTCGGCGGCTTGCGGGAACGAGGCTCCGCCGGGTGCGTCCCCTCCACTGATCGATGCCGACGCTCACGCGCTACTTGCGACCCTCCGTTACGACGAGGGCCCTCCGCCCGCGGATCCGAGCAATCGCGTCGCGGACGATCCCGATGCAGCGCGCTTCGGCCAGACGTTGTTCTTCGAGACGCGCTTCTCCGGTCCGCTGATCGAAGGCGACAACGACGGGGGCGACGCGACGCTCGGTGTGCGCGGCGACGCCGGACGGGTGAGCTGCGCGGGGTGCCACGTGCCGGCCGATGGCTTCGTCGATACCCGGAGCCCGCACCGCCAGGTATCGCTCGCGTCGCTCTGGACGTTGCGTCGAGCGCCGACGCTGCTCGATGTCGCGTTCATGCCGCTCTTCAACTGGGACGGCCGGCGGGACTCGACCTGGAATCAGGCGGCGGGCGTGATGGAGAGCGAGCACGAGTTCAACTCGGGCCGGCTGTTCGTCGCGCAGCAGATTTTTGGGCTCTATCGTGCGGAATACGAGGCACTCTTCGGCCCGCTACCGCCGCTCGACGCCGCCGAGCGCTTCCCGCCGCTCGCCCCCGAGGAAGCGGGCTGCATCGAACGGATCGAGAACGGAGGTCCCGTCTACGATTGCCGCGGGCGACCGGGGGACGGCCGCGAATACGACGCGCTGCCTCCCGAGGACCAGGCCGCCGTCACGACCGTGATGGTGAACGCGACCAAGGCGATCGGCGCCTACCAGCGTCTGCTCCGCTGCGGGCCGAGCCGTTTCGACCGCTTCCTCGACGGCGACGAGAGCGCGCTCGATGCGAGCGAGCAGCGCGGTGCGGCGCTGTTCGTCGGGCGCGGGGACTGCGTGCGTTGCCACTCCGGGCCGACGTTGAGTGACGGAGCATTCCACAATGTCGGCATGAGCCCGGCTCCGGTCGCCGTTGCGATCTTGGACGCCGATGACCGCGGCGCGGCCGGGGGCATCGCCGCGGCCCTGGACGATCCGCTCAGCACCGCCGGGTCGTTCAGCGACGGTGATCGCGGTGCGTTACCCGCGGAGGTCGGTTCGGAGCTCGAGGGAGCGTTCCGTACCCCGACGCTGCGCTGCATCGCGCGCCAGCCGAGCTTCATGCACACCGGGCAGCTCGTGACGCTCTCGAGCGTGGTCTCCTTCTTCGCGCGCGGCGGCGATCGATTCGGGTACCCCGGGACGAGCGAGATCCTGCCACTCGAGCTCAGTGACGACGACAAGGCCGATCTCGAGGCGTTCCTCCAGAGTCTCGATGGCTCCGGGCCCAAGCCGGAGCTGCTCGGCCCTCCGACTGGCTAGTTGCCGCTCCGATAGGCTAGTCGCCGCAAGGTGCCTTATACTCGTGCGGATGCGCCGCATCTCCGCGCTCGGGCTACTGGGGACGGCTCTCGTCGCGAGGGCGGCGAGCGCGCAGGACGCCGTGACCGCCGGCGAGGTCACGACCCCGTACCCGACGCTCGAGAACGTCTCGATCGAG
>Ga0315910_10005231_pt1 | contig 10674 bp, 13 predicted proteins | sample EdamamesoilMG_FD_204470 | JGI IMG/M metagenome (GOLD analysis project Ga0315910, IMG submission 204470) | Garden soil microbial communities collected in Santa Monica, California, United States - Edamame soil | ecosystem: Environmental > Terrestrial > Soil > Garden | place: USA: California...
GGATCGATTGATCGCCGGTTTGAAACGGGCCGTGGAGATTTTCCGTGGATGAGCTACAAGAGTTGTATCGCCAAGTGATCCTGGATCACAACCGCAACCCACGGAACTTCGGCGAGCTGGCGGATGCCACACGCGTCGTGTCCGGCGTGAATCCGTTGTGCGGCGACAAGATGACGCTGTACGTGAAGGTCGGCGACGGCACTATCAAGGACATCCGTTTCCGCGGCACAGGCTGCGCGATCTCGGTTGCTTCGTCATCGCTGATGACGGAGCGGGTCAAAGGCGTTCCCGTGTCGGCAGCCCTTGAGCTCTTCGACAAGGTCCACGCTCTGCTCACGGCGGCTCACGATCACGAGCCGGCCGAAGGGCTCGACAAGCTCGCGGCCCTCGGGGGCGTGCGCGAGTACCCGTCGCGCGTGAAGTGCGCGAGCCTCGCCTGGCACGCGTTGAAATCGGCTGTGGCGGAAGACGCGACGACCGTGACGACCGAGTAAGCCCATGTATCACTCGACCAACGAGCCCGTTACGTTCTCGCGCGACTGCCCTGCCGTGCTGATCCCGGCCGGCGACCGCGTCACGTTGCCGAAAGGCACGACGGGCTTCCTGACGCAGGCGCTCGGCGGCAGCTTCACGATCTACATCGAGGGTAACCTGTTTCGCGTGGCCGGCACCGAAGGCGACGCCATCGGCAAGCCCGCGTCGGAGACTCCGGATGTGCCGGACGACGCCACCGAAGCGGAGATCGAGTCCGCAGTATGGCAACAGCTGCGTACGTGCTACGACCCCGAGATCCCGATCAACATCGTCGAGCTCGGCCTCGTCTACGAGTGCAGCGTTGTGCCCACGGAATCCGGCAAACGCCTCGCTAAGGTCAAGATGACGCTCACGGCGCCCGGATGCGGCATGGGCGAGATCTTGACGCAGGACGTGCGCGAGAAGATCGAGCAGATTCCGACGGTCGAGCGTGCAGAGGTCGAGCTCGTGTTCGATCCGCCTTGGAACCAATCGATGATGTCGGAGGAGGCCCGCCTCGAGGCAGGCTTGTTGTGACGCTGCGGCCATGAGCAGAGTGCCTGACTCGTCGAGCGGCAAGCGCCTGTTGCTGCTACGGCACGCGAAAGCGGTGCCCGCCGATGGCACGTTCGCAGACATCGCTCGCCCGCTCGCACCGCGCGGCGAGCGCGACAGCAGACACATGGGCCAGCGAATGCTCCGCCGTCACGAGAAGCTCGATCTGATCCTCGCCAGCCCTTCCGTGCGCACGCGGCAAACCGCCGAGATCGTGGCGGCCGCCATCGACTACCCGCGTGACAAAATCGCGTTCGACGAGCGTCTCTATCTGGCGGATCCCGAGGAAATCGCGGTAGTCATTGCGGCGCAGAGCGAATCGCTACCGCGCCTATTGATCGTGGGCCACAACCCGGGCTTGAGCGAGCTCGCCAATCGGCTGTCGCCGGAGCTCGCCGTGGACGACCTGCCTACCGCAGCGATCGTGGCGCTCGACGTCGAGATCACGAGCTGGACGGACATTGCGGCGTCCGTCAATCGCCTCGCCTATTACGACTTCCCGAAGAACCCGAACGCGCCAACTACGATTCGTTGAACGAGCCGCGCTGCCGAGCTCGCAGCAACAGGCGCCGCGTTCGCTTGTCCGGTCTGCCCTCGGTCGGCGGCGCGAATGCTACCCTGAGCGAGCGCTGTTCGCGTGCGCGACGCTGCCGCTCGAGTGATTCGGCGGTTTCGACGTACGTGGTAGCGGCCTCTGGCGCCGGCCCACGCCTCACGGGAATTGCAACTATCGTGACGTCCCGCTCGGTCGCGCGCGGCGCCTCGATGCGCAGAGCATCACCGATTTTGACCGCATGCGCAGGCTTGACGCGCTGCCCGTTGAGCCGCACGTGTCCGCCGCGCACAGCGTCGGCCGCGGCGCTACGGCTCTTGAAGAACCGCGCGCACCAGAGCCAGCGATCGATCCGCGCACGCTCTGCGGCCTCGTCGCGCTCCTCACTCATGCGCTAGCGCGTATCGCAGAAGCAATAGGCATAGATGCCGCGCGGATCGTTGAACCGGCCGAGGAATTCCAGAGGCTCGAGCGTCGACTCGAGCGCGGCCGTCACGCTCGCGGGCCATTTCGGCATCTCGATGAAGCGATGCACGACGCGCACGGTGCTCGCTGTCAGCGATAGCGCGAGTCGTTCTGCAAACGTCAGTTGCTGCTCGACGTAGTCGACGGAATAGCTGTCGGCTTCGAGCCCGGCAAGGCTCGCAGCCGACTCGACGGCGCTGCGCAGCGTGCCGAGACGATCGACGAGACCGCGGTCCAGCGCATCTGTGGCGATCCAGACCCGCCCGTGCGCAGCCGCGTCGATCTCCTCAACGGATCGTTCGCGGTGCTCGGCCACCTTCTCGATGAACTCGTCGTAAGTGTTCTGGACCGATTGCCCGATGAGCCCTTTCAGCGCGTCCGGAAGCGGACGCGTGACCTCGAGGGCGCCGGACAGCGCAGTAGTCCCCACTCCATCGACGTGCACGCCAAACCAATCGAGCGTACGCGGAAACGTCGGAATCGTCGCACCTACTCCGATTGAACCCGTCAGCGTCGTGGGGCTCGCCCAAATCTCGTCGGCCGCCATCGAGATCCAATACCCGCCCGATGCGGCTACGCTGCCCATCGACACGACCACGGGCCGGTCGGACGCTTTGAAGACTTCGATCTCGCGCAGAATGACGTCCGACGCAAACGCACTGCCCCCGCCCGAGTCGACGCGCAGCACGAGCGCCTTCACGTTCTTGTCCGCGCGAACCTGCCGAATCAAAGCCGCCAGAGAATCGCCGCCGATGCTGCCGGAAGGTTGCACGCCGTCGAGAATCGTGCCGGACGCGACGACGACCGCTACCTTGTCGGCGCGCCTGGCTGGCAACGATTCGAGCCGCAACTCCGCTACGTAATCCGCGAGAGACACGTTCGGATATTCGTCGGTCAACCCCGACGCGGGCACCTCCGCGCCAACGGCCACGCGAATCCGCTCGCCGACGACGTCGCGCGTCAGGAGCTCGTCGACTAGACCGTAGTCGACGGCAAGCTGCGCGGTGTCGCCATCACTCTCCGCGAGCAGCTCGACTATTTGGTCCGCATAGCGTTGCAGCGCGTTCGGCTCCAACTCGCGGGCGCCCGCCACGTCTACTTGGTACGCGTTCCAGAGCCCGTTCAGGAATACGAGCGTGGACTCCTCGTCTTGCGGCGACTGGTCGTCGCGCGTGATCGGCTCCACGAACGACTTGTACTCGCCGACCGTCCACACGTTGTAGTCGACGAACACCTTGTCGAGAAACGATTTGTAGTACGGCAAGAAACGGCTGTAGCCGTCGATCAGCACGAGCCCCTGCGGATGCATATAAACGTTGTCCGCGCGAGCAGCGAGGTAGTACTGATCGCGCGTGAATCCATCCCCCGTTGCGATGACGGGCTTGCCGCTTTCCTTGAACCGATCGATCTCGCTCGCCACCTCTTGAAGCTTGCTCAAGCCCGCACCCGTCAACTCGTCGAGATCGAGGACGACGGCCTTGATGCGCTCGTCGTCCCGCGCAGCGCGCAGAGCGTCCAGCACGTCGCGAACCAACGTCTCTTGTGGGGTGCCGCCTTGCGCCCTCGCGATCGCGCGCGAGACCACGTCGCCGGAGAGCTGATCGACCAGCGTGCCCTGCGGCGCGATCACGAGCGCGGCCGAGCTCGGCACGAGCACGGCTCCGCCGAACAGGCTGGCCAGCAAGAGCAGGAAGATGCCCAGCAGCAAAATCAGGTGCAACAGTCGCCGCAGGCGATCGAGGCCCCGCCAGATCGCCGCAATGGCTCGCAACGGCCAGCTCGGATTGTCCATGGATCGTTTCACCTCGAAGAGCGCTCAGCGCCCGAGTAGCACCAATGATAAATCGGGCCAGAAAGCAATGATAACGACGGCAATGAGCGAGACGATCAAGAACGGCTGCGTGGCCCAGTAGATCTCGGTGATGTCCTTCTCGAACCGATGGCTCGCGATGAAAAGATTCAAGCCGACCGGCGGCGTCAAATATCCGAGCTCCATCGCCGCAAGGAAAACGATTCCAAGGTGAATCGGATCGATTCCGTATTGGGCAGCGATCGGCAGCAACAGAGGAACGATCAGGACGATGGCTGAGAAGATGTCCAAGATCGCCCCGAGCACGAGCAAGAACAGCAGGAGGACCAACAGAAACGTGGTCGGCCCTTCCACGTACTGGCTCACGAGCGCGAACAGGCGCTGCGGCACACCGGTGTCGATCATCAGGTTCGTCGACGCGAGCGATACACCGAGGATCGCAAGGATCGCGCCGACGAGCACCGTCGACTCCCGCATGATGCGCGGAAGGTCTCGCCACGGCACCTCGCGCAGAATTACGAGCTCCACGATCACGACGTACAACGCGGTCACAGCGGCAGCCTCGGACACCGCGAAGTAGCCGCTGTAGATTCCACCCAGCACGACAACGGGCAGCGGCAGATCCCAACGCGCGGCAACCACGGCGGCCCATGCGGCCGACCATGAGCGCTCGGTCACGACATAGTGCAGCTTGCGATTGCGCCAGTACGAGTACAGCGACAACAGCACGATCATCAGTGTTCCCGGCAACACACCGGCAACGAACAGATCGTCGATCGGCGCCTCGGAAACGACGCCGTACAAGATCAGCGGCAACGACGGCGCGAACAGCAACCCCAGGCTCCCTGAGGCTGTGATCAGCCCCAAGTTGAACCGCTCGTCGTAACCCGCTTGTGTCAGTGCAGGGAACAGCAACGCCCCGAGCGCGATGATCGTCACGCCGGATGCGCCCGTGAACGCAGTAAAGAGAGCACACGCAATGAGCGAGATGACCGCGAGACCGCCTGGAAACCAGCCGAGCAACGCTTGGGACAAGCGCACGAGACGCTGCGGTGCGTGCCCCGCACTCAGCAGGAATCCCGCGAACGTGAATAGTGGAATAGCGACGAGCACCGGCGTCTCGGACAAACCGAAGAACTCGATAGCTACGACTGACAGATCGACACCTTCGCGATGGAACCCGGTCAGTGCACCGGCGCCGATCACGGTGAACAGCGGGGCACCGAGCAGCGTGATCACGATCAGCAGCGCGGCCACCGCAAAGCTCATAGGTGCGCCACCAATGCGGCTCGGGATCCGCGCAGGCGCGAAATCCCTTGCGCAATGAACTGATAGGTCATCAGGCCAAACGCGACCGGCATGATCGCCTGCAGCCACCAGGCAGGGATGCCGTCGAGCAGGACATCACCGAACTCGCGGGAGTCGCTGACGAACATCCACGAGTACCACGCGAGCGCGCCGCAAACGACCGCGGCAAACACATCCGCCGTCACCAGCGCGACGACCTGTAACCGTTGAGGCAACAGCCGCCCGACGGCTCCCATCGTGATGTGCCGCCCATCTCGACTCGCCGCTAGTGCGCCGAGTAACCCAAGCCACAACACGGCGAGGCGCGTCAGCCCATCGCCCCAAGCGAAGCTGATCGAAAACACGTTGCGGAGGAGAATCTGGGCCGCACCGAAGAGGATTAGCCCGCCCAGAACGACGACGACCAGCCACGTTTCGACCGAGCGGGCCACGCGCCCCGCGCGTTGCCACCCACTCTCCTTCGGCTCGGAGCTCAAAGGCTACTAACGCGCAGGGTCGGGATGCGTCCGTCGATACTCGTCGAGCGTGGCGAGCAATCGATCGAACAAGGCTGCATCGATGTCGGGACGCGCACGAACCTTCGGGAACAGGCCCTCGATGGTGCGCCGCCAACCATCGACGTCGGCGGCGTTCACGTTCACGGTCTCGATCCCGGCTCTCGCGAGCACGTCGGACGCCTTGAGATTGTCGTCGCGCGCCTCATGGTCGAGGTCGTTGATATACCGCTGCATGACCTCGCGAACGATCTGTTGATCCTCGGCGCTGAGGCCGGAGAACGCATTCTTCTCGATCGCGAATATGCCCATCGAGTAGGAGATGGGCAGCTCCGTGATGTACTTGACCTTCGTGTGCCACTGCAACACGAGCGCGGCGACCGGCGATGCAAACGCGACCTCGATGAGCCCCGTCTGGAGGCCCGTGAGAACGTCGGTGACCGGCAGCACGGTCGGCGACAAACCCATCGTCTCCATCGCGAGGAAGCTGATCGCGTCCCCTTCGGGCACCCAAACCTTCTTCCGGCGCAAATCGTCGACGGACCGGATCTCCTCGTTGGAAAGGAGCTTCGCGAATCCGCCCTCGATGAAACCGAACGACACGAAGCCGGCCTGATCCAGCCCTCGCAGCAGCTCCGGGTCGAGCTTTGCACGAACGGCATCTATCTCGTCCAACGAACGGAACAACAGGGGTATGCCGTACAGGTTCAGGCCACCGTAGCGTTCGCCGAGACCGCCGGCGGTGAATGCACCGCCCTGTAGCTGGCCGATCCGGATTTTGCGGAGCACTTGGGCATCGTTGCCCATCACGCCGCCGGGGTAGAACTTGATCACCACACGGCCGGCAGTCCGTGTTTGGACTTCCTCGGCACCAGCGCGCATTTGCTGCATCCAGCGCGAGCCATCCGGAGCAACCGTCGCGATCTTGATGTCGACCGCATACGCCGTTCCCGCCGAGATCGAGAGCCAGGCCGCGATCGCGAGGGTCGTCAGGAAGCGGAACAACGGAGTCCTACCTTTGCCCACTAGAAGTACTCCTTTGACGTGGCCAACAGGCCTTGTGCTTCCTGCTTCGCCAGCACGTTGAAGAGCGTATATCGCGGCGCCTCGACCGGTGAATTGATCACGTCTGTGAGCAAGCGATCGTGCAGCTCCTGATCGAACACGAGGCGCGCGTAGCGGCGCGCGTATTCTACCTTGATCGAAAGATCATGGCCTTCGGACAGCTCGATCGCGCGTTCGAAATGCGCGCGCGCGACGTCGGGCTTTCCGCCGAGCGCCGGCGGACGCAGTGCGTTCAGAATGCCGAGGTAGCCGTGCACGGCGCCATTCTCGTACGTTTCGTCGAGCGCCAATGTGCGCTCGAGCACGGCTTCGACCCAGGGCAGCTCAGCCACGGCAGTCCAGTCTTCGCTCGTCGCATCGAGATGGCTGAGCCAGCTGACGGCATAGGAGTAAAGCGGACCGATGTCCCGCTTCCCTACCGTGTCGAGATCCGCGACGAACGTCGCGTAATCTTCGTCGGCCCAGGTGCACGCGTCCTCGTGCGCGAGACAGATCGCGCGTTGACCATAGCGACGCGCCTTGCCCGTCAACGTAGGAGCACGCTCGGTCGGCGAAAACCGCGACCCGTACAGCGCGAATAGCTGCGCGCCTGCCGAGAGCAGCGTTACGTTGTCCGGATGCTGCGCAATCATGCCGTCGATCAACAGCAGGTACGCGGGTACGCCGCTACCGACGAGCTCCGGGTCGTCTTGATCCAGGATCGCGGAAGCGAGCGTGTCGGCGGCCATGCCGCCGATGAGGGTCGAACAGCCCGTGAACAACGCGCTCGCGGCAATGACGCAGCCAAGTCTCCTGAGGACGGCGCGCGTGTTGGTCACGCGGCTCGCGTCAGACTTTTTCTTTGATGCGAGCGGCCTTGCCACTGAGGTCGCGCAGGTAATACAGCTTGGCGCGACGAACGTCGCCGCGTCGCTTGACCTTGATCTCGGCGACAGCGGGACTGTGCGTCTGGAACACACGCTCGACGCCTTCGCCGTGGGAAACCTTTCGCACCGTGAACGACGAATTGAGACCGCGATTGCGTTTGGCGATCACGATGCCTTCGTATGCCTGAAGCCGTTCGCGGTCGCCTTCCGTCACACGCACTTGAACCACCAGAGTATCGCCCGGCGCGAAATCGGGAACGTCCTTCTTCAACTGCTGTTGTTCGATGTGGTCGATTAACCTGGACATGACTGTATCCTCTTCAAATTCCCGTTCGATGGCCGTTGCGCGAAGTCGCAGTATTCTACGCAAACTACCGTTCCGAGTTCAGCTCGATCCATTCCGCCCTGAATTCGGCCAACAATTCGTCCTCTTCCGGCGTCAACGGCCGGTCCGCCAGCAGGCCGGCGCGCTTGAGCCATGTGCGCCCGAGCGCCTGCTTGAGCCGCCACCGCCGGATTGCGGCGTGATCGCCGCCGAGCAGCACACTCGGCACCGCTAGGCCATCGACGACCTCGGGGCGCGTGTACTGCGGGCAATCCAACAAACCTGCCGTGAAAGAGTCCTCCACGTGCGAGTTCTCGTCCCCGAGCACTCCCGGCAATAACCGCGTGACCGCGTCGATCACGACGGCGGCCGCGAGCTCTCCGCCGCTCAATACGTAGTCGCCGATCGATAGCTCCGCGGTAACCTCGCTCTCCGTGAAACGCTCGTCGATCCCCTCGTAGCGACCGCACACCAGCAACAATCCCGGCGCACCCGCCAAGTCCCGCGCGAGAGCTTGGTCGAACGGCCTACCCTGCGCCGTCAGCACGAACTCGCGACAACCCGGCGGCAATCGGTGCCGCAACGCTCGAACCGCATCGCGCAGCGGCTCGTGCTTCAACACCATGCCCGGTCCGCCACCGTAAGGGCGATCGTCCACGGTGCGATGCTTGTCCGTCGTGAACTCCCGCGGCGACAACTGCTCGAGCCCGACGAGCCCGCGCTCTGCGGCCCGTCCAACCACTCCGTCCCGCATCACCGGCGCCACGAGCTCGGGGAACAGCGAGATCACACCGATCCGATACATCGCGCGTCACTCAAAGTCCGGCGACCAATCCACTTCGATCAGCCCAGCGTCGAGATCGACTCGCTTGACGACCGGACCGACCACGAACGGAATCAACAGCTCGGGCGTTCCTGCCACGACGAGCACGTCGTTCGCGCCGGTCGCGAATAGCCGCTCGACCTTGCCCAGCACCGCGCCCGCCATCGTCCTAACCTCGAGCCCTTCGAGGTCGATCCAGTAATACTCACCTGCTCCGGCCTTCGGCAACCGCTCGCGCTCGACGACAACCTCTGCGCCCACGCACTCGCGGGCGCGGTCGCGGTCATCGATCCCGCGCAGCTTGGCCACGACGCCGCCGCCGTGCTCGTGACCTTGTTCGATGTCGAAGGCTTGGTCGGCGCCGCGGAGCCTTAAGGTCCAGCGGTCGAAGGTCACGATGTTGGCCGGAGGGTCCGTATAGGACTCGACCTTGATCCACCCTTTGATGCCGAACGCACCGCTGATGCGGCCGAGGGTGACCCACTTCTGCGGCGCCGCGCTCACTGCGGGCACGCAGGCACCGCGGGCTCGCTATGCCGCAGCGGCGGAGCCGGCCCGATACTGCTTGAGCAAGTGCTCGACTCGCTCAGACGGTTGAGCCCCGTGCGACAACCAGTGATCGACGCGACCGATGTCGACGCGCAGCCGCTCTTCACCGCCCGTTGCGATCGGATTGAAAAACCCGATGCGTTCGATGTAGCGCCCACCGCGCGGACTACGCCGATCTGCCACCACGACGTGGTAGAAAGGCCGTTTGTTGGTACCGCCGCGTGCCAGCCGAATGATGACCATACCGAGAAACCTTCCGTTCGCAAAAAAATCGAGGCGGTCCAGTGGACCGCCTCTTTTGAGGCCGGGAATTCTACTGGGTTTGGCGCCCGAGCGTAAGCCCCACCCCAGGGCCTAGCGGCGCCCGCGGAACATGGGTGGCCCACCGCCGCCGCCTGGGCGTAGGGAGCCTAGCAGGCGCTGCATCCCGCCGCCCTTGGCCAGCTGCTTCATGGTCTTGGCCATCTGTTTGTGCTGCTTGAGCAAGCGGCTGACGTCTTGAATGGGAAGGCCGGAGCCCGCCGCGATCCGGCGCTTGCGCGACCCGTCGATGAGGTCCGGGCGACGGCGTTCGGCCGGCGTCATCGAGTCGATGATGCCGATCTGGCGGCGAAAGACCTTCGGGTCGAACTTGGCCGCCGCAAGCTGCTCCGGCTTCAAGCCGGGCATCTTGTCGAGCAGCTGCTCGATGCCGCCCATCTTCAAGAGCTGCCGCAGCTGCTCGCGGTAGTCCTCGAGGCTGATCTGTCGGCCCTGCTGCACCTTCTCGGTGAGCCGCTCCATCTCTTCGCGTTTGACGGCGCTTTGGACCTGCTCGACCAGACCCACTACATCGCCCATGCCGAGGATCCGCGACGCGAAGCGCGTCGGCACGAACGGCTCGAGCGCTTCGACCTTCTCACCGGTGCCTACGAGCTTGATCGGTAGGCCCGTTACCTCACGGACGGAGAGCGCCACACCACCACGTGCATCACCGTCGGTCTTCGTGAGGATCACACCCGTCAGCGGCAGCGCCTCGTGAAACGCGCGCGCCGAATTCACAGCGTCTTGGCCCGCCATCGAGTCGACCACGAACAACGTCTCGCTCGGAGTCACGAGCTCGTGCAGCTCGCGCGCTTCCTTCATCATGTCGGCATCGACGTGTAACCGGCCCGCCGTGTCGAGGATCAGCCAACGTTGCCCACCGCGCTTGGCCGCCTCTAGGGCCTCGCGAGCGATGACGGCGGGCGAGTCGCTCGTCGAGGACAGGAATCCCACGCCGAGATCGCTGGCGAGCTTCTTCAATTGGTCGCGAGCCGCGGGCCGGTAGACGTCCGTGCTCGCGAGCAGCACTGCGCCGCCGCGCGTG
>Ga0315910_10005232_pt1 | contig 10674 bp, 8 predicted proteins | sample EdamamesoilMG_FD_204470 | JGI IMG/M metagenome (GOLD analysis project Ga0315910, IMG submission 204470) | Garden soil microbial communities collected in Santa Monica, California, United States - Edamame soil | ecosystem: Environmental > Terrestrial > Soil > Garden | place: USA: California...
CCGAGCTCGAACGTTCGGACGACGGGTCGTCGCGCTCGCTGGCGTCGCGCCTGCGGCAGGCGCTGGAGCTGATCGGCTCCGAGCGCCTGGCACCCTCCGAGTGGGCACCGAGGTTGCTGCGCGCGCTGCGCGCCCTCGGATGGCACGGCTCACGTCCCTTGCGCAGCGACGAACACCAGACGGTGATGCGCTGGAGCGCGCTGCTCGACGAATATTCCGCGCTCGGCGCGTGGCTGCCGCGTGCCAGCGCGGTGGAGGCCGTCGCGGTGCTGGGCGAGCTGGCGCGCGAGCGCAGCTTCGATCCGGCGAGCGTCGATGCCGCCGTCACGTTGACCGATTCCCACGACGACCCGGTGGTCCGCTACGACGGCGTCTGGGTAGCCGGCCTCGATGCGGCGCAATGGCCCGCGGCGCCGCGCCCCGACGTGTTCATTCCACTGCGCCTGCAGGTGGCGGCGGGAATTCCCGCGGCCAGTGCGGCAGGGCAAAGCCGCCGTGCGCTGGCGAGCCTCGCCGACTGGCGCGCCGCGACCGACTCGCTGGTGTGCTCGTGGGCCGAGCTCGAAGGCGACGCGCAGCGCACGCCGAGCCCGTTGCTGTCGCGCCTCGCGGGGCGGCAGGAATATTCGCCTCCGCACACGGCGCGGCGTTCGCTGGCCGCGGAGTTGCGCAGCGCGCAACGCGAGTCGCTGACCGACGTGAACGGCATGGCGGTGAACACCACGCTGCTGGTGCGCGGTGGCGTGCGGCCTCTCACGCTGCAGGCCGAGTGCGGCTTTCACGCGTATGGCGAAATGCGCCTCGACGCCAAGCCCATGGAGGAACCGGCGCCGGGCATCGACCGGCGTACGCGCGGCCAGCTGCTGCACAAGGCGCTCGAGCTGCTGTGGAGCAAGTTCGATCCCAACTTCCTCACGGTCGAGGTCAGCGACAGGCTCACGCGCCGCCCGGCAATCCAGGACTCGATTCGAGCAGCCATTACCCATGCATTCCGGGGGTATGTCCCGCCTGAACTGCGGAACGCGGTCGAACGTGAGGCGGAGCGGCTCGAAAAGTTGATCGAGGCGTTGTTCGTCAAGGAGAGCGAGCGACCGCGCGGCAGCTTCAGCATCGAGAGCCTCGAGACCTGCCGCCAGGTGAGCATCGCCGGCGGTACGTTCGAAATGCGCATCGACCGTGTCGATTCGCTGCAGGGCGGTGGCTTCGCCATCCTCGACTACAAGGCCGGCGAATCGGGGCAGCTGCGCTGGGATGGGGAACCGTTCCGCAACCCGCAGCTGCTCGCCTATCTCATGGCGGAGCGCGGCCGCAACGTGCAGGCGCTGGCCAACATCTCGCTGACGCGCGGGCGCGCAAGATTCGTCGGCAAGGCGTCGCGCAAGGGTCTGTTGCCCGGCGTGGTGGGCCTGAATGCGAACAAAGTACCGGCGGACCAGATCGACGCGGCATGGCATGGCGATGTCGAACGCTGGCTGGATGCCTTGCGGCGCGTGGCCGCGGCGTACCTCGCGGGCGAAGCGCCGGTGCAGCCGGCGCCCGATGCCTGCCGGCATTGCCACCTCACCGTGTTGTGCCGGCGTGTCGAACTGGCGGCCGCGGACGTGACTGACGGAGCTGACGGTGACTGACCGCGACGCCGCGCTCGAGTCCGCTGACGCAAGGGCGCGTGTCGAGGCTCTCGACCCCGCTCATTCGTACATCGTGCAGGCGCCGGCCGGTTCCGGAAAGACCACGGTACTCACGCAACGCTACCTGCGGTTGCTGACGACGGTCGACGAGCCCGAACAGGTGCTGGCCATCACCTTCACGCGCAAGGCGGCCGGAGAAATGCGCGAACGCGTGCAGAAGGCTCTCGACGGCGAGATCGTCGCGCGCAGTGACGCCGATCGCGTGACGCTGGAACTCGCGGCCGCGGTGCGCGTTCATGCCACGCAACGGGGCTGGGGCCTGGACGAGAGCGCGGCGCGCCTGCGCATCCAGACCATCGACGCCTTCAACGGATATCTCGCCAATGCGATGCCGGTGACCTCGGGCACGGGATTCGGGCGCGGCATCGCCGACTCACCCGACGACCTCTACGCCATCGCGGCCCGCGAGACCCTGCGATTCGCCGAGACCGACGCCGAACTCGGCGACGCCTTCACGCGCATCCTGACGCGGCTCGACAACGACTGGATGCTGTTCGAGCGGCTGATCGCCAGCATGTTGTCGCGGCGCGCGGAGTGGCTGCCCAACCTGCCGCGGCTTTCGGGCGTGGAACTGGTACCGCGCATCGAAGCGAGCCTGCGCATCATCGTCGGCGAAGAATTGGCCGCCGCCGAGACTGCGTTGCCGCCGGAGTTCCTGCGCATGGCCTGCGAGGCGGCGCGCGTGGCGGCGAACAACCTGCGCGGCAAACTACCGCCCTATCTCGAGGCCTGGCTGGACGCGGCCACGCCGCTGCTCGCGCGCTGGGAGGACCTGGCGCGCTGGCGCGCGCTCAAACGCCTGTCGCTCACCGATGACGGCAATCCCCGCCGGCAATTCAACAGCACGATGGGTTTCCCCGCCGACGATCCTGACGCCAAGGCGCTGGGGAAGGCGTTCGCCGAACAGCTGGGGCGCCTCGACGCACGGCACGTCGAAGTACTGCTGATCCTCGGCATGCTGCCCGACCCGGTGATCCCCGGCGATGCGCGTGACGCGCTCGACGCGCTCGCGCGGCTGCTGCCCGTCGCGGCCGCGCAGCTCGAAGTGGTCTTCGACGAACACGGTGAATGCGATCACCCGGAAGTCGCGGCCGCGGCGCGTGCCGCGCTCACGCAGGGCTCGGCGCCGACTCCGCTCGCCGAACGCCTGGGAACACGCCTCTCGCACATCCTGGTCGACGAGTTCCAGGACACATCGCGCGACCAGTTCGAGTTGCTGCGCACCCTGACACTGGACTGGTCGGAGGGGGATGGCCGCACGCTGTTCCTGGTTGGCGACCCGATGCAGTCCATTTACGGATTTCGCAACGCAGAAGTGGGGCGCTTTTCGACGGTGCGTGCCGCCGGCCTCGGCCAGGTGCGGTTGCGAGCACTCGAACTGCGGCGCAATTTCCGCTCGGCGCCTGCGCTGGTGCACTGGTGCAACGAAGTGTTCGCCAGGGTCTTTCCGCAGGCGGACGACGTCCGGCGCAGCGCCGTGCGCCACCTCGCCAGCGTCGCGGCGCGCGCCCAACTGCCGGGCGAGCCGCGCGTCTACCGCGTCGACACGGATTGCGGTGTGCGAGGCGAGGCCGATGCCGCCGCCGATCTGATCGCCGAACTCCTCAGGACCCAGCCGGGCCAAACCATCGGCGTGCTGGCCGGCGCGCGGACCCACCTGCGGCCGGTACGCGCGGCGCTGGCCGCGCGCCACGTGCCCTTCATCGGCGTGAACCTCGAGCCGCTGGCCGACGTCGCGGTGGTGCGCGACCTGGAGGCGCTGGCGCGTGCGCTCGATTCGCCGCACGACCGCGTGGCCTGGCTCGCGGTACTGCGCGCGCCTTTCGTCGGCCTGTCGCTCACGGATCTCACCGAGGTGGCCGAGGCAGCGCGCAATTCCACCGTGCCGGCCGCGCTGAGCGGCGACATCTTCGGCATCTCACCGGATGGCATGGAACGCCTGCTGCGCGCCAAGACGCTGCTGCTGGCCGGCTGGCATGAGCGCGAGCTCGAACCGCGCGCGCATCGTGTGGAACGCGTGTGGCTGTCGCTCGGCGGCCCGTCGGCCTGCGCACAGGAGAGCGAGCTTTCCAGCGCGCGGCGCTTCCTGCTGGCGCTCGACCAGGAAGACCGCAAACGCCTGCGCGGCCGGCCGCTCGACTTCGAAGCGCTGATGAACCGCTTGTACGCGCAGGACGCCTCGCGTCCCGGCGCCGTGTCGCTCATGACCATCCACGGCGCCAAGGGACTCGAATTCGATCACGTGTTCATCCTCGGGGTCGGGCGGCGCGGCCGCGGTGACGATGCACGACTGCTCAACTGGCTCGAGCTGCCGCGCGAGCAGGGCGACGATCACCTGGTCATGGCGCCGATCCGGGTGCGCGACGATGAGTCGGAGTCCGAGGAGGACTCGATCAATCCCTACATCGAGCGGCTGCACAAGGAGCGAACCCGCAATGAACGCGCGCGCCTGGCCTACGTCGCGCTCACGCGCGCCCGCCGCTCGCTGCACCTGTACGTGCATCCGCGTGCGCACGATGCGAATGGCACCGTGGAATTCCGCGCCGATGCCCGTTCGTTGCTGCACAGCCTCTGGCCGGCGCTCGGCGGCGACATCGCGGAGCTGCCTCTGATCGAAGCGATGCGCGACGAACAGACTGAAATCGATCCCGCCATCACGCAGCGGCGCCAGCGGCTCACGCGCCGCTTCGTGCCGCCGCCCGCGCCGCCCGACGTGATGGCGCGGGGCGAATTGCTGCCGCAGGTCGAAGAGCCTGAGGATGTCGAATTCAGCTGGGTCCGCCAGACGGCGCGACGTGTGGGCACCGTGGTGCACGAGGCGCTCGAACGATTCGGTCACGGCGCCCTGCCGCGCGCCGAAGAGTTGCCGGCCTTGCGCGCGCGCCTCGAGTCGCGCCTGCAAACGCTCGGCGTGGATCCGGTCGCGGCGCGCGCCGGGGCGGAACGCGCACTGGCCGCGTTGCGCGGCACGCTGTCGGATCCGCGCGGGCAGTGGTTGTTCGATGGCAGTCATCGCGACGCGAAGTCGGAGCTGGCGCTGACCGGCCTGCGCGGCGGGCAGGTCATCAACGCCGTCATCGATCGCACTTTCGTCGCCGGTGATGGCACGCGCTGGGTGGTCGATTTCAAGACCAGCCCGCACGAGGGCGGTGAGCTCGCGGCGTTCCTGGATTCGGAGGCGCGGCGGTATGAATCGCAGCTGCGCCGCTACGCGCACCTGGCGCGCGAGCTCGGGCCCGAGCCGGTGCGCGCCGGGCTGTACTTTCCGCTGCTCGCCGCGTGGCGGGAAGTGGACGTCGCCTAGTACGAACCTTCGAAGGAGAACTCGCTGCGCCCGGACGTGTCCGGCGGCGCGCCCAGCGTGATCTCGCGCACGATGTTTTCCGCCTGCGCGGTGCGGCCGGCGATGCGGCCGTGCACGAGGTAGGCATTCGGCGGCGTCAGATTCACCGTTCCTTCGAGCACGAACGGTCCGCCGATGTCGCGCAACTTGCCCTGCAACTCGCCGTCCGGCTGACTGCTGCCATCGAACTCGACGCGATAGGAACCGAGCTCGAGGGGCTGCGCGCCGAGCTGGCGCAGGTCGCGCAGCTCGATGAATCCCTGGATGAGGCGGGGCGCGGGTCCGGCCGCCAGCACCAGGCGCGGAAGATCGGCGGTCACGGTGCCGCGTTGATTGGGCGGAATCTGCGGGATCACCGCCGGATCGAGCGGAATGCGCGCGGTCACCTTGCGCAGCTCGCCGACGCCGTTGAAATCCGTGTCCACGTCGGCGCGCAGCGCGACCGTGGCGCCGCGCAGCTCCACGTCGCCGCGCAATCGTCCCGAGAGCGCGCCACCCACCGACAGGTTCCAGGTGGCGTCACCGAGCTCCGCCGCCTGCAATTGCAGGCCGAGACATTCTCCATTCCAGATCGAGCCACCGATCTCGCGGCACTTGACCTGCGCGGGCAGCAACGAGGCGAACCAGCTGGCAGGCAGATAGAGGGCCAGCACCACCAGGAACACGGCGAGCCCCGCCAGGACAGTCGCTATCAACGCGCCGCGTCGCACCGCCGACAGCCTTCAGCCGGCCTTGAGGACGAGCCCGGCGTTCACGAGTCCGGCTTCGCCGGCGGTTTCGATCTCCGCGGACTCCACGCGCACTCCGTGTTGCTGCGCCAGCCGCGCGAGCCACGCGACCATGCCGTCGAAGGCGACTTTCTCGAGGCGCACGCGCAGTCCGCCATCACCCGTGGGCTGGCTGTTGGACAGCGACTTGCCGAGGCCGCTTTCACGCGCCGAGCTGTCGATGAGCACCACCAGCGACTCGCCGGAACCTCCCATGGGACCGGCGTTGGCGAGCTCCGGAGTCACGCTCTGGATGTAGGCGAGGTCGGCCTGTTTGACCGTGACGCGATGACGCGCCTGGGTGATGTTGCGATTGAGCGGGAGCACGATGCCCAGCAACAACAGCACCGCGACGCCGATGCCGCCGATCAGCACGAACCGTTTCTCGCGTTCGGCGAGGTTTGCATACCACGCGCGCATCAGGCACCCGCCTTGCGCAGCTCGAGGCTGCCGCGATAGCTGTCGCCGTTGGCCGTGAGACCCTTGATGTCGGCTTGCCAGCTCGCGGCGCGCAACTGCTGGCTGATCGCATCGAGGCTGGCCGCGTCAGGCGCCGTGAGCCGCAGCACCACCGCGCCGTCGCGGAACGTGATGCCTTCGATGACCGTGGAGGGAGATGCGCTGCGCGCGTTGGCGATTGCCAGCAGCGCGGGCAGCAATGCGCCGCCGCCGCCACTGCCATGCAGCTGCGCCAGGCGCGCTTCGACGCGCCGCCGCGCATTCACGGCGTTCTGCTGGCCCGGCATGGCCGCGCGGAATGCGCCCTGGATGCTGGTGTCGAGCGCCGCCTCGGTCTTGTGCAGGCGCGAGAGTTCGAAGTACCGGGCACCGAGATGCAGGCACAGCAGCGAGGCCGCCAGCACCGCGGCGACGCGCCAGGATTTCCAGTTCTGCTGCATCGGCGTGGACGATGCCAGCGCGCCCTGCAGGAGATTGATGGCGTCGCCACTGGCCGCCGCCGGCGCCAGCACGCTCAGCGGTCCGGAAGGCAACAGCTGGACTTTGACGCCGGTGAAGCGTTCGCGCAGTGCATCGACTTTGTCCTGGTGCGCTGCCCAGTCCTCGTGACTGGCGTACACCAGCAGGCCGAGCGGCGGCGGTTCGAGGCCGGCCACCTGCGACACCTGGGCGGCGAGGGCCATCTCGAAGGCATCGCCGAGCGACAGCACCGGCATCACCAGCGGCGGACCTTCGGCGGGGCGCAGCGTCAACGTGTCGCCATTGATGAGCGCGATCAGCTGGCCGGGCATGGACGGCACCAGGCTCGCTTCCGAGTAGATAGCCTGCGGGTCGAGCCCGGCGGTGCGCAGCTCAGCGAGCCAGGCGTCGATGCGCGCACGCGCGACCACCATGACCGGCACGCGCCCGGTCTGCACCACGCGCTCACCGAGCGCGAAATGCAGCTGTTCGATTTCGTCCGCGACCCGCTCCTCGAGCGCGAAGGGGATGACCTGGGCGAGCTTGGCGGCGCTTTTCGCGGGCGCCTCGCTGTCCGCGAACAGGACGTCGGAGGCGGGCACGACGAGCACCACGCGCCGGCCGGTGGCGAGCGGCACGGCCTGCGTGAGTTCGCCGGACATGGCATTGACCAGGACCTGGCCATCCTCGTTGCACACCATCCAGCGGGGCGTGACACCGTCGAACAATTGAATGATCAGCGACTCAGCCATCGGTCATTCACTTCCAAAACTGCGCTGCATGGTACGGATCTTGTTACTGCCGGGCTCGCGATACAGAAGACTGTATAGAACGTACTCCGCAGTGCCAATACGAATGTTGGTGCGGAGGCGGAACCACTCCGAGGTTTCCAGCACCGCGTCATCCACTTTCTGCTTCAGCTGCGAGTTGCTGGTGATGACGCCGGTGTAGACGTTCTTGGACGGCCAGCATCCCTTTTCACGCTGGGTCGTGAGTTCTTCATCGGTCATGTTCCTGTACTGGCTCTGGTTGGCTGGATCGTTCAATGCCTCGTCGAGCATCAGCTTGTTCGCCGTGCACGGATTGAACTTCGCCGACTGGGGCAGCGCGGTGACATAGGGCGCGATCTTGCGGTAGTTCTCGGCGCCAAAGCCGGGCAGGGCGAGCAGCTCCGAGGTGTGCGTGATGAAGGTGTTCGGCGGCCGGTAGGGCGGATTCTGCGAGAGATACAAGGTGTCCTCGCCGCCCGCGCTGGTCGGCTGGTTGTCCGGGTCTATCCAGTCGACCAGCAGGTCGGCGTAACGCACATCGATGTCGAGATCCCTCAGCAGGTTGCTGAAGACCTCCCACTGGTGCTGGTTCGTCCTGAACGTGTGCGTCGCGGTGTCTTCCTCGATGACGCTGTTCAGGTTGAAGCGCCCCTGCATGTCCTCGACCTTCGACTGGATCCAGATGCCGGAATCCGGGATCTCCAGCGGATCGAGCGCCTGTGCCCAGTCCTGTGTCAGGTCGGTGGTGGACTTGGAGGCGCCATCCTCGAGCGCGATGCTGGCCAGCGCCTCGGCGGCCATGCCGGCCTGCAGTGCCTGCTCCATGCTGAAAGTGGCGTACGCGCGGCGCGCCGTCATGGTCTTGCTGTAGGTGACCGCGGCGGCGACGGTGGTCGCGATGGCGAAAATCACGATGGCCACCAGCAGGGCGACTCCGCGTTGCCGCGCGTGCTTCATGTGGGGATCTCGAAGATGCGCTGCACGCGGCCCCAGTCCTCGAAAACCAGCGTGAGCTCGATGGCGATGGGCCGCGGCCGCAATACCTGGTCGAGGATGGCGGGATTGGTCTGGCCCACCGCCTGGCCCATCGGCCACTCCTTGTGCCAGTTGCGGGTCTGCGGATCGAGGAAGCGAACTTCCACCGATTTCAACCTCGTGAGCAGCGTGCGCTCGCGCGGTTCGGTGTTCAGCGCCGGGTCGACCGACAACCAGTGTTCGCGCAGCAGCGCTCCATCGATGAATCGATACCGCACGCGCTGTTCGGCGGGGCGGGGCACGCCCGCCGGATTGCTCCAGCCGGTACGCGTGAATGTCATCAGCACGTCGGTGGTGCCGGAAGCGAGCAGCGCGGGCTGCAGGTCGCCCGCGCCCTGCAGGTCGCGCGCCGGGCGGGCCGCGATCTGCGCGAAATCCTGCGCCACGATGCGCATCCCACGCTGGATCTCGGTGATGCGATCCTGCGAGGTCTTGAGCGCCTCGCGGTCGTTCATCGCCTGGCTCAGCGTGCGATAACCGATCGCGAACATGATCGCGGAGATGAAGATCGCGATCACCACCTCGATGAGCGTGAAGCCGGTGCGACGCATCAGCGATCCAGTGGAGACGGTTTCGTCCCCGGCGTGCCCGGCGTGCCAGGCGCGCCGGGTGTGCCAGGCGAGCCCGGCGAACCGGGGTTCGCGGGGTTGCCCGCGTTGTTAGGCCCGCCCGGGCCTCCCGTCTGCTGGCTGGTGCTGTCGTAGTAGGTCACGGCGATGGGCTGCTGACGTGGCGAACGCGAACTGCCGATCACGCCGGTCACCTGCGTGGTCCAGTTCAGTTTTTCCGTGGCTGCGCCACTGGCTTCGCTTTCGAGGGGCTTCTGCTCCGACGTTTCGTCGACCTTGCGCGAGTCGTCCACGGTCTCGCCGGTCGGGCGCACGCGCACGTCGATGCGCCACATGCCTTCGACGGGCAACTTGCCGACTTCCTGCTCCCACTGCCAGCGCATGCCGCCCAACTCGGCATTGCCGGTGCGTTTGCCCTCTGCCGGAAACTGCGGATCGATGCGGATCTCGGTGAGCACGTTGAGCGCCACCCATTCGGACAGGGTCTTGTCCCTGAGATAGCTGATGTTGCTGGCCGAGGACGTGATGGTGCCGAGCAGGGCGCCCGCCGACAGCGCCACGATGGCGAGGGCGATCAGGACCTCGAGCAGCGTGAAGCCGCGAGCCGTTCGGCGCGTTGTGGGGCGATTCATCGCGAGGCCGCCGTACGCACCGGCGGCGTCTTTTCTTCCACCTCGCCAGGCTGAAGCAGGGTGATCCGGCCGTCATCGCGGGTGTAGATGCGCGCCCGTGCCTCGGCGCCTTCCCGGTGCAGCACCACTTCGAACGACGACACGTCACCGTTGGCGAACACCATGATCTGCGGCGTGAAGTCTTCAATGTCGGTGTCGCGCTTCTTGACGCCGAGCACGATGTGGCGGCCTTCCACCGACACCAGCGGCTCGATGTCGTCGGGCAAGTTGCGCTCCCGCAGCACGTCGTCCTCGTCGACCGGCCGCCATTGATCCTGGATCACGTCGAACACCACGAAGTAGTAGCTGCGCTCGTTGAACAGCAGCCCGTAGTCGCGGGTTTGCAGTTCCGCCTGCTCGCGGGCGTAGTCGAGCAGGGCGTCGAGGCGTTGCGCTTCATCCTCGAGACCGGTGTCGCGCTTGCTGCCCGCGAAGGTGATGAGCACGGCCGCGGTGACGAGGCCAATGATGGCCACCACCACCATGATTTCGATCAGAGTGAAGCCGCGCTCGTACCGCGCCGCGGCGCGGGCGCGATTACTGGTCGAGATTCCAGTTTCCGATGTCGGCATTTTCGCCTTCGCCGCCTTCCTGTCCGTCGGCTCCGAAGGTGTAGAGATCGTAGTCCTGGCCGTGTGTTCCCGGGAAAACGTACTGGTACGGGTTGCCCCACGGATCGAGGCTGACGCGCTTCAGGTATCCGCCATCGCGCCAGTTCTTGACCGTCGGATCGTTTGGACGCTGCACCAGGCCCTGCAGCCCGATGTCGGTGCTGGGAAACTTGAAGTTGTCGAGCTTGTACATGGTCAGGCCCGCTTCGATGGCCTGGATGTCGCTCTTGGCCTTGGTGATCTGCGCCTTCGCCACGTTGCCGAAAACATTAGGCAGAATGACGGCAGCCAACAGGCCGATG
>Ga0315910_10005233_pt1 | contig 10673 bp, 8 predicted proteins | sample EdamamesoilMG_FD_204470 | JGI IMG/M metagenome (GOLD analysis project Ga0315910, IMG submission 204470) | Garden soil microbial communities collected in Santa Monica, California, United States - Edamame soil | ecosystem: Environmental > Terrestrial > Soil > Garden | place: USA: California...
GTCTTCGGGGGCCTCCCCAGCGGGGCCACGCTTCGGGGCGCGCCCGACGAATGGAGAGCTCTTTGGGTCCGACACCGTTCGTGGCTATTGGAGGACGACGATGGCTGAGGCGTTGAGTTCGTAGCCGTCCTTGGGGACCTGCAGCTGCTTGCCGGCTTCTTCGGAGCGGTGCTCGATCTCGTCCGCGCTCATTTTCTTGGCGGAGTACTCGCCTTGGATCAGCACGCGCTTGCCGGTGAGGTCCTTGGGGAAGGCGTATTTGCCGCCGCAGTCGGTGAACCACTTGACCATTGCGGTGTGGCCGTTGTCCTCGATTTGCATCCAGCAGCCGGCGCTTTGGCACACGGCGATGACCTTGGCTTCGACGAGCAGGGTCTTGCCGAGGAAGGCCGGCGGGTCGGCGTCGACGGCGGCGTAGTGGACGATCGAGCGCGGCTCGACAGGCTCGCCGATCCGTTCGCCGGGCGGCAGGGTCGCGGTCGAGGCGCAGGAAGCTAGCAGCAGGCAGAGAAGGGCGCGGCGCATAGTGGGCTCCGGAATGGCTAGAAGGACGATCGCGAGCTTAAGCGCTGGGCGATCCCGCGCCAATGCGTTCTTTTCCGTAGGCCGGCGCGGGATCAGCGCGTGCGCAGCACGCGGACGGTCTCGTCCATCGGCAACGCGAAGAGCGCGTCGCCGCTGCGCGACCAGCGCGTGAAGAACACGCCCGCCGTGTAGGGTTGGCGCAGCAGGACCTCACCCGAGCGTGTGTCCCAGAGCTCGAGATCGCCGTTGGCCAGGCCCGCCGCGATGCGCCGGCCATCGGGAGCGAACGACAGGTGATGCACGCTGCTCGAGGCTTCGGTGAGCGCCGTGAGCGCCTTTCCCGAGTGCGCGTCCCAGCGTCGCACGTCGCGCCCGCCGGCGCTCACCAGCACGTTCTCCAACGGGTGGAAGGCCAGCGCGACCTGCCCGGGGCGGTGTCCCTCGAGGCGCGCCACGAGCTCGTGCGTGGCCAGGTTCCACAGCCGCACGATGCCGTCGGAGTGCCCGGCTGCGAGGCGCGTCCCGTCGGGCGAGAAGAGCATGTAGTCCACGCGTCCCGGCGCGTCCGCGAGCGTCGCCACGCAGCTGCCCTCGGGAACGTCCCACAGGCAAACATCGCCGCCTGCGCCCGCGCCAGCCAGCAGCCGACCGTCGGTTGAGAACGCGCAGGCGAGCACCTGGCCCTCGTGGTCGGCGAGGACCTTCAGCTCGGACTGCGTGTCGGCATCCCAGAGCACGATGCGGCCGTCATTGCCCGTCGTGGAGAGGAAGCGCCCGTCGGGACTCCAATCGACGCCGACTCCGGAAGTCTGGTGGCCGTCCCAGCGCGCGAGCTCGCGGCCGCTCTCGACCTCCACGATGCGGACGAAGCCACCCCAGCCGGTCGTCGCCGCGCGCGCGCCGTCCGGCGAGAGTGCGATCGAATAGGAGCTCGACGGGCCGCGCCAGACCGAGCGCGCGGGCTCGAGCGCCGCGAGGTCCCAGCTGCGCACGCTGCCGTCGGCACTGGCGCTGTAGAGCTGCGTTCCTTCCGGGTGCGCGACGACGCTTTGAACGCTGCGCGTGTGTCCGGCGTACTCGCCGAGCAGCTTCCCGCTGGCCCGCTCCCACAAGCGCAGCGTCATGTCCGCGCCGACCGTCGCGAGGCGCGCTCCGTCCGGCAGGTAGCAGACGTCGTTCAGCTCCTTGACGATCCCCGGCGCGGTCGTGTCGAGCGTGCGCAGCAGCTCCAGCGTGCGCGCGTCGTACAGGCGCGCGCGCCCATCGGCATAGGAAACCGCGAGTTCGTCCCCCGTGGGCGCAAAGGCGAGGTCGCGCACGGCCTGGTAGTCGTCGTTCTTCGGCGGGAAGAGGCGGCGCGGCGCGCTCCACTCGGCGACCGTCCACAGGACGACGTCGCCGTCCCAGGTTCCCGCCGCGAGCAGCGTCCCGTCGGCGTTGAAGTCGATGGCTGCGATCGGCTTGACGCCGTGCTCGAGGTGTCCGACGTTCTCGAGCCGCTGCCCGCTCGCGCTGTCCCACAGCTCGACGATGCCCCACACGCCCCGCTCCGCGCTGCGGTCCCAGGAGCACACCGCGAGCAGTCCGGAGGGACCGAAGGCGAGCGCTGCGACGCCCTTGCCCGGCCCGCGCAGCGTCGCGAGTTCGCGTCCGCTTTCCACCTCGTACACCCGCGTCTGGCCATCCGAGCAGGCCGTCGCGAGCCGCTTGCCGTCGGGCGAGAACTCCGGGGACCAAACGGCGGCCTTGGGACCGCGCAGCTCGCGGCGCGTCGCACCGCTGTGCGCGTCGACGAGGCGCGCCGTGCCGTCGCCGCAGGCCGTCGCGAGCAGCTTTCCATCCGGCGAGACGGCGATGTCGGTGATCGTCGCGGCGTGCAGCTCGTACGCGGCCGCGCTGCGCGAAGCGAGGTGCTCGATGTGCCGGTGCTCGAAGCCGCGGTGCTCCAGCGGGGCCTCGGAGAGCCAACGCGCCACTTGGTCGGTCTCGTGCAGACGCAACGAGGTCTCGGCGGCGCGCATCGCCGCGCAGTACAAGCGCCACTCCATGCTCCGCTGCGGAGCTTCCTGCTGCACGGCCAAGACGAGCGCGAGGGCGAAGGCGCTCATCCGGCGTTCTCCACGTGGCGCTCGAGCGCATCGAGCGCGGCGAACCACTGCGCCAACGCCTTGCCGGTCTTCTCTTTCACGGAGGCGTCGTCGATCTCAGGCGTGTCGGCAGCTTCGATCTTCATGCGTGTTTCCGATCGAGGTGGGACGCAGGCGCTCCTTCGGCGAGCAGGCGCTCGACGTGGTCGCGCAGCTGCACGACGGCCGCGTCGTAGGCTTCGAAGTTGCGGTAGGTGCGCGCGAGCATCACCGCGCCTTCCATCGTGGTCAGCACGAACACGGCCATGCGCCGGGCGTCGGTGTGCTCGGGCAGGCGTGCCTTCGAGGCGGTGAAGCACTCCTCGATCGCGTCCAGCCAGCCGTTGAAGTTCTGCGCCAGCAGCGCGCGCGCGTGCGGGTGCGTCTCGCCGACCTCGAGCACCAGGTTGCCGATCGGGCAGCCGTGCTTGAACTCGGTCAGCTCCAGCATCGAGCGGTAGCCCGCCATCAGGCCGAAGACGCGCTCGATCGGGTCCTCGTGTCGTTCCCAGATCGCCGCCAGCACCTCGGGGTAGAGCAACTGCTTGCGCCTCTCGAGGGTGGCGTGCAGCAGGTCCTCCTTGGTGGGGAAGAAGTAGTAGAGCGACCCGGGCAGCACGCCCGCCTTGCGCGCGATCTGCGCCAGGCCGGTGTTGCCGTATCCCTGGAAGACGAAGAGCTCCATCGCGGCTTCGATGAGCTTCTCGCGCGTGTCCTGGGGGGTGTTCATGGGGGATGGCGGGTGGGGCAGGCTCTTGGTTGGCTGACTAACCAAGATCCGAACATGCTCGCTGACGGCCGTCAAGCCCCCTCGAGCAGAGACTTGCGGGTCCGCGGTTGCGGCGCGCGCGCAAGACCTTGCCCACGGGCGCAGCTTCACGCCCGCTCCGACCGGTGCGCGCCGTCTCGACGCTATCGCGGCGCGCGCGAGATGCATGCCGGCGAAACGCTCGCGCGCGCCACGCGAAACTCGCGTCGAAGCTTTGACCACGGGACGGAGCGAGTTGAGCGCGCACGACGAGTTGGAGCTCGCGTCACATCGCACGCTCGGCCCCCCAAAAGATCGCAGCGCGCTAGCATCGGGCGCATGGAAGCTCCCTCCAGCCGCTGCCCAGGCTGCGGCGTGACGCTCGCGGCCGGCGCCTTGCCTTACCGCGGTTACTACAACTGCTCGGCGGAGTGCTGGTCGGAATACACGCACGTGCTCGCGCTCGAGTACCAGGATCCCGCGCTGTTCGCGCAAGTCCATCAGCTGACCGTCGACGCCTTCGCCGTGCAGCACGCCGGCGGGCAGCAACCCGACAAGTCCGTGTGCGTGCACCTGGTCGGCCTGCATCTCGTGCTCGCGCGCGGACTGCAGCCCTCCGAAGTCCCCGCGCGTCTGCAGCAGCTGGCGGCGACGGTCCACAAGTGGCCTCAGCTCGAAGCGCCGGCGCAGCACGCGGCGACGACCGCGAATCTGGTCGCGAGAGCGGGCAATGCGCGGGATCACGCCGCGGTGGTGCGTGCCTGGGCGGGGCAGGAATGGGCCGCGTGGAGCGCGCATCACGCCGCGATCGCCGCTCTGGCCGAGAACTGCTTCGCGGCCAGCCGCTAGCGACTTCCGGCGCGGCTCGAGCGGAACGAGAACAGGCCGACCCATAGGGCCGGCCTGTCAAGATCGACGGACTCGCGCGAGCCTCGCTGCGCGCGCGTCGCGCGCTCGGATCACTCTCCGCCCAGCATCCGGTAGGCCGTTTCGGCCACCAGATGCTCGACGTCGAGCTTGCCGCTCTCGTACTGCGACTTGAGCTCGCTGACGCGCTTGGCGCGGGCCGAGGAATCCACGTCGCTCGGCGCCGGCGCGACGTCCGCGAGCTCCCGAGCCTGGCTGGAGACCTCGATGGAGTCCGTGTTGCCGCGCGCCGCCACGACTTCGCGGGCGTGCTTCACGCGCTGGCGGAAAATCTCCTTCGCTTCGTAGCGCTCGCGCGCGCCGCCGATGCGATCGTGCATGGCATCGCGGTGATTGCTGATGCGCTTGCGGGTTTCGTCCGTGTGCAGCTCGCGCGGCAGGCCGGGTGCCTGGGGCTCCGGCGCAACCGTTTTGCGGATCGCGTCCCGGTTTGCTCGGGTGAGGTCGATGCGCTCGGCGCCACCGCCACTGACACTGTTGTTGCGAATCTCCATGATCGTTCTCTCCTTCCCCGGTTGGGGCAGGACCTTGGTCCCCTCCGTTATCGGCTGGCGGGCGGGGAAGATGAGCACCTTCTTGGGAGGGGGCTCAGCCGAAGGGGCTGGGCCTCGCCTGCCGGGGGGTTGGAGGGGGCTTCCGCAGGGTTCTCGGAGGCCCGGCGCAGGGCTTGAGCCCCGGCTCCGATCGGAAAGGCTCAACTTGCCCCAATCCTCTCGTCCACAACGAGTTACGTCGGGGCACCCTTGCGCCGGCCGCGGGGGAATGCGCAAGATGGGACCATGCGCACCCCGGGGAAGGCACGCAGGATCCTGCTCGCGGCGGTCCTGGCGTTGCCTGGGACCCCTGCCGCGGCCCTTTCCGGCGACCGCGGCCCGAGTCCCGTTTCGGGGCGGGTGGACACCCGCATCGAGGCCGCCTACCGGGAGGAGGACCGGCGCCTGGACGGGACGGTCACCCAGGTTTGGACCAATGCCACGCCGGACACGGTTTCCGAGCTGTGGTTCCACCTCTACTGGAACGCCTTCTCCAACAACCGCAGCACCTTCCTGAGCGAGTCGGGGGGCAAGCTGCGCGAGCACAGCGTCGCACCCGGCAGCCCGGCGGACTCCGAGCTGGGCTGGCAGCGCGTGACCTCGGTGATCGTGGCCGGCGAAGAGCGGCTGGCGACGCTGAAGTATCGCCAGGCGCCCGGCGGCTCGAGCCTGGACCGCAGCGTGTTCTCGATCGAGCTGGAGACGCCGTTGCAGCCGGGAGCCAGCGTCGACGTCACGCTGCACTGGGAGTCGCGCGTGCCGCGCCTGCGGCGGCGCACCGGCTACAAGGACGACTTCCTGCTCGTCGCGCACTGGTTCCCCAAGCTCGGCGTCTACGAGGCCGGGCGCGGATGGAATTGCCACGAGTTCCACGAACGCACGGAGTTCTACGCGAACTGGGGCACCTACGACGTCGAGCTCGATCTGCCGGCGCGTTACGAGGGCAAGGTCTTCGCCAGCGGCGTGCCGCTGCCGCCCTCGGAACGCCGCGGCGAGCGCGTGATCACGCGCTTCCAGGCGCCTTCGGCCCGCGACCGCGCGCGCAACGACGCTTCCGGACGCACGCCCCTGGTGCACGACTTCGCCTGGACCGCCGATCCCGACGTCAAGCCCCGGCGCGCGAACTTCCAGTTCGACGAGTGGCGCAAGCGCTTCCCCGAGGAGTACGCGCGCGTGCAGAAGGCGCTGGGCGAAGAGCGCGACATCAGCCTCGGCGACGTCGAGGTCTGGGTCTTGATGCAACCCGAGCGCGAAGACCAATGGATGCGCCACTACGAGGCCACCTGCACGGCGCTCTACTTCTACGGCCTGTGGTTCGGCGCCTATCCCTTCGAGCGCGTGACCGTGGTCGACCCGCCCTGGGGCGGCCGGCAAGCCGGGGGCATGGAGTACCCGACGCTGTTCACGGTCGGCAGCAACCTCTTCGTTCCCGAGTCGCGCCAGGACATGGAGAGCACGGCGGTGCACGAGTGCGGCCATCAGTTCGTGCACGGCGTGCTGGCCAACAACGAGTTCGAGGAAGCCTGGCTCGACGAAGGCCTGAACACCTGGGCCGACTCGGAGGCCTTGTGGCGGCGCTACGGTCCGCTCGTGCAGGACACCGAGTACGCGGGCCTGCGCTACCCCGGCATCGCGATGTTCCCGACGCCCGGAGGTGGCGTGCTCGGCGATCTGTTGGCGGCGAAGACCCTCGACTTGCCCTTCACGCCGTTCAAGTTCCAGTTCCTGCGCAGCTCGGGCTTCGTCAACTACTGGCGCGACCAGCCTTCGCTCGCTTTCGTCGAAGCGCACGACGATCCGCGCTGGATGGACCGCAACGTCTTCCTCGGCGAGCCCGACGGCGATCCTGCGCTGCCCAGCTGGGCCTACAAGTCGGCGCTGACCTACAAGATCAATTCCTACTACGAGCCGGCGGTCGTGCTGCGCTCGGTGCCGGCCCTGCTGGGCGAGGACGGCGAGGCGCGCCTGCTGCGCGGCATGCGCCGCTACGCCGACGCCTCGCGGTTCCGCCACGCGAGCACGGCCGACTTCGTGCGCGAGTTCTGCGCCGGAGCCGAAGCGGACCTGGAGTGGTATTTCGCGGAGACGCTGGGCGGAACGGCGACGGTCGACTGGCGCGTCGACGTGACGCAGCAGCGCGCCAAGCCCTTGTTCGGCTTCGTGCAGAGCGCCGCCGGGGCCGAGTTCGAGCACGTGGCGCCGAAGATCGACGAAGACGAAGCCGCCTGGGACGTCGAAGTGCTGGTCAGCCGCACGGGCGAGCTGTGCCTGCCCGTCGATGTGCGCTTTTCCTACGAGGACGGCAGCAGCGAGACCGTGCGCTGGACGCGCGAACAACAACAGGCCGCGCGCTGGCTGAAAATCCGGCGCAGCTCGCCGAAGCCCTGCGTGTCGGCGGCGGTCGATCCCGATCGCGGCTACTTCCTCGACCGCAACCTGCGCGACAACCAGTGGTTCGCGCAGCGCGACGAGGTTGCGCCCTGGCGCTGGAGCGAGCGCGCCTTCTCGCGCACGGCGCACTGGCTGTTCTTCCAATCCGGGCTGGGTGGCTAGTGGCGAAGGTCGCGGTTCCGCCGAGCGCCGAGGCCACGCGTGCCGCACGGGCCATGGCGGCCGGCGAGACGCCCGCGAAGCTCGCGCCCGGCGCGCGCCTGGTGTTCCTGCGCGCCCTGCTGGTCGCGCTCGGCCGGCCGCCGATCTGGATCATCGCCGCGGCGCTGACCGCGCTGCTCGCGCTGGTGAGCGCGGCGCCGTGGTTCGTGTGGTTCGACGCGGTCCTGGCGAACCGCTACCTGCCCGGCAGCCTGATCCGCGAGCTGAGCGAGACCTTCCGCTTCGACCAGCAGCTCGAAAGCGGTCCCGCGAGCGTGGTCGCGCGCGGAACGGGCGCGGGCCTGGCCTTCCTCTCGATGCTGGTCGGCGCCTTCGCCGCCGGCGGTTGGCTGCAGGTGTTCCTCGAGCACACGCACGGCCACTCGGTGCAGCGCTTCTTCTTCGGCGGCACGCGCTTCTTCTTCCGCTTCGTGCGCGTGATCCCGCTGAGCCTGTTGTGGCTGCACCTCGCGGGCTGGCTCATGTACGAGACGCCCTGGAAGTGGGCGATGTCGCTGTTGTACGGGACGACGGACGGCAACCTCGAGGTCCTGAGTTCGGAGCTGCTCGCACGGCGCGTCGTCTGGGTGCAGGACGGTCTCTACGCCGCGTGCTTCGGCCTGATCCTGGCCTGGGGCAGGTTCACGCGCGCGCGGCTCGCGCTGCAGGACACCAACTCGGCGGTCTGGGCCGGCGTGTGCACGTGGTGGACCCTGCTGCGCCATCCGATCAAGACCCTGCGGCCCTTGCTGGCCTTGTTCTTCGTCGAGTCGCTGCTGTTGCTGCTCGTCGCGCTGCTCGCCGGCGTGCTGCAAGGCGGCCTCGGAGCCGAGGGCGACTGGATGCCGGTCTTGTTCCTGTTCCTGCTGACGCTGCTGGCCTTGTGCGCGCGCAGCCTGGTGCGCGGCGCGCACTACCACGCCGCGCTGCAGGTCAGCGGACAAGTCGTTCCGCCGCTGCCGCGGCCCGACCCGTGGAAGCACTCGATCGGCGGCCCCGGCGGCCCGCAGTACCCGATCGGCGGCGACGAGTACGGCGTGTCGTTGTAGGGCGGGCTACTTCGCGGCCCACGCTGCGTCGACGCGCAGCGGTCGCACGCGCAGCGACGTGATCTGCAGCTTCGTGCCCGGTGCGACCCAAAGACCAAGACCGCCCCCGCGGGCGTCGGCGGGCGCCGGCGTGGTGATCGCGAGTTCGGGCGCACCGCCGGAACATGTGCGCACGATCGTGCCGCCGATCACTCGCTGTCGCAGCACGATCGAGCTACCGGCTTCGACGCGCGCGCGCGCCAAGCCTGCCGGGAACTCTTCGCCCGCGCTCGTCTGGACGCAACTTGTCATTCCGTGATGGCCGTCGGCGGTGGCGTGATCGATGGTGCCGAACATGCCGGCGTCCAGCGTGAAGGCGATCTCGAATTCATAGTCGCGCCAGCCCTCGTTCGCGCCAATCACGAACATCAGGCTTTTCGGCTGAGGGCGATTCGTGTCGATCCTGACTCCGCTGCCCTTCATCTCGATTGCCACAGTCCCGTCTCCGTCGGCGGGCTTGCTGGTGCCGAAATCCCACTTGAAGAGCTCGTTCTTGGCGAGCGCATCGCGCCAGGGCAGGCTGTCGATCCAGGCCTGGTCCTTGCCGAGAGCCTCCGCGAGCGCATCCGATCCCAGGCGCGCGCGCTCGAAGTCCTGGCTGAAGGCGCGCGAGTCGAGCTGCTCGTAGCGCATCACCGCCGCCTCGGCGTGGTCATAGAGCGCGAGCGCGGCCAGGCGCGCCTCGGTCGTGCTCGCCGCTTCGCCGGCGCGCTCCGCGCTCTCGATCGCGGCATCGAAGGCGGCGCGCAGGGTTTCGATCTCCTGCTCACGGACATCGGGCAGCTCCGCGAGCGCGCGGCGCGCGCTGACCGCGACCGCGGGTTCGTCATTGCTCTCCACCGCGTAGACCTCGGCCAGCGCCGTTTCCGCGGTCGCGCGCGCCGCGAGGTCGCGGCTGTACAACAATCCGATCAGCGACTCGCCGCCCGCCGCATCGCCCATGCGCGCGCGCGCGCGCGCCACGAGAGCGCGCACGCTGTCCGCGCTGCCGAGTTCCGGCGGCACGCGTTGCGCGCTGACCAGGCCCTCGAAGCGCTGCTCGAATTGCAGCGTGGCCTCGACACCGGCGGGATCGCGCAGCGCGGAGAGTCCTTCGACGGCCCACAAGGCGACCGCCGCCACCGGATCGCGCGAAGCGTCGATCAAGGCCGCGAGCGCATCGGTGTCGGGCGAGGCCGCGAGCGCGCGCAGGATGCCGGCGCGCTTGGCGCTGAATCCCGAGGGCCACTTCAGGCCGTCGATCAGCATCGGCGTCGCTGCCGTGCCGATCTGCGTCAGGCGCGCGACCATCTCCTCGTCCTTCTCCGACGTGCTGGCGTGCAGGTCGTCGCCGCCGAGATCCTTGACCAGCTTTTCGACTTCGGCGCGCAGCTTGCCGGGGATGGTCAACGAGCGCGGCGTGCGCAGCGCCTTGGCGCCGCCTTCGGTCGCCCACCAGTTGCGCAGGTTGGCCAGCGCGTACAGGCGTTCCTCCGCAGGCAGCATCGGGGCATAGCCGCGGCTCTGGCCGGTCAGGTCGAGGAAGTTCTCGAAGAAGGACTCGCGCACGAGGTCGTCACGCAGGTCGAGGCCGTCGAGCAGGAAATGCATGCCGTGGTCGTCGCCGAGCGCGGCCATGGACCAGGCGAGATCGCGCGCGGTCTCGACGCTCGGCCGCACGCGCTCGAACGTGCTGCGCAGCTGCTCCAGCGAGGCCTTGTCGGCGAGCGTCGCCAACGCGCGCGCAGCAGCGGCACACACGTCCCAGTCGAGTTCGTCGAGCAGCGGACGCAGCAGCGGAGCGGCCTCGGCGACGCGCAGATTGCCCAGCGCCTGCGCGCAAGCGGCGCGCACCAGAGGCTCGGGCGAGGCCAGGCCGAGTTTCAATTGTTCGACCGCCGCCTCGCGATCCGCGCCCAGGTCGCCGAACTTCGGCAAGGCTTCGATCGCGTGCAGCTGCACGTACAACTCCTGACTCGCGATGGCCTCGACCAGCGCGCGCCGGCCGACGTCGCCCATGCGGCCGAGCACGTTCTTGGCCTGCGTCCAGGTCTTGCCGTCCCACGAGCCCAGGGCCGCCACCAGATCGGGCACGGCCTTCGCGCCGAGTTCGACCAGCTTGTCCTGCGCCTTGCGGTTGGCTTCGCCGACGGGG
>Ga0315910_10005234_pt1 | contig 10672 bp, 8 predicted proteins | sample EdamamesoilMG_FD_204470 | JGI IMG/M metagenome (GOLD analysis project Ga0315910, IMG submission 204470) | Garden soil microbial communities collected in Santa Monica, California, United States - Edamame soil | ecosystem: Environmental > Terrestrial > Soil > Garden | place: USA: California...
CGACCCGAGGGCGAGGAGTTTCCCCTATTCACGGATTTCTGGATCGAGCGTCCTCCCGAGCAAGCCGAGCGGATCATCATTCACGCGTTGTTGCAGAGCGAGTCCGTTGTCGGCGCGTACACGTTTCGGGCACAGCCCGGTGACGAAACGCAGATCGACGTCGACGTCGCGCTGTTCCCGCGTGTCGAGCTCACCGCGTACGGAATCGCGCCGTTGACCTCGATGTTCCTGTTCGATGCCTCGAATCGCGCGCGCTTCGACGATTACCGCAACGCCGTGCACGACTCTGACGGACTGCAAATCCTCAATGGCCGCGGCGAACGCCTGTGGCGGCCCTTGGCGAATCCACGCATGCTGCAAATCTCCGCGTTCCTCGATAACAACCCGCAGGGCTTCGGTTTGGTGCAGCGCAAACGCGAGTTCGACGACTACGAGGACGGTGAAGCGTCGTACGAGCGGCGGCCGTCCGTCTGGATCGAGCCCGCCGGCGAGTGGGGGCCGGGGCACGTGGAGCTCGTCGAGATTCCGTCCGATAACGAGATCAACGACAACATCGTCGCGTATTGGCAGCCGAGCGAGCCCGTTCCCGCCGGTGGCAGCGCAGAGATCTCGTATCGCCTCAGATTCACGGCCGAGCCTCTCGACAACTCGCTCGCGCGGGCGGTTGGCACGCGCGTTGGGCAATCGCCGAACAACGAAGACGAGCGATCGTTCGTCATCGACTTCAAAGGGGAGGGCGACGTCCCCGACGATCTCGAGCTCGATGTCTCGAGCTCCGGGGGCGAAGTGTCGTCGCCGCGCGGGCACGTGGTGCCGCAAGCCGGCGTCTACCGCGCGATGTTCGAGCTCGATCCGGAACGCGAGAACATCGTGGAGCTGCGCGTGACGCTGCACTCCAACGACAAGCCGTGGAGTGAGACCTGGTTGTATCGGTGGAGCCGATGACGACGCGCTACACGACGTCGGTGCCGCCGTTTGCCGACTTGGCGATGCCCACGCAGAGCTTCCGGCAGTACACGCCGGAGCGTCGCCGCCGCTGGCCCACATTCCGCGTGTGGCTCGGTCGCCTCGTGACCTTCGGCGGAGGAGCCGCGCTCACGGTGTATGCGAGCCGCGAGATGATCGCCGTCGTGTCCGTCGGCGGCGTGTCCGCGCTGCAGTGGGCGATGGTGGCGTTGTTCGCCGTCACGTTCGCATGGATAGCGCTGACGGCGGCGTCCGCCGTCGCCGGCGTGTTCTTCGGTGGCGTGCGGAAGCGCGCGAAGGCTGACCAGCGAGTCGACGGGCTCACCGCGCTCGTCATGCCGATCTACAACGAGGATCCGTCGGGCACGTTTTCCGCGCTACAAGCGATGGCTGAAGCGCTCGTCGAGCGCGACGCATCAGCGGGCTTCGAGATCTTCGTGCTATCGGACACGAACAATCCCGACATCTACGTGAAAGAGACGGCCGCCTATCACGTGCTGCGCGAGAAGCTCGGCGACCAGCTGCGGATCTGGTATCGCCGGCGTGCCGACAACGTTGGCCGCAAAGTCGGCAACCTCGAGGACTTCATCAAGCGCTGGGGCGCGCGCTACGACTTCATGATCGTGCTCGATGCGGACAGCATCTTGGCGCCGGAGACGCTCGTGACGCTCGCGCGCGAGATGGCGGCCGATGAGAACCTCGGGCTGCTGCAAACGTCTCCGCGGCTCGTCGGCGGGCGGACGCTGTTCGCGCGAATGCAGCAGTTCGCGGGCCGTGTCTACGGGCCGATCGTCGGGCGCGGCATTGCGGCGTGGCAGGGCGACGACGGCAACTATTGGGGTCACAACGCCATCATTCGTGTGCGCGCATTCGCCTCTGCCGCGGGGCTGCCGGTGTTGCCCGGCAAGAAGCCGTTCGGCGGCGCGATTCTCTCGCATGACTTCGTCGAGGCCGCGTTGCTGCGTCGTGCCGGTTGGTCGGTGCGCATGCTGCCGACGGAGAAGGGCACCTGGGAAGACGGCCCGCCGTCGTTGCTCGACTCCGCCGCGCGCGATCGGCGCTGGGCGCAGGGCAACATCCAGCACCTCGCGGTGATCTTGAGCAAGGGCTTCGCTTGGCCGAACCGCGTGCACATGGCGATCGGCGTCATGAGCTATCTCGCGTCGCCGCTGTGGTTCGCGTTGATCGTCGTCGGCTTGGGCACGGCCGCACACATTGCAACCGTGCAGTTCGAGTACTTCACGGACGAGCTGGCGCTGTTCCCGCGCTGGCCGTTGTTCGACAGCGAACGCATGATCGAGTTGTTCGTGCTCGCGATGATCACGCTGCTGTTGCCGAAGATGCTCGGTGTGTTGCGCGCCTTCTTCGATGGCGAGCTGCTGCGCACCGTGAATCCGCTGCGTGTCGTGCTCGGCGCGATCGCCGAGACGATTCTGTCGGCGCTGTACGCGCCGATCATGATGATGATGCAGGTCCGGCAGATCTCGGAGATCTTCTGGGGGCAAGACTCGGGTTGGGCTACGCAAAGCCGCAAGCACTCGCAGACGCCGTGGGCCACGTTGCTGCGCAGGCATTGGCTCCAGACCTTGGCCGGCATCGTCGTGACGGCCGTGCTGCTGTTCGTTTCACCGCCGTTGTTCCTGTGGATGTCGCCGGCGCTGTTGGGCCTGGTTTGCGCGCTGCCGTTATCGGCGGCGAGCGGCAGCACGGTGCTCGCGAAGATCACGCGCTTCTTCGGCTTGCTGACGGTGCCGGAGGAGATCGTCGTGCCCCGCGTGATCGCGTTGCGCGACGAGGCCGAGCTCCGTCTCAAGGAGTTGCTTAGCGACGTCACGATCGAGCGGCTGTTGGCCGACGACCTGGCGCGCCAGCGGCACTTTGCAGCGGTGTTGCCGCGGCCGCCCGCCACGCGCGGCCATCCCGACGTGATGTTCATCACGGCGCGGGCCAAGCTCGCCGATGCGGAAACGGTGGCCGAGGCGCTCGGATGGCTGTCGCAGCCGGAACGTTTGGCCGTGCTCGGCGATCGCGACTTGTTCCACGCGCTCGTCCGTTTAGTGAATCCGGATGTTCCTGATCGGCCGGCGTTGCGGTCGGCCTAAGGCGTCGCGTTCGACGCCGATCATCGCGCGCCCAGCGCGTCTGCTCGCGATCGCAGTCGCCGCTACCGCGGGGCTCGCCGGCGCGCAGCAGAACCTCGGATTCGAATCCGCCGACGACGCTCGTGGCCTGCCCGTCGGATGGAGCTTTCAGAGCCCCGCGGACGGCGCCGTCGTCGGCGCCGATGCGGCAGTGGCGGCGGAGGGCCGGCACAGCCTCCGGATCGAGCGAACGAGCGCCGCCGGCGCTACTCGCGTAGTCCAGCGGCTTGCGGCAACGAGCCTCGTGTCCGGTGTAGAAGGTGCGAGGCGCTTGCGGTTGTCGGGATACGTGCGAGTCGCAGCCGGCGCTTCGGCCAGACCGTCGCTGTGGTTGCGGATCGACGGCGCGAACGGTCCGCTGTATCTCGATAGCGATGGCGTCTCGGGTGCCGCGCCAGACGGCGCAGGCTCCGCGTCGACGCGTGAGCCCGCCGCGGCAGCCGGCGACGACTGGCAGCGCTACGAGCTAGAGCTCCCTTGGCCGCCCGACGTCGAGGAGGTCGCGCTCGGCGTCGCGGTACGCGGTATAGGTACCGTCTGGTTCGACGGGTTGGAGCTCCACACGGTGGCAACCGATTCGCTGCCCGATCCGGCGCCCGCGGCCATTCGTTACCTCGACGCGGCCTTAGCGATCATGCGCGAGAACGCGTTGAATCGGGCGACGATCGATTGGCCGTCTCTGCGGGCGACGGCGCTCGGCTATGCGCGCGGAGCGTCGACCGCAGCCGACGTGCATCTCGCGGTGCGGTTTGCCGTGCGCGAGCTCAAGGACCGACACAGCTATTTGCAGAGCCCGCGCGTCTCGCTCGCGCTGCGCGACGCTCCGGTCGCGAATGCGCGTACCGGCGTGCCGCTCGTCGCCGCAGAGGGGCGTGCGATCCGCGCGGGTATCGCGTACCTGTCCGTACCGGCGTTCGCGGGTGGTACGCCTGCCCATCAAGTCGAGTTCGCAGAAAGCCTCAAGAACATCATTCAAGCCCATGATGCAGCAGCGACCTGCGGTTGGGTCGTCGATCTTCGCCAGAACAGCGGCGGTAACCTCTGGCCCATGGTCGCGGGTCTCGGTCCGTTGCTCGGCGATGGGGAGCTCGCGGCCTCCGTGTATCCCGACGGGCGCCGCGTCGGTGTGTGGTATCGCGACGGCCAGGCCGGTTTCGGCGAGTACGTGCAGCTCCGCGTGCTGGTCCCGTATCGGCCGGTGGCCGAAAGGCCCGTGGCAGTGCTGCTCGGGCCCGGCACCGCGAGCTCGGCGGAGGTGCTCGCGGTCGCGTTTCGCGGCCGGCCCGAGACGCGCTCGTTCGGCGCCGCGACGCGTGGCGTGAGTGCCGGCAATCGCACGTTCGCGCTCGCGGATGGGGCTTCGCTGCTACTGACGGTCGCGGCCACGAGCGACCGCGATGGCCAGGTATTTGCGGGTCCCGTGCCGCCGGACGAGACGGTCGGCCGAGTCGGCACCGACGATCCGGTGCTTTCGGCCGCGGTCGATTGGCTCGCGGCGCGCGACTCCTGCCCGTGACAGTTCCTTTAGAATGCCGCCGGTCCGAGGCAGACTGCAGGGATTCCCGGCTCGATGGATAGCAACACTCCCCGGGGGCTCCGCGGTCGGCTACACCGTCCGACGCCTGAACGGACCTCGGAGACGCTACGGGAGCTCGTCGAGGGCACCAGCGAGCGGATCGCGTTTCGCGACATCCTGGCGCAGCTGCGCCATCGGGCGTTCGGCTTCACGTTATTGATCTTCGCGCTGCCGTGCTGCCTGCCGATGCCGCCGGGTATTCCGACCGTGTGCGGAATTGCGATCGCGATCATCGCCCTGAGCCTGATTGCCGCGCGGCAGCGGCCGTGGCTGCCGAGCATGGTCGCCGACAAGAGCGTGGCGCGGGCAGACCTACAGCGCATGGTGGTCCGCATGGTTCCTCATCTCGAGCGCCTCGAGCGGATCTGCCGGCCCCGGCTCGCGATCGTGACCGAGCCGGTCGGGAAAGTGCTCATCGGCATCGTGCTGCTGATGCTGGGCGGCATCATGATCTTGCCGATCCCGTTCCTCGGGAACATGCCGCCGGGCTTCGCGGCCTCGGTGATTGCGATCGGCCTGACCGAACGCGACGGGCTCATCGTGTTGATCGGCATGCTCGTTTCGACGGCCGCGATTGCGCTGGCCTCGGTCGCAACCTGGGCCGCGATCGTCGGCATCGTGAATTTCGTCACGGGGCCTTGAGGCGTGTCGTCGTCCACAGACAGATGACTTGGGCTGCCCGGCTGTGATACATAAGGCAAGGGTCATGATCACTGTGCAAGTGATTGTGGCGAAAGCCAAAAAACCTTAACCGAGCGAGGGAGTGATATGTTCGAGATCGGTAAGAAGGGCGCGCCCGAAACCGGCCCGCGACCCGAGAGCAGCCCGACGCGCCCCGAGACCAGCGCTCCCCGTAGCTCTGGCAGCGGCCGCGAGGCCGCAGTCATAGGCCCATCGATCCACATCGACGGTGACGTTCGCGGCGAAGAGGACCTGCTCATCGAGGGCGAGGTCAACGGAACGCTGCAGTTGAAGAGCAACAGCCTCACCGTCGGGCCGCAGGGCAAGGTCCGCGCCGACGTGTACGCGCACTCGATCTACGTCGATGGATTGGTCGAGGGTGATCTTTACGGCTCGGAGCGCGTAGCGATCCGCAAGAACGCTCAAGTTCGCGGCAACGTTACGTCGCCACGCGTGAGCTTGGAGGACGGCGCGAGATTCAAGGGCTCGATCGAGATGGATCCGCAGGCCGTTCAGTCGTCGGCCGGGCGAGCTGCGCCGGCGCGCAGCAACGCGCCCGCGCCAGCGCCGAAACCGGCAGCGGCCGCCGCTCCGCCTTCGGCTGTGCCGGGCGTCAAGACCGGGCCGTGAGCGCTTGCAGGCCGTAGTAGCCGTCGGCTCTCCGAAGCTACCTGCCGCGTCTGTGCCGGAGGCACTGAACGCGCCGCTGTTTCATTCGCTGATCAAGCGGATGGAGGCGGGCGGACGTTGGGTCGTGCTCGATCTCGGCCCGGCGCGCAGTGCGACGATTCGTTCGTTCGGCCGTTTTCGGAGCCGGCTCGACATCGTGGATCTCGCGGACGGTCTCGACGTGCTGAACGGCGAGGCCGATCCGCGCCGAATTCGTACACACGCGGAACAACTCCTGCTCCCGCGCCGCAACGAGACCACGGACATCGTGCTGCTGTGGGATCTCATCAACTACTTGAATCGGCCCGCGCTCACGGCGTTGATGGAATGCATCGCGGCACGCTGCAAGCGCGGCGCGTTGGCTCATGGGCTCGTGTATTACTCGGCCAAGCGTATGCCGGACAGGCCGACGACGTTCGTGCCCGCCGACGATCAGCACCTCGCACAAATCTCCGTGCCGACGGGCGAGCGGCCTGCGCCGCGCTATTCGCCCGAGGATCTCGCGAAGTGCATGCCGCGTTACACGGTCGAGCGCGGCCGCTTGCTCCGGAACGGCATGCAGGAATTTCTGTTCAAGCTCTGAGAGCTCTCAGGAATCGCGGAGCCCTGCGGTGATCGGCATCCGCGCCGCACGCAGGCTCGGCATCAAACCACCGACGAACCCGAGCACGAGCGCGTAGCTCAGGCTCTGCAGCACGAGCGCTGGCGTCACGACGAACGCGAACGTGATCTGGCTGAACGACGACCAGTTCATCGTCGATGCGCGAATGCCGTTGAATCCGAAGTACGCGATCAGCGCGCCGATCGTGCCGCCGATTGCGCCGAGCAGCATCGCCTCCGCGAGCACCGATGTGACGACGGGGAACGCGCCGAAGCCGATCGCGCGCAGCGTCGCGATCTCGCGCGTGCGCGCGGACACGGCGGAGTACATCGTGTTCAACGCGCCGAACACGGCCGCGAGGCCCATCAGCACCGCGATCACGCCTCCCACATATGTGACGAGCGCGACGAGCGCGCGCGACTGGCCCGCGTAGTATTCGCGCTCGGTCTTCACGCTGACGTTCACTCGCGGATCGCTCGTGAGCGCGTCTTTGAAGGTTGTCAGTGCGCTCGTGCTCTCGAGCTTGACTCGAGTCGATTGGTACGACGTGCCGCGGTTGTAGGCACCCTGAAGCACCACCGAGTCGCTCCAAATCTCCGATTCCGCGACACTGCCGTCGTCGGCGAAAACGCCGACGATGTTCCAAACTTGATTCCCGGAACGCAACTCCGCTCCGACGTCGAGCCCGGCGAATTGCTGCGCTGCGCCACGGCCGACGATGACCTCGTTGGTGCCGGGCCGGAACTCGCGTCCCTCGATGATCCGGAAGCCGTTACGCAGTTGCGCGGCCTGCGCGCCGACGCCGCGCAGCGGCACGTTGGCCGGTGTCGCGGTGCTCTTGAGCGGCACGTCGACGAGCACGTAGAGCTCGGACGAGGCGACGGGTTCGCCGCCGTCCAGCAACACGCCGGGTGCGTCGGCAATGATCCGCGTCTGTTGTTGCGAGAAGCCGCTCGTCATCTCGTCGCTCGAGCCGCCGCGTAACACGATCGCGACGTCGTCGGCACCCGATTGCTCGAGCACGGCGCGGAACCCGGCGGCGATCGAGAAAATGCCGATCAGCACCGCCACGACGCCTGCGATGCCCACGATCGCGACGAGCGACGTGCCGCTGCGCTCGCGGATGCTGCGAACGTTCATGGCCGTGACCGCGGCGGCTTGTCTCAACCAGCTCACGATTCCCCTCTCTTAGGTTCGACGCAGCTGCTCGACGATCGAGAGCCGCCAAATCTGCGCGGAGGGTAGAGCACACGATACGACGCCGAGTGCCGCGGCGAGTGCGGCGCCGCTGACGAATGTCGTTGCGGGTACCGTGAGCAACGGCAGGAACGTCGACACGGATACTCCGATCGCGTCGATCGTCCCGCGCGCGAGCCACAGCCCGAGCGCCGCACCGACGAGCGTTACGCCCAAGCCCTCTGCAAGCACGAGCGTCACGATCAGCGCGTTCGAGAATCCGAGCGTGCGCAGCACGGCGATCTCGCGGACTCGCTCGCGCACTCCTTGGGCCATCGCGTTCGCCGTCACGAGCAGCATCGTGAAGAACACGGCGGCTGCGACGACCGTCACGATCGCGCCGATGTTGCCCATCTGATTCGCGAAACCCTGCAGAAACGCGCTCTCCGACGAGCTGCGCGTCTCGGCCGACGAGTTCGCGAACATTCCGTCGATCGTTCGGCCGATTTCTTCGCCCCGGCTCACGTCCGAGAGACGCAGCACGACCCAGCCGATCTGGTCGCGATTGAACGAGCGCGCCTCGTTGAAATAGTCGTAGTGGATGTAGACGGTGGAGTTATCGCCGCTCTCCACGCTGTAGATCGCTGCAATCGTCACGTCCCAAGTATTGCTGCCGTCGCTCTTGCGGTATGCGTTCGAGCGCATCGGCACGACGTCGCCCACGTTCCAGCCGAACTCCGCTGCGATATCGCGACCGACCAGTGCGCCGGTCCGATCCGCGAGCCATGCGCGTTGCTGCTCCGACGTGCCGTACTCGGGGTAGACGTCGACGAATGAAGGCCCGTCGACCGCCATCATGTTCAGCTGATTGCGCTCGTCCTGATAAAAACCGCCGAACCAGTCCTGCGACGTGGCGGCCTGGACGCCATCGACTGCGCGGATTCGATCGAGGTAGCTGCGCGGAAAGGACTGAATGATCGAGACCTTGTGTTGAACGACCCAGCGGTCTTGGCCGGCCAGGTCTGCGCCTCCCGTCAGCGCGTATTCGACGGCTTTCAGGACTCCGAACAACAGGAAAGCGACGACCACGCACGCGAACGTCAATATCGTGCGGAGGCGCTTACGGCGCAGGTTGGCCCAGAGCAGGGGTAGGTACTTCATCGAACTTGCGCAGATTTGGGGCGCCGCCCGAACGACCGCGATACTAAGCGGAACATAGATGCCGAGCCAAGCTGTAACATCGCATGCGCTCGATCGTAGGCAATGCAGGATCGGTCACTGCGCGGCACAATAACGCGCGGCGACGACGGTCGCTGCGCAACGGTCTTCGCCGGGGTAGCCATGAACGACAAGTCTTCGCTGATCGATCAGCTCAAAATCGATCGGCCACCGGAAACCCAATCCTCGCCGCGCTGGCTCAAATGGGTTGCGGGTGCTCTCGTGGTGCTCGCGCTCGCGGGCGCCGCCGGCTGGTTGTTGGCGCCGAAATCGGTGCCGGTCAGCGTCGCGACCGCGGAGCTCGCGCCTGCAGACGTCGCAATCGGGCCCGGTTCGATCCTGGACGCTTCCGGTTACGTCGTCGCGCGCCGGCAAGCGACCGTGTCATCGAAGATCACCGGTAAGGTCGTCGCCGTCGCGATCGAGGAAGGGCAGCGCGTGGAGCGCGACGACGTCATCGCGCGGCTCGACGATACGAACGCGCGCGCCGCCGTTGCGCAAGCGCGTGCACAGCGCGCGCAAGCCGAGGCGAACTTCACTGCGGCTCGCGTAGCGCTCGACAACGCGGTTCCGACGTTCCGGCGCAATGAGCAGCAGATCGAGAGGGCCGTGATCAGTGCGCAGGACTTCGATACCGCGAAGGCCACCTACGACGCCGCGCGGACCGGCGTCGACGTCGCCGCGCGCGCGGTCGAGGTCGCACAAGCTGCATTGGCGTATGCCGAGCGCAATCTCGAGGACACCGTTGTGCGCGCGCCGTTTGCCGGCATCGTGACCGTGAAGGCTGCGCAGGAAGGTGAGATGGTGTCGCCGATCTCCGCGGGCGGCGGCTTCACGCGCACCGGCATCGGCACGATCGTCGACATGGACTCGCTCGAGATCGAGGTCGACGTCAGCGAGAGCTTCATCAATCGTGTGAGTCCCGACCAACCGGCTACGGTCAAGCTGAACGCATACCCGGACTGGGAAATTCCGGCGCACGTGATTGCGATCATCCCGACGGCCGATCGCGCGAAGGCGACTGTGAAGGTTCGCTTAGGATTGGAGGTCAAGGATGCGCGGATCTTGCCCGAGATGGGCGTGCGCGTGGCGTTCCTCGACGGCGCTGCCTCTGCAGCGCCAACGGCGTCGGCGAGCGGGCCGCGTGCGATCCTCGTGCCGCCCGAGGCGGTGCAGACGAACGGCGACACGGGCGTCGTGTTCGTGGTCTCCGCTGGACGCGTCGAGCGCCGCAGCGTGAGGTTGGGCGGGCGCATTGGTTCGCGGCAGGTGGTGCTGTCGGGGCTCACCGCTGGCACGCAAGTAGCAATCGGAGACCTCGCGCAGCTGGTCGACGGCGCGCAGGTTCGAGTCGCAGATTAGGAGCGAAGCGTGAGCGCGTTGATCTCGATCCAAAAAGTCGTGAAGGGTTATACGCGGGGCAAGCAGCGCGTCGAAGTGCTGCATGCACTCGATCTCGAGGTCGCGGCCGGCGAGTTCCTCGCTTTGATGGGGCCGTCGGGCTCCGGTAAGACGACGTTGCTGAATCTGATTGGCGGGCTCGATCGCCCGGACAGCGGCACGATCACGGTCGCGGGCCAACGCATCGACACGCTGTCGTCGGGCCAGCTCGCGAAGTGGCGCGCGCGACACGTGGGCTTCATC
>Ga0315910_10005235_pt1 | contig 10672 bp, 10 predicted proteins | sample EdamamesoilMG_FD_204470 | JGI IMG/M metagenome (GOLD analysis project Ga0315910, IMG submission 204470) | Garden soil microbial communities collected in Santa Monica, California, United States - Edamame soil | ecosystem: Environmental > Terrestrial > Soil > Garden | place: USA: California...
AGTTAATTACATCTGTGCGGCAGACCGTATTCAGGTACAACAATTTTTAGCCTGATATTTATTACTTTTACTGATAATATACCAACTACCCGGATTATGAACTATCGCTTTTTCATCACTATGGCTGCGTTTCTGACGGCTTCCGTCAGTCTTTTTGCGCAGGGCGAACGAAAGGACAAGACGGCCGTTACCTACGAAGAAATCTATGACGAGCCGTATTCGGTCAACAAGCTTTTTGTCGGGCTGCAACCCCTGTATGCCGAGTTGTTTGCCACTAACGTCAATGCTGGCTTTGGGCTGGAGGCATCCTACTACCACAAAGATAAGCTCGACTTTAAGGCACACTTTAGAAAAACATACACCCAGCAGTTCTTCGACTTTGCCCGCGACCTGGCCGACAAGCAGAGTAGTGTGGATAACCGGGCACAGGCGTTTATCTACTTCGAACTAGGAGGTACGTATCATGCCAAGGATTTTGAGGAAAGCTCGAAGACAAAGATGTTCCTCTATAAGAACAGCTACAAAGGAAACAAATGGGCTGCGCGCGTTCCGCTAAGTGCCGAAGTACCCTGCAAGGTTAGAAAGATCTATGGTGTGCGTTTGGGCGGTATTGCCTGGAACAGTTCAGTAGACTTGGATCGGGTGATGAAGGAACAAGGTCTGACTAACGCTGATTTGAAAGACGTAGACTCTGATGTGGGGCTTCCGGAAACTGAATTCAATGAGCAAGGTGAAGAGCAGAGTGTTCACGCCTTTACCAACATTTACTCGAAAGGATTGTATGTAGGGGGATCGATGACGTGGATTAAAAACGTAGCCGTTAACTTCGATAAGTTCGAAGAGGGTATCGATGATATGATCTTCACGGCATTCTTTGATGTTCTCGTTTCACCGTCACTTCAATTGGATGACGTAGTGTACACACCAAAAGCACTTGATGGTACACCCATACTGGAGGATCAGGCCACGTACTCGGTGTCGCCTGTCAAAACAAAAGCAATCGGGTTTCGCCTAGGCATTGACGGTCGCTTCAACAGGCAGTTAAGTTGGGCGTATGGAGGAGAATTTGGTTACCGGCCAACCGTAGCAGGTATGGGCTTTTACGCAATGCTCAAGATCAGTTTCCCGGTATTCGGTACCAACCTCGACTACAAAGTTGAGTCTTTCGGAAAGTAAATCAACGGCTAATCTTTTTCTGCGTGCCTGACATCCTGATAATAAATTGTAAAGGATTAGTTCAGGTTCGCGCGGCAGGCATTCATAAAGTGGCAGGCAAGGCCATGGCAGAACTTCCGATTCTGGAAGATGCATTTCTCTACATTCAGGATGGTGTTATTGCTGCGTATGGCGCCATGAAAAATATTCCAGCGTATTCACCCGTCACAACAATCGATGCGACAGGCCGGTTTGTGTTTCCATCATTTGTAGATTCGCATACTCATCTTGTTTTTGCAGCAAGTCGCGAAGAGGAATTTGTGATGAAGATAAGGGGCGCTTCGTATGCGGATATCGCAGCGAAAGGTGGTGGCATATTGAACTCAGCAAAAAAACTTCAACAGCTTTCGGAGGATGAGTTGTACGAACGAAGTATTGGTCGGGCGTATGAAATCATGCAGACTGGTACGGGGGCCGTTGAAATTAAAAGCGGCTATGGACTTACCGTAAAAGACGAATTGAAAATGCTTCGGGTGGCCAGGCGAATTGGAAAGACTACACCGCTTACGGTGAAGACTACTTTTCTTGGGGCACATGCCGTTCCGAAAGATGTGAGCAAAGAATTTTACATCGATAGTATTCTGAGAGAGATGATTCCGGCAGTGGCTGAAGAAAAGCTGGCCGACTACATCGATGTGTTTTGTGAGCAAGGATTCTTCACACCGGATGAGACGGAGCGAATAGTGGAAGAAGGAAAGCGGTTTGGAATGAAACCCCGCATACATGCCAATCAACTTTATCGTTCAGGTGGCGTGCAGGTAGGTATCAAGGCTCATGCAATCAGTGTTGATCATCTCGAAAATATGGGCGAGGAAGAAATCAATTTATTAAAGCAAAGTAATGTGATGCCAACCGCGTTGCCGGGCGCTGCATTTTTTCTAGGGCTTCCCTTTCCACCGGCACGGCAGATGATCGATGCAGGGTTGTCGCTGGCGATTGCGTCTGACTACAATCCGGGAAGTGCCCCAAGCGGAAACATGCCGCAAATGCTTTCGCTGGCGTGTATCAAAATGAAGCTTACACCGGAGGAAGCCATCAACGCGTCCACCCTCAACACAGCGGCAGCACTGGAGTTGCAGCATACGCATGGCAGTATCACACACGGTAAAGTTGCCAATGTGTTCATCACCCAGCCCATTCCTTCCGTTGCATTTTTGCCCTACGCCTTTGGCAGCCGGTTAATCGATACGGTTATTCTTCAGGGTAATTTGATGGAATTCTAGTCTAATACGGCTTCATTATACGAAGCGAGACCAAAAAATATCAAAGACCTTTAAACTTTTCGGGTTTCCGGTGCATCTAAAGGGTAAATAAATCAATGACCGGAAAACTTTGGTTTAAGATTTGTCGTAAACGGAAGTAATTGAATTACAATGCGTAAAATAAGGGTTGTCATATTCGTACTTGTTGTGATGGGGGGATACCTGAAAGGATTTGCCCAGGAACAAGACCCTTTTGCCGAGAACCCCGGGCGTGGCTCTGTTAAAGCCGTACAGGTATATCCAAACCCAGCAACGGAGTTTGTTCATATTAAATTTGAATACCTGGATGTACAACATGTGCGCCTCACCGTACACAGCCTCATCGGCAACGAAGTTCCCGTTGAAACCGAGGTAGTTGATGAGCACGAATTAAAAGTAAGGGTTAAAGACCTTAACACCGGGTACTACCTATTGGCCGTAAAAGACAATAATTCTAATTTCAGAGGAACGTATAAGTTTCTGAAGCGCTGAGTTATTTTTTGGTAGCCGCTACGTTTCGGAGAATTCTTCCAAAATCCATCACATCTTCTTTTGTTGTATCGAACGAACACATGAGTCGTATTTCCTGAGTAACGTCATTCCACACATAGAAGAAATAATTTTCCTGAAGCGCTGGGATGCATCCCGGTGGGACTAATGCAAACACACCATTGGCATCTACCGATTGTGTGATTGTAACCCCTGTTGTAGCCTGCAATTCTTTTTTGAGTAGGCTGGCCATGGCATTGGAATGTTGAGCGTTCCGCTTCCAAAGATTGTTGGTAAGCAAAGCCTCAAATTGAGCCCCGATAAACCGCATCTTCGAGTGTAATTGCATGCTTTGCTTACGGGTGTATTTGAAAGATTGGGCTAATTCAGGGTTAAAAAAGATAACAGCTTCTCCAAACATCATTCCGTTCTTGGTTCCGCCAAATGAGAGTACATCCACACCGGAATCGCGCGTTAATTCCCGAAACTCTTTTTGAAGACTGACAGCCGCATTTGAAATACGCGAGCCATCCATGTGGAGGTAAAGATTATTTTTTTTTGCAATGGCACTGATAGCTTTGATTTCATCGACTGAATAAACGGTTGCATACTCGGTTGATTGCGAAATAGATATGACACGTGCTTGCGGATGATGCTGATCATTGACTCGCTGGATTTTCAGTGCGATTTCATCCGGATAGATTTTACCATCGCGGGTTGGTATGGTAATCAGCTTACACCCTAGAAATTTTTCCGGAGCAGTGGATTCGTCCACATTAATATGGGCCAGGTCGGAACAGATAATGGAATTGAATGATTGTGTTATCGAACTCAATCCAAGTACGTTGGCACCTGTTCCATTATATACCAGAAAAACTTCGATATCGTCTCCGAATATTTTTTTGAAGGCCCGTTCGGCACGCCCGGTGTACTCATCGGCTCCGTACGAACTCGCGTGCCCCTGATTGGCTTTTATCAATGCCTCCATTACTTCGGGGTGAACACCCGAATAGTTATCACTGGCAAACGTTCTGTTTTTAAAGGTTTGAGTTTTCATGGTTGGTACGGTTCACACTATTTTTTAGCGTTAGAAAATTAGGATTAAATAAGATTGGTAAAAAACATTATTTTAGACCGTTATTAATCCTCCTGCACATGGTCAATATTCTGGTACCAACCGATTTGTCGGATCTTTCGAAAGTAGCAGTTCAGTATGCTGTTAAAGTAGCGAATAAATTGAACGGCACATTAACCTTGCTACATGTTATTACCATTACCCGACCGGCTAGCGCGACTATGCGACTTCGGGTGAAAACGCTGGAGAAGGAGTTGCTAACTGCAGCCAAGGAGGATATGAACCAACTGATGAAAGAGACAGCGAAACAGCTGAAAACTACTGAGCCCATGAAGGTGCTGGTTGTTATCGGAAATTCGTTTGAAGACACAGTAAAAAAAGAAGCGAAGAAACTGCACAGTGGTCTTATTGTCATGGGTACAAAGGGCGCTAGCGGATTAAAGAAATACGTGATGGGCAGTAATACGGCTTCCGTTATTGAAGTAAGTCATGTGCCTGTGTTGGCAGTGCCTGAACTGGCAGGCTTTAAAAATTTCAAAAATGTAGTATACGCGAGTGATCTTCGGCATGTGGAGAAGGAATTGAAAACACTCATTCCTTACCTGGTGATGTTTGAATCAACCGTTCATTTGATTCATGTGGCGGCTTCACAGAAAGATGCCCTGGCTGCAGAAAAGAAATTAGATGCCGCTGTTGAAAAATCAGGATTCAAGAACGTAGTGCCACGTGTTATCATCAGTCGTAAAATTGATGAGGCTATTCAAAACTACGTTACTACCACCAAGGCTGATTTGCTCACTACCTTTGCGCACAAACACAGCTTCTACGATAAACTGTTCGATAGAAGCATAACACGCAAGGCCGCGTTTCAAAGTAAACTTCCGCTGCTGGCATTCAAGCAGAAGTAGGTCAACGAAGAAGTATGGTTAATTAAAATTCTGCGCTTCCCGGATAGCGGGGGTATGCAATAACATCGCGGATGTTAGTCATACCAGTAACGAACTGGATCAATCGTTCGAACCCAAGACCAAAACCACTGTGCGGAGCGGAACCGAACTTACGCAAGTCGAGGTACCACCACAGTTCTTTTTCAGGAAGGTGCAGCTCGTTAATGCGCTTCAGTAGTTTATCGTAGTTTTCTTCTCGCTGTGATCCGCCAATGATTTCACCAATGCCAGGGAACAACACATCCATGGCAGCAACGGTTTTACCATCACTGTTCTGCTTCATGTAAAAGGCCTTGATACCAGCCGGGTAGTTGTACAGAATCACTGGCTTCTTGAAATGTTTCTCCACCAGGTAGCGTTCATGCTCCGATTGAAGATCAACACCCCATTCTTCCACCAGGTATTGAAATTTCTTTTTCTTATTTGGATTGGAGTTTTTCAGAATGTCGATGGCTTCGGTGTAGGATAATCGCTGGAAATCATTTTCAGCCACAAATTTCAAGCGGTCAAGCAACCCCAGTTCGCTGCGCTGTTCTTGTGGTTTACTTTGTTCTTCTTCCTGTGCGCGCTTGTTTAGGAACTCCAGATCTTCCGCGCAGTTGTCCAGGGCATAGCGAACCAGAAACTGCAGGAACTGTTGCGCGAGTTCCATGTTATCCTGAAGGTTGTAGAACGCCATTTCCGGTTCGATCATCCAGAACTCCGCCAGGTGTCGGGTTGTGTTAGAGTTCTCTGCTCTGAAGGTAGGACCAAACGTATAAATTTCTCCAAGGGCAAGCGCATAGGTTTCACCTTCTAATTGACCAGACACGGTAAGGTTTGTTTCGCGGCCAAAGAAATCTTCTTTGTAGTTGATGTTACCGTGTTCATCGCGCGGAGGATTTTTTGAATCCAGGGTAGTAACACGGAACATCGCCCCGGCACCTTCGGCATCAGAGCCAGTGATGATGGGTGTATGAATGTAAAAGAACCCGCGATCGTTGAAGAACTTGTGCACGGCAAACGCCATCGCATGACGAACACGCATTACGGCACCGAACGTATTGGTGCGCGAACGCAAGTGGGCGATCTCACGAAGATACTCCAGGCTTGGTCGATTTTTCAATTGCAGGGGATAGGCCTCCGCATCACAATCGCCCAAAATTTCCAGCGTCTTAACTTTTACTTCCACAGCCTGGCCTTTGCCAAGGGATGCAATCAATTCACCTGTTACGGAAACACACGCTCCGGTAGTAATTCGCTTCAAGGTTGCTTCCGGTAACGAATTAAGTTCTGCAACAGCCTGTAAGCTCGTTTGAGTTGACCCATCATTGATGGCAATAAATTGATTGTTGCGAAAAGTCCTTATCCATCCTTGCACTAATACAGCCTGACCCTCGGGCGCTGTTCGCAGTAGTTCCTTGATCTTCGTACGTTTCATAGTATGATTATCGGCTGTCAAATGTCTTGGAAATCAAGTAAGCCACAGCCGATAAGGTCGCAAAAAACGAGAAAACTTATGAGTTTTGAAAGCTAAAAAGCTGGACTCCGTGAGCCTTTTTTCGTTCCTCTAAATCGTACTTCATACTTCGTACCTCGTAAATCTTTATAACTTTGCATGGTCTTTGATAGAGAGCTAAAAGATTTGATTTTTTCATGCAAAAACTCGGTTTAAACCAGTCATTACAGCAAAAGTTATCGCCCCAGCAGATTCAATTTATCAAGCTGTTACAGGTACCTACAGCCGAGTTGGAAAGCAGAATTGAGGAGGAACTGGAGATCAACCCCGCCCTGGAAGAAGGCGATGATCAGGAGCGAAACGAGGAAGCACCCGAAGAGCAGCGTACCGAAGACAGCACCGAAGACGAATACAAAGAGGAGTCGGGCAGCGAGGATGATCTCGATATTAAAGATTACCTGCAAGACGATGACTACAGCGGTTATAAAATGCAGGGCGATGGCGATGATGACGATGATCGCGAAATGCCTATCCCGATGTCGAGTTCACTGCACGAGCAGTTGATGGATCAACTTGATTTTTTGGGACTCGATGAAAAACATTATGCCATCGGCAAGCAATTGGTAGGAAGTATCGAAAGCGATGGATACGTCCGCAGAGAGCTTGATGCGATTGTAAACGACCTGGCCTTTTCACAGGGTATCGATACTACGCTGGAAGAAGTAGAACAAATTCTAAAAAAGATTCAAACATTCGATCCTCCGGGAATTGCCGCCCGAAATTTACAGGAATGTTTGCTGCTTCAACTTGAACGCATGGACAACGGCCACGACATCGATGTGGCAGTGGCAAAAAAAATAATTTCCGAGTGCTACGATGAGTTCACCAAGAAGCACTACCAGAAAATACAGAAGAAGCTTGATACAGAAGATGAAGACTTTGTGCGCGATGCCGTAGAGTTGATCATAAAGCTTAATCCGAAGCCCGGTGGCAGTAGTATTAGCACCGGTGCCAAGAATCAGTACATCATTCCTGATTTTATTCTTACCAACAATAACGGAAAACTGGAGTTGGCGCTTAATTCCAGAAATGCTCCGGAACTTCGCATCAGCCGCTCGTACACCGAGATGTTCAAGGCCTATGACAAGAGTAGTAAGAAAGATAAAAAGCTGAAAGAAGCGGTTACGTTTGTCAAGCAAAAGCTGGATGCTGCCAAGTGGTTTATCGATGCCATCAAGCAACGGCAGCAAACGCTGTTGCGCACCATGAAGGCGATTATCGATTTTCAATACGATTTCTTCTTGGAAGGTGATGAGACAAAACTCAAGCCGATGATTTTGAAAGATATTGCCGGTATGATCAATATGGATATTTCTACGGTTTCGCGTGTGGCCAGCAGCAAGGCTATACAAACAGATTTTGGAATTTTCCCGCTCAAGTATTTTTTCTCGGAAGGGATCTCCACCGATTCGGGTGAAGAAGTGAGCAGCCGTGAAGTCAAGCAGATTATCAAAGACATCATTGAGGCGGAAGATAAAAACAAACCCCTTTCAGACGATAAGCTGGAAACCATCCTCAACGAGAAAGGCTATAACATTGCTCGCAGAACTGTGGCCAAGTATCGCGAACAACTGAATATTCCGGTGGCCCGGTTGAGGAAAGAAATGTAATGACCTCTCCGTTGAATTTACCAGCCCGCATAATTTCCGTGCTTTTCCATCCGTTGCTGATGGCCACTTACCTTTTCTCACTTTTTGCGTTAATGCTGCCGGAGGGATTAGATCCGTTACGGGAAGACATGTACTGGAATGTAATCTTCCTGATTTTCTGCGCCACCTTTGTGCTGCCTTCGCTCAATATTTCTCTTTTCAAAGCGCTGGGTGTTATTAAGTCTTTTTCGATGCAAGATCGAAAGGAGCGTATTGTTCCATTTCTGTTTATTGCCGCGTTATATATTGGATTCACCATCGTATTCTACACCCGCACAAAGATTGATTTCACCGACAACCTGTTTCGTTTTTTGCTGGTGGTTGATGCGTTGGTTTTGATATCCACCATCGTAACATTTTTTTACCGGGCCAGCATACACAGCCTGGCGTGGTGGGGCATGATTGGAATTTTACTGCCGCTCAACAAAGTATCCGAAGAAGGTACACTCTTTTATCCCACCATCGCTGCTATTGTTCTTACGGGTGTAGTGATGTCGGCCAGGTTGCAGTTGCAGGCCCATACACCACGCGAAATTCTTGTGGGTGCGCTGTTGGGGCTTGCTACAAGCTTCCTCGCAGTTTCATACTTATTTTGATCATTCTCTTTGGGTGTTTACGAATGAAAGGTGAACTTCAGGGCTGAGGTTAATCTGTTTCTTTTATGGAATTCAAATTCTTATTGTACACAGTCAAGCAAGGCGTTGCCACCATTTCCCTTAACCGCCCCGAAGTTTACAATGCCTTGAACGATGAAATCACATTCGAACTTCAGGAAGCTTTTAAAGCAATGGCTAAGGATGAAACGGTTCGCGTTGTAGTGTTGACGGGTGAAGGTAAAGCGTTTTGTTCCGGTCAGGATTTGAAGGCATCAGAAGGTGAAACGAAGCGATCGTTTTTAGATTCACTTCACAAGCGATACAATCCTATTGTTCGGGCCATTCGTAATTTACCCAAGCCTGTAATTTGTAAATTGAATGGTGTAGCGGCCGGAGCAGGCTGCTCGTTAGCACTGGCTTGCGATCTGATCATCGCTTCAGAGGAAGCAACACTCATTGAAGTATTCATTAACATCGGATTGGTGCCTGATTCCGGATCGTCTTATTTTTTGCCGCGATTAGTCGGAACACAAAAAGCATTTGAGCTTTGTACCATGGGCTCGCGGGTAAAAGCAAAAGAGGCTGCGGCTATGGGATTGATTACGAAAGCTGTACCCACCGATCAGCTTGATGTTGCTGTAGCGGAGTACACAACTTACTACTCAGCTGCACCCACGAAGGCCATTGGGCTTATTAAGAAAATGCTCAACAAGTCAGCAACTGCAACCCTCGATGAAATGCTCGACTACGAAGCCTATTGCCAGGAAATAGCCGGCAACACCCACGATTACAAAGAAGGTGTATCGGCTTTTCTTGAAAAAAGAAAGGCTGAGTTTAAAGGAAAATAAAGAAAGTTAGGCGTTAGAAACTTGCCAGCGACAATCCAACCGTAAACGTGTTGAAGTCAGTTACCTGCCCTTTGTAACCAGGGCCCTTACCGGATTCAAACAATGGATTGAGGTTGTAGTACCCAAACACACTAAACGGACCAAAGCCTACGCGTGCGGTAACACCGTAGCGGAACTGCGACAGGCTATAGTTCTGCTTGTCCTTCAGTTTTTTGGTTTCGCCATCTTCGCGGTATTTTACTTTGGTGAAGGAATCGAACATGTAGCCTACGCGGCCACCGATAGATGCTTTAAAGCTTCGGGCCGGATCGTCAGGGTTACTGCGGAAACAAAATTCCAGCGGCACCTCAATGTAGTTTGCAATAAGCTGTGATTTCTTCAACTTGGAGTAGCCGGCATCACCAGGCGAAATCATAGTAAGCGAATCGTTCGCATTGTAGCCTACCACATATCCATCCTTAAACTTGTATCGCTCGAAGGCAAAACCAATACCCGGAACAAAAAAGAAGTTCGATTTGGCGATTCTGAAATCGTATTGGTAGTAAAGGTTAAATGTTTTCGTTCCAAACCAGGCCGTATTGAAATTATCGGGTGGCTGGAGCGGAAAGGTAAACCCATATTCAAGCACGAAAGTACCTGGTATATCCGGACGGGCCGATGTTCTTTTCGGAGTGGTTTCCTGGGCGAAAGCCGAGGTTACAAGGGCTGTTAGCGCGATAACAGCAGCAATTTTTCTCATCATGTATCCTACTATCGTTGTATAAAGCTTCAAAATTAGCCTTTTTGTTGGCAGAGCCAAACCAATTATTTGGCTGAGTAAATTTATTCTTTACATTTGCAGTCCAAAATTTGGGGTGCCTTTCAAAGCCGCTCCTTATTCTGGTGCTAGCACTCGTAGCTCAATTGAATAGAGCATCTGACTACGGATCAGAAGGTTCGGGGTTTGAATCCCTGCGAGTGCACTACTTTTAAAGACCGAAGACAGCCGCTTCGGTTTTTTTATTGAATGTTGCTCAATACCCCTGTAGCTCTCCCCGATAGCTATCGGGATGAATAGAGCATCCCGACTCCGGTCGGGAAGGTTCGGGGTTTGAATCCCTGCGAGTGCACTACT
>Ga0315910_10005236_pt1 | contig 10672 bp, 11 predicted proteins | sample EdamamesoilMG_FD_204470 | JGI IMG/M metagenome (GOLD analysis project Ga0315910, IMG submission 204470) | Garden soil microbial communities collected in Santa Monica, California, United States - Edamame soil | ecosystem: Environmental > Terrestrial > Soil > Garden | place: USA: California...
CCCGAATCGTCCTTCCTGGAGACAAGTAGACCATGACCGAAAGAAGAAGCCTGCTCGTTGCCGTGCTGCGCGCGTTCGCCCTGCTGGCCGCCGTGTCGCACGCACCGGCAGCGCTGGCCGACGACTACCCGAGCCGGCCGATCCGCATCGTCGTGCCCTACCCGGCCGGGGGCGGATCGGACGCGATGGCGCGCCTGGCGGCCGAGCGCCTGCAGGCGAACCTGAAGCAGACCGTCCTGGTCGACAACAAGCCCGGTGCCGCCTCGGTCATCGGCGCCGACTTCGTCGCCAAGTCGCCCGCCGACGGCTACACCATCCTCTTCAACATCCCGTCGCTGGTGCAGGCGCCGCTGCTGCAGAAGAGCGTGCCCTTCGACCCGGTGCGCGACTTCGTGCCGGTCACCTCGTTCGTCAGCGCGCCGGTGTGGTTCGCGGTCAGCACGACACGCATCAAGGCGACCGACTTCGCCGCGTTCAAGGAGGAAGCGAAGTCGGCCCAGGCCGGGCGCGGCCTCGAATACGGCTCATGGGGCAACGGCACCACCAACCACCTCTACGGCGAGCTGCTGCTCAAGTCGATGGGCCTGACCGCGGTGCACGTGCCCTACAAGGGCAGCGCGCCGGGCACCCTGGCGCTGGCCAACGGCGAGATCGCCTTCATGATGGCCGACTACATCACGCTGCGGCCGCACGTCGAGTCGGGCAAGCTGCGCATCCTCGCCTCGACCGGCGCGAAGCGGCACCGGCTCACGCCCGACGTGCCGACGCTGGCGGAACTGGGCTACCCGGGCTTCGAGTCGGTCGGCTGGGGCGCCTTCTTCGCACCCGCCGCCACGCCACCCGACGTGGTCGCCAGGCTCGCGCGTGCGATCACGGCGGTGACGCAGGAGACCGCGGTCGTCGAGAAGATGATGAGCCTGGGCTACGAGCCCGGCGGCAAGCCGCAGCCGGAGTTCGCCCGGGAAGTGCAGGCCGACGCCGAGCGCTGGAAGCGCACGATCCAGACGGTCGGCTTCAAGTCGGAATGAAGCGCATGGCCGTCGATCGGCCAACCCGTTCCTACGAGGCCTGCGGCGGTGTCGTGTCGACCTGGCCGTCCTTCGTGAGCGGCAGCGTCGCGCCCGGCTTGAACGTCGTGCGCACGGCGCCGGTCTGGTTGCCGATGCGGTAGTCGACGTCGTAGCCGACCAGCTTCTGCGACTTCTCCTGGACCGTCTTGCAGCGCTGCTCGGTCGTCGTCTGGACGTCCTTCTCCTGCATGCTCTTCTGCACCTGGTTGCCCGCGTAGCCGCCCGCCGCCGCGCCGGCGACGGTCGCCACCTTCTTGCCGCTGCCGCCGCCGATCTGGTTGCCGATCACGCCGCCGATCACCGCGCCGCCGACGCTGCCGAGCAGGCGGTTCTCGTCCTTCACGGGCGCCTGACGCTGCACCTGAACCATCTCGCAGTGCTCGCGCGGCGTGGTCACGGTCTGCATGACCTCCTTGACGGCCACCACCTCGGCCACCTTGGGCTGTGCCATCTTCTGGTAACCCGTGACCGCACCGGCACCCACCACCACCATCGCGACGCCGCCCAGGGCGAAGCCCTTGATCATCGACTTGTCCATGACTCGATCCGTTGTTGACCTGTCGCGATTGTCCCGGCGCGAAGGCGGCTCGTGTGACAGGACGTGTCCTGTCGAGCGCCACCCAGGGTCATCGCATTGTCATGATTGCGTTCTATATTTCGATTAAAGTAGAATCATAGGATAGAGAAGAACATGCGAGCAGGGATCAACGGCATGGGCCGCATCGGCCGCCTGGCGCTGCGCGCCGCGTTCGGCGCCGCGGAACGCCCGGAAGACGATCCTCGGGCGGCCAACCGGCTCGACGTCGTGCATGTGAACGAGATCAAGGGCGGCGCGGCGGCGACCGCCCACCTGCTCGCGTTCGACAGCGTGCAAGGTCGCTGGCGCACGGAGATCGCGGCGCGCGGCGACGCGGCGATCGGGATCGGTCGCCGCGAGCTGTCGTTCTCGTCGCATGCGACGGCCGCCGCAATCCCCTGGGGCGACCTGGGCGTCGACCTGGTGCTCGAGTGCACCGGCAGGTTCCTCACCCCCGAGACCCTGCAAGGCCACCTCGACCGCGGCGCGAAGCGCGTGATCGTCGCCGCGCCGGTCAAGGTGGGCGACGTGCTCAACATCGTCGTCGGCGTCAACCACGACCTCTACGACCCAGCCAGGCACCGCATCGTCACGGCCGCGTCGTGCACGACCAACTGCCTGGCGCCGGTCGTGAAGGTCGTGCACGAGGCCATCGGCATCCGCCATGGCCAGATCACGACGATCCACGACCCGACCAACACCAACCTCGTCGTCGACGCGCCGCACAAGGACCTGCGCCGCGCCCGCAGCGCGATGCTCAGCCTGGCGCCGACGACGACCGGCAGCGCCACCGCGATCGCGCTGATCTACCCCGAGCTGAAGGGCAAGCTGAACGGCCACGCGGTGCGCGCGCCGGTGCTCAACGCCTCGCTGACCGACTGCGTGTTCGAGCTGCAGCGCGAGACCACGCCGGCCGAAGTCAATGCGCTGTTCGCCAAGGCTGCACGCGGCGCGCTCGCCGGCATCCTCGGCTACGAGGAACGCCCGCTCGTCAGCGCCGACTACGCACGCGACACGCGCAGTTCGATCGTCGATGCGCCTTCCACCATGGTCACCGACGGCACGCTGCTGAAGGTCTACGCCTGGTACGACAACGAGATGGGCTACGCGTGCCGGATGGTCGACCTGGCCTGTCACATGGAAGCGCAGGGACTGTGACTCGGCAGGCGCAGCGATGAACACCGGCACCCGCAACTACGCCATCGTGACGGCGGCCTACTGGGGCTTCACACTCAGCGACGGCGCCTTGCGCATGCTGGTGCTGCTGCACTTCTACCGGCTCGGCTATTCACCCTTCACGCTCGCCTTCCTGTTCCTGCTCTACGAGGCGATGGGCGTGGTCGCCAACCTGATCGGCGGCTGGCTGGCGACGCGCTACGGCATCGCTCGCATGCTCGCGGTCGGCCTGGCGACGCAGATCAGCGGCTTCCTGCTGCTCTCGGCGCTGTCGCCCTCGTGGACGGCGGCGCTGTCGGTCGCCTGGGTGGTCGGCGCGCAAGGCATCTGCGGCGTCGCCAAGGACCTGACCAAGACGGCCAGCAAGTCGGCGATCAAGCTGACCGCCGGCGAGGCCTCGGGCCAGCTCTTCAAGTGGGTGGCCTTCTTCACCGGCAGCAAGAACGCGATGAAGGGCGTCGGCTTCTTCCTCGGCGGACTGCTGCTGCAGGCGCTCGGCTTCCAGGCCGCACTGTGGACGATGGCCGGCCTGCTGGCGCTGGTGTTCCTCGGCGTCGTCGCCTTCGTGCCGCCGCTGATGGGCAAGAGCAAGGCCTCGAAGTCGGCGAAGGAACTGTTCGCCAAGAACCGCGGCATCAACCTGCTCGCTGCCGCCCGCGTGGCACTGTTCGGTGCCCGCGACGTCTGGTTCGTCGTCGGCGTGCCGGTGTTCCTCTACGCGTCGGGCTGGAACTTCACGATGGTCGGCGGCTTTCTCGCGCTGTGGACCATCGGCTACGGCGCCGTGCAGGCCTTAGCGCCGGCACTGGTGCGTCGCAGCGACGACGGCCTGAGCGCCGAGGTGCCGGCGGCGCGCGCCTGGTCGGCCGTGCTGGCGCTCGTACCCGTCGTGCTCGCCGGCCTGGTGCTCGCAAGGGTCGACCACCTCGAGTGGGTCGTCGTCGCCGGGCTGGGTCTGTTCGGCTTCGCGTTCGCCGTCAACTCGTCGGTGCACTCCTACCTGATCCTCGCCTATGCCGGTTCGGAGAAGGCTGCCGAGGACGTCGGCTTCTACTACGCCGCCAACGCGCTGGGCCGCTTCTTCGGCACGCTGATGTCGGGCCTGCTCTACCAGTGGGGTGGCCTCGCGTGGTCGCTGATCGGTTCGGCTGCGATGTTGATCGCGTGCTGGCTCGTGACGATGGCCCTGCCCCTCGCGGTGCCGACGCGGTCCGCGCCCGCCGGCGCCAACTGATTCCGAAGGGACTTCCATGGACGAGAAGACCGCCGTTCAGGCGCTCACGGGACTGGCCCAAGGTCTGCGCCTGCGCATCTTCCGCGCGCTGATCGGTGCCGGCCCTGAAGGCATGACCCCCGGCGCATTGGCCGCGATGCTCGACGTTCCCGGATCGACGCTGTCCTTCCACCTGAAGGAACTGACCCACGCCGGCCTGGTGACCCAGGAGCGCGACAGCCGCAACCTGATCTACCGTCCGGCGATCGCGCGCATGAACGAACTGCTCGCCTACCTGACGCAGCACTGCTGCCAGGGCGTGGACTGCTCGCCGACCACGACCGTCAAGCTGCGCCGCCGCACCTCCTGCTGAACGCATCCATCGAGCAACCCTGCTTTCCAAAGGGCCCACCATGAGCGACAAGGTCTACAACGTTCTCTTCGTCTGTACCCACAACTCCGCGCGATCCATCATGGCCGAGGGCCTGCTGAACCACTTCGGCCGCGGGCGCTTCCAGGCGTTCTCGGCCGGCAGCCATCCTGGCGGCGTCGTGAACCCGTTTGCGCTGCGGACGTTGACGAAGCTGCGCATCCCCACCGACGGGTTCCGCAGCAAGGACTGGGCGGAGTTCGCGAAGCCGGAGGCGCCTGCGCTCGACTTCGTCTTCACGGTCTGCGACAAGGCGGCCGGCGAGGTCTGCCCGGTCTGGCCCGGCCAGCCGATGACGGCGCACTGGGGCGTGGCCGACCCGGCGGCTTTCGAGGGCCCGGACGACCAGAAGATCAAGGTGTTCGGCGACACCGCGGTGGTGCTGAAGCGCCGCATCGAGCTGATGATCTCGCTGCCGCTGGCCTCGCTGGACCGGCTGGCGATCCAGCGCGAGATCAAGGACATCGGCAACCGCTGACATGTCGGCCACGGTCCTTGCCGCGCCGGCAGCACGGCCTGCGCCGATGAGCGTCTTCGAGCGCTACCTGACGGTCTGGGTCGTCCTGTGCATCGTCGTCGGCATCGGGCTCGGTCGATGGTTTCCGAGCGCATTCCAGGCCGTCGGACGGCTGGAGTTCGCCCAGGTCAACATCCCGGTCGGCCTGCTGATCTGGGTGATGATCATCCCGATGCTGGTGAAGGTCGACTTCGGCGCCCTGCACCAGGTCCGCCGGCACTGGCGCGGCATCGGCGTCACGCTGTTCGTCAACTGGGCGGTCAAGCCGTTCTCGATGGCGCTGCTGGCCTGGATCTTCATCCGCCAGGTGTTCGCGCCCTACCTGCCGGCGGAGCAGCTCGACAGCTACGTCGCCGGCCTGATCCTGCTGGCCGCCGCGCCCTGCACGGCGATGGTGTTCGTCTGGAGCCGGCTGACGAACGGGCACCCGCTCTTCACGCTCAGCCAGGTCGCGCTGAACGACACCATCATGGTGTTTGCCTTCGCCCCCATCGTGGCCCTGTTGCTCGGGCTGTCGTCGATCACGGTGCCGTGGGACACGCTGCTGACCTCGGTCGTTCTCTACATCGTGATCCCGGTCGTGATCGCGCAGTGGCTGCGCAGGCGACTGCTGGCGCGCGGCCCCGCCGCATTCGATGCCGCGCTGGAGCGGATTGGCCCCTGGGCGATCGCCGCGCTCTTGGCCACGCTGGTGCTGCTGTTCGCATTCCAGGGCGAGGCGATCCTGACGCAGCCGCTCGTGATCGCGATGCTGGCGGCGCCGATCCTGATCCAGGTCTTCTTCAACTCGGGCCTGGCCTACTGGCTCAACCGCCGCGCGGGTGAATCGCACAGCGTCGCGTGCCCGTCGGCGCTGATCGGCGCGAGCAACTTCTTCGAGCTGGCGGTCGCCGCGGCGATCAGCCTGTTCGGCTTCGAGTCGGGCGCTGCGCTCGCCACCGTCGTCGGCGTGCTGATCGAAGTGCCGGTGATGCTGCTGGTGGTGCGCGTCGTCAACCGCAGCAAGGGTTGGTACGAACGGGGAACAGGGGGCCGATCATGAACGCGCTGAACAAGGACTGCTTCTGCACGGGGTTCGACGAGGCACGCCTCGCCCGGGCGCTGCCGGCCGACCTCGACGCACTGGTGCGCGAGCGCTGCCCGCACGTCTTCGCGGCACGTCCCGTGTTCGCCAGCGCGGCGGAACTCGATCGCATGACGGCGGTCGTCGCCGCCGTGGAGTCGGTCGTCGCGCTGCCGGCGTTCCGGGAAGCGGTGTTCGCCCGGGCGCCCGCCATCGCGCGCGTCGATCCGCTGCACACGCGCAGCGTCTTCTTCGGCTACGACTTCCACCTCGACGCAGGTCGGCTGGGCCTGATCGAGATCAACACCAATGCCGGGGGCGCGCTGCTCAACGTCGCTGCGGCGCGCGCACAGCGCGGCTGCTGCGAGCCCGTGCAGCGCCTGCTGCCGCTGCCGCGCGCGGCGGACGCGTTCGAGCAGGACATCGTCGCGATGTTCCGCACGGAATGGCAACTGGCGCGAGGCGATGCGACGCTGCGCCGCATCGCGATCGTCGACGAGGCGCCGCAGGCGCAGTACCTCTACCCCGAGTTCCTGCTGTTCCAGCGGCTCCTGGAGCAGCAGGGCCTGCAGGCCGTCGTCTGCGACCCGACCGAACTGCGCTTCGAGCGGGGTCGCCTTTGGCATGGCGACGCCGTCGTCGACCTGGTCTACAACCGCCTGACCGACTTCGCGCTCGACACGCCTGCGAGCGCCGCGCTGCGCGAAGCCTACCTGGCGCGCGCGGTCGTGCTGACGCCGCACCCGCAGGCACACGCGCTCTATGCCGACAAGCGCAACCTGGCCCTGCTGAGCGACGAGCCGGCGCTGCGGGCGCTCGGCGTTCCTGCGGATGTTCGCGACCTGCTGCTGCAGACGGTGCCGCGCACCCGCATCGTTCGAGCCGAGGATGCGGAAGCCCTGTGGGAGCAGCGTCGCACCCTCTTCTTCAAGCCCTGGGCCGGCTTCGGCGGTCGTGCGGCCTACCGCGGCGACAAGCTCACGCGCAAGGTCTGGGGCGAGATCCTCGCCTCGGGCCACTACATCGCCCAGGACGTCGTCGCACCGGGCGAGCGCGTGCTCGACGACGGCGACGAGCGGCGCCCGCTCAAGTTCGACCTGCGCAACTACGCCTACGACGGCCAGGTGCAGTGGGTCGCCGCGCGCCTCTACCAGGGCCAGACGACCAACTTCCGCACCCCGGGCGGCGGCTTCGCGCCGGTCTATCGCGCGCCGGAACGCTGCCGCGAGGCGCGTTGTTCTCCGCCTGTGCCTGCCGCGCCCCGAGCATGATGACGGCCATCCCGACGAGGCAGATGCGTGCTGCTCGCCTTAGCCAGTCGTTTCGAGAGACCGCACTGGCGCTGCCTCGACCGGCGGCCGAAGCAGCAGCAGCGCAATCAACGCTGACAACCCGAGCAGCGCGGAGATCCACAGCGCACCAGCGCCGAGACGATCCAGGCACACCCCGAACAGCCACGGCGACAGTGCCTGCGCGAGACGGGCCGGCACCATCAGCAGGCCCTGTCGTTCACCGTATCCCGCCGGTCCGAACAGCACCAGCGGCAAGGTTCCCTTGGCGATCGTGAGAACGCCGTTGCCGGCGCCGTGCATCAGCGCGAACAGCATCGCCACCGGTGCGCCCAGCACGGCGAGCAAGGCCGCCCCCAGCGGATGCATCAGTGCCGCCAAACGTGCCGACAGCAACGGATGCACCTTGCGCAGCAGGCCGAACTCCAGCAGGCGACCGGCCACTTGCGCCGGACCGACGAGCGCACCGACGGCGACAGCCATCGCGAGCGTCGCACCGCCGGCCTGCAGCAGGCGCGGCAGATGCGCCGCCATCGCGGTGCTGATGAACCAGGTCACGGCGAACACGAAGGCGAGCAGCCAGGCGGCACGCCTGGGGCTGCTCCGGCCGTCGGCCTGCGCGGGTGCCGCTGGATGCGCGTCCTCGGCTTGCACGCCCACAACACGCGGCAGGGATCCGTTCAGCGGCAGCCCGACCAGCAGGTGCAGCCCTGCCCAGACGAAGCAGGCCACGCGCCAGCCGTGCGTCACCTCGATCCACGCCGTCAACGGCCAGCCGACCGTGCTCGCAAAGCCGGCGATCAGCGTGATCCCGGTGATGACGTTGCGCGAGTCGCGTCCGTACAGACGCACCAGCGCGGCGAACGCGGCCTCGTAGAGCCCGCTGCCCATGCCGATGCCGAGCACGGCCCACGCGGCAAACAGGCCCACCGGACCTTGCACCAGACCGAGCAGTGCCAGCCCGGCCGCGAAGACGAGGCTGGTGGCCATCAGCACCGGTCGGCCGCCCCAGCGGTCGATCGCGCGCCCGGCCCGGGGCCCGAGCAGCGCGGAGACCACCAGCGCGACCGAGAACGCGGCGAAGACCACCGGCACCGACACGCCGAGTTCACGCGCCATCGGCGCCGCGAGGATCGCCGGCAGGTAGTACGTCGAGGCCCAGGCCAGCGTCTGCGCCGCGCCGAGCGCGGCAACGGTGTGAACGCGTCGTGCCTCGGCCATCTCAGCCGCAGCAGGCGGACCTGGCGGGTGCGGCGGCCGGCCTGATCGCCACCGGAACAGGCAACGCCCGCGCCGCCGGCGTCGTGCCGCAACCGCAGCCGGCCTCGCCCTCGGCCTTCTTCGCTTCGTCGAGCACGCAGCAGGCCGAAGCGTTCTCCTTGGCCGGGCCGCCGCAACAGCCCGCCCCCGCGCCGGCGAGGTCGGGGCTCGTCAGGTCGGCCGAGCACACGCCGGTCTCGGGCAGTTCGAGCCGGACGTCGTCGGCCGCCGCGAGGTCACCGGCCAGCGCCGCGACCACCGAACGCGCCTGTTCGTAGCCGGTGGCGAGCAGGAAGTTCGGCGCGCGGCCATAACTCTTCGCACCGATCGCGTAGAAGCCCGCTTCCGGGTGCGCCAGTTCGCGGTGGCCGTGCGGGCGCACCGTGCCGCAGCTGTGCACGTTGGGGTCGATCAGCGGCGCGAGTGCGTCGGTGCTCTCGAGCCACGGGTCGTGGCGGACGCGCAGTTCGCGCGTGAGCGACAGGTCGGGGCGCGATCCGGTGGCTGCGACGATCTCGTCGATGCCTTCGACCGCGCCGCGCGGCGGGTCCTCCGCGACGACGCACAGCCCCAGCGACGTACGCTCGATGGCGCGGATGCCGAAGCCGGTGTGCACCTCGAGGCGACCGGCCTCGACCAGTGCCCGCAGGCGCGAACCGAGTTCGCCGCGCGCCGGCAGGCCGTCGTTCTCGCCACCGCCGAACAAGCGCCGCAGGTCGGTGCCGCGCACGACCCAGGCGATGCGCGTGCCGGGTACTTCAGCCGCGAGCGTGGCCAGCGCGAGCAGGTTGCCGGCGGCCGAGTGACCGGCACCGACGACCAGCACCTTGCGGCCGGCGTAGCGCGCACGGTCGGCGCCGAGGATGTCGGGCATGCCGTAGACGATGCGATCGCCATTCTCCGCCTCGCCGAGCGCGGGCAGGCCGTGGATACCGAGCGGGTTCGGCTGCGCCCAGGTGCCCGAGGCATCGATCACCGCGCGGGCGCGCTGCTCGCGGACACCGTCGGGCGTCTGCACGCGCAGGACGAACGCCGCGGTGTCGCGGCCGGCGGTCCTGACCTTGTCGTGCCCGCTGCGCGAGATCGCCGTAACGCGAGCCTTCAGGCGGATGTGCGGCGCCAGCGCGGGCACGCGTGCCAGCGGCGCGAGGTAGCTGTCGATCAGCTCGCCCGCGGTGGGCAGTTGGTCATCGTCCGGCGCGGTCCAGCCGGCTTCGTCGAGCAGCGAGCGTGCCGCGCGGTCGACGTTGTAGCGCCACGGCGAGAACAGGCGTACCTGGCGCACGCTGGCGAGGTTGGCGGCCTCCGCCGGACCGGCTTCGAGCACCTCGACGGGCAGGCCGCGCTGCACGAGATGCGCAGCGGCCGCCAGCCCGACCGGGCCGGCGCCGATGACGACCACAGGCAACGAGGACCCTTCGTTCGGCGCGGGGTGGTTCATTCAGACTCTCCTTCGTGATTCGTCGATCTACGAACATTGGGACAAACGGAGACGCTCCGGTCAGAGCGCCTCGACGAGCCGCTTCAACACTGCGATGCGGTCGGCATTGACGCAATAGCAGGTACGCTGTTCTTCGGCGGACCCACTCACGAGCCCGGCCTCCTTGAGGATCTTGACGTGCTGCGACGTCGTCGACGGCGCAAGGCCCGTGATGTCCGACAGGTTGCCGAAGTAGCAGCTGCCGTGACGCGCCAGGTGTCGGAGCAACTGCACGCGCGCCGGATGCGCGAGTGCCTTCAGCAGCACGGCCAGCTCTTCGGCGTCGAGGGGCTCGTCCTCGATGCTCGCGTTCGCGGCGGGGCGGCAGGCTCGCTGGGCGGACATGGTTTCGTAATTCGTCGAAGTACGAATAATGTAGGCGTGAGCGGATCCGATGTCAAGTGACCTCCCACAGCGTGACGGTCTGGCAGGTCCCTGCGCAGTGCAACGCTCGGTGGACCCCACGACCTTGGAAAGAGAAACGGGTTAGCCCCTTGTGAGAGCTAACCCGTTGATCTGATTGGTCGGGGTGGCGGGATTCGAACTCGCGACCCCTTGCACCCCATGCAAGTGCGCTACCAGGCTGCGCTACACCCC
>Ga0315910_10005237_pt1 | contig 10670 bp, 9 predicted proteins | sample EdamamesoilMG_FD_204470 | JGI IMG/M metagenome (GOLD analysis project Ga0315910, IMG submission 204470) | Garden soil microbial communities collected in Santa Monica, California, United States - Edamame soil | ecosystem: Environmental > Terrestrial > Soil > Garden | place: USA: California...
ACGAGAGGTTACAAAGTCATTTTAGGATGGTATACAGGTCGAGCTCAAACATGGACGAGAAAGAGATTTTTGAACGCATCTGCAAAGGCGATGAGAAAGCTCTGGAAATCCTGTACAAGAAATATTATCGGATGATGACCAAACTGGTTATCACCAACAGCGGAACAGAAGATGAGGCCCGCGATGTTTATCAGGATGCATTAATTGTCTTTTGGCAAAAAGCTACCTCGGGAAACCTCGTACTAACATCAAAGATCAGTACCTACGTTTACAGTATCTGTCAGAACCTGTGGCGAAAGGAACTCGATCGAAAAAAGCGCCTCTCGAATGAAGAGAAAGACACCGCTGTTTCGTTAGATACCGATACCGGAGAACGCGAAAAGATCATTGCCCGCTGCATTGAACAACTGGGCGAAACGTGTAAAAAGGTATTGATGTATTACTACTTTGAAGAAATGTCGATGCAGGAAATCGCAGACAAATTAGGGTTTGCAAATACCGACACTGCAAAGACCAAGAAGTATAAATGTAAAATGAAATTGGACGAATTAGTGAAGGCTCAGTACACCGAGCATGACTTTTTAGATTAGTATTTTATGGCATCAGAAAGAGATTTTGAATTACTAGACGACTACCTCCGCCACCAACTTAACGAAGGTGATAAGGCTGCCTTTGAGCAGCAACTGGAGGCAGACCCAACGTTGAAGAGTGAATATAAAATTCAACACCAGATTGCATCCGGTTTGCGCCAGGCGCGTGTTGCCGAGTTAAAGAGCATGCTCAACACTATTCCGGTTCCTCCTGCCACGCAAGGAACTTCCCTGTTGAGTAAGTTGGGTATCGGTATCGCGGCTGCGGTTATAATCGGGTTGGGCATCTACTACTTTATGCAAGAGCCTGAAACAACGGTTGAACCTCAACCTGTTGCCACTGAAACTGCACCTGAGAGTAGTACTTCGCCAGTTGAACCTCAACATCAACCAGCATCGGATACTCCGGCAACAATAACCGAAGCACCTGACGCTACCAACAAGGTTGACGAGTCAACAAAAACAACTGCTGCTTCAACAAAATCAACCAAAGCAAAACCACAGGAAAAACCAATTGAAAAACCGGTGATCCAGGCGTTTGATCCATCCGAAGAAAATGACAGCGAATCGAACGTGGTAACCGAAGTTGAAAAAACTGAAAAAGCAGAAAAAGCACCGAACGGTATCAGCATACCCGTTGAAACTATTGCCAACAACAAGAAGTACTCCTTCCACTACCAGTTTAAAGAAGGTAAACTTGTTCTGTATGGTTCGTTCGAGAACAACCTATACTACATCATGGAATTCTTCAGCGACAACAAGCCGACACGATTCCTGTTCTATAAAGACAACTACTACCTGTTAGAAGATCTTAATGACAAGGTAAAACCGCTTCACGCAATCAATGACCCCGCGCTTCTCAGCAAGTTGAGAGCATCCCGAGCGAATTGATTAACCGATTCCCACAGACCCTGCCGAAAGGCAGGGTTTCTTTTTTTAGTACCGGGTTGTATTCCCGCGTCATCGCCAGCCTACCATCGTTTATCCGGTTTTTCTTCTAACTTTGAACCGATCATGGAGAAAATCCGGCATAAGAAAAAACTGGGAGGATACCCGGCCATTGGAGTAGTTGTAAGCATTACACTGGCCCTGGTCGTGATCGGGCTGTTTGGTGTGCTGATGATATACTCACAGGAACTGGAGAATCAGGTGAGGCAAAATATCAAAATGCAGGTGTACCTCAAGCCTAACCTTACTGAAACCCAGCGACTTCAAATTGAAAACAGCCTGCTCTCGCAAGAGTATGTTGCCAAGGAGAATAGCAAGCCTGTTCAATTTGTTTCCAAAGATGAAGCCGCCAAGAAATTTATTGCCGAAACCGGTGAAGACTTTACACAATTCATTGGCGACAATCCGCTGCGCGATGCCTTTTTGGTGAGCATCAATCCTGATTTTCATTCCAAAGAAAAAATGGACAAGGTGAAATCGGAGATACAGCAAATGAGCGGCATCTTTCAAGTGTACTATGTAGAAGGATTGATTGAATCCGTGAATAGTAACATCACCAAGATCGGGCTCATTTTACTCGGTCTGATTTCAGTACTCCTGCTTACGGTAGTACTGCTGATCAACAACACCCTGCGCCTGGCGTTATTCTCTCAGCGTTTCATCATCCGGAGTATGCAATTGGTAGGCGCCAAAAAATGGTTCATTCAGGGGCCCTTCCTGTGGCGTGCCGCTGTTTACGGATTGCTCGCGGGTGGTTTGGCTGCTTCAATTCTTTGGTCGCTGTCAACCTATGCGCAGCAGAAAATTGCCGACCTCACCACCCTGCACAACCCAAAAGAATTTTTAGTGCTACTCTTACTTCTGCTGGCTATCGGTATGTTGGTAGCCGTGTTCAGCACTTTCTTCTCCGTTCGCAGGTACCTCAAAATGTCATTAGACGAACTATATTGATTTAATTAACAGCATGGAAAGCAAACTCCCTTTCGGAAAAAAGAACTATCAGTGGATGATCATTGGTGTGGTTACAATCATTCTTGGATTTATCATCATGTCGTCTGATCCAAAACCACACGGCTTCGGTTTTCTCGGATTAACCCTGGGGCCTATTGTAGTAATGGCCGGATTCATCATTGAAATCTACGCCATCCTTCATCGGCCAACAAAATAAGAATGGTCGCTGATGCTGCGCTGTTCTTTCAACCTGTGCTGACTTAACCTTAGAACTTCTCATGTCTATTCTCCAGGCAATCATTCTGGCCATTATCGAAGGCATTACCGAATTCCTGCCCATTTCTTCTACCGGGCACATGATCATTGGCTCATCGCTCATGGGCATTGCCTCAGATCCGTTCACCAAAATGTTTACTGTCGCCATTCAGTTCGGTACAATACTTTCCGTTGTTGTGTTGTATTGGAAACGGTTTTTTCAATCCTTTAAATTTTACTACACCCTGCTGCTTGCGTTTATTCCCGCTGCAGTCTTCGGCCTTTTACTGAACGATTACATCGATGCCTTGCTGGAACGTGTCGATGTAGTAGGATACACCCTGCTGCTGGGTGGAATCTTCTTTTTGTTTATGGATAAAATATTCAAAACAGAATCACACACCAATGAGGAAGTAACCTACCCGAAGGCCATTCGCATTGGATTCTTTCAGGTTATTGCCATGATACCCGGGGTATCACGTTCTGCAGCAACCATCATTGGTGGCCTATCGCAAAACCTCACCAAGAAAAGTGCCGCTGAGTTTTCGTTCTTTCTTGCAGTGCCTACCATGTTTGGCGCCATGGTACTCTCAATCTACAAGTTTTTTAAAGCAGGCGGATCATTTGGATCAACCGAAATTACTGCGCTGGCCATTGGAAATGTTGTTGCCTTTGTGGTTGCCCTAATTGCCATCAAATCATTTATCAACTTTCTGACGAAACATGGCTTTAAGCTATTCGGATATTACCGCATTGCGCTGGGCTTGCTCATCCTGATTTTATATTACCTTGGCGCAGGACTTTCCATCGTATAATGGAACAATCAACGCAAGACGAAGGCAGAATACTTCTCATCAACAAACCCCTCGACTGGACTTCATTCGATGTGGTGAATAAACTCCGGTATAAACTAAAAATCAAAAAAATCGGCCATGCTGGTACGCTCGATCCATTAGCTACCGGTCTGCTCATCCTTTGCACCGGCAAAATGACCAAGCGCATCGAAGAGTTTATGGGGCAGGAAAAGGAATATACCGGTCGCTTTATTATCGGCCAGACCACACCTTCATTCGATCTTGAAACCGAAGTATCGGAAACCAAAGACATTACACACATTACGGAAGAAAAAATCCGCGCAGCTACACTTCCCTTTATCGGAAGTATACAACAATTACCCCCCCTTCACTCCGCCATTCGCATTGGCGGCAAGCGTGCGTATGAATTCGCGCGACAGGGCCGTGAAGTAGCACTGAAACCACGCGAAGTAGCGATTCGCGAATTTGAGATCACCTCCCTTGCATTGCCTTCGGTGAGCTTTCGTATTGTTTGTTCCAAGGGCACTTACATTAGAAGTATTGCCCGCGATTTTGGTGAAGCCCTTGGAGTAGGCGCTTATCTTGCAGAACTTTGTCGTACGCGCATTGGTTCTTTCCGGTTAGAACAAGCCCTAACTATTGACGAAGTTGTTTAATGTATGAAGATCTACCACGGCATTGAAGATTTTGTACGGCTCAATAACGCAGTTGTAACCAGCGGCACCCTTGATGGTGTTCACGTTGGCCATCGCAAAATCCTTGCGCGTGTTACGGAGCTGGCCCGGCACATTGCTGGCGAAAGCGTGGTGATTACCTTCTGGCCTCACCCCCGATTGGTTCTTCGCCCGGAAGATAGTACACTCAAGCTGTTAAATACTTTCGAAGAAAAAGCTGAACTTCTAAAAGAAGCCGGGGTACAACACTTAATACGCATACCGTTCACCAAAGAATTTTCAGAACTTACTTCGCAGGCATTCATCACAGAAATTCTGGTAAAGACGATCGGCACAAAAAAACTCGTGATTGGCTACGATCATCACTTCGGGAAAAACCGTGAGGGCAGCTTTGAACAACTTAAACTGAACGGACCGAAATACGGTTTTGATGTTGAGGAAATTCCGCGTCAGGATGTTGATAACATTGGTGTGAGTTCAACCAAAATCAGAAAAGCGCTTGAAACAGGTGACCTTCAAACCGCCAATCACTTTCTGGGAAAAGAATATGCGATAACCGGGCGTGTAGTCATTGGCGATAAACTCGGCAGGCTGCTTGGATTTCCAACCGCCAACATTGAGATCGATACCAAATTCAAACTCATTCCTGCCGATGGCATCTACGCGGTAACCGTGCTCCACGAACATCACCACTACAACGGCATGATGTACATTGGCAACCGGCCAACAATCAATGGAACAAAGCGAAACATTGAAGTAAACATTTTTGATTTCCAAAAAGATATTTACGGAGAGTCGCTTACCATTTTCTTTCATCAGCTTATTCGCAGCGATAGTAAATTCACCGATCTGGAAGGATTGAAACAGCAACTTCACCTGGATAAGATTGAAGCCCTGAAAATTCTGGAGAGTCGTTAGCCGGTTACAGGCTATCCGTTAACCGCTGCCGATCGTATGAAATTGAAGGCGGAATACACTAAGTTTACCATACACAACCGATTAACGGATAACAACAGCGTATGCTCTGGCAGCCCTCCAAAGAATTCGTCAACAGCTCAAACCTGAAGCACTACATGGATTGGCTTCAGCAAACACGGGCGCTGACATTTGATCGTTACCAGCAACTCTGGCAATGGTCGGTAGACAACCGTGATGATTTTTGGGAATCGCTGTGGCAATACTTCGATATTCTTCATGATGGATCGTACGATCGGGTGTGCAGCAGCGATGATATGCCCCATACAAAATGGTTTGAAGGTACATCGCTCAATTATGCAGAGCATATTTTCAGAAAGGCAACAACACACCACCCGGCCATCATTTTTCAATCCGAAGCAGGCAATGCTAAAACAATACAGTGGAATGAACTGCGCGACCAGGTAGCGTCTCTTCAACAACATCTTCAACGCAGCGGTGTTAAGGCAGGCGATCGCATAGTCGCTTACTTGCCGTGCATTCCGGAAGCAACCATTGCATTTCTCGCAGTGAACGCACTGGGTGGTGTGTGGTCAAGTTGTTCGCCCGACTTCGGAACAAACGCTGTCATTGACCGCTTTGCACAGATTGAGCCTGTTGTTTTGATAGCCACAGATCACTATCACTATGGCGGAAAAATATTCGACAAAACCCCGGTGCTGGATGAAATCATAAACGCTATTCCATCCCTGAAAGAAATTATTGTCATTTCTAAAAATGATACATCGCCATTAAAAAAAACAACCACCGCGTGGGCTGTTGCTGCTTCAACCAAAAACATACCCTTAATCTTTACGCGTGTTCCGTTCAGTCATCCTATTTGGGTACTCTATTCGTCCGGCACAACCGGGTTACCCAAAGCCATCACCCATTCACAAGGCGGTATACTCCTGGAGCAACTAAAGTATGGAACCTTTCACAACGATTTCAAACCGGGTGAACGTTGTTTCTGGTACACCACCACCGGCTGGATGATGTGGAACTACATACATGGAAGTATGCTGGCCGGTGGTACCATGGTGCTGTATGATGGCAGTCCCGGGTATCCAACGCTTAACGTTTTATGGAAGTTTATTCAGGATATTGATATCCATCACTTCGGTACCAGTGCTGGATTTATTCTGGCCAATATCAAAGCAGGTATCCAACCCGGAAAAAATTTTACCTTACCCTCCCTCCGATCCGTCAGTTCAACCGGAAGCACATTGCCACCCGAAGGCTTCGATTGGATTTATAGCGAAGTAAAAAAAGATCTGTGGCTGGCTTCGATGAGTGGCGGCACCGATGTGTGCAGTGCTTTTGTAGGCGGCAATCCCATGCTGCCTGTATACGCTGGCGAAATTCAATGCCGTGCGCTGGGTTGTAAACTTGAAGCCTTCACAGAAGATGGACAATCCGTTATTGGGGAAGTGGGCGAAATGGTGATTACACAACCCATGCCCTCCATGCCCATTTACTTTTGGAACGATCCGGAATTTAAACGGTACAAAGAAAGTTACTTCGAAATGTTTCCAGGCATCTGGCGACATGGTGACTGGACTGAAATAACCAAACGAAATGGTGTGATCATTTATGGTCGATCGGATGCAACGCTAAACCGTGGAGGTATTCGCATCGGCACCAGTGAAATCTATCGCGCAGTTGACAGTGTAAAAGAAGTACGCGACAGCCTGATTGTTTGCATCGAAAAAGAAGGTGGCAAATTCTGGATGCCCCTGTTTGTGGTGATGCAGGAAGGTATAGCCCTTAGCGATGAAATTAAAGTCAAGATTAACAAAACCATCCGCAGCGATTACAGTGCCCGCCATGTACCGGATGAAATTATAGCTGCGCCCGATATTCCCTACACCATCAGCGGCAAGAAAACAGAAACTCCTGTTAAAAAAGTATTGATGGGCCACGATCTGAAAAAAGTTATTACACCCGGTTCGTTGAGAAATCCGGCCTCGATGGATTTTTTCGCAGGGTTGTTAAAGTAGTTCTGAGGGTTTCGAGTTTAAAGTTTCGGGTATTGAGTTGCCTTGTTTTTACTAACACGAAACTTAAACCCGGCACGCTAAACGCGAAACCTCAAACCCGAAAGTCGAAACCTTAAACCCAAAACTATAAACCCGAAACTATAAACCCGAAACTATTAACTTGTGCCCCTTATGAAAAAATCGACTATCAACTTCACCGTAGAACTGGATCAGAACAACGTACCCGACAAAATCCTTTGGAATGCTACCGATAAGCCCGATCCGGGCATGTCAGAAACCAAGTCGATGAGTGTAGCGCTGTGGGATCATGCTCAAAAAAATACGTTGCGTATCGACCTGTGGACCAAAGACATGCCGGTGGATGAAATGAAACGATTCTACATCGACTGCATCGGAGGCATGGCCCAAAGCGCATTAACAGCTACCGGTGATGAATACATGGCCTCTGAAATCAACGCCCTCTGCGAAAAACTGGTGAAGCACCTGCAAAATCCGAAGGATTAGTTTTAGCAAAAGACTTAAAATCGTTAGCCAATACCCCTACACAAACGTTTGCTTTTAGGCTTTTTTTTGTACTTTTCGAGTAGAAGCTCGGTATGCATAACATTCTGGGCGCTCGAAAAAAACCTCATTATCCTAAAACAAACCAATTCTAAAACAGTATGAAGAATCATTACAAGGCTTCGTTAGCGGCAGTACTCCTGGTACTGTTGTCGGCCACGATGGTTTTTGCTCAGACTACCATTTCCGGTAAAGTTACGGATGCGGTAAGCAGCGAACCGTTGGCAGGTGTTAACATCATTGTGAAAGGCCGCGTTATCGGAACAATCACCAACACCCGGGGTGAGTATGACCTGAAAGTAAATGAGGCACCACCCCTTACCCTCGTTTTCTCTTTTGTGGGTTTCAAAACCGTTGAAGTTGACGTTACAGAAGCAACGGTAGCGGGGCTGGAAGTTAAACTGGAAGAGCAAACGTTGCTTGGACAGGAAGTAGTTGTATCCGCTTCCAGGATGGAAGAAGGTATTTTGAGATCGCCCGTTACAATTGAACAAGTTGATCTCATGGCCATAAAACAATCGTCTTCCCCCGATTACTACGATGCGCTCTCCAGCGTGAAGGGTGTTTCCACCAACTCCGGAAGCTTAAACCTTACCTCCATAAATACACGTGGCTTTGCCACCATTGCCAACACACGCTTTGTACAATGGGTGGATGGTATGGATACACAAGCTCCCTTATTGAATTTCCCGACAGGGAGCATTATGGGATTAGGTGAACTCGATGCAGAAAGTATGGAGCTTATTCCTGGCGCTGCCTCAGCCCTCTATGGACCTAATGCCTTTAACGGAATTTTGGTGATGCAAAGTAAGAGCCCGTTTGAATACCAGGGATTGAGTGTCCAGGGAAAACTTGGTATGACCAATTCGGATGCTGCCGGATCAGACCCGATGTACACCCTTAATATACGGTACGCTAAAGCATTCAACAATAAGTTTGCCTTTAAAGTAAACTTCTCGTACATGACAGCCACAGATTGGTTGGGTAACGACTACAAGACCGATCGTAACAATCCGGAATCAGAAGTTTCATTAACCTCCAATCCGAACTTTGACGGATTAAATCTTTACGGTGATGAAACACAAATTGCCACACCGGTACCGAGTGTAGGAATTATCACACGCACCGGTTTCAAAGAAGAAGATCTTCTGCGCGCTTTTTCTGATAACCGCGATGCCAGTACACTTAAAGGAGATGCTGCGCTCCACTATCGCATTACAGACAAAATTGAAGTCCTTTATAATTATCGTTACGGGGGCGGAAGTTCAATCTATCAAGGCACCGAAAAATATGTTTTGAGAGATTTCAATCAACAATTTCACAAACTGGAGTTACGTGGCGACAACTTCTTTTTGCGAGGTTATATCTCGGCAACTGATGCCGGGAAATCATACAATCTCTCGGCACTGGGCGGTTTTGCCAATGAAACCTACAGCCCTTCTGCTACCACGTGGGTTCCCGATTATATCAAAGCCATGCAAGGCTATAAGGAAGACCAGAGCTACCAAGGCACAGTCATCGCTGGAGATCATGCTTCAGCTCGAGCTTATGCCGATCGTAACAGACCACTTCCGGGTACAACGGCCTATAATGATCTGATGCAACTGGTTCGTGATAATTTCTTTCAGAAAACACCTACCGGTGGTGCCCAGGGCGGTGCATCCTTCTTTGACAACTCCAAGCTGAAACACGTAGAATTTAACTACAAGTTTTTTGAAATGATTAAATGGGCCGAAATCCAGGTTGGTGGAAACCTGAGACAGTATGATCTGTTTTCGGATGGAACCATTTTCAACGAAGATCCGGAAGAAGGTGAAAATTTCAAGCGTATAAAAATCGATGAGTTTGGTGGCTACGCACAAATCGCGAAAACATTTGCCGAAGCGTTAAAGTTAACGGCTTCTGTTCGTTACGATAAGAACGAAAACTTTGATGGTCAATTCACGCCTCGTGTTTCGGCTGTTTATACATTCAATGAAAATCAAAATATCCGGGCTTCCTTCCAAACCGGTTTCAGAAACCCCGATACTCAGGCTCAGTTTATTTTCTTCCCATCTTCCAGTGGAACCCTCATAGGAAGTACGAAAGCAAATGCTGAACGCTATGGCATTCATAACGGTGGCGCCTGGACGCAGGAGTCGTTCAATGCTTACACAGCTTCAGGCGGTAGTCTTGACCCTGCAACGGGTGATCCTGTTGGTGGCAATGCCAGCTTACTGCAAACAGCAGACTTTGATTACGTACAGCCCGAACAACTCAAGTCATTTGAAGTGGGCTATAAAGGCCTGGTTGGCGAAAAGCTTCTGGTCGATCTCAGCGCTTATTATACCACGTATACCAACTTTATTGGTGGTGAGATAGTAGCTGCAAAATATCAAACTGTTCACCAAGGAGAGACCTACAATCCCGGTACACTTTATTCGCCTTACTACAACTCAACAGAAGATGTAAAATCAAAGGGCGTTGGCTTAGGACTTACCTACAGTTTGCCAAAGAGTTTCATTGTTAACGCAAGTTGGAACTATGCTGATTTCGATGCAGAAGAAAGCGATGGATTCCGTGCCGGGTTCAATACACCTAAAAACAAATTTACAGTTGGTATTGGTAATCGTAAGCTTACCAAAAATCTTGGGTTTAATGTAAGCTACCGTTGGCAGACGCACTTCCTGTGGCAATCAACTTATGGTGTGTGGGATGTGCCGGAATATGGTGTAGTAGATGCCCAGGTTAGTTATCGCGTGGCGCCTATCAAATCGGTAATTAAACTTGGCGGTACCAATATTGGTGGTGGCGACTATCGCACCAACTTAGGTTCGCCATTCATTGGCCAGATGTACTACATATCATGGACGTTTGATGAATTCTTCAATTAACCAAACGCTAACATTTACGACTATGAAAGCATTAAAATATATTCTCTAC
>Ga0315910_10005238_pt1 | contig 10669 bp, 4 predicted proteins | sample EdamamesoilMG_FD_204470 | JGI IMG/M metagenome (GOLD analysis project Ga0315910, IMG submission 204470) | Garden soil microbial communities collected in Santa Monica, California, United States - Edamame soil | ecosystem: Environmental > Terrestrial > Soil > Garden | place: USA: California...
GCACGATCCAGCACGTAGAAGAAGCCATTCTTGGGCGCCTGCATGATGACGCGCCGTTCGCGGCCGTCGATCACAAGATCAGCCAGCACCAGTTTCTGCGTGGCGGTGAAATCCCAGGAATCGGCGGGCGTGGTCTGGTAATGCCATACCAGGCGGCCGGTGTCGGGGTTGATGGCCAGGATGGACGACAGGAACAGGTTATCACCGCCGCCCGGGCTGCGAATGGAGCGGTCCCAGGGCGCGCCATTACCGGTACCCACGTACAACAGGTTCAGTTCCGGGTCATAAGCCATCCCGTCCCACACCGTGCCGCCCAGGCCCACATCGAAACGCGATTCCGCCGACCAGGTGCTGGCGGCCATCTCCAGCTCAGGATGCTCATAGCCCTTGGCGGGATCGCCGGGCACGGTGTAGAAGCGCCAGGCCTGCTGACCGGTTTCGATATCGTAAGCGCTGAAATAGCCGCGCGCATCGTACTCGGCGCCGGAATTGCCGATGATCACCTTGTCGCCTGCAACGTAGGTGGCGCCGGTGCTGGAATAGGCACGGCTGTCATCTTCCAGCGTATCGGTTTTCCAGATCACCGCGCCCGTGGCGGCATCCAGCGCATGCAAACAGCCGTCCACGGTAGCCACGAATACCTTGCCGCCGGAAATGGAAACGCCGCGGTTGTACAGGCCATAGCCCACTGCGTCGTAATCTGTTCCGACATTGATGGCCGGCTCGAATTTCCAGATCAAACTGCCATCGACGGCATTGAGCGCATACACCCGCCCGGCATTGCCGCTGCTGTACATCACGCCATCCACCACGATGGGCGTGGCTTCCAGCGTGGAGGTGAACTCGATGTCGAAGCCCCAGGCGTAGCCCAGTTGGCTGACGTTTTCCGCGGTTATGTCGGCGAGAGGTGAATAGTAACTTTGCTGCCAGTCACGACCACCCGTGAGCCAGGCGCCCGGCTCGTTGGCTATGCCCAGCAGGCGCTCGCTCGTGACGTTTCCTGCCAGAGCGGACTCAGCCGTGGCCTCAGCAGCTGCTGCCCGAAGTGGTAGTGCGGCAACCAGGGCAGTTGCCAGCAGTACCGTTGTGCTTCGGAGCAGGGTTGTTGTCACCTCAGGTTCCTTGGATGCGGGATCGCCGGGTTACTGCTTGCTGAGGTCCAGCACGTTGTTTTCCGGCAACCGGTCGATGTATTTGTTGTACGGATCCAGGCCCACGAACTTCGGCTGCTCATCGACGATGACCGTAATCGTCTGCTTGCCGCCTTTCACCGGCTGGTGTTGCAGCAACAGCACGCTGTCCTCCGTAAACGCTTTGATGTTGCCCGGGTCAGCCGTGAACACACCGATGTCCATCACGGCTTCCAGTGGCGCTTCGTGTTCCACACCCAATGCATCGGCGTACAGCTTCCTGGCCTCCACATCGATTTCCACCGCCCACTTGCCATCGTCCTGCTGCAGGCTGCGGCCACCGGTTACTTCCAGTTCGTACAGCGTGATGTTTTCAAACAGGTCGGTGATCAGGTCCTGCAGTTCAGGCCCGGCTTCAGCACGCAGGCGCGAAGTGAGGTCGCGCGAGGTCGGATAGGGAGGGCCTTTGAAGGCAAATTCCTTGATCAGCGAACGCAAAGCCCGATTGACGGCTTCTTCACCCATCTGGTCTTTAAGCAGATACATCACCAGGCCACCCTTCTGGTAACGCACATGCGCCTGGCCTTCAACGCGCTCCAGCGGCACTTCACCCAACACGTCGGTGGCACGGCCGTTCAGGTAGCCACGCAACGAGCCGCGCAGGAAACGCCGGATCTCGGTTTCGCCGTAAGTCTTGTCCATGACCATCAGGGCGGCATACTGCGCCAGCGTTTCCGACAGCACGGTCTGGCCCTGCATGTCGGCGCCGATCACCTGGTGCGCCCACCACTGGTGGCCGATCTCATGGGCGGTAACGTAGGTCACGCCATCGATGCGGTCGCCACGGTTTTCAATGTCGATGATGAATCCGGCCGCTTCTGAGTACGGAACTGTGCCGGGGAAGGCCTGGGCGAAATTCATATAGGCCGGGAACTCCACGATGCGCATCTGGCGGAACTGGAAGGGGCTGAAGTTTTCGGAGAAGTACTGGATCGAAGATTTGCTCGCTTCCAGCATGGTCTTGACGTTGTATTCATGCTCCGGGTGGTAATAGACCTCCAGCTCCACATCCTTCCACTGGTCTTTGGCTACGGCGTAGCGTGCAGACTGGATGGAGAAAAAGTTATGGATGGGTGCTTCGGTCTTGAAGTGCGCCGTGCGCCGCCCATCCGCAACGGTTTCGCCGATGCGGTAGCCTGGCGCCACGATCACCTGGCCTTCTCCGCTGGTAATGGTGATTTCGGCGTTGACCCAATCGGTGTCGTGCCTGAAGTAGTGATGCGCGCGGCCGCTTTCGTCCTCAAGCTTGGGCGGACGGCGTTCATCGGACAACCCATACTTGCGACGTACGCCGCGGTCATCCAGCGCCAGGAAATGGTTGGGACCCAGGATGGGCAGGAGCTGGAAGTTATCCAGGAAGGTGCCGTTTTCCACCACCCGCGTCTCGTTGGCGGAGTTCCTGAATCCCAGCTGTTCGCGCACGGTTTCGAACTTGATCTCCACCCTCTGGCCCGGCTGCAGGGGCTGGTCAAAGGTGTAGATGCGATAGTTCATACCGGGAATCTCCCGGTCCAGCGTGGCGCCCTGCACTTCCAGCAACGGCAACTTCAGCTCGGCTACTGACAGGGTGCCCAGGAACGACTTCATTTCCAGTTGCCGCGGCCAACCGACATGCACTTCTGTCAGCGGCTCTGCGGATTTGTTTTCGACCATATACGATCCGCGCGTGACCACCCGGGGAACGTCTTGCTGCAGGTCAATATCCAGCTTCACGTCGGTGATGCGCGGCTGCGTTATTGACTGGAAGGGGAGGATTTGCTTCTCGTACTCGGCAGACCAGCGTCGGCTGTCCTCCAGGGATCGCCATTCGTTGAGGACCTTGGTGTTATAGGTGATGTATCCACCGGCACCGACCATGATCGCCACGCCGGCCGCAATCGCGAAGCCGGCCGTGCCTTTCAGCCTGGCGGGCAGGTGCCGCAAACGGACTTTCAGTGGCGCCGAAGCGCCGCGCCGCCACAGCGCATACGACAGCACTGCCAAAATCAGCATGGCCCCGGCCCAATACAACCGATACCAGGCCGCATAGCCGGCGTACCTGCCCTGGCCGTTCATGTCCGACAACGGCACGGGAGTGGTGCTGCTATACAGGTAGAGGTGGTTCTCCAGGCCAAAGCCGGGGAAGGACATCTGCGCCGCCAGGATCAGCATCACCACCAGGAGGCCCGCGTACTTGTTCGACACCAGCGTTTGTATGAACACGGCCAGCACGGCATAGGCCAGCATGCTGAGCAGCCAGGGCGCCAGGTACCACCCAAGGTAATGCGCTATCTCGTAGTTCGAATAGCCCTTTACGGTCTGGACAATCAGCGCGCTGACCACGCTGAGCCCGGCCATCACAAACAGCACGATGGCAATGGCGAATATCTTGGGAACCAGGAATGCCCAGTCGGCCGCAGGCGTTGCATCGACGATTTCATGCACGCGCCGTTCGCGGTCACGCCACACCAGTTCACCGGCGTAATAGGCGGCGATGATCAGCGGGATCATGGAGAACTGCTCGTTGAGCATGTTGATCATGATGCGCGTCACCGGCCGGGTGATGCTGACCGAATCGTCACCGGCAATCCACAGTCCCACGATGGCATTGATCAGGGCGATACCCACCAGCACGATGAAGCCGGGGCTGCGGATTACGCTCAGCGCATCAAACTTCGCCAGCGTAGCCAAGGGACCCCAGCCCAGCGACCGCGCATCGGCGGACGGCTGTGGCAAGGCGGCGGTGGCCAGTGCAGCAGCGGGCTTTTCCTGCTCCGTTGCTGCCGCATTCGCAGCCTTGCTGGTTTTCGTGTCTGATGGTTTTTGTGGCTTGAAAACCCGCCAGGTGACGGCCAGCGACACCAGTCCGATGGCGGCCCACAGAAGGCGGTTCTGCAGCAACGGGCCCAGAAATGGCGGCAGCAGGGTGTTGCGTTCGCTGGGGGTCCACATCTCGGTGGCAAACCTCAGCGGCGCCAGCGCGAACGGGTCCAGCCAGGACATCAGCTCCTTGAATTCCGGCCGGGCCAGGTAGGAGGCGGTGAGGAAGTACACCATCAGGAACACCAGCGCCACCACGTAGGTGGTCAGCATGGAGCGCGTGATGGTGGCCAGCGCAAAAAAGATGGCGCACAGCACGAACATCGTGGGCACCGACATGACGAAGTAGGCATAAAGATAGGTATCGAAGCGGAAGGCCGATACGGTTGAGGGGTCCAGCCAGGGCATGGCGGAGCCCAGCCACAACGACAGCGGCACGCTCAGGAACGCCAGGCAGCTGACCAGGAAGCCGCCGAGGAAGCGGCCGAACAGGTAATCGAACTTCGATATGCGGGTGGTCTGCATGATGGGACCGAAGCCGCTTTCATCGTCCCGCAGCACCACGTTGGAGGCGAACGAGGTGGCAATAAACACCGCGAACACACCCATGATCAGGCACAGCAGGGTGGTGGTGTACGGCGAGTTCCGCGATACATAACCGCCCCAGCCGATGCGCAAGGTGTCGGATGTGATCAGCGACCAGGTGAGCAGGAAGAAGACGATGAAGGTAATCCAGAAGATCGCGGACGATAACTGGTACCGCAGCTCAAAGCGCGCGACGTGGCTTAACATGGGGCTGCCTCAGGCCGCGCGACGCACGGAGGACAGGGTCGAGAAGTAAACGTCCTCGAGGCTGCCTTCGGCAGGAGCAAATCCTTCGCCCGGGTCTGCATCCGCCAGCACATGCACCACGGTCCTGCCGCCACTGAGGCGGGTGGCAATCACATCGTGCCGGGCGCGGATGGCTTCGAGATCACGCTTGTCGACAAGTTTCTCCCAGATGCGGCCGCGCAGTTCCGCGATCAGGTCGCGCGGCGCGCCCGCACGCACAATCCTGCCGCCGACGATCATGGCGGTGCTGTGACAGACGTTGGTCACGTCCTGCACGATGTGGGTGGACAGGATCACCACCGTGCTCTCGGCAATTTCCGACAAAAGGTTGAGGAAGCGGTTGCTTTCCTCGGGGTCCAGGCCGGCGGTGGGCTCATCGACGATCACCAGCCGGGGCTGGCCGATCAGCGCCTGGGCAATGCCGAAGCGCTGCCGCATGCCGCCGGAGAAACCGGCCAGGGCTTTGTTCCGCACCGGCCAGAGATTCACCTGGTTGAGCAGGGTTTCCACCACGGTCTTGCGCTCACCGCGCGCGGCATAGCCCTTGAGCACGGCGATGTGGTTGAGCATTTCATAAGCGGATACGCGCGGATATACACCGAAGTCCTGCGGCAGGTAACCGAGGGTGCGGCGCAGCGCCTGCGGATCGGCCAGCACGTCGATGTCGCCGAAGCGGATGGAGCCTGAAGTGGGCACCTGCAAAGTGGAAATACAGCGCATCAGGGTCGATTTTCCGGCGCCGTTGGGGCCCAACAGGCCGAACATGCCGGGAGGTACTTCAATCGACACGCCATCCAGCGCACGGGTACCGTTGGGATAGGTGTGGGAGACGTTGCTGATCTGAAGCATGTTGGTCCTCAAAGTTATTCGTATGAAATCCCCGCGTTGCGGGTTCTTACCGCAACGCCAGAATAGTACGTAGGCCGGGTTTTGAGCGCCAACAAATAAAGATGAATCAAGCCATAAGCGGTTTTAATGCAAATGCATGACTTATGGCACTGCCGGATGATTCCGGCAGTGCGTTCTGAGGCATCAAGGTTGCGGGTTCACCACCGGCAGAACTATTGCCGAGGCCTGCGCCTTGTTGCGCAGGATGGTGATATCCGCCTTCCGATAATCATCCGCCCTGGCATAGAAAATATTCGGCACAAAGGTCTGCGGGTTGCGGTCGTACAGCGGGAACAGCGTCGACTGGATCTGCACCATGATGCGGTGGCCCGGCTGGAACACGTGGTTCACATTGGGCAGTTCAAAGCGATACTGCTGCGCTTCATTAGCAGGAATGGCAGTGGGGTGCTCGAAACTTTCGCGATAGCGGCCTCTGAAAATATCCATGGCGATGGGTAGCTGGTAACCGCTGTTTTCCAGGTTGATGGGATCCATGGCCGGGTACACATCGATCAGCTTGACCACGAAATCGCCATCGGTGCCGGTGGTCATGGCGCGGATGTCGGCGATGGGAATGCCCTGCACGTGCACGGCTTCGGTGAGCACTTCCGATTCATAGGTCAGCACATCGGGACGGCCATCGACAAAACGCTGGTCCCACACCAGCCACTTGCTCCAGGGGTCATAGGAATTACCCAACGCGCCGGTTCCGGCAAAATCGCCGAAGGGATCCACCAGCGGGCGCGGCAGGAAAGGGACGGGCTTGGCGGGATCGCTGGTGTAGGTATCGCCACCATCGGATCCGCCCGGCGCGTCGAACGACAGGCTGAAACCTGCATGCAGGTAAAGCGGCTGCGGTTTGCCCGCACAACCCTGCTCGCAGACCGTGGGCCAGTCATCGAAGCGCTCCCAGTGCTTTTCGCCGGTGTTGTACACCGTCACCCGTGCCAGGTCAGGGGCCGGACCGTCCTTCAGGTAGTGATTGAGGAAGGGCATCAGGATTTCGCGCCGGTAATAAAGCGCCGTATCCTCCGACCACTTCATGGGCCCCAGCGACTCGCCTCCGCGGTTGACCTGGATGTGGTTCCACGGCCCCAGCACCAGCCAGTTGTTGGCCACATGGCCGGCGGATTTCAGCCCGCGCCAGGCGTGGTTCGCGCCCCACATGTCTTCCTGGTCCCACATGCCCTGGGTCCACAGCGTGGGCACCTTCGATGGTTTCGCAGCCACCAGCCGGTCAACGGCCTGGCCCTGCCAATAGGCATCGTAAGCAGGATGCTCAAGGGTACGCTGCACCCACGGCAGCTGGTCCAGGCCGCTGGCGCGGATGTAGTCGCCGGTGGAACCGGCGCGCAGGAATTCTTCATACTTGTCGATGATCTCACTGTGCGTCACCGAACCCTTGCCACGCTGGCCCGTCTGCATCAGGGTGAAGCCCAGCATCAGGTTGCGGAACGCGCCGTAATGGAACCAGTCGTCGCCCATCCAGGCATCCATCAGCGGCCCCTGCGGCACCGCGGCTTTCAGCGCGGGATGTGGTTCCAGCAAGGCCATGGCGGTGGTAAATCCTTCATAGGACGACCCGATCATGGCCACCCGGCCGTTGGATTCGGGCAGGTTATTCACCAGCCATTCGATGGTGTCGTAAGCATCCGTGGAGTGGTCCGTTTCGGTGGGGTTGAGCGGACCGCGCACCGGCATGGTGAGCACGTAGTTGCCCTCTGAACCGTACTTGCCACGCGAATCCTGGTAGACGCGGATATAACCTGCTTTTACCACCAGTTCGTCGGACAGCGGCAGCGTTCCCAGCAGGGTCGGGGAATTCTGCCGCTCAGTGCGCGCAGCGATGTTGTAGGGCGAGCGATTCATCAGGATGGGCGCGTCTTTGGCGCCTTTGGGAATGAAGATCTCGGTGTAGAGCTTCACGCCGTCACGCATGGGGATCATCTCGACGCGCTTGATGAAATCCTTCTCTGCGACTACGGCCTTGAACTCGGCCGGGACGTCGTTGAATTGGGCATTGCCTTGGCTGGCCTGGTCGGCAAAGCAGGATGTGGACAAGCCCAGACCCGCGACCAGCGCCAGCCCAGCCCATGTTCTCGTGCAGGAATTTCTCACAGCTGCTTCTCCTGTTCGCTGGCGATCCACTCGTCCACCTGGCGCTCCAGCAATGGCAGCGTCATCTGGCCATTGGCCAGCAGGGTGTCATGGAAGGCGCGGATATCGAAGCGGTCGCCCAATGCAGCTTCCGCCCGGCCGCGCAGTTCCTCGATCTTCAGCTTGCCAATCATGTAGCCCGTGGCCTGGCCAGGAATCACCAGGTAACGCTGCACTTCGGCGCGCACCTGTCCCTCTGCAGCCGGCGAATTCTCGATGAAGTAGGCAACCGCTTGTTCTTCGGTCCAGCCCTTGGCATGCAGGCCGGTGTCCAGCACCAGGCGGATGGCGCGCCAGACTTCGGTGGTGAGCCTGCCAAAGTCGGAATAAGGATCCTGGTAGGCGCCCATTTCCTTGGCCAGTTCCTCGGTATAAAGCCCCCAGCCTTCCTGGCACACGTTGTAGTAAAGCTGCGTGCGGAATTTCGGAATATTGGTCAGCTCCTGGGCGATGGAGAACTGCAGGTGATGCCCGAGGCTGGCCTCGTGGTGGGTGATCACTTCAAGTTGTGGGATGGGCATGGCGCGCATGTCGGAGAGGTGGGCGTAAAACACGCCGGGACGCGAACCGTCCGGCGCGGCCAGCAGGTAATGCTGTGGAGCGCCATCCTTTTCACGGAAGGCTTCTACGCGCTTCACCACCACATCGGCTTTCGGCAGTACGCCAAAATACTCGGGCAGTCTGGCCTGGATGAACTTGATGTGTGCCGTTGCGGTATCAATGTACGCCTGCCGGCCTTCATCGGTATTGGGGAAATAGAACTGGTCGCCTTCGCGGACGAACTTGAAGAATTCCTGCAGGGTGCCTTCAAAGCCCACCTGCTGTTTGATCGCTTCCATTTCGGCATGCACACGCACCACGCCATCGAGGCCGATCTGGTGGACTTCGTCGGGTGTGAGTGTGGTGGTGGTCGCATCCGCCAGCCGCTCCAGGTAATAAGCCTGGCCGTTCGGGTTCTTGCCAACACCCGTAGCGATGACATCGGCATTGGGCCGGTCGGACTCCACCCAGGCAATAATGGCGGCGTAAGCCGGCCCCCAATGTTCCAGCAGCGCGGCGCGTGCCGCGGCCTTGTACTCATCGGCCTTGGCCTGGTCGATCTTGCCGGCGGCCAGCAACGCGTCGGTTTTGGCCTGCGCGTCGGTCCACAACACGTTGTCGCCTTCGCCCTCGAACGGCGCACCACTGCTCAGCGCCCGCGCCTGCTTGAGCACACCGTCATAGGAAAACTGCGGTGGCCGCGAGCCCGCCGCCGCATTCAGCTTGGCCGACTCCAGCACCTGCAGCAGCGCAGCGGAAATCAGCGGGATGCGCGTGATGTAAGCCTCCATGTCAGCGGGCTCGTCCACCTTGTGAATGGAGATCAGGAATTGCGCCAGGTAGGTATGCGGTGCGTAGAAGTGATTCAGCACGTACGCATTGCGGCGGAACTTGTCGGCTGCGGCAGCCCGTTCGTACTGGTCTATCCAGAGGTCCCAGGAAAGCTGTGCCTGCTTATCCAGATCCTCGCGTTTGAAGCTGGACTTCAGTTCCTCGACGGTCAAACGGCTCCATTCCAGCTGCGCGTCTTGTGCAGCTTCCGAGAAATCGTCAAATTTGTCGTAATCCTTTTTGTCGCCCAGGTAAGAGCGCGCCATGGGGCTCCTGTCCAGCTTTTCTTCATATTTGGCGTCAAACCAGGCGTTGATGCGGGCGGTTTCCTCCACGACGCGGCTGGCTGCCGGTTCTGTTACGGCCACAGCCGGCTGCGCCTGGGTAACCGGCTTTGGCGCGTCCTGTTCGCCACAACCGGCAAGCAGCGCAATTCCGATAAAGACTGATGCCAGGCGTGTTACTGGGTTGTGCATTGATTGATTCCTCGTTAGAACGATCTGGATTTATTCGAGGCGACCCCTGTGGTGTGGCCGCCTGTGCGTGGGTATTACGGGTCCTTTGCAGCTGCGGCGTGTTTGCGCATGATTTCGGCCAGCAGGTCTTCGGGCAGTTCCGGCGCGCGCAGGCTGTCGGCGCCCACCATGGTTTCAGCCGCCACCATGGCGTTGACCACGGCTTCTTCGGTGGCCTCCGTGACAGCCTTGAACAACGGGCTCAGCGCGTTGTTGGGATAAGCCGCCAGGGCGGTGGAAGTGACGTTTTCATCAAGTTGCCCGGCATTAGCGGTGGAGAAGGCGATGAAGATATCGCCGGAGCCATCATTGCTGTGCGTACCCAGCCGGCCCAGGCCCATGGACGGGCGCTTGGCCATGCGGTTCAGCTGGTGCGGCAGCAGCGGCGCATCGGTGGCCACCACCACGATGATGGAGCCGTCGCCGCTGCGGTCATCGAAAGCCAGTTGCGGGGCGTCGTCGCAATAGCCCACGCGGGACGACAGGAAATTCTCGACAGAACGATCCTCATAGCAGGGTTTGGCCGCATCCTGCAGTTCCGGCACCGGCACGCCGGCAATGGTCATCAGTTCATTGCGGCGGCCGTAGTTGCATTGCAGGAACACGCCCACGGTGTAATCCACCTCGCCCACTTCAACGATGCGGGAGGAGCTGCCGTTGCCGCCCTTGAACCAGTTGCACATCATGCCAGTGCCGCCGCCCACATTGCCTTCCACAACCGGGCCGCCCTGCGCGGTATTCATAGCTTCCAGCGCATGTTCGCGCTTGAGGTGGAAGCCGTTGATGTCATTGAGGAAGCCGTCATAGGTTTCGGCCGCCACGGGTGCATGCCACAGCGCCGGCCAGCCTTTGTCCACCATGAATTCCACTGCCGCATCGCGCACCACGCCCACGCTGTGGGTGTTGGTGATGAGAATC
>Ga0315910_10005239_pt1 | contig 10668 bp, 8 predicted proteins | sample EdamamesoilMG_FD_204470 | JGI IMG/M metagenome (GOLD analysis project Ga0315910, IMG submission 204470) | Garden soil microbial communities collected in Santa Monica, California, United States - Edamame soil | ecosystem: Environmental > Terrestrial > Soil > Garden | place: USA: California...
CTGACGCGGCAGGCGCTGCCACAGATGCCACGCACCCGGGAGCAGGGCATCAACGCCACGCGCGGCGGATACGTGCTGATAGAGCCGGCTGGCGGGCCCGAAGCCATCGTGGTCGCCACCGGTTCCGAAGTCTCCATCGCGGCCACAGCGGTCAACGCGCTGAATGCGGCAGGCCGCCGCGTGCGACTGGTGTCCATGCCCAGTACTGACACATTCGACGCGCAGGATGCGGCATACCGCGAATCCGTACTTCCGGCATCCGTGACGCGCCGCGTAGCCATCGAGGCCGGCGCCACCGCATTGTGGTGGAAGTACGTGGGCAGCGCCGGGCGCGTGCTGGGTATCGACAGCTTCGGCGCTTCCGGCAAGGCTGCGGATCTCTTCAAGCACTTCGGCCTCACGGCCGAGCGGCTGCAGCAGACGGTGCTGGAGCTGTTCTGAGAATTCACGACGACGAAAGGGAAGGACTATGGCCATCAAGGTAGGCATCAACGGATACGGACGCATTGGTCGCAACACGCTGCGCGCGCTCTACGAGGCGAAGCGCACTGGCGAGATCCAGATCGTGGCCATCAACGACCTGGGCAATGCGAACACCAACGCGCACCTGACGCGCCATGACACCGCGCACGGCCGCTTCGGTGGCACTGTTACCGTCGAAGGCGACTCCATGGTCGTCAACGGCGATCGCATCAAGGTGCTGTCCGAGCGTGATCCTTCCAAACTGCCCTGGGGCCAGCTGGGAGTGGACGTGGTGTTCGAGTGCACCGGCATCTTCACCAGCAAGGCCAAGGCCTCGGCCCACCTCGCCGGCGGCGCGAAGCGCGTGCTGATCTCGGCGCCGGGCGGCAACGATGTCGACGGCACCGTGGTCTACGGCGTCAACCATGACACGCTGACCTCGGCGATGACGGTGGTTTCCAATGCCTCCTGCACCACGAACTGCCTGGCGCCGCTGGCCAAGGTGCTGAATGACGCGATCGGCATCGAGAGTGGCCTGATGACCACCATCCATGCGTACACCAACGACCAGGTGCTCACCGACGTGTATCACGAGGACCTGCGCCGCGCGCGTTCGGCCACCATGTCGATGATCCCCACCAAGACCGGCGCCGCCGCCGCGGTGGGTCTGGTGCTGCCGCAGCTGAAGGGCAAGCTCGATGGCTTCGCCATCCGCGTGCCCACCATCAATGTGTCAGTGGTCGATCTCACGTTCAAGCCGAAGCGCAACACCACGGTCGAGGAGATCAACAGCCTGGTGAAGGCTGCGGCAGACGGCGCGCTCAAGGGCGTGCTGGCCTACACGGAGGCCCCGCTGGTCTCCGTGGACTACAACCACGATCCGGCCTCGTCCACCTACGATGCCACGCTGACCAAGATCATCGACGGCAACCTGGTGAAGGTCTGCTCCTGGTACGACAACGAGTGGGGCTTCTCCAACCGCATGCTCGACACGGCGCTGGCCTGGAGCCGCGCGAAGTAGGCGCGGGACTCAGCCATGAAAGTGCTGGAGATGGGGAAGCTTGATCTCGCTGGCAAGCGCGTGCTGATCCGCGAGGACCTGAACGTGCCCGTGAAGGATGGCGAGGTCACCAGTGATGCGCGCATCCGCGCATCGCTGCCCACCATCAAGTTCGCGCTCGAAAAGGGCGCGCGCGTGATCCTGATGTCGCATCTGGGCCGCCCGGAAGAGGGCAAGTACGACCCGGAACTGTCGCTGGCCCCCGTGGCCCGGCGCATCACGGATCTGCTGGGCCGGCAGGTGCCGCTGGTGAAGGACTGGCTGGGCGGCGTCAGCGTCGAGCCCGGCCAGGCCGTGCTCTGCGAGAACGTTCGCTTCAACAAGGGCGAAAAGAAGGACAACGAAGAGCTGGCGCGCAAGATGGCGGCGCTCTGCGATGTCTACGTGATGGATGCTTTCGGTACCGCGCACCGGGCAGAGGCGTCCACACACGGCGTGGCTCGCTTCGCGCCAGTCGCCTGCGCCGGCCCGCTGCTGGTGGGCGAGCTTGCCGCGCTGGAGCGCGCACTGGAAAAGCCGCAGCGTCCGCTTGTGGCCATCGTGGCCGGCTCCAAGGTCAGCACCAAGCTCACCATCCTCGAGGCACTGCTCGAGAAGGTTGACCGCCTGATCGTGGGTGGCGGCATCGCCAACACCTTTCTCGCCGCCACCGGCGTATCCATCGGCAAGTCGCTGGCCGAGCTGGACATGCTCGATACCTGCCGCAAGCTCATGGCCCGCGCGCGCGAGCGCGGCGCGGACATTCCGCTGCCCACCGATGTGGTGGTCGCCACCGAGTTCGCGGCCACTGCGCACGCCGATGTGCGTGGCATCCACGACGTGAAGCCCACGGAGATGATCCTCGACATCGGCCCCGACACCTCCGAGCGGCTGGCAAAGCTGATCGCGACGGCAGGCACGGTGCTGTGGAACGGGCCGGTGGGCGTGTTCGAATTCGACCAGTTCGGCGAGGGCACGCGCGCGATCGCCAATGCCATCGCCAGCAGCAAGGCCTTCTCGCTGGCCGGCGGCGGCGATACGCTGGCCGCGATCGAGAAGTACGAAGTGGAGGAAGGAATCTCCTACATCTCCACGGGTGGCGGCGCCTTCCTCGAGTTCGTCGAGGGCAAGCGTCTGCCGGCCGTGGTTGCGCTCGAAGAGCGCGCAGCGGGTTAGGGGAACAATTTGACCAACAGCGAAGCATTCCTGCGCCGGACCAAGATCGTCGCCACACTGGGGCCGGCCACCGATGATCCAGCGGTGCTGGCCGGCATGCTGCGCGCCGGTCTCGACGTGGCGCGCGTCAACTTCTCGCATGGCGGGAAGGACGAGCAGCGGCGTCGCATCCAGGCCATCCGCGCGGCCTCCGAGGAAGTGGGCCGTCCGGTCGGCATCCTGGCCGACCTTTCGGGTCCCAAGATCCGCATCGAGAGTTTCGAGAAAGGCCGCATCGAGCTGAAGGAAGGCCAGCCCTTCGCGCTGGACATCGCGCTCGACCCCACTGCCGGCAACGAGCGTGAGGTGGGCTGCGCGTACAAGGACCTGGTCAAAGATGTGAAGGCCGGCGATACGCTGCTGCTGGCCGATGGCTACATCGTGCTCGAGGTGCTGTCAGTGAAAGGCACGCGCATCGAATGCGTGACACGCGCCGGCGGCGAGCTCTCCAACCGCAAGGGCCTCAACAAGCAGGGCGGCGGCCTGTCGGCGCCGGCACTGACCGAGAAGGACCTGGAGTACATCCAGCTCGCCGCCGAGATGGGTGTGGACTTTCTCGCGGTCTCGTTCGCGCGCGATGCCAATGACATCCGCCGTGCGCAGGCCGAGCTGAAGAAGTGGCGCGGCACTGCACACGTGGTGGCCAAGATCGAGCGTCACGAGGCCATCGACAATCTCAGTGACATCCTGTCCGTGGCGGATGCCGTGATGGTGGCGCGCGGCGATCTGGGCGTGGAGATGGGTTACGCGGCGCTGATGGGTCTGCAGAAGACCATCATCCACCAGGCCCAGGCAGCCAATCGCATCGTGATCACGGCCACCCAGATGATGGAATCGATGATCAACAGTCCGGTGCCGACGCGCGCGGAGGTCAGCGATGTGGCCAATGCCGTGCTCGACGGCACCGACGCGGTGATGCTGTCCGCGGAGACCGCCGCGGGCAAGTACCCGGTCAAGGCGGTGGCCGCCATGTCCGAGGTGATCCTCGGCGCCGAGAAGTACGAGGTGGGTCACCATACCCCGCGCCGCAGCGACGGGGACTTCTCCAACACCGAGGAGGCCATCGCCAAGGCAGTGATGTTCACCGCGCAGCGCACGCATCCGCGAGCGATTGTCGCGCTCACGGAATCAGGCCTGACTCCGCTGTGGATGTCGCGCATGCGCGCGGATATCCCCATCTTCGCCTTCACCCGCCAGGAGGTCACGCGCAACCGCGTGACCCTGTACCGCGGCGTTTACCCGGTGCTGTTCGATGTCACGCACGAGTCGCCAGGCGACATGTACCAGGCCATTTTCAGCCAGTTGCTCGACCGGGGCCTGGTGGATGTGGGCGACCAGATCGTCCTGACCAAGGGTGATCTGTCGGGTGTGCAGGGCGGCACGAACTCGATGCAGATCCTGCGGGTGCTCCGCGGCAGTTGATTCGCGGCAAAGCGTCGATACAAGCAGAAAGGGCGCCTCGCGGCGCCCTTTCTGCTTCAGCTTGCAGAGGAAGGATCAGCCCTTCTTGCCGGACAGCGTGGCGATGTCCGCCAGCACTTCCGCAGAGTGTCCTTCCAGCTTGTCCGGGGTGACGTCGTAGTGCTTGGCCACCTTGCCGGTCGGATCGATCAGGAAGGTGTCGCGCGAGGCGATCACGATCGTGCCGTTGGGAGTGGTGATCTGCGACAGCACGCCATACTTCTTGGCGGTGTCGTGCGTCGCATCGGCCAGCAGCGGGAAGGGCAGGCCGTGCTCGGCGATGTCCTTCTTCGTCTGGGCCGACAGCTTGTCGACGGCGGATTTGCTGACGGGATTCATCTTGTCATTCCCGCCCGCCAGGGCCTTCTCGAATTCCTTGTGCGAGGCCTCGTCGTCCTCGCTGATGCCCAGGATCTGGGCATTGGCCTTGCGGAAGGCAAACACGTTCTCGGTGAAGTTGCAGGCCTGAGTGGTGCAGCCGGGGGTCTGGTCCTTCGGGTAGAAGTACACCACCACCCACTTGCCCTTGTAGTCGGACAGCTGGTGCTTCTTGCCATTCTGGTCCGTCAGCGCGAACACCGGAGCCACATCGCCGGCCTTGGGCTTCGGCGCATTGCCTTCTGCGGGCGTGATGTTGGGCGCGGCGGCCGAAACGGCGATGGCGACCATCGCCAGCACGGCGAAGGCCAGCAGCAGGCGGATGGGTGTCACTCGGATGGAACGTGCGAACATGGGGACTCCGTGCGGAACTGGTCGGTGGGAAGGGCTGGAGCGAACGATAATCATAGACCTATGCCCTCTGACCATCCATCCACCGCGCCTGTTCCCGCACTGGTACTGACTGGCGGTGGGGCCCGATCGGCCTACCAGGTCGGGGTGCTGAAGGCGATTGCCGAACTGTTGCCGGAGCAGCCAAATCCCTTCCGCATCATCGTTGGCACCTCCGCCGGCGCCGTGGCGGCAAGCGTGCTGGCAGCGCGTGCCGCCCACTGGCGCGAGGCCATTGCGGCTATCGAACAGGTCTGGGCCAACTTCCATGTGGGTCAGGTCTTCCATGTCTCCCGCCGCAAGATGCTGCTGGCTGGCGTGCACTGGATGGTGTCACTGCTGTCCGGCGGAATGCTGCTGCGGATGCCCCGTTCGCTCTTCGACAACTCACCGCTGCGTGAGCTGCTGCGAAAGGAAGTGCCCTGGCGGGGTGTAGGCAGGAGCATCCGCACCGGACATCTCGACGCGCTGGCGTTGTGCTGTACCGGTTACGGCACCGCGCGCTCCGTGGCCTTTTTCGAGGCGCTGGCCAACCGCAAGGAATGGAGCCGGCGCAGTCATGTCGGACGCCGCGCGCGGTTGACACTTCCGCACCTGATGGCGAGCCTGGCCGTCCCCATGCTGTTCACGCCCGAGCGTATCGGCGATGAGTACTTCGGTGACGGCGCCATGCGGCAGATGGCGCCGCTCGGGCCGGCGCTGCACCTGGGCGCCAACCGTCTGCTGGTGATCGGCATGCGTGGCATGGGCGACGGCGGTGTCACACCCAGGCGCTCGGCGCCGGATCTGCCACCTTCGCCGGGACAGTTGCTGGGCTATGCGCTGGACAATCTCTTTTCCGACCAGATCCTCAGCGACCTGGAGCAGATCGACCAGGTCAACGAGATACTGCGCGCCGCACCGCAGCTGATGCCCGAGGCGCATCTGGTGGAGAGCGTCGTATTCCTGACACCCACCGAGGATCCGCGGATGGTGGCGGCGCGGCACATGGACGCGCTGCCTCCTGCGCTGAAGGCGCTGCTCAGGGTGATGGGCGCGAGCGACACCGCCGGAGCGCAGCTCGCCAGCTACCTGCTGTTTGAAGGCGAGTACACTCAGGACATGATCGCCATGGGCTATCGCGATGCCATGGCCCAGGGCGATGAGATCCGCGCGCTGTTGCGCGACTGAAGCGTCGCGGAGCCCGGGAACTCAGGTCAGGAACAGCGTTCCGAGTCCGAGCAGTGTCGCGAAGCCGATGCAGTCGGTGAAGGTGGTCAGGATGACCCCCGCCGACAGCGCCGGATCGATGGACAGACGTCGCAGCGTCAGCGGAACCATCACGCCGACGATCGCCGCGCACAGCAGGTTCACCAGCATCGCGGCCCCGATGATCGGCGCGATGCTCCACGTGCCCAGCCAGGCGATGGTGATGGCGCCCAGGATCAGCGCCATGGCAGTGCCCGTCAGCGCGCTGACGCCCACTTCACGCATCAGCAGCCAGCGCGCATCGCGCCATTCGACCTGACCCAGCGCCAGCGCGCGGATGATGAGGGTCACCGTCTGCGTGCCCGCAATGCCGCCCATGCTGGATACGATGGGCATCAGCACGGCCAGCGCGGCGACTTTCTCGATGGTGTCCTCGAACCGCTGCACCACCAGCCCCGCCATGCTGGCCGTGAAGAGATTCACCGCCAGCCACAGGATGCGGCGGCGCGTGGCCGGCACCACGCTGGCGAACACGTCTTCCTCGTCACGCAGGCCGGCGCCGGCCATGACTTCGTGTGCCGCCTCTTCGGTGATCACGTCCACGACGTCGTCGATGGTGATGCGGCCCAGCAGCCGGCCCTCATCGTCCACGACAGGCGCGGACACCAGGTCGCGGTCTCGGAAGATCTGCGACACCTCACCGGCCGGTGTGTCCGGCGCGATGCGCGGCGCGTCCGCATCCAGCGAGGCGCCGATCAGCGCCTCGGGATCCTCGGTGAGCAGGCTCGCCAGCGTGATGGTGCCCAGGAAAGTGTCATGCCGGTCCACGACGAAAAGCCGGTCCGTGCGTTCGGGCAGCTCGCCGCGCATGCGCAGGTAGCGCGCCACCACTTCGATGGACACGTCCGAGCGCACGCTGACCGTGTCCGTGCTCATCAGGCCGCCCGCGGTGTCCTCGGGCCATTCCAGCACCCGCGACAGCCGCTCACGGTCCTGCTGGTCCATGTTGTGCAGAAGCTGCTGGGTGACCGTCTCGGGAAGATGTGCGACCAGGTCCGCCAGGTCATCGACCTCCAGGCCCTCGGTGGCCGCCGCCAGCTCCTCGTTGTCCATCTCGCGGATGAGCTGCGCGCGCACTTCCTCGGACAGCTCCACCAGCACGTCGCCGTCCAGGTCCGGATCAGTCATCTCCCAGACCAGCTCGCGCCGCCGCTGCGGAAGTGATTCGAGCAGTTGTGCGATCTCGGCCGGATGCAGCTTCGAGAGCATGCGCTCGGCGCTGCGCACCGCGCCCTCATCGAGGGCGGCGCGCAGCGCGGCCAGCCGGCCTGGCCTCACGGGCCGCGTGAACGGCTCATGCAGGTCCTGCGGCTCCAGTGGCTCGGGTGGCTCAGAGGTTGGCGTAGTTGGGACCACTCCCGCCCTCCGGAGTCGTCCAGGTGATCACGCCGTACGGATCCTTGATGTCGCAGGCCTTGCAGTGCACGCAATTGGCAGCGTTGATCTGGAGGCGCCTGCCGCCTGCGCCGTCATCCACCATCTCGTACACGGATGCTGGACAGAAGCGGGTGCAGGGGTTGCCGAATTCGGCCGAGCAGCGCGTGCCGCACAGATCCATTTCCGCCACGCGCAGATGCGGCGGCTGCTTTTCGTCGTGGCTGGTCTGCGCCAGGAATACCGAGGCGAGCCGGTCGCGCGGCGCGAGCGTGCGCGCCGTCCATTGCCGGTCCGGTGATTCGTACTGGTCCAGGCGCAGCAGGGCCTGGTTGTCGTGGTTATCCAGTGTCCACGGCGTGCGCCCGCCGGTGAGGGTTTCCAGCGCGCCATTGGCCAGGCCCCACCACAGTCCGCGACCGAAACCCGGCTTGATGTTGCGCACGCGGCGCAGCTCATCGCCGCCTTCCGAGACGCGCCAGCGCGCATCGAAGCCCTCGGTGCCTCCAGTCTCCGTCAGATGCTCCGCTGCCAGACTGCCGCACCGGATCGCCTGGTGGATTCCCTTGATCTTCGCGAAATTCAGCGTGCCGGCGGCATCGCCCACCAGCATCGCTCCGGGCATGTCGAGGCGCGGACAGGATTGCCATCCACCAGCGGCAATGCTGCGCGCACCCGCGGCCAGCAGTTCGCCACCGTCGAGCAATGCCCGCATGGAAGGATGGTGCTTGAACTGCTGGAAGGCCTCGAAGGGCGAGAAGCGCGGATCGAGATAGTCGAGCCCGACGACATAGCCCACATAGGCGCGATCATCATCGAGGTGGTAGACGAAGCTGCCGCCGTAACTGTGCGCATCCAGCGGCCAGCCCAGCGAGTGCTGCACCAGTCCGCGTTCACCGCGGCCCTTCGGCAACTGCCAGAGCTCCTTCAGGCCCAGCGCGAACGTCTGCGGCGAGCGGCCCGCGTCCAGCGCGAACTGTCGGATGAGCTGCTTCGCGAGGCTCCCGCGGCAGCCCTCGGCGATGATGGTGGTGGCGGCGCGGATCTCGGGTCCCGCGGAGAAGTCCGGCCCGGGATTGCCATCGGCCTCGCGGCCCATGTCGCCCACCCGCACGCCGGCCACGCGCCCATCCTTGCCATATACGGGCGCTGCCGCAGCAAAGCCGGGCAGCACATCCACGCCCAGCGCCTCGGCGCGCTGGGCCAGCAGTGGCGCGAGCTGGCTCAGCGAGACGATGAAATTGCCATGGTTGCGCTGCTGCGGGGGCACCGGCAACGGCAGCGAGCGACGCGAGGTGAGCAGCCGGAATTCATCGCGCGCCACCGGCACGCAGATGGTCGGCTGATGTTCGCGCCATTCCGGCCACAGCGCATCGAGCGCTCCCGGCTCCATCACCGCGCCGGACAGTGCATGCCCGCCCACGGCGGCGGCCTTTTCGAGCACGCAAACCGAGCGGTTGGCGTCCAGCTGCTTCAGGCGGATCGCGCAGGCGAGCCCGGCAGGGCCCGCGCCCACGATCACCACATCGTATTCCATGACATCGCGCTCGATCATGGGGCGCGAGTTTAGGTAGAGAGCCCAGGTGTTGCCAGCGTTTGGCGATGAAACGGGAGTGCTATTCCCGCTTGTCCGCCAGATCCGGTTCGCTGATCCGTTGCAGGATGGCGATGCGTGCCGCCTGCTTCGTCGTTTCCACCGCGGATTCATCGCCGGCTTCGGGCGCTGCGAGCACGGGCGCGATGTCCACTTCGATGCGCTGTGCATTGGGCATCACGCTGCCAGGCGGCAGCGCCGCACGCGTGCCGCGGATGGCCACCGGCACTACGGGCAATCCGGCGCGGGCGGCAACGGCGAACGCACCATTGCGGAATGCCATCAGTCCCGGCGTGCGGTGGAAGGTGCCCTCGGGAAAGAAGGCGAGGGCGCCGCCGGCATTGGCCCGACGCAGCAGCTTGCGCGTGTCGCGCGCGCCCTTGTGTCCCTTGCCCCGATCGACATAGTGCGCGCCGATCCGGCGCAGCAGCAGGTTCGCCAGCGGCACCTTGCTCATCTCGCGCTTGATGACGAACCCGAAGCGCGGAGGCAGCGCCGCGCACAGCACGATCCCATCGAGGTAACTGGTGTGGTTGGCCACCACGACGCAGGGGCCTTCTGGCAGGTTTTCGCGCCCGGACACCGAGAGGCGCATGCCGCTGGCCCAGAGCCACAATCTTGCAGTGCAGTGCACCATCCGCCGGCGCAGCTGCTGCCAGGGGACGGGAAGGATGAGCACGAGCACGGTCAGGCCCAGCACCGCGAACATGCCCAACGAGTATGCTGCGTAGGACACCGCCAGCAGGCGGGGCCGGTCTCGGGACTGCGACACGGTGACGGGCTCTTGCGGGCGGGGATAGTGTGACCCGGTTCTCTTTATGTTAACGCGTCACGGTCGCTGTGATAGGCATCACGCAGGGTGGGGTTGCGACTGACGATACTCCAAGCATCGCCCGCCATGGTTCCGACCCGGAAATACCAGTGACCAAGTCCGCCAGCGCCGCTGCCGTCCGTCCTGCTGCCGAATCGATCGATCCGGCGGTCACCCGGTTCCTCGACGGCGCCTGGATGGAGCGGGGCCTGTCCACGAACACCCTGGCCGCCTACCGCGCCGACCTGATGGCTCTGTCGCGCTGGCTGGCCTCGCACGGCGTGCAGATCACCAAGGCCACGCGCGCGGATCTGCTGGGTTTCATCGCCTGGCGTGTCGAGACTGGCGCGCGCCCGCGCTCGACCGCGCGGCAGCTGTCTTCTTTCCGCCGTTTCTTCCGCCACCTGCTGCGTGAAGGCAGCCTGCGTGAGGACCCCACCGCGCAGATCGCGATGCCGAAGATCGGCCGGTCGCTGCCGAAGTCCCTGACAGAAGAAGAAGTCGAGTCGCTGCTGAACGCTCCGATGGTTTCCGATCCGCTGGGCAGCCGCGACCGCACCATGCTCGAGGTGCTTTACGCCACGGGCCTGCGCGTTTCCGAACTGGTGACCCTGAAGTACTCGCAGCTGAACCTGAACCAGGGCGTGCTGCGCGTAGTGGGCAAGGGCGACCGCGAGCGCCTGATCCCTCTGGGCG
>Ga0315910_10005240_pt1 | contig 10667 bp, 10 predicted proteins | sample EdamamesoilMG_FD_204470 | JGI IMG/M metagenome (GOLD analysis project Ga0315910, IMG submission 204470) | Garden soil microbial communities collected in Santa Monica, California, United States - Edamame soil | ecosystem: Environmental > Terrestrial > Soil > Garden | place: USA: California...
TGGCGCGCGCCACGCGCTTGACGACGGCATCGCCGCCGGCACGATCGAAAATCTCGTTGTAAGGACCCAGCTGGTCGATGTCGAACAGCAGCAGCGCAATGTCGGTCTTGTCGCGCTGCGCCAGCGCAAAGTCGCGCTTCAGCACGTCCTCGAAGTAATACCGCGAAGCGAGGCCCGTGAGCCGGTCTTCACGCACCCAGTTCGGCAGCCCACGGATCCCGGTATCGCCGGTGCGCACGCGCGACCCGCCTTCCCGGTGGTACCCGATGAGATGCGTCGCCTTGCCCTCGGCATTCCGCAGCGGGTAGATCTGCATGTCGTTGACGAACACCGTGCCGTCCTTGCGCTGGTTGCGGACCAGCACGCGTACGGCCTCATGGTGTCGCATCGCTTCGCGCAAGCTGTCGAGCTCCTGCTGATCGGTGTCCTCGCCCTGGAGGAAGCGCAGGTTCTTGCCTAACAACTCGGAAGTCTCGTATCCCGTGAGCCGGCAGAACGCCGCATTGACGTACACGACCTTCTGTTCTTCGCTGGCCTCGCAGATGACGACGCCGTCGGGCGAGACGTCGAGCGCTCCACGCAGGAAATCTCCCTGGAAGCCGTTCATGCGTTGCCCGCCGTCAGACTGAGCGTGGGCGCGGCCGCAGATCGGGCCAGCAGGTCGGACGCTGAGCGCCAGGCGCCGCCCGCGTACAACTCTCCGCGGTCGGGCGCCGCCCGGCCACGCATGCGAACCAGGCGCAGATGCGCGGCGGGTTCGACTTCGAACTCGAGACCGTCGAGCAGCTTCGCGACCGATGCGCGGTCATTGCACACCGGCAGCACGTCGCAGCCGGCGGCAAGTGCCGCGTCCGCGCGCGCCACGATGTCGCCGAACTCGGCAGCGCCGCCCATCGACAGGTCGTCGGTGAAGATGGCGCCTTCGAACCGCATCTCTTCGCGCAGTGCATTCTGGATCCAGCGGCGCGAGAGACTCGCTGGCGCAGGATCGACGGCGGGAAACAGGATGTGCGCCACCATGACGCCCGGGATGCCATTGGCGATGAGCCGGCGATACGGCAGCAGCTCGTCACCGAGCTCGTTCCATCCGCGCCTATCTACGGGCAGCGACTTGTGCGAGTCGGCAACCACGGCGCCGTGTCCGGGAAAATGTTTGGCCGTGGCGGCCATGCCCGCGTCCTTCATGCCGGCCATGTACGCAAGCGCGAGCTGCGCCACGACGTCGGGTTTCGAATGGAAGGCGCGGTCACCAATGACTTCGCTCACGCCGAGATCGAGATCCACGCATGGCGCGAACGACAGGTCGACACCGTGCGCCCGTAGTTCGGCCGCCATGAGCCAACCCATGGAGCGAGCGAACGCCAGGCCCTGCTTCGCATCGACGTCGAACTCATGGCCGATGCGGCGCGGCGAAGGCAGCGCGGAGAATCCGGCGCGGAAACGCTGCACGCGGCCGCCTTCCTGGTCCACGGCCACGACCAGCGCGGGTGAACGCACGGCATGGATGTCGGCCACGAGTCGGGCCAGCTGATCGGAGCTGGCGTAGTTGCGCGTGAAGAGAATGACGCTGCCCACGAGCGGATGGCGCAGGACTTCGCGGTCCTCGGGCGTGAGCTCGAGACCGGCGACATCGACCATCAATGGCCCAAGGGTCACAGGAGGCGCCTCTATTTCCTTTCGAGTACTGCTACGGATTCCACGTGTGTCGTGTGCGGAAACATATCAAGGACCCCCGCCGCACGTAAGCGGAAGCCCATCTCGTGCGTCAGGATGCCCAGATCGCGCGCCAGGGAACCCGTGTGGCAGGAGATATACACCACCCTGCGCGGAGCGATATGTGCCACGGCGCTCAAAACCTCACGCGCGCCCACTCGCGGAGGGTCTAACAGGACCTGGTCGAACCCCCCTCGCATCCACGGAATCCCCTTCTCCGGCGCCACGGACAGGTCCGCGACATGGAACTCCGCGTTGGTGATCCCGTTGAGCCGGGCGTTGGCCCGGGCCCGGCCGATGAGGCCGGCCTCTCCTTCGACGCCCACCACCTCTCGGGCCCGGCGGGCCATCGGAAGCGTGAAGTTGCCGAGACCGCAGTAGAGGTCCAGCACCCGGTCGGAAGGCCCTACCTGCAGTAGTTCGATGGCCCGGGCGACCATGGCCTGGTTGATGGCGGCGTTCACCTGGACAAAATCGGTGGGGCCGAACTCCAGTTTCAAGTCATCGAGCAGATAGTGGAGGTCGACGGGCCCCGGGGTCAGCGGGACGATCGAGTCGAGGCCGCCCGGCTGAAGCAGGATCCGCAAGCCATGCGTGCGTTCGAAGTCGCGCAGCTTGTCGAGATCGTCATCGGGCAAGGGATCGAGCACGCGAACGACCAGCACGCGTTCTCCGTCGGACAACGCCACCTCGATCTGCGGGATGCTCGTCCGGCGCGCCATGCTCGTGAGCAGGTCGGCCAGCGTACCCACCAGTGACGCCACGGGTTCCGCCAGCACCTCGCAACGTTTGACATCGGCGACGTACTTGCCCTGCTTCTCGCGAAACCCGACCAGGCTGCGTTCCTTCTTCGTGACGTAGCGCGACGACAGCCGCGCACGCCGGCGATAGTTCCAGTGCGGCCCTAACAAGGGCGCAAGCCACTCGTCCGGCGACACGTTGCCGATGCGCTCCAGGTTCGACTGCAACTCTTTCTGCTTCGAAGCGAGCTGCGCGGCTGGATCGAGGTGCTGCATGGCGCAACCGCCGCACACACCGAAGTGCGCGCAGCGCGGCGTCACGCGATCGGGTGACGCCTCGAGAATTTCGATGAGTTCCGCTTCGTCGTGGCTCTTGTGGAACCCGCGCCTCTGGAACTTGATGCGCTCACCGGGCAAGGCGCCGGCGACGAACGCGATCTTTCCGCCATCTTCACCCGGACGCACCACCCCTTCGGCCTCGTGCGTGAGGTCGCTGACCACGCCGGTTTCGATGCCGGCGTGTTGTCGTTGAGTGGCCTTGCTCACGACCCCGATGCCCAGGCGGCAAGGAACTCGTCGAAGTGCGGCTGCTTCGCATCGGTGAGCCAGCTGCGCGTGCGGGAGAGTTCATCGTCGAGTCCCGCGTCGGTGAGCCGGCCACGCATGTGCTGGAAGCGCAGGAAGACGAGCCAGGTATTGATGACGTCGGTCTCGCAGTAGCGGCGGATGCGGGTGAGTTCGCCATTTTGATAGGCACCCCACACCTGCGAACCATCGAAGCCGAGTTTGCCCGGGTAGCCGAGCAGCACGGCGGTATCGGACAGCGAGGCACGAGCCCGCGCCTGGTAACCCGAGAGCACGTCCATGACGTCCAGGTGTCGCCAGTGAAATCGGCCTAGATAGTTGTTGTAGCGGAACGCGTTGTCTTCGTCGCCGGTTTCCCAGTAGCGAGGCGCGGCGACTTTCAAGCGCAACGCGCGGTAATGCAGCACCGGCAGGTCGAAGCCACCGCCGTTCCAGCTCACGAGGTCCGGCGTGAACTTCTCGATGCCGTCGAAGAATCGTTCCACGAGTTCGCGTTCGGACGCGCCTTCGTCCCCGAGGCTCCAGACGCGAAACCCTTCCCGCGAACGGAACGCGCACGAAATCGCGACGATGCGATGTTGTTCATGCGGCAGGAAGTCGCTGCCGGAATCCTGTCGGGCCTTGGCCTGCATGGCCTTGCCGACTTCATCGTCGGAGAGATCTCCAAGCCCGAACAGACGACGACCGAACTCCACGTCCGGCACGGTTTCGATGTCGAATACCAGGGTGTTCATCGGCGCGCCTTCTTTTTCGCCTTCGCCTTCGCCTTGCGCCGGGGTGCCGCTTCGAGCACCGCCACCGCGACAATGAGCCCCGCCTCGTCGGTCAGCGTGACGTGGCCACCGCCGATGCCGAGCTTGCGCCGCACTTTCTCACCGCGCGCGGAGTACGCGACTTCCGGTTTGCCCCAGGCGTTCTGCACCACGCCCACGTCACGAATCCAGATACCGTGCGCAAACCCCGTGCCCATGGCCTTGACGATGGCTTCCTTCGCGGCGAACCGCATCGCAAGGAAACGCTCGGGACGTTTCGTGCGCGCAAGCTGCACGCGCTCTTCCGGCATGAGCAGGCGATCGATGAAGTGTTCACCAAACCTTGCCAGCACTTTCTGGATGCGCGCCGCTTCGAGCACGTCCACGCCGATGCCGAAGATCACCGCCGCGCACCCTGCATCAGCGCCTTCATGTCCTTCACCGCCGCTTCGAGACCGGTGAAGATCGCACGCGCGATGATGCAGTGGCCGATGTTGAGCTCGACGATCTCTGAAATGGCAGCCACGGGACCGACGTTGTTGTAGGTCAGACCATGTCCCGCATGCACCTCCAATCCGAGGTTTGCCGCACGTTTGGCGGCGGTAGCAAGGCGTTCGAGTTCCCGCGCCTGCGCCGAGCCGGTGGCCTCGGCATAGGTACCCGTATGCAGTTCGATGACGGGTGCGCCGGAGCGTTTCGCCGCCTCGAGCTGGGCGAGATCCGGCGCGATGAACAACGCCACGCGAATACCGGCCGCTGAAAGCTTCTTCACGCCGGCCGCGACTCGGTCGATGTCGGCGGCCACTTCGAGCCCGCCCTCGGTCGTGATCTCTTCGCGCTTCTCGGGCACGAGGCAGCAATCCTGCGGCCGCACGCCGATGGCGATCTCCACCATCTCGTTCGTGAGGCCCATCTCGAGATTCATGCGCGTCTGCAGCAGCGGCCGCAACGCGTGTACGTCGCGGTCCTGGATGTGGCGGCGATCTTCGCGCAGATGCAGGGTGATGTTGTCCGCGCCCGCCTGTTCGGCCAGCAGCGCGGCATGAACGGGGTCCGGATACGGCGCGCGGCGCGCCTGGCGCACCGTGGCCACGTGATCGATGTTGATGCCGAGTTCGATGTTCGAAATGCTCATGCGTTTCCTCGCCGCGTCATCGAACGCGCGACCGTGCGCGTGCGAAGTTCGCGACCCTCGAGACAATGGTCCAGTACCTGGCGCAGCACGCGGCGTGCAACGTCCAGCGTTTCACCGTCACCCAGCGACTCCTGCTGGAGCGCCAGCAGGCAGCGGCCGGAGTACGCGCCCGGAGCATCCTCGCGGACTTGCGAAAGCCCCTGCGTGGGCCGGAACTGGTAGAAGCCGGTGGCGTCGACGACGAACTCGAGTCCATAACCGATGGACTCGAGCAGGCGTTTTTCGAAGACACGCAACGCCACGTCCGGCGCGGCATCCGTCACGAGACGGCGTAACGCCTGGTCGTAGTCACTGAACAACTGCGGCTGGGGATCGTGTCGGGTCGTCAGGTTGATGATGAGTTCATTGAGATAGAAGCCGGAGAGCACCTGTCGCGGGGGAAGATTCAGCGGCTCGCCATCCGGCTCGGCCGCCGACAACTGCGCGGCGTCTCCCCTTCCCGTCCACGACACGAGCAGCGGACGAAACGGCATGAGTAGTGAGGCCAGCTTCGACTTCGGTCCGCGTGCACCGCGCGCGAACAGCGTGAGCCGCCCGTGTTTCGCGGTGAACACGTCGAGGATGCGGCTGGTGTCGCGATACTCGCGATGATGCAGCACGAAAGCCGGCTCGAGCACGATGCGTTCGCGCAGCACGACAGGCTCCTATTCCATCCCCAGCTGCGCGAGCGCGCGTGCATCGTCGGCCCAATCCTCCCGCACCTTCACCCAGAGATTGAGGTGCAGGCGCTTGCCGAGCCTGGCGTTCAGCTCTTCGCGAGCCTGCTGGCCGATGCGCTTGAGGCGTGAACCCTTGGCGCCGATGACGATGGGCTTCTGCCCCGCGCGATCCACCCAGATGACGGCGTCGATGACGAGACGGCCCTCTTCTTCGGCCTTTTTCTCGATTTCAACCGCGATGCCGTAAGGCAGCTCTTCGACGAGCTCCATCGTGAGCTTCTCGCGGATGGTCTCGGAAATCTGGAAGTCTTCGCCACGATCGGTGCGCTGCTCGGGCGGAAAGAGCTCCGGAGACTCGGGCAGGCGCGACGTGATGACGTCGATGAGGCGGTCGAGATTCACGCCTTTCTCCGCCGACACCGGGACCACGTCGAGGAAGCCATGCATGCCGGCGAGTTCGGCCACGAAGGGCAGCAGCTGTTCCTTCGGGTAAATCTTGTCGACCTTGTTGATGACGGCGATCGCTTCGCGACCCGACTCGCGGATGCGCTGCAGGACCGCCTGGTCTTCTTCACCGAAGCGCATCGCTTCGACGACGAACACGACGAGGTCCGCGTCGGCGAGCGCCGACGCCGCCGTGCGGTTCATGGCGCGGTTGAGCGCGCGCTTCTCGCCGAGGTGAAGCCCCGGCGTATCGACGAACGCGATCTGCACGCCGGGCCGATTGAGCATGCCGAGCACGCGATGACGCGTCGTCTGCGGGCGCGAGGTGACGATGGAGAGCTTCTCGCCGACCAGGGCGTTGAGCAGCGTCGACTTGCCGACGTTCGGGCGGCCGACGAGCGCGGCGAACCCCGCGCGGAATTTCGTGGGGTCGGTCCCCGCGCCGGAGACGCTTTCCTCAGTCATATAGTCCTAATGCCTTCAACGCGGCCTGCGCGGCCGCCTGCTCGGCACGTCGACGGCTCGGACCTTCACCCTCGGTCTCGAGCTGCGGCTGGGAGATGGCGCAGGAAACCAGGAAAGTCTGCGCATGCGGCTCTCCGCTCGTGCGCTTGACGGTGTACACGGGCAGCGAGCGCGCGTTGCCCTGCAGGTGCTCCTGCAGGCGCGTCTTCGCGTCCTTGAGGGACGCGGGTTCCGGCAGCGCGACGATGCGGCTTTCGAACAGGGGGCCGATGATGTTGCGGACGGCTTCGAGGCCGCCATCGAGGTACAACGCGCCGCACAGCGCTTCGAAAGCATCTGCGAGGATGGACTGCCGACGGAATCCGCCGGTCTTGAGCTCACCAGAGCCGAGGAGCAGCATCTCCCCGAGCTGCATCTCCTGGGCGATTTCCGCCAGCGGTTCCTCGCTGACCAACCGCGCACGCAGACGCGATAGGTCACCTTCGGTCGCCAGTGGAAACTCGCGGAACAGCCGCTCGGACATGAGCAGGTTCAGCACCGAGTCGCCGAGGAATTCGAGCCTTTCGTTGTTAGGCCCTTCGGCGCTTCGATGCGTGAGCGCGACGACGAACAGCGTGCGGTCGCGCGGGACATAGCCCAGCCTGACGGCGAGCGTATCCGCCTGGCTGGACGGCATCAGCGCCATGAGTGCAGCCGCATTCAGTTGATCACTACCGACTTGTTGAAGGACATCGTGAGGAAGAGATTGCCGAACATGGGAACGGTCTTCTCGTATTCGGCCGTCATGGTCCAGCCCGCGTCCGCCTTCGTGACGATGATTTCCCTGGCCGAGGGAGAATCGATGTAGCTGATGTTGAAGCGCCGATCGAGCGACTTGGTGATGGCCGCCGGGCTCAGCGCCTCGTCGCTCTTGAGGTCCGTCGCAGTCGCCTTCATCGCCTGGACGACCTTGTAGTAGTTCATGTACTCCGGACCGGTCCGGATGCCCGCGTACAACACGATCGCCATGGGCGTCAGCAGAAAGACCCAGCCAACAAAAGTCACGCCACGTTGTTTGCGCATATGCCCTCCCGGCACGTTCACGGAATGCTATCGCCGATGCGGCTCCAGTTGACCACGCTTCCCCGCTGGAGATCAAAATTGAACCAGATTCGCGTCGCCTTGCCGACCAGGTTCTGGTCGGGGACGAGACCCCAGCCGCGGCTGTCGTCGCTGTTGTCGCGGTTGTCGCCGATCATGAGGTAGTAGCCGTCGGGCACGATTTCGAACTGGTAGTCGCCACGATCGCGACCGCTCTCGGGCGGCGTCTCGCGACAGACCCAGCGTCCCACGTCCGCGCTCATTCTCTTGCGGTCGCACGCCGGCAGCGATTCAGCCGTGGCCGGGTCGAGGAAACGCTTGCCCGGGATGAGCCCGATTTCCGAGCGGCACGACATGACCTGGTGCGTATGCTCGCCGAGCTTTTCGGTCATGAGCTTGAGGCCGACGTAGCAGCCGTCGGTGTAGTCGCTCACCGGCTGCAGCTCGACCGTCTGGCCGTTGATGACGAGATGATCGTCATGCACTTCGACGCGATCACCCGGCAGCCCGACCAGCCGCTTGATGTAGTTGATGTTCGGATGCGGCGGATGACGGAACACCACGACATCACCGCGCTGCGGCGATCCGATGTCGAGGAACTTCTGGTTGACCACCGGCCACCGCAATCCATACGCGTACTTGTTCACCACGATGAAGTCGCCATCGAGCAGCGTGGGCATCATCGAGTCGGATGGAATGCGGAACGGCTCGAAGATGAACGCTCGAACGACGAGCACGATGGCCGCGACGGGAAAGAAGCTGCGCGCGTAGTCGACCGTGCCGGGTTCGGGCAACACGATGGGCGCCGGCTTGGCCGCGGCGGCAGCCGCCTCGCGCGGCTTGCGGAGGAACAGGTGATCGATGAGCCAGACGATGCCGGTGCCGATCGAGAGCAGCAGCAGCACGAGGCTGAAGTCGAGCGTCTCCGCGGTGATGAGCCGCAGGACGACGGCAATCATCAGCCACGGCAGGACGGCATAGGCGATGCGCACGAGCGGCGGGTCGGGCACGGAGAGCGAACCTGCATCGGTGGCGCGGCGCGGTGCGAACAGCCAGCTGTCGATGGCGCACCAGAGGCCGACCGGAATCGACAGCCAGCTTGCGGGACCGGCCAGCTGCTTCAGCAAGTCGACGATGTCGTGCATGCGTTACTTCCCCACCTTGAGAACGGCCAGGAAGGCTTCCTGCGGGATCTCGACCTGGCCCACATTCTTCATACGCTTCTTGCCTTCCTTCTGCTTCTCCAGCAGCTTCTTCTTTCGCGAGATGTCGCCGCCGTAACACTTGGCGAGCACGTTCTTGCGCAGCGCCTTGACGGTCGCGCGCGCGATCACGTGGCTGCCGATGGCGGCCTGAACCGCCACCTCGAACATCTGGCGCGGAATCAGCTCCTGCATCTTGTCGACGAGCTGGCGGCCGCGATCATAGGCGCTGTCCTTGTGGACGATGAGCGCGAGCGCGTCGACCTTGTCGCCGTTGATGAGCACGTCGAGCTTCACGAGTGGCGCGGGCTGGAAGTGGCTGAAATCGTAGTCGAACGAGGCGTACCCGCGACTCGTGGACTTCAGGCGGTCGAAGAAGTCGAGCACCACTTCGGCGAGGGGGAGTTCGTACTGCAACGACACCTGCGTGCCGAGGTACAGCATCTTCTTCTGCACGCCGCGCTTGTCGGCACACAACTGCAGGACTCCGCCCACGTGGTCCGGCGGCACGAGGATGTTCGCCAGGATGATGGGCTCGCGCAGCTCCTCGATCTTGTCCACCGGCGGTAGTTTGGCCGGGTTGTCGACGCTGATGGTCTCGCCACCGGTGGTGGTGACTTCGTAGACCACGGTGGGCGCAGAGGTGATCAGTTCTATCTGGTATTCGCGCTCGAGACGTTCCTGCACGATTTCCATGTGCAGCAGTCCCAGGAAGCCCACGCGGAAGCCGAAGCCGAGCGCGGTGGACACTTCGGGCTCGTAGTGCAGGGCCGAATCGTTCAGTCGCAGCTTCGACAGCGCGTCGCGGAATTTTTCGTAGTCGTCCGTGGAGATGGGGAACATGCCGGCGAATACGCGCGGCTGCACCTGCTTGAAACCGGGCAGCGGCTCCGAGGCCTGCTGGCGTTCCAGCGTGATGGTGTCGCCGACGGGCGCGCCATCGATCTCCTTGATGCCGCCGATGACGAAGCCCACATCGCCAGGGCCCAGGGACGGTGCCGATACGGACTTCGGTGTGAAGCGGCCGACTTTGTCGACCAGGTGCGCGCGTCCCGTGGACATGACACGCATCTTGTCGCCGGCCTTGATGGTGCCGTTGAAGATGCGAACGAGCGTCACGACACCGACGTAGTTGTCGAACCACGAATCGACGATCAGCGCCTGCAGCGGCGCGTCCGGATCGCCTTTCGGCGGCGGAATGCGTTCGATGAGCTGCTCGATGAGGTCTTCGACGCCCTGGCCCGTCTTGCCGGATACCTCGAGTGCATCGTCGGCCGGAATGCCGATGACGGCTTCGATTTCCTTCATCACGCGCTGCGGATCAGCAGACGGCAGGTCGATCTTGTTGATGACCGGCACCACTTCCAGGCCGAGCTCGGTCGCGGTGTAGCAGTTCGCGACGCTCTGCGCCTCGACACCCTGGGTCGCATCGACCACCAGCAACGCTCCGTCGCAGGCAGCCAGGGAGCGCGAGACCTCGTACGAGAAATCGACGTGCCCGGGCGTGTCGATCAGGTTGAACTGGTAACGCAGGCCGTCCTTTTTGGACGTGTAATAAAGAGTGACCGACTGGGCCTTGATGGTGATGCCGCGCTCGCGTTCGAGCTCCAGCGAATCGAGGACCTGGTCCTGCATTTCGCGGGCTTCGAGGCCGCCGCAGATCTGGATGAAGCGATCCGCCAGCGTGGACTTGCCGTGATCGACGTGGGCGATGATCGAGAAGTTGCGGATGCGTTCCATCAAGCGGGTTTTGACCAGGTCGTCCTGCCGTGGCGGAGGAGCGACGGCCCACCCGGAGACGGCAAAAATCAGCGCGGGAGTATAGCGGCTGG
>Ga0315910_10005241_pt1 | contig 10663 bp, 12 predicted proteins | sample EdamamesoilMG_FD_204470 | JGI IMG/M metagenome (GOLD analysis project Ga0315910, IMG submission 204470) | Garden soil microbial communities collected in Santa Monica, California, United States - Edamame soil | ecosystem: Environmental > Terrestrial > Soil > Garden | place: USA: California...
CCCGGCGCCGGAATTCGGCGGCAGCTTCATTCATCCGGGCGCGGAGCGCGCGTGGGCCGTGGAGTTGTCCTACTCGTTCTTCTGAGCAAGGTTCGGCCAAGAGCCATAAGCAGGGGGCCGGAGCATATGCTCTGGCCCCCTTCATTTTTTGCGGGTCCGGCGTGACGCCGGCCAGCCGGTGGCCGGGATTGACCGGCCCCACATCGGGAATCCTTTTCGACCTCAGCGCTTCTGGTACTGCCGCGCGCCGAACAGGTTCTCGAACGCCTCATCCGTGGGCTTGCCCACCCGCTGGCTCCCGGCCAGGACGGCGACTCCCCTTTGCACAGCCGGGCGCTTTGCAATCTCTGCATTCCACCGCTTGACGTTGGGGAAGTCGTCAATATCGATCTTGTGCAGTTCCCATTGCCTGGGCAGGGTCCACGGGTAGGTGGCCACGTCGGCGAGGGAGTAGTCCGGGCCGGCCAGGTATTCGTGTTGCGCCAGGCGCCGGTCCATGACGCCATAGAGACGCTTTGTCTCATTGTGGTAGCGTTCCCTGGCGTAGGGCACGTCCACCTTGGCATATCCCTGGAAGTGACCATTCTGGCCGAACATCGGGCCCACGTTCCCCATCTGGAAAAACAACCATTGCAGCATGTCGTAATGCTGGCGCGGATCGGCGGGCCACAGCTTCCCGGTTTTTTCCGCCAGGTACATCAGGATCGCGCCGGATTCAAACATTGCGTAGGGCCCGCCGCCCGGACCCTCGGTATCCACAATGGCGGGGATGCGATTGTTCGGCGCGATCTTCAGAAATTCAGGATCGAATTGCTCGCCCTTGAGGATGTTTACGGAATGAACTTCGTAGGGAAGGCCCACTTCCTCCAGCATGATGGTGGCCTTGTGCCCGTTGGGCGTCGGCCAGTAGTACAGGTGAATCACAGGGTGCCGTGCTGCTTTTGCAGTTGCAGCACGTCCTGGACATTCTTCCGGCAGAATCCGGCGCTGTCGTCGCCGGCAAAGTCCTTGTTGTAATGGCTGAGCACCGACGGACGCAGGCAGGCCTGATCAAACCATGCCTTCAGTGCCGGCCGGCCGCCGAAACAGTCGAACTCCGGATAAATCGGGTCCTTGGCACTGTAGAAGCGGATGCGGAAATCCATGTAGCTGATTGCATGGAGCATGGCAGCCTGTCCGATATCAAAGGTTTCGAAACCGCGCCGGCATGAAATTTCCAGGCGGTCCAGCCCGCGCATGATCTTGGGCCAGATCCACCTGAACAGGGCGATGCGCTGTTGATCCTGCGGATGCCAGCCCTCCATGACCAACTGTACCGTGGTTTCAAACATCGTGTCCGCGAGGGCCAGGCGGGTAAGCGCGTCCCAGCGCTGCTCGCCCGCCGCGGGATACAGGTGCTGGCCACTGATTGAACGGTGATCCAGGTACTCGACGATTGCCTGGCTGCCATAGATCACGCGCCCGGTTTCCGTTGCCAATGTCGGCACCTTGTTCAATGGATTGATGTCAGCGATGGAGTATTTGTCTCCCTGGTCCTCGCCCTTGCGGTTCTTGAACGGATAGGTGGGGACAAAGGTAATTTGGTCCCACAGTCCGCCTTCGTGGGCGGTGACCAGGACCTTGTGTACGAAGGAGTGAAATGGCGAGTAAAACAGTCGCATGATGCTCCGCTGCCGACGGGCTTTTGGATCCTTGTATACAATATCACGCCATGTCACCTGCGCCACGCACACCGCGCCCGGAGGACTGGGTCGGCGTCCTGTTTGTGCTGGCAGGCGCGGTCCTCCTTTCCGCCAAGGGCGTTTATGCCAAGCTCCTGTACCAGGAAGGAGTGGATTTCATCACCGTGATGGCGGTTCGCAGCCTTCTCGCGCTGCCGTTCTTCATGGCGTGGGGACTGTCGCGATCAGGGCTTGGACTTATGGTGAAGGCGCCGCCGCGGGTGTTGCTCGTGACCCTGCTTGCCGGGCTGATCAGTTTTTACCTGGGCGGCATCGTCGACTTTTACGCGCTGACGCTCATTGACGCCAACCTTGAACGGGTGATCCTGTTCACCTACCCGGCCATGATCGTCCTGGCGCTGGCCGTGCACCGCAGACGCTGGCCACAGGCGCAGGTGATGTCCGGACTGCTCTTGACCTCGGTGGGCATCGTGCTCGCCATCGGGGTCTTTGACGCGGATCTGTGGCATGCAAACAAGGTGGGGGCCCTGCTGGTCCTCTTTTGCGCGGTCACCTACGCCGGCTACTTTTTCGCCAATGACTATGCCGGGAACCGCATCGGCACGCGCGGATTTGTCTTCATCGTCACCACATCATCCGCCCTGGCCGTGTGGCTGCATTTTTTTATTGTGCACGATTTCGAGGATGTCAGGCTCGGTGGTCGCGCATGGCTGCTGCTGACGGCGATGACTGTGACCACGACCGTGGCGCCGGTGGCATTGCTCGCGGAAGGTGTGCGACGCATCGGCGCCCAGCGCGGCGCCGTGCTCAGCACCGTGGGTCCGCCGTCCACCATTGCCCTGTCGGCGCTGATTCTGGGCGAGTCACTGCGCTGGTTCCAGTTCCTGGGGATGCTCGCGGTACTGGCGGGAATTTATGTACTGGAGCGGAGAAGTGTCGCGCCGCCGCCGGTCACGGATTAGAGCCGTCCCAAAATTGCCGCGCGCGCTGATTTTGAGCCCGGTCCCGGAGTCTCATGGATTCATGAACAGGGTTGCTGTCGGTCCGGTTCCTGCTTCCTGGTAAATGACTTCGCCCCCTGCGGGCCGGACAAAGTGAGGTTGATTGGCGGGCGCGACATACACCGCCCCGGCCGGCAGCACCAGCGTCCTGGCTGATTCGAAATCCGGCCCGAACGACACCTGCAGTGTTCCTGAAAGCACCGTGGTGTAACGCTCATCCGGGTGGGTGTGCGGCGGGATATTTCCTCCCGGGGCAATGCGAACGCGCAGCAGGTACGGTCCGCTCGCCTGCTCCGCACCCAGCACCCACGCCGCATGCACCAGCGGGTCCCAGGGCGGACTCGCCCATTTCAGGCCGTCCGGCAGCACGACTTGCGGTTCCGAGGCCGGCGCCGACGGCAGCCACAGCCAGCTCCACAGCATTGCGAGGATCATTCTTCGTGCCATGAATCACCGTTCCGGTTATAAATCATTCCTGCTGTATGTATACAATACCGGCCCTGTTTATCAAGCTGAACAACGGATCCATGACACCGCGCACGCTGTACGACAAGCTCTGGGACGCCCATGTTGTCCGCGACAACGGGGATGGCACGCACATTATTTATATAGACAAGCACCTGAGCCACGAGGTGACGTCTCCGCAGGCCTTTGAGGGCCTGCGCCTGGCCGGGCGCAAGCTCTGGCGGCGCGCCGCGAATCTTGCCGTGCCGGATCACAACGTGCCCACCGTGGATCGGCACCTGATCAATGATCCCATCTCCCGGGTGCAGCTGGAAACATTGCAACAAAATGTCCGCGACTGGGACGTGCCTTACATAGATTTATTCGATGCACGGCAGGGTATCGTCCATGTCATCGGCCCGGAGCAGGGCGCCTGCCTGCCGGGCATGACCATTGTCTGCGGCGACTCCCATACCACCACCAATGGCGGGCTCGGGGCTTGGGCGTTCGGCATCGGTACCTCGGAAGTCGAGCACGTGCTCGCCACGCAAACGCTGGTGCTGACGAAGGCACGCAACATGCGGGTCACCGTGAATGGCACATTGGCGTCCGGGATCACCAGCAAGGATATCGCGCTCCACGTCATCGGACGCATCGGCACCGCCGGCGGGACCGGCCATGTGATCGAATTTGCCGGCACAACGATCCGCGAGCTCACCATCGAGGGCCGGCTCACGCTGTGCAACATGGCCATCGAGGCCGGCGCGCGTTCCGGTCTGGTGGCCGTGGATGAGAAGACCATCGAGTATGTGCGCGGCCGGCCCATGGCGCCCGGCGGGCGGAACTGGGAACTGGCGGTGACTGCATGGCGGGACCTGGTCAGCGATCCGGGTGCGCGCTTTGACAAGGAAATTGTGATCGCGGCGGAAGACGTCCGTCCGTGCGTGACCTGGGGGACGTCGCCGGAGATGGTCGTCAGCATCGACGATGTGGTGCCGGACCCGGAACAGGAAAAGGATCCGGTACGGCGTGAAGGCATGCGCAACGCGCTGGCCTACATGGCGCTGAAGGCGGGAACGCCCATGAAAAATATTCCCATCGACAAGGTATTCATCGGGTCCTGCACCAATGCCCGCATAGAGGATTTGCGCGCGGCGGCATCGGTTGCCCGGGGTCGCAGGGTGGCGGACACGGTACGCCTGGCGATGGTTGTCCCGGGATCCGGGCTGGTCAAACGCCAGGCGGAGAAGGAAGGTCTGGATCGGGTCTTCGTTGACGCGGGATTTGAATGGCGCGAACCCGGATGCTCAATGTGCCTGGGCATGAACGAGGATCGCCTGAGTCCGGGCGAGCGTTGCGCATCGACGTCCAATCGCAATTTCGAAGGCCGGCAGGGTGCCGGTGGGCGCACGCACTTGCTGAGTCCGCCCATGGCGGCGGCGGCGGCCATCGCCGGGCATTTTGCGGACCCAGGGGATCTTTGAATCATGCAGGCATTTACCACCCATACCGGCTTGGTGGTCCCCATGGATCGCCCAAACGTGGACACCGACTCCATCATTCCGAAGCAGTTCTTGAAATCCATCCGCCGTTCGGGTTTCGGCCCCTACCTGTTCGACAGCTGGCGCTATGCTGATGACGGCGGCGAGGCGGATCAGGATTGCAGCGGCCGCCCATTGCGGAAGGATTTCGTGCTTAACCTGCCGCGCTACGCCGGGGCCAGCATCCTGCTGGCGCGGGAGAATTTTGGCTGCGGTTCCTCGCGCGAACACGCGGTCTGGGCCCTGGATGATTTCGGCATCCGCTGCGTCATTGCCCCGGGTTTTGCCGAAATCTTTTTCAGCAATTGCGGCAAGAACGGCCTGCTGGCGGTGGTGCTGCCGGATGCCGAGGTCGGGAAACTCTTCGAAGAGGTTGCCGCTGCGCCAGGGTACCGGTTGGATGTCAATCTCGCGGCGCAAACAGTGACGACGCCCGCGGGCCGCGTGATCCCGTTCCACATCGATCCGGCGCTCAAGGAACGCCTGTTGAACGGGATGGACGACATCGGCAAGACGTTGCGACAGGCGGATGCCATTCGCACCTATGAACGCCGGCGTGCTGCGGACGCCCCCTGGCTGTTTCCCGACGCGGTCTGATGACCGTGGTTCCCCTGCCCCGGGAAACAGGGGTCACCTACGCAAGCCAATGAAAATCTTGACGAAAGATCATCCTCAAAGTATGCTGCAATGCAGCAAATCCCGCTTGAGCGATTACCTTCCATGAGCAACCCCGCTACCGGTAGGCCACAACCGCCGTTCGATCCTGCGCAGCTTGCCGAGGCCGTGGGCAATATTGCCGGACAGAGTCACGCGCTCATGGAGAGTTTTCTGAAGGCGCGCAAACCGGTGGACGCCGCGGCGCTGGACCCCATGGGCGTCGGCAAGGCATTCCTGGATCTCACCGCGGCCATGATGGCCAACCCGCAAAAGCTGGTGGAGGCCCAGATGGCGGCGTGGAACGCCTACATGAACCTGTGGTTTGGTGCGGCGGGCCGCATGCTTGGTGCCGGCAATGATAACGAAGGCGCGGGGACGGGCACTGATCGGCGCTTCCGGCACGAGGCCTGGGCCGCCAACCCGTTCTTCGATTTCATCCGGCAGTCGTACCTCGTGGCCGCTGAAACCATCCAGGACGCAGTGGCCAGCACCGAGGGCATGGATGAGAAAACGGCGCGCAAGGTGCACTTCTACACCAAGCAGTTCGTGGATGCCCTGTCGCCCACCAATTTCGTCATGACCAATCCCGAAGTCCTGGAAGCCACTGTGAAGTCCGGCGGCGAGAACCTGTTGCGCGGCCTGCGCAACTTTGTCGAGGATTTCGACATGGAGAAGGGCCGGTTGCGCATCCGCATGACCGACGAAAGCGCGTTCGAACTGGGCCGGAATGTTGCCACGTCGCCGGGCAAGGTCGTGTACCAGAACCGGCTGCTGCAACTCATTCAATATTCACCCGCCACCGGCAAGGTCCAGCGCCGCCCGTTGCTGGTGATGCCGCCGTGGATCAACAAGTTCTACATCCTCGACCTGCAGCCGAAGAACTCCTTCATCAAGTGGCTGGTCGGGCAGGGGCACACGGTGTTCGTGATTTCGTGGATCAACCCGGACGAATCACTGGCGGAGGTTGATTTTCAGGACTATGTATTCGAGGGTCCGCTGGCGGCGCTGGATGCTATAGAACAGGGCACCGGCGAGCGGGAGGTGAACGTCATCGGCTATTGCATCGGCGGCACGCTGCTTGCGGGCGCACTGGCATACATGTCCGTGAAGGGTGATACGCGCATCACGTCGGCCACGTTCCTGACGTCATTGCTGGATTTCAGCGAACCGGGCGACCTCGGTGTGTTCATTGACGAGGACCAGTTGCGCAACCTCGAGGCCACCATGAACGAGCGTGGTTATCACGAAGGCGCCGAGATGGCGACCAGCTTCAACCTGCTGCGCTCCAATGACCTGATCTGGTCGTTCTTCGTGAATCACTACCTGCTGGGCAAGGACCCGGTACCGTTCGACCTGCTGTACTGGAATTCGGATTCCACGCGCATGCCGGCGAAAATGCACAGCACTTACCTGCGCGCGATGTACCTGGAAAATCGCTTCTGCAAACCGGGCGGCATGACCATCGGCGACGTGGCCATCAACCTGCGCGACATCCGCACGCCGTCCTATTTCCTGTCCACGGAGGAAGATCACATCGCGCCCTGGGAGAGCACGTTCACCGGCGCGAAACTGCTCTCCGGCCCGGTGCGTTTCGTGCTCGGCAAGTCGGGACACATCGCCGGCGTGGTGAATGCCCCGGCGGCGAACAAGTACGGCCATTACACCGGGCACGAGGTTGCCGGCAGGCCCGTGGACTGGATCGCCCGGGCGGTCAGTCACGATGGATCCTGGTGGCCGGACTGGCAGAACTGGGTGCAGCAGTTCAGCGGAGGTGAAGTGCCGGCGCGCCAGCCCGGGGACGGCAAGCTGAAGGTACTGGAGGATGCGCCGGGATCCTACGTCAGGAAAAGGCTCTGACATGCATGAGCGGCACCGGTGACAGTCCAAGGGGAGGTGAAAGTTCGATGACCAGGCCCATATTGAATGTTGACGACGTGGAATACGCTCCCAGGCCGGCCGGCTTTGCGGCAAAGGGTGCGGCCGCCGCCCATTTCGACGCCCGTACCGGCCAGGTGGGGTCGCGCATCGGCGCCCAGAAGCTCGGCTACAACATCACCGCGGTTCCCCCCGGCAAGGCGGCCTTCCCGTTTCATTCCCATCGCGTGAACGAGGAGATGTTCATGGTGTTGCAGGGTACCGGAGAGCTTCGCATCGGCGCGGAGAAATTCGGGATCCGGCGCGGCGATATCATTGCCTGTCCGCCGGGCGGACCCGAAACTGCCCACCAGATCCGGAATACCGGAACGGAAGAACTGCGCTACCTGGCGGTGAGCACGCTGATGACGCCCGAGATTGCGGAATATCCTGACAGCGGCAAGTTCGGAGTTTTCGCCCAGTTTCCGCCGGACTCCGGTGGTAATCCGCAGTTCTTCCGCTTTGTCGGCCGCGAGATGCTGAACGTCAACTACTGGGACGGTGAAGGCGGTTAGTCACGGGGCCTGCTCAGTCCTCCCAGGTGCGGGCGGTGTCGTCGAATCCGGGGTTCTGCACGCGCACCACGCAAAAGCGCTGGCCGGTGGGCGCTTCCATGACGCACCAGGTGCGCACCATGCCGATGCGCTTTGCACCGAGTTTTTCCAGCCGCGCCACTTCGGCGTCTACGTCGTCGGTTTCGATATCCAGGTGCACGCGGCTCGGGTGATCCACCTTCTGCACCTCTATGTGCAGGTTCTCTGCGCCCGTATCCAGCTGGATATAATTTGCCACCTCGGGCGCCGCAAGCTTTTTTCTCCGATAGCCCAGCGCCGCGCCCCAGAATTCCGCCGCGCCACCCAGGTCATTGGTGTTGCAGTCAATTATGAATCCCGCCAGCCGGCTGCGATGCATGGTCAAGCTCCGACCAACCTGGCGCGGAATATGAAGAACGCCGCGCCGACGATGCACAACGCTGCCCACAGGTAATCGAGCTTCAGCGGCTCCTTCAGGTAAAAATACGCAAACGGCACAAACACCGACAGCGTGATGATCTCCTGCAGGATCTTCAGCTGGCCGATGGAAAGCACGGTGAAGCCGATGCGGTTGGCCGGCACCTGCAGCAGGTACTCGAACAGCGCAATGGCCCAACTCACCAGCGCCGCCACAATCCATGGCTTGTGATTCAGCTCCTTCAGGTGCGCATACCAGGCGAAAGTCATGAACACATTGCTCAGGCACAGCAGGCCAATCGTGAGGGCGAGAGTACGCATTCAGGGTATGACTTTAATCATTGCCCGGGTCAAAAACGGGAGTCCAGTTCTGTCGCCGGCGCAGGTCACGGGTGGATGGAGACTCATGCGCGTAGTCTACGGCGCGCGCAGGCGGTAATGAATCCCCGCCTGCGTCCAGCGCACACACATTGATTATGCCGTACCGTGACCCGCTGATATTTGCCAACGCCCCCACGAGCGAGCCGCACCGGGAGCAGAGCAGGAAATCCGCGCTGCGCTGCCCGAAACGATATCGAATCATGGCCGCGGCGGGATCCGCACGAAACCGCAGATGTCCCTCCGGATCCGATGTCCAGGCGGCGCCCTGCGCCCGGCAGTAACTGCACCGGCAGGTCCGCACCGACCATTGCCCCGGCGGGCGCGTGGTGGCGAATTCAAGGGTCAACCCGCCACAGTGGCAGCGGCCCCGGTACCTCGTCGGCCCCTGGTTCATCGTGTCAGCCGCCGTCGTTCACAACTGATTGAAAAATATTGGAAACCCGTCATTTCCTGGCCCATGGGGCCGGGCCGGGCAAATGTAATGTATGCGCCCGTGGCAGTTTCCTTAGAATACCCGGCGCAACCCAATGGTGAAGGAAATTTTCCATGAACGATCCTGAATTGGACGGCTCCACCGGCCTGACCCGCGCCATTGCCCGGATCATGTCGGGCCTGGTGGTCCTGTATATGTTGGCAATCCTGGCGTTGATGTTCTATTGGGATCAAGAGCCGGACTTGTTTGACGTGCAGAATGTTGCCCAACAGGAGGCGTCCGGGGCGCCGGACGTGGTCACCGGGGATGTCACCACGGCGGCATTGATCCGGGTCATGCAAACGTTGCTGGACAAGCGTGGCGGGTATCTGAGCAATGACATCGCACCCCCCGGCATATTGATGGACAATATTCCACGCTGGGAGTTCGGGGTCATTACCCAATCGCGCGACATGGCCGCTGCGCTGCGCAATGACTTCAGCAGGTCGCAATCGCAGTCCACCGAGGATGATGACCTGGTCATCGCCGCCCCGCAGTTGAGCTATGACACCGAGTCGTGGCTGTTGCCATCCAGCGAGTCGGAGTACCGAACCGGGATCGAGGCCTTGCAGCGCTACCTGGAACGTCTCTCCGACGAAGATGATTCAAATGCCCAGTTTTTCGCGCGCGCGGACAACCTCGCGGCCTGGCTGGCGATCGTGGAGAAGCGCCTGGGCAGCCTGTCGCAACGCCTCAGTGCCAGTGTCGGCCAGTTGCGCATCAACACCGATCTGCAGGGTGATTCCGCCGCAACACAGTCCACCGCGAAGGCGGATATGGTGCTGGTGCAGACGCCGTGGACGGAGATCGATGACGTGTTTTACGAGGCGCGCGGCTCCGCCTGGGCGTTGGTCCATTTTCTGCGCGCGGTGGAACAGGACTTTGGCCCGGTGCTGGAAAAGAAGAATGCACTGGTGAGCCTGCGGCAGATCATCCGGGAACTGGAGGCGACACAAGGCCAGGTGTGGAGTCCCGTGATCCTGAATGGCTCGGACTTCGGCCTGATGTCAAACCACTCGCTGGTCATGGCTTCCTATATTTCCCGCGCCAATGCGGCGGTGATCGATCTGCGTAACCTGTTGTCCCAGGGTTAACCCGGTGTTGGGGGTACGATGGTCCGTGCGGGATGGGGCGCGGTGCCGGGTGTTTCGCGCAGCGTCGTTCGTACTTCCCTGGTTCACCCTGCTGGCGCTTTTTGCCGCGCCTGCTGTTGCCGAAACTGTCCGTTCGGAACTGACCGTCGTCACCCGGGGCGGCGATCGTTTCCCGTTCCAGGTTGAAATCGCGGACAGCGTTGCCGAAAAAACCCGCGGCTTGATGTTCCGTGAGAAACTGGAAAAGGGGCACGGCATGTTGTTCCTGTATCAGCCGGCCCGGGAAGTGTCCATCTGGATGAAAAACACGCTGTTGCCGCTGGACATCATTTTCATTGATGTAGGCGGACGGATTATCCGGATCGAACCGGATGCGGTACCGCTGTCCGAGACGAGGCTGCGTTCCGGCGCCGAGGTACGCGCGGTGTTGGAGATAAACGGGGGACTGGCCGGATCCCGGGGAATAGCCGCCGGAGATCGCGTGGAGTACTCCCCACTTTGGCCGGAAGCCGTTCCTCGCTGAATAT
>Ga0315910_10005242_pt1 | contig 10662 bp, 6 predicted proteins | sample EdamamesoilMG_FD_204470 | JGI IMG/M metagenome (GOLD analysis project Ga0315910, IMG submission 204470) | Garden soil microbial communities collected in Santa Monica, California, United States - Edamame soil | ecosystem: Environmental > Terrestrial > Soil > Garden | place: USA: California...
CGCGGCGCGAGCTCGAGGGCTTCCTGGCCGAGCACGGCGCGAGCCGGCTCGCGCCCGAGGCGCGCTTCGAGCTCGGCCGCGTCGAGCGCCTCGAGGGCAACGCCGGCCGGGCGGCCGAGACACTGGCGGCGCTCTTCCACGAGCCGGGTGCGTCCCCCGAGCTCGCCGCGCGCGCCGGGCTGGACGCGGCCGAGGCCGAGCTCGCCGCGCGCGAGCCGGAGCGGGCGCGCGCGCTGCACGCCGAGGTCGCGCGCTTCCTGGACGCGCTCGCGCCCGAGGACGCCCCGGCCGCCCTGCGCGCGCGCGCCCGGCGCGGCGAGGGCCTGGTGCGGCTCGCCCTGGGCGACGGCCCGGCCGCCCTGGCCTTCTTCCGGGCCGAGCTCGGGCGCGCGGCGGGCGAGGACGAGACCCTCGGCGCCCGCCTGGGCCTGGCGCGCGCGCTCCTCGCCACGGGTGACGGCCCCGGGGCGCGGCGCGAGTTCGCCAGGGTGGCCGCCCTGGACGCGTTCGACGAGGAGCGCGCGGCGCTCGCCCTGGTGGGGCTCGCCGAGAGCGCCCTCGAGCTCGGGGAGCGGGCCGAGCCCGAGCGCCGGCGCGCGCTCGAGACCGTGCGGGAGCGCTACGCCCACACCCCGGCCGCCGTGCGCGCGCGCGAGCTCCTGGACGGCCGCTGAGCGCGGCCGAGCCCGGCGCGCCCCGGTCGCCCCGGACGCCCCGTCGACGGACCCGGAACGAGCCCCGAGGGACCCCGGGGACGCGTTGCCCGAGTGCACCTGAACTGGTATCTTCCCCGCCCCTGACCGGGGCGCGTTCGGGTCCACTTCGCGCGCTCCGAAGACCATCCCCCCTGCCGGCTCCCGAAGCATCACGAATGTCGTAGCCGCCGCGCGCGGCCTCGCTACTGAGGGGACCCCGGGAGTCGACCTTTCCAGAACTGATCATGAGGATCGCCGCCACCGCGCTCGGCCTGTGCGTCGCCGTCACCGCTTCTTGCGCTTCGCGCGAGAGGAATCCGGAGCCCACGCCCGAGGCCGGCCTGTCCGAGTCGTCGCCCTCCGCGCAGAGCCAGGAGCCGGCCACGCCCGGCGACTACGCGCAGCAGGAGGCCGAGCTCTTCACCCTGGCCCAGCAGAAGAAGGCCTTCCTGCTGGAGAGCCACCTGCAGCGGGCGCGGGAGCTCAAGGAGCGCCTGGAGCTCGAGCAGGCCGAGCAGGAGCTCGTGCGCGCGCTCGAGCTCGATCCCCAGAACGTCGAGGTCAAGAACCTGCTGTCCGAGGTGGGCAGCCTGCTCGGACGCGCTCCGGGCGAGGCCCAGACCACCATCCAGGACCTCGAGAACCTGCAGCGCCTGAAGAAGGACCAGCTCGAGGTCGACGCGCGCCAGAAGGTCGACCGGGCGCGCCTGGCGATCTCGCGCGGCGAGTTCGACGGGGCGCTGGTCGAGCTGACGCTGGCCATGGACGAGATCCGCTGGTCGCCCTACTCGGGCGACTGGTCCGCGCTGCAGCAGGAGATCCAGGGCCTGATCGACGAGACCAAGAAGTCGAAGGACGCGGCCGCGCAGAAGATGCGCCAGGCCGCCGAGCAGGAGGCGCGTACCTCCCTGCGCTCGCAGGAAGTGGCCGAGCAGGAGCGCCGCGGCCAGATCGTGAACAACCTGCTGGAGCAGGCCATCAACGCCTTCCGCATGCAGGAATACGACCAGAGCATCGCCCTGGCCGACCGCGTGCTGCGCCTCGACCCGCGCAACGAGCGCGCCCTCGACCTGCGCGACACGGCCTTCCGCAAGGGCCGCGAGCTGGTGCAGGACGACTTCCTGCGTGAGAAGCTGGAGCAGTACCAGCGCTGGCAGGAGGACCTGGACGAGCTGCGCATCCCCTACCAGGGCGTGATCACGCTGCCCGACGAGGACTACTGGCGCGACCTGACGGCCAAGCGCTCCAAGCGCACGAACCTGGGCGCGGTCGAGGGCGACGGGCCCGTGGCCGCCGAGCTGCGCGCCAGCCTCGTCAGCACGCGCATCCCCGGCATCGTCGTGCAGGACGAGGAGCGCCTGACGGCCGTCGTGCAGGCGCTCAACCAGATCACGGGCATCCCCATGATCGTCGACCCGGCCGCCGAGGAAGCGGCCACGGGTGCGGGCGTCGTGTTCAACCTCGACCTCTCCAACGAGATCGCGGTCGACAAGGTGCTGAACCTGGTGTGCCAGGCCGCCGGCCCGGACGTCACCTGGACCGTGCGCCACGACACGGTGCTCGTCACGACGCGCGAGAAGGCGCGCGGCGAGCTCGTGATCTACAACCACGACGTGCAGGACCTGATCTTCGGCCTGACCGACTTCTTCGGGCCGCGCATCGACCGCCTGCGCCTGCTGGACGAGCTCGAGGACGACGACGAGAACTCGGGCGGCGCCTTCGGCAAGATCGGCGAGAAGGTCAACATCAACTCGGCCGAGGACCTGGCCACCCTGATCACGGAGAACGTGGCCGTGGGCACCTGGGAGGACGAGGGCGTCTCCATCAGCGAGGCCGGCGGCAACATGATCGTCGTGCACTCGGCCGAGGTGCAGCAACAGGTCAAGGCCTTCCTCGAGGAGCTGCGCCGCTTCAGCTCGTCGCTGGTGACGATCGAGTCCAAGTTCCTGGTCATCGGCGACAACTTCCTGCAGGAAGTGGGCGTCGACTTCCGCGGCCTGGACAACCCGGGCTCGCCCTTCACCGACCTGGACGACGCCAACCTGGACCTCAACCCCACCCTGGGGCTCGACAACTCGGGTGACGGCGAGACGCTGACGGCGCCCTCGGCCGGCGCGTTCTACGACGAGGGTGGCGACGGCGACATCCGCGGGCGCACGGAGAACATCTTCGACGACGCCCTGGGCAGTGCGCTCTCGACCATCGGCGGCCTGACGGCGCAGTGGACGTTCCTGAACGACCTGCAGATCTCGGCCATCCTGCGCCTGGTGGAGAAGAGCGAGAGCGTCGAGCTGATCAACGACCAGATCCTGTCGGTGCACAACACGCAGCGCGCCTACGTGACGGTCGTGAACCAGCAGGCCTACGTGCAGGACTTCGACGTCGAGGTCGCGCAGCTGCAGGCCATCGCCGACCCGCAGATCAACGTGCTCACCGAGGGCATCGTGCTCGACGTGCGCCCGACCATCAGCCAGAACCGGAAGTACCTCACGCTCGAGGTGCAGCCCACCGTGGCCTCGGTCGTGGCCCTGACCGACTTCTCGACCACGCTGGCCGGCCAGACGGCGGCCGTCACCTTCCAGCTGCCCGAGCTCGAGGTGCAGAGCGTGTTCACCACCGCGACCGTGCCGGACGGCGGCTCGATCCTGATCGGCGGCCTCTCGCGCATCCGCAACATCGAGCGGCGCGCCGAGGTGCCCTGGATCGCCAACATCCCGCTGGTCGGCTTCTTCTTCAAGGAAGACGGCACGAGCGACGAGCGCGAGAGCCTCATGATCCTGATCCGGGCCTACATCTCGGACGTCAAGGAAGAGCTCGCGCGCATCGAAGGCGCTCGCTGAGGGGCTGAAGCAAGAATGCCTCCGGCATTCTTGACCAGGCTCGCAGGATCGCGCCCTCTCCGCCGACCCTGAGCCCGCGGCGCTCGTCCGCCGGCCGGCTCCGGCCCCGCCCGCGACGACGCGCGCCGGCCTGTGCTAGGCTCCCGCCGCGATGCCCCGCCTGCGCGCCGTCCTGTTCGACATCGACGACACGCTCTTCTCGACCACGCACTTCTCCTCGGTCGCGCGCCGCAACGCCGTGCGCGCCATGAACGAGGCCGGGCTGGAGCTCGCCGAGGAGCTGGTGCTGAAGGAGCTCGAGGAGGTGCTGGCCGAGTTCTCCTCGAACTACGACCACCACTTCGACCAGCTCCTGCGGCGCCTGCGCCCGAAATCCCTCGAGCGCGTCAATCCGGCCCTGATCGTGGCCGCCGGCGTGGCCGCCTACCACGACACGAAGTTCCGCGAGCTGAAACCCTTCCCCGACGTCGTGCCGCTGCTTTCCGGCCTGCGCGCGGCCGGCGTCGTGACCGGCATCATCACGCACGGCTGGACCATCAAGCAGGCCGAGAAGATCGTGCGCCTGGGCCTCCTGCCCCACCTCGACAAGCGCGCCGTGTTCATCTCCGAGCAGCTCGGCATCTCCAAGCCCAACCCCAAGATCTACACGCTGGCGCTGCGCGACCTCGGCCTCGAGCCGCCCGAGGCCATGTACGTGGGCGACAGCCCGAGCCACGACGTGACGCCGGCGAAGTCGCTGGGCATGGTGGCCGTGTGGGCCAAACGCGCGGCGCGCACCCTGCCGACGCCGGCCGACCGCGCGCCCGACCACGTCGTGGCCGACTTCGTCGAGCTCTCCGGGATCCTGCGCGAGAGCTACGGCATCGCCGTGTGATCCAGGGCGTGGCAGCTCGCCCAGTGCGTGGGCGAGAGCACGCGCCGCTCGGGGTAGCGCTCGGCGCAGCGCGCCTCGGCCAGCGGGCAGCGCGTCCGATACGGGCAGCCGCTGGGGAGCGCCAGGGGCGAGGGCCGCTCGCCCGCCGGCCCCGGCCCTGGCCCGAGCGCCGGTGCGCGCCGGGCCCGCGGATCGCCGGCCGGCACGGCGGCGAGCAGGGCGCGCGTGCACGGGTGCGCGGGTGCGGCGAAGACCTCGGGCACCGTGCCGAGCTCCACGATGCGTCCGCAGTCCATGACGGCCACGCGCTCGGCCACGACGCGCACGAGCGCGAGGTCGTGCGTGATGAAGAGGTACGAGAGCCCGAGCTCGGCGCGCAGGTCGGCGAGCAGGTTCAGGATCTGCGCGCGGATCGAGGCGTCGAGCGCGCTGACGGCCTCGTCGCACACCAGCAGCTTGGGCCCGAGCGCCAGCGCGCGCGCGATGGCCAGACGCTGGCGCTGCCCGCCCGAGAACTCGTGCGGGTAGCGCGTGCGCGCGGAGGACTCCAGGCCCACGCGCTCGAACAGCTCGCGCACGCGGCGCGCGAGCTCGGCCCCGCGCGCGAGGCCGTGCACGGCCAGCGGCTCGGCCACGGCCTCGCCCACGCTCATGCGCGGGTTCAGGCTCTCGTAGGGGTCCTGGAACACGATCCCGAGCTCACGCCGCGCCCGCCCGCCCGCGCTCAGGAGGTCGAACGCCTCCCCGCCCGGCTCGCGCCGCCCGAGCACGCGCCCGCGCGCCGGCACGAGGCCGAGGAGCGCGCGCGCCACGCTCGACTTCCCGGAGGCCGACTCCCCCACCAGCGCCAGCGTCTCGCCGAAGCCGACGGTGAAGGAGACGCCGTCGACGGCGCGGATGAGGCCGCGCTCTCCGAAGAGCCCGCGCCGCACGACGTGCTGCACGCACAGCTCCTCGACCTCGAGGCGCGCGCTCACGGGCGCACCTCCGCGGCGAAGAAGCAGGCCGAGCGCCGGCCGGGCTCGGCCAGGGCCTCGAGCGGCGGCGCCTCGGCCGAGCAGCGCTCGCGCACGAGCTCGCAGCGCGGCGCGAAGCGGCAGCCCGTTGGACCGCGCCCGAGCTCGGGCACGACCCCGGGGATGGCCGCCAGGCGCGCCTCGGGCGCGGCGTCGGCGCGCGGGCGCGAGCGCAGCAGCGCGGCCGTGTAGGGATGGGCCGGGCGCGCGAAGAGCTCCTGCACGGGCGCCTCCTCGACCACGCGCCCGGCGTACATCACCGCCACGCGCTCGGTGGCCTCGGCCACGAGCGCGAGGTCGTGCGTGATCAGGACGAGCGCCATCTCGCGCGCGCGGACGAGGTGCGCCAGCAGCGCCAGGATCTCGGCCTGCAGCGTGACGTCGAGCGCGCTGGTGGGCTCGTCGGCCACGAGCAGGGCCGGCCCGCAGGCGAGCGCCATGGCCAGGGCCGCGCGCTGGCGCTGGCCGCCCGAGAGCTCGTGCGGATAGGCGTGCGCGCGCTCCTCGGGCGCGGCGATGCCGACCTCGGCCAGGCTCGCGACCGCGCGCCGCCAGGCCGCGGCGCGCCCCAGGCGCGCGTGCACGCGCAGCACCTCGGCCACCTGCTCGCCGATGGTGAACACCGGGTCGAGCGCGCTGGCGGGCTCCTGCGAGACGAAGGCGAGCTCGCGCCCGTTGAGGGCGCGCCGCTCGGAAGGCGCCAGCGTGGCGAGATCGGCCCCGCGCCAGCGCAGCGTGCCCGTCATGCGCGCCGCCGCCGGCAGCACGCCCAGCACGGCCAGCGCCGTCAGCGTCTTGCCCGAGCCCGACTCGCCCACCAGGGCCAGCGTCTCGCCGGCCCCGAGCTCGAGATCGACGCCATCCACGGCCGCGAGCTCCTCTCCCTCGCGCTCGAACGTCACGCAGAGATCGCGCACCGAGAGCAGCGCGCTCACGACGTCCCTCCGCGCGCGTCCAGTGCGTCGCGCAGGGAATCGCCCACGCCGTGCACGCACAGCACCGTCAGGAACAGGCACGCGCCCGGGAAGACCTGCAGCCACCAGTAGGCGACGTCGCGCGACTCGGACACGAGCGCGCCCCAGGTGGCGATGGGCACGCGCACGCCGAACCCCAGGAAGGACAGCGCCGATTCGATCAGGATGGCGTTGGCCACGGCGAACGTGGCCGCCACGAGCAGCGGCCCGAGGGCGTTCGGCAGCACGTGCCGGAAAGCCACGCGCGCCCAGGAGAAGCCCAGCGCGCGCGCGGCCAGCGCGTAGTCGCGCGCGCACTCGCGCTGGAACTCGCTGCGCGCCAGGCGCGCGACGCCGGTCCAGCCCACCAGGCCGATCACGGCCACCACGTTCCACAGCGACGGCCCGAGGAAGGCCACCAGGACGAGCGCCAGGAAGAGCAGCGGGAACGTGACCACGACCTCGATCAGGCGCGAGAGCAGGAGGTCGAGCCACCCGCCGCGCGAGCCGGCCACGGACCCGACCAGGAGGCCGATCCCGGACAGGAGCACGGTCGCCGCCAGCCCCACCGTCAGGCTCGCGCGCGCGCCATGGACGAGGCGCGCCAGGAGGTCGCGCCCGGTCGCGTCCGTCCCCAGCGGATGGCGCCAGGCCGAGTTCACGCCCGGCTCGCCCACGCGCACCTCGACCGGCGTCGTCGCCGGCCGGAAGCCGCTGGCGTCGGCGCGCGGCACGCGCGGGCCATGCACATAGGCGCCGTCGGGGCCGAGCTCGGCGGCCGCCAGCCACGTCGGCGGGCGCAGCCCCTCCTCGGGGTGCGTCTCGGCCAGGCCGAAGGGCACGGGCGGGAAGAGCACGCGCTCGGCCACGATCTCGCCGCGCGTCAGGCCCTCCTTGTAGCGCGCGCTCTCGAAGGCCGCCCCGCCGCCGACGGTCGCGGCCCACAGCAGGCCCGCGCCCAGGGCCGAGCCCAGGGCCGCGCGCGGGCCGAAGCGCGCGCGCCCGCGCGTGAGCGTCCAGGCCAGCACGAACAGCCACAGGACCTGCAGCCCGACCTCGAGCGGCGACAGCGCGGCGAAGAGCGGGAACGAGCGCACGGGCCGGAGCTCGAGCTCGGCCGGATCGAGCAGGCCGGCGAGCTCGCGCGCCAGCGCCACGAGCGCGTCCGGGTCGCGCGCGACGACGCTGCCGGCGCGCGCGTCCTCCACCAGGGCCGCCGCCCGGCGCCCGAGCTCGTCGCGCGGCCGCGACGCCTCGTCGCCCAGCGAGCGCGCCAGCGTCGCCAGGCGCGTCGTCAGCGCCGTGCGCTCGGCCGCCAGGGCCGCGCCGTAGTCGAGGCGCGCGCCGCCGGCCTGGCGCGCGCGGTAGCCCGCCTCGCCCGCGCGCGCGAGCTCGGCCAGCGCCTGGGCCGGCGCCACCAGGCCCTTGCGCGCGCGGTCGAAGTCGCCGCGCTCCACGGCCACGAGGTAGTAGGGCCGGTCGCTGGCGAAGAGCGGCGCGTAGATCGCCAGGGCCGAGAGCGCCACGAGCCCGAGCAGGCCCGCGCGGCACGCGCGCCGCCGGCGCATGCGCGCCCACAGCTCGGCCCACGGGCCGCGCTCGCCCCCGCTCGGCCCGTCAACCATGGCGCAGGCGCGGATCGATGGCCGCGCACAGGAGGTCGGAGCCGAGGATGCCGAGGCAGGTCATCAGGGCCGAGAGCGTGGTCGTGGCCAGGACGACGAAGTAGTCGCGCTGCAGCAGCGCCTCGTAGGCGTAGCGCCCGACGCCGGGCAGGTCGAAGATGGTCTCGACCACGACCGAGCCGCCGATCAGCACGGGCAGGACGCCGGCCGACAGCGTCGCGATCGGGAGCAGGGCGTTGCGCAGGGCGTGCTTGCCGAGCACGAGCCGCTCGGGCAGCCCCTTGGCGCGCAGCTGGCGCACGTACTCGGCGTCGAGCGTCTCGAGCATGCCCGCCCGCATCTGGCGCGTGAGGTAGGCGAAGGGCCCGTAGGCGAGGCACAGGACCGGCAGGACGCCCGCGCGCAGGCTGGAGAGCGCGCCCTCGTCGCCCGGCCCGCTCCCCAGGGCCGGCAGCCAGCCCAGGCCCACCTTGCCGAAGGCGAGCTGCAGCAGGAGGCCGGCCCAGAAGGTCGGCACGCAATAGAGGAGGAACGTCCCGAGCACGCCCGCGCGGTCGAGCCAGGTGCCGCGCCGCACGGCGGCGAGCGCGCCCAGCGGCAGCGCCAGCGCGTAGGCGAGCAGGAGCGCCGCGCCCGCCAGGGGCACGGTCACGGAGAGGCGCCGGCCGAGCTCGTCGGCCACGCGCACGTACGGGCGGTGGAGCTCGCTCTTCAGGTCGCCCAGCACGAGCCCACCCCAGGGGTGCGCCCCCGATCCGCCGAACCAGGGATGTCCGGCCGGCGAGAGGTCGAAGGGCCCGAGGTAGTGCAGGTACTGCTTCCACAGCGGCTGGTCGAGCAGGTACTCGGCGCGAAAGCGCGCCAGCGCCTCCTCCGGGACCGAGCTCTGCAGGTCGCCCGAGCCGCCCAGGCTCAGCGCGGCGGGATCGCCGGGCGCCAGGTGCAGGAGCGCGAAGGTCAGGAACGTGATCCCGAACAGGGTCGGGACGAACAGCCCCAGCCGGCGCAGGAGGTAGGCGAGCACGCTCTCCTCAGGTTAGCGCCGCGCCGGGGCGGATCACGCGCGAGGCGCGCGTCACCGCGCCAGCGTCGGCCGCGTGCCGGGCGTGCCGGCGGGGAAGTACCAGCGGCGCGGCGCGTAGCCCGGGTTGATCTTGAAGAACTGCACGCCGCGCAGCGCCTGGTTGAGCGCGAACTTGCGCGGCGGCATCTCGCGGTAGAGGTAGGGCTGCAGCTCCTGGTACAGGTAGCGGTGCAGCTCGCGCCACAGGCCCCAGCGCGTGGCGTCGTCGAGCTCGCGGTCGCCGCGCGCGATCAGGTCGTCCACGTGCGCGTCGATCACGCCGGCATGGTTCGAGCCGCCCTGGCCGGCCGCGCTCGAGTGCCAGAGCTGGATGGGGTCGTTCTCGGTCACGTCCACGGCCCAGCCGGCCATGCCGCCGTCGAAGTCGCGCGCGTCCATGCGCGCGCGGTAGGTGGCCCAGTCGAGACCCGTCAGCGTCAGGCGCACGCCGATCTTGGCCAGGCTCTCCTGGTAGATCTGCCCGAACAGCGCGGCCGAGGCGTTGCCGGTCTGGGTCAGGATCTCGACCTCGAGCGCCTGGCCGTCCTGGTCCACGCGGCCGTCGCCGTCGCGGTCGTACCAGCCGGCCTCGCGCAGGAGCTCGGCGGCCGCGTCGAGGTCGTAGGCGAGCGGCAGGACGTCGTGGTCGTAGGCCGGCCCGAAGTAGCACTGCGGACCGGTGACGGCCAGGGCCAGGCCGTTGGCCACCTTGCGCACGTAGCCGTCCAGGTCCATGGCGTGCGCCAGCGCCTTGCGCACGCGCACGTCGGCGAGCTTCGGCCGGCGCATGTTCCAGGCCACGTAGTTGAACGAGCCCAGGTAGAAGTAGCCCTTGCAGTAGCGCTCGACGAAGGCCGGCTTCTGCGTGGCCTCGCCGAAGTACTGGTCGGAGGAGAGGCGCGTGCTGAAGTCGAGCTGGCCCTCGAGCAGGGCCTGGTAGGCGGCGGCGTCGTCGGGGATGTGGCGCCAGACGATGCGGTCGACGTAGCCGGCCTGGGCAGGGTCGAAGAAGTAGGGGTTGCGCTCGGTCTCGACGCCCTGCTGCGAGAAGCCCGTGACGCGGTACGGGCCCAGGCCCACCCACAGCGTGTTGTGCGGGTTGTCGTTGATCTCCTTGGCGCAGGCGGCGTCGTCGGCGTCGGCCGCGTGGTTGGCGTGGTCGGGGTCGCGCAGGTCGTAGAGGTGGCGCGGCAGCAGGAACAGCTGGTTCGAGAACACCGCCAGGGCGTTGAAGTACTGCTCGCGGAAGTAGAAGCGCACGGTGTGCGCGTCCGGCGCCTCGGCGCGCTCGATCTTCAGGAGGTAGGGCCGCAGCCAGTCGCAGTGCACGGCCGGGTTGTGCGCGATGCGCCAGCTGAAGAGCACGTCCTCGGCGTCGAACGGGTGCCCGTCCTGCCAGCGCACGTCCTCGCGCAGGTGGAAGGTGAACACCGTGCCGCGCTCGACGCGCTCGACGCGCGCGCGCGGGTAGTGGGCGCTCGTCCCGGCGGCGGCGAGCTCGACCTCGTCCCCGCGCTCGCTCACGCGCCCGTAGAGCGTCTCGCCCTGGTCGGTGCCCTCGGGCTTCAGCACCAGCGTGTCGGCCGTGTCCCAGGA
>Ga0315910_10005243_pt1 | contig 10661 bp, 11 predicted proteins | sample EdamamesoilMG_FD_204470 | JGI IMG/M metagenome (GOLD analysis project Ga0315910, IMG submission 204470) | Garden soil microbial communities collected in Santa Monica, California, United States - Edamame soil | ecosystem: Environmental > Terrestrial > Soil > Garden | place: USA: California...
GACGACGGCTCGGTCGTCACGGCCGATCTCGCGCGGGCGCTGCTCGACGCGCAACTCGCGGCGTTGCGCGCGTCACCCGGTTCGGCCGCGACCGCGGCGCGTCTCGACGGCGCGGCGGCGCGTGTCGCGGAACAACTCGGACTCGCGCTCTGAGCGCGGCGGCCCGCTCAACTCCCGCCTGCGACTTCGCCCACCTCCATGATCCACGCGACGCCCCAAGCGGTGCCGGCGACGGTCGGCGCCAGCGGCCGGAAGAGGACGAGGCAGTCGAGCTCGCGCGCCGGCTCGACGAGGCCCGGCACGACGCCGAGCTCGTCGTCGAGCGCGAGGTCGACGAACGAGAGACGCGCCGCAGCCAGCAGCGCGAACGGCGCCTGCGCCCGCACCTCGAACGTCGCGATCGAGGCCGTGCGCGCACGCCCTTCCGGCGGCGGCTCGGTCACGAACGCGGGCCAGTCGCCGCCATCGAGCGGCGGCCCCTCCTCGCTCGTGAACTCCCGCGGCGGCGGCCCCCCGCCACCGAGCGAGGAACGCAGCAGCCCGTCGAGCAGCACGACGAGTCGCCGCGTCTTCGTCGTCGGGAACTCCTCGCTCACCGGCTCGAGCCCGTCGAGCAGCGTCAGCTCCGGCAGCGCCGCGACCGCGACCGGTCGCAGCGGCGCGGTCGCGCGCTCGCGCCGCAGCGCGACCACGACGCCCGGCGCCGCGCGGCCCGACGCGGCCGGCACCTCGAGCAGCTCGAGGCTCGCGTCGAGCGGCAGGCGCAGCGCCGCCGCGAAGTCGAGCGTGCCGACGCGCGCCGAGAGGCGCGGCCACGCCGGCAGCGCCGCGACTCCCGCTTCGATCGCGACCGGCGGCGCGGCAGCGGTGGCGGCGGGGCGCTCCTCTCCGCACGCGAGGAGCGCGAGGGGGAGCGCGAGGAGCGCGGCGCTGCACGGTCGTCCCATCCGCGGCATGATGCCGTGCCGTCCACGCCGAGAGATCCCGGAGGTCCTCCGATGCTCGCCGCCCTGATCGCCTGCGCCGCGACCCTCTGGTTCGCGGAAGAGAGCCCGCTCACGGGCAAGCCGTGTCCGGCGCTCGACCTCGGTCGCTCCATCCAGTCGACGGCCACCGAGCTCTCCGACCTGCGCGACCAGGTGGCCGTGATCGAGCTCTTCCAGCTCGGCGGCGCCGAGTCGTTCGCCCATGGCCTGCCGCTGCTGCAGAAGCTCTCCGAGAAGCACGCGAAGGAGCCGCGCGTCGCGCTGCTGGGGATCGCCACCGACTGGCCGAAGGGCGCGGTGGCGGGCGCCGCCGACGACGCGAAGGTGCGCGCCGAGCTGGCGTCGAAGCGCTTCTACTTCCGCGTGATGCGCGACCACGACGGCGCCGTCGCGAAGGCGCTCGCGCTGGGCGGACAGTCCGGCGCGCCGCGGACGGTGGTGCTCGACCGCGACGGGATCGTCCGCTGGCACGGCAGCGTGCGGAGCGCCGACGACGCCGCCAAGGTCGATGCGCTCGTCGACGAGCTGCTGAAGTGGTACTGGGTCGCGCCGATCGCCGGCCTGCCGGCCGAGCTCGACGCCTACGCGAAGGGCGACCTGCCGAAAGCCGCCGCGACGGCGCGCCGCATCGCCTCCGACGCCGCCGCGTCGGCCGAGCTGAAGGCGGCGGCGGCGAAGGTCGACGCGGCGATCGAGGCGGGCGCGCGCAAGCTGCTCGACGACGCGCAGGCGGCGCGCCAGGCGGGCTTCGCCGACCGCGCTCGCGACCAGCTCGAGCGGTGCGGCAAGGTCTTCGCCGTCGTGCCGTCCGCGACCGCGGCGGCGACGCTGCTGGAGCAGTGGAAGGCCGACAAGCTCTTCCAGCGCGAGCTCGCGGGCGAGGTGCTGCTGCGCAAGACGATGGAGCGCCTCTCGCAGCCGAAGGACGTGCGCGCGTCGGTGCGCAAGCGCCTCGACGAGCTGGCCACGCTCTACCACGACACGGCCCTCGTCCCGCGCATCGCGCAGGCGCGCGCCACGCTCGACTGAGCGCGCGCGACGACCCGATGGACCTCGCCGCGCTGGACCGGATCGTCGGCCGCGACCACGTGCTGCGCGGCCGCGCCGAGCTGCTGCCGTTCGAGTCGGACGGGCTGACCCACTTCCGCCAGCGGCCGCGCGCCGTCGTGCTGCCCGGCTCGACCGAGGAGGTGTCGGCGGTGGTCCGCTGGTGCGTCGCGACCGGGACGCCGTTCGTGCCGCGCGGCGCCGGGACCGGGCTGTCGGGCGGCGCGCTGCCGTGCGCGACCGGGATCGTGATCGAGCTGGCGCGGCTGAACAAGATCCTCGAGGTGCGCGCGCGCGACCGCCTCGCCCGCGTGCAGTGCGGCGTCGTGAACGCCGACCTCTCGGTCGCGGTGCGGCCGCTCGGCCTCCACTACGCGCCCGATCCGTCGAGCCAGTCGGCCTGCACGCTCGGCGGCAACGTCGCCGAGAACTCGGGCGGGCCGCACACGATGAAGTACGGCACGACGACCGACCACATCGCCGGCCTGCGCGTCGTGACCACCGACGGCGCGATCGTCGAGCTCGGCGGCCCGCTGGCCGAGCTGCCCGGCGTCGACCTGGTCGGCACGTTCGTCGGCTCGGAGGGGACCTTCGGCATCGCGACCGAGCTCTGGGTCCGTCTCACGCCCAACCCGCCCGTGGTGCGCACCTTCCTCTTCGCGTTCAGCGACATCGAGGCGGCGTGCCGCATGGTGAGCCGCATCGTCGCCGACGGGATCCTGCCGGCGGCGCTCGAGATGCTGGACAAGACGACGATCGAGGTGGTCGAGGCGTCGGTGCTGCGCGCCGGCTACCCGACGAACGCCGATGCCGTGCTGCTGTGCGAGCTCGACGGCGTCGCGCCGCAGGTGGAGGACGACGCGCGGCGCGTGCGCGCGATCGCGGCCGACTCGGGCGCCTTCGAGACGCGCGAGGCGACCACCGGCGAAGAGCGGCTCAAGCTCTGGAAGGGGCGCAAAGGGGCGTTCGGCGCGTTGGGCCGCCTGTCGCCCGACCTCTACGTGCAGGACGCGGTCGTGCCGCGTTCGCGGCTGCCCGAGATCCTGCGCAAGGTGAAGGAGATCGCGACGGCGGAGAAGGTCCGCGTCTCGAACGTCTTCCACGCCGGCGACGGCAACCTCCACCCCAACATCAGCTACGACGGCCGCGACAAGGACGAGGTCGCGCGCGTCGTGCGCGCCGGCGAGCGGATCCTCGCCGCGTGCATCGAGGCGGGCGGGTCGCTCTCGGGCGAGCACGGGATCGGGATGGAGAAGCGCGACGCGATGGGGCTCCTCTTCTCGCCCGACGACCTCGCGCGCTTCGGGCAGGTGCGCCGCGCCTTCAACCCGCTGGGGCTCTGCAACCCCGACAAGGTGCTGCCGGGCGCGAAGGTGTGCGTCGAGTTCCGCCACGGCGTCGCGATCGAGGGCGTGACCCATTAGCGGCGCGGCGACCGACGCGGCGGGGCTCTTCGCGCGGCTGCAGGCGCGCGGGATGGCGCCGCGGCCATTCGAAGTGGGCGCGGCGGCGGGCGCGGCGGCGGGCGCGGCGCTCGGCGCGGCGTGCCCGAGCCACGCGATCGAGCCGGCCAGCGCGGAGCAACTGCGCGAGATCGTGATCGAGGCGAACGTCGCCGACGAGCCGCTGATCCCGGTCGGCGGCGCGACGGCGATGGCGGCGGGCCGGCCGCTCTTGCGGCGCGGCATGGCGGTCGCGATGGGCGGCCTCGCGCGCATCGTCGACCATTCGCCGGCCGACTTCGTCGTCACGGTCGAGGCGGGCTGCCGCTTCGCCGCGCTGCAGGCCGAGCTGCTGCGCCATCGCCAGTGGCTGGCGGTCGAGCCGCCCGATCGCGAGCAGGCGACCGTCGGCGGGATGGTCGCCGCGGCGGCGACGAGCTTCGTCGCCGCGCAGCACGGCACGCTGCGCCACCACCTGCTCGGCGTGCGCGTGCTCCACGCCGACGGCCACTTCGCGAAGGCGGGCGGGCGCGTCGTGAAGAACGTCGCCGGCTACGACCTGATGAAGCTCCATCACGGCGCGCTCGGCACGCTCGGGATCGTCGTCGCGGCGACCTTCCGGCTGCGGCCGCTGCCGGCCGCCGACCTCCTCGACACGGCGCCGTGCGACGACGTCGAGACGATGGCCGCGTTCGGCGACGCGCTGGCGCGGCCGGGCCTCGTGCCGGCGGCCGGGTTCTTCCTCGGCCATCTGCGCGCGGGCGCGCTGCAGGGGCAACTGCTCGCACGGTTCCAGGGCGCGCGCGCGACCGTCGTCGACCAGGCGGCCGCGATCGAGGCGGCGCCGGGCGGCGCGCGTCTCGCCTGGAAACGCGAGGTGGTCGAGCCCGAGGGGGCGCGGCCGCGGCCGCTGCAGTCGCTGGCCGAAGCGGGTTCGTGCGCGAACGACGGCGACGCGGCGCTGCTGACCCTCCACTTCGCTCCGAGCAGGACGCGCGAGGTCGCGGCGGCGCTGCTGCGCTTCGGCGCGGGACGGGTCGCGCTCGACCTCGTGCGCGGCTTCGGGCTGCTAAAGCTGGCGACCGACGGCGCCGACGGCGCGTTGACGAAGAGCCTCGCGCACGGGCTCGCCGCGCTGAAGGGCGAGCTCGCGGCGGCGGGCGGCGTGCTCGCGTCGCAGGCGGGACCGGCTCCGCTGCGCGCGCTGGCGCCGCCGTCGTCGCTGACGCCGGAGGGCGAGAAGCTCTACGGCGCGCTGCGCGAGGAGCTCGATCCGCAGCGGCGCATCAATCCCGGCCGATGGGGAGCGTGACGTGGATCCGGCCCCGACCCACGAGCAGAAGCTCCTCGACCTGCGGGCGCTCGACTGCGTCCACTGCGGCCTCTGCCTGCCGGCCTGCCCGACCTATTCGCTGACCGGCAACGAGGCGGCGTCGCCGCGCGGCCGCATCTACCTGATGCGCGCCTTCGCGGAGAAACGGCTCGACATCGCCGTCGACACGATCGACGAGGTCGACCGCTGCCTGGTCTGCCGCGCGTGCGAGACCGTCTGCCCGTCGGGCGTCCAGTTCGGCGAGATGATGGAGCTGACGCGCGACCTCGTCGAGAAGTCGGGCGCGCGCGGCGGCCTCGCGAAGCGGCTGAAGCGCCTCTTCTTCCGGCGCGTGCTCCCCCATCCGGCGCGCGTCCGCTGGCTCGCGATGGCGCTCCGCTTCTTCCGCGAGAGCGGGCTGCGCGGGCTGCTGCGCAAGCTCGGGTTGATCGACCTCTTCGGGAAGGAGATGGCGCTGCGCGACCGGCTGATGCCGTCGATCCCGCCGCTCGCCGCGCGCGTCGAGCCGCCCGCCGTGACGCCGGCGCGCGGGTCGAAGCGCGGCGACGTCGGTTTCCTGGTCGGCTGCGTCGCGCACGAGCTGCTGCCCGGCGCCAATCGCGCGTCGATCGCGGTGCTCGCGGAGAACGGCTTCGAGGTGCGCTGCCCCGCCGAGCGGCCGTGCTGCGGCGCGCTGCCGGCCCACTTCGGCGACCTCGAGGCGGCGCGCGCGCTGGCCCGGAAGACGATCGCGGCGTTCGAGCGCGACGCGACGCCCGTCGTCGTCAGCTCGGCCGGCTGCGGCTCGGCGATGAAGGAGTACGGCCGGCTGCTGGAGCACGACCCGCAGTGGGCCGAGCGGGCGCAGCGGTTCGCGGCGCGCGTCGTCGACTGGAACGAGTTCCTCGCGGCGAAGGGGCTGGCCGCGCCGCCGGGCCGGCTCGAGCTCAAGGTCGCCTACAGCGAGCCGTGCCACCTCGCCCACGCGCAGCGGATCTCGGCGGCGCCGAAGGGGCTGCTGCAGTCGATCCCGGGCGTCACGCTCGTGCCGTTCGCGGGGCAGGACCGCTGCTGCGGCGCGGCCGGCCTCTACAGCGTGACGCAGCCGGCGCAGTCCCTCGCGCTGCTCGACCAGAAGATGGCGCAGCTCGCCGGCGCGAAGCCCGACGTCGTCGTGACCGCCAACCCCGGCTGCCACCTCCAGTTGAAGAGCGGCGCCGAGGCCGCGATGCCGGGCGTCGAGGTGCTGCACGTCGCCGAGCTGCTGGAGCGCAGCTACCGCGCGGCGGCGGCGCCCGCCCCGCCGAAGTCCTGAGCCTCGCGGCGCGACCGCGACTCGCTACTTTGCTCGCCCTTGCGCGGAAACCCGGATCGCGGCGCCGCGCGCCCTGCGACTCCCACCGCTCCCGGAGACGACCGATGAAGCGTCCGCTCGCGTGCCTGCTGGGTCTTGCGCTGCTGGCCCTGCCGGGCTGCCTCTACGCCCACATCAAGGAGCCGCTCGACGAGGACCTCAACCAGACGAAGCTCGGCAGCAAGGTGGGCACGGCGTCGAACAAGCAGGTCCTCTTCCTCTTCGCGTGGGGCGACGCGGGGACGCAGGCGGCCGCGAAGAACGGCGGGATCACGACGCTGAACCACGCCGACGAGGAGTACTTCTCGATCCTCTGGTTCCTCTACAGCAGCCAGACGACGATCGTCTACGGCGACTGACATGGGCAGGCGCATCCTCATGGCGCTGGCCGGGCTGGCCGCGATGCCGCTGCTGTCGGGCTGCATCGTCGGCCTGATCTACACGCACACCGTCGAGCCGCTCGACGTCAACCTGTCGGCGTCGCCGGTCTACGTGCAACGCGACGAGACGGGCGAGTCGGCGGTGAACCACATCAACATCCCGATGACGAGCGTCCCGATGGACTTCCTGTGGGACAGCAACGCGATCGGCGACGCGATGAAGCGCAACGGGATCGAGGAGGTCTACTACGCCGACCTCGAGACGCTGAAGGTGCTGACGATCTGGAACCAGTACACGGTGCACGTCTACGGCAAGCCCGCGGCGAAGCCGGCCGAGGCGCCGAAGAGCGGCGGATGAGCAGGGGCGCGCCGGCGCCCGGCTTCACGCCGGCGCCGGCGCGTACTCGAGCAGGCAGCGCAGCGCGCGCTCGCCGGGGAGCTCGCCGCGCCACGTGAGCTGCGCGGCGAGGCGCAGTTTCTCCGCGTCCTTCGCCGCCTGCGCGACCTCGCGCTCGACGTCGGGCCCCTTCCAGAGGACGAGGCGGCCGAAGCGGCCGCGCGCCGGCTTGAGCAGGCGCAGCAGCTCGCGCGCCGAGTCGACCGCGCGCGCGACGACGACGTCGACGGCGCGTTCCGCCAGCAGCTCCTCCGCGCGGCGCGCGTGGACCTCGACGTTCGGGAGCGGCAGCGCGGCGGCGACGTCGGCGAGGAACGCCGCCTTCTTCTGGATCGACTCGACCAGCAGCACGCGCGCGTGCGGCAGCAGCAGCGCGAGCGGCACGCCCGGATAGCCGCCGCCGCTGCCGAGGTCGAGGAGCGTGCGCGGCGTCCCGTCGTCGGGGACGAGCGCGACGAGGCGCGGCCACGGCAGCACGCTGTCGAGCACGTGCTTCACCGCCAGCTCGCGCGGCGAGGTGAGGCGCGTCAGGTTGAGCCGCTCGTTCGCGGCGAGGAGCAGCTCCGCGTGGCGCAGCGCGCCGGCGAGGAAGCGCGCGCGCTGCGGCAGGTCGCGCGGCAGGACGGCGTCGAGCTCGCGTGCGAGGGAGTCGGGCGTCGCGTCAGGCAAGGGTTCGGGCTCCGAGGCGGGTGCTAGAGTCTCGCGCATGAAACGCAAGCCGGTCCACTACCAGCCGAAGGGTTGGGGCCACGAGGTGTGGATCCACAACGACGAGCGCTACTGCGGCAAGATCCTCTTCGTCAAGGCGGGCAAGCGCTGCAGCCTCCACGCCCACAAGAAGAAGTACGAGACCTTCTACGTCCAGAGCGGCAGCGTGCAGATGCGCGTGCGCCATCCGGGCGGCCGCGAAGAGAGCTTCGTGATGACGAAGGGCGACTGCCTCGAGATCCCGCAGGGGACGGCGCACCAGTTCACCGGCATCGAGGACTGCGAGCTCTTCGAGTTCTCGACGCAGCACTTCGAGGACGACAGCTACCGGATCGAGAAGGGCGACTGAGCCGGCCGCGCCGATGAGCCCCGACGCCGGCGGCCCGAAGGAGAGCCCGCGCGCGACGCCGCGCGCCGTCCTCGGGCTGTTCGACGTCACGATGATCGGGATGGGCTGCATCATCGGCGCGGGGATCTTCGTCACGCCCTCCGCCGTCGCGGCCGACCTGCGCACCAGCGGCTGGATCCTCGCGGTCTGGGGGCTCGGCGGCGTGATCGCGCTGACGGGCGCGCTGGTCTTCGCCGAGCTGGCCGCGATGTTCCCGCGCAGCGGCGGGCAGTACGTCTTCGTGAAGGAGCCGTTCGGGCGCTTCCCGGCCTTCATGTTCGGGTGGCTGCTGCTGGCGGCGATCGTCTCGAACGCGATCGCGTGGGTCGGGCGCGTGTTCGCGATCCACGTCGGGATCGTCGTCGACACCCTGCGCGACGCGCCGACGGGGGCGAGCCTCGCGGCGATCGGCGACGGCGTCGCGGTCGTGGTGCGGCCGGTCGCAGCGGCGCTCACGGCGGCGTGCAACTGGCCGGGCGAGCTGGCCGCGCCCGCGGCGCTCGGCGAGAAGGCGGTCGCGTTCGCGCTGATCGCGGGGTTCGCGCTGCTGAACATCCGCGGGCTGCGCCTCGGCGCGACGGTGCAGAACGTGGCGATGGTGGCGAAGATCACCGGCCTGCTGACGATCATCGGGCTCGGCGCGTGGTCGCTGCTGCACGGCGGCGAGCCGGCGGCGGCCGCAAGCGGGGCGGCGGGCGGCGCTGCGGGCGGTACGGTCGCGGGCGGCTCGAACGGGTCGGGCGCGAGCCCAGCCGCCGTGATCAGCTTCGCCGCCTTCAACGCGGCGCTCTTCAAGGCGATGTTCAGCTACGGCGGCTGGCAGAACATCGCGGCCGTCGGCTCGGAGGTGAAGGAGCCGCGCCGCACGCTGCCGGTCGGGATCCTGCTCGGCACCGTCTCGGTCGTGCTGCTCTATCTCGCGCTCAACGGCTCGCTCCTCGCGATCCTCGGTCCCGACGGCGTCGCCGCGACGCGCACGCCGACCGCGACCGCCGCCGGCCGCGTGCTGCCGCACGGCGAACTCTTCGTCGCCGCGCTGGTGATGACCAGCACCTTCGCGATCACGCAGGCGCTGCTGATGGTCACGCCGCGGATCTACTGCGAGATGGCGAACGACGGGCTCTTCCTGAAGAGCGTCGGCAGGATCCACCCGCGCTTCGCGACGCCGGCCGTCGCGATCGCGCTGCAGGCGATCGCGGCGACCGTCCATCTCGTGCTGGGCGACCTGCTCGACCTGCTCGACATGGCGACCTTCTTCGACTGGCTCGGCTTCTCGCTCTGCGCGATCGGCCTCTTCGTGCTGCGCGTGAAGCGGCCCGACCTGCCGCGCCCCTATCGCGCGTGGGGCTATCCGTGGCTGCCGGGCCTCTTCCTCGTCCTCTCGGTCTGGGTCTTCATCTCGCACTTCTTCTACGCCGCCGAGCAGGCCCGCATCCGCAGCGCGTGGGTCTTCGCGATCGGCCTCGTCGTCTACCTCTGGTTCAACCGGACCCGAGCGCGCGACCACGCGACCGCGCCCCCATCGGCCGCGCCTCGCTGACTGCTCGCAGCCTCGATCCCGATCGGAGTCGGCGGCTCCACTCCAGGGCAGCGCGGAGCGCGTCGCCGATTCGTACCCGCGACGATTCTGTTGCGGAATCAGATCTTCTCCCAGGGGACTGAACCGAGGGATCGACTCCGACGTAATCGCCGTGATATCACTTGTGCGGTCAACGAACGGAGAAGACCATGAATGCCAAGTCCCCCTCTTCGCAAGACATCACGGAACGCGAGATCGAGGTCGCCGCGGGTCTCCCGACGCTCGGGCTGCTGCTGCTCGGGATCCCCGGAAGCATCGCGCTGGTCGGCGTCTCCGTCACCGCGGGCTTCTGGCCGCTCGCCCCCCTCTTCGTGCTCACCGCGATCGCGTCGGCGATCTCGCTCCTCGGTCTCTTCTCGGTGCAGCCCAACTCGTCGCGCGTCATCACGCTCTTCGGCAACTACCGCGGCTCGGTGAGGCGCACCGGCCTCCACTGGGCCAATCCGTTCGCGTCGAAGAAGGCGGTCTCGCTGCGCGTCCGCAACTTCGAGAGCGAGAAGCTCAAGGTGAACGACAAGGACGGCAACCCGGTCGAGATCGCCGCGGTCGTCGTCTGGAAGGTGACCGACGCGGCGCAGGCGCTCTTCCACGTCGACGACTACCAGAACTTCGTCCACGTGCAGGCCGAGTCGGCGGTCCGCAACCTGGCCACGCACTACAGCTACGACCCGCACGAGGACGGCGCGGTCGCGCTGCGCAGCCATCCGGCCGAGGTCGCGGCGAAGCTGAAGGAGGAGATCGACGCGCGCGTCGACCGGGCGGGCGTCGAGATCGTCGAGGCGCGCATCACCCACCTCGCCTACGCGCCCGAGATCGCCCACGCGATGCTGCAGCGCCAGCAGGCGAGCGCGATCATCGCGGCGCGCCAGAAGATCGTCGACGGCGCGGTCGGGATGGTCGAGATGGCGCTCGAGCACCTCGAGCGGAAGAAGATCGTCGAGCTCGACGGCGAGCGGCGAGCGGCGATGGTGAGCAACCTGCTCGTCGTGCTCTGCAGCGACCGCTCGTCGAGCCCGGTCGTGAACGTCGGCTCGCTCTACCAGTGACCGGAACCGTGACCGGCTCCCG
>Ga0315910_10005244_pt1 | contig 10661 bp, 7 predicted proteins | sample EdamamesoilMG_FD_204470 | JGI IMG/M metagenome (GOLD analysis project Ga0315910, IMG submission 204470) | Garden soil microbial communities collected in Santa Monica, California, United States - Edamame soil | ecosystem: Environmental > Terrestrial > Soil > Garden | place: USA: California...
CTGATCGAGGACGGCAAGGTCACCGCGCCGCTCAAAGGGGCAAATCTGATTGGAAATGGTCCGGAAACGCTACGTCGGGTAATCATGCTCGGTAATGACGTCGCGTTGTCCGACGGAAGTTGGACATGTGGCAAAGACGGGCAAAGCGTGCCGGTAGGCGTGGGTTGCCCGACCATGAAGCTCTCTAGCATCACCGTTGGTGGAACAGACCTTGGTTGATCAAAGCACCAAACGTGTCCCGTTCGTTGCGGTCGTGGGTCACGGCCCTCTCCTGGACCGGGAGGATGGCGCCGCTGCGACGCTGCGCCAGCTGGGCGCAATCGTAAGGACGCTGGACCTGTGGGATGACCCGGTCAATCTCTTCGAGGACGACCCGAACATGGAGGGCCGCCCGCGCGCCCTGCTGTTCGAGGCGCTCGATCGGCCCGATCTCGCGATCGCCGCGCTGCGCGCCGTGCGCAAGGAGCAGACCTTCGACAACGTCGGCGCGCTGATCTCCGTCACCGTCGGGCAGATGGCGCGCGTCGACCCATCGAGCGGCTTCGACGACTTCGTGTTGCACCCGTACGTGCCCGAGGAGTTGTATGCGCGCATCCGCGCGGTGGAGTGGCGACGCAGCGAGTTCGCCACCGAGGAGCGGCACAAGGTCGGGCCGATCGTCGTCGATCAGGCCTCGCACGAGGTGACGCGCAACGGGCAGCCCGTGCAGCTCACGGCGAAGGAGTTCGCCCTGCTGGTGTACCTGTGCGAACGGCGCGGCAAGGTCCTCTCGCGCGATCACCTGCTGGCTCGGGTCTGGGGCAACCGCTACGACGGCGGCCCGCGCACGGTAGACATCCACGTGCGGCGCCTGCGCGCCAAGCTCGGTGACGCCCTGCCGCTCGAGACGCTGCGCGGCTCGGGCTACAAGCTGCGCATGCCGGAGGCGGACGGCGAAGAAGGCGCGGACGCCGACGCCGACGGGGCCGAGGGCGCCGAGGGCGCCGACGCGGATCCCAGCGGGGACGCAGAGCAAGCTCGAGCGGATCAGGAAGACCTCGACGACGCATGATCGTCGTGTCCGTCGGTTGCCCCGCGTCGGTGGGGCCCGAAGTCTCGCTCGCCGCGCTGCGGCGCCTGAAGACCGAAGGCGCCGTGGTGGTGGGCAGCGCGCTCGCCATCCGCAAGGCGGCCGAGCTGGTCGGTGTGTCCGCGCGCCGCTTCGAGGACTACCGCGGGCAAGCTCTGCAGCCGGGGCGGCTGTACGTGCTCGATGTCGGGCCGGCGCTGACGGATCGCGATCTCGATCCGCGGCGGCCGACGCGCGCCGCCGGTCGCTCTCAGCTCGCGGCGATCGACGCCGCGTTCGATCTCGTACGCCAAACGCGCCGCGCCGCGCTCGTCACCGGTCCGGTCAGCAAGGCGCTGATCGCGCGCTCGGGAGCGGAAGGCGCCGAATCGTTCAAGGGACACACGGAGTGGCTGCAGGCGCGCGACGGCGCGCCGAGCTCGACGATGTGCTTCGCGTCGCCGCGCATCACCACGAGCCTGGCCAGCACGCACCTGCCGCTCAGCGCCGTGCCGCGATTCCTGACGCCGGAGCGGGTCGCCGAGGCCACCGTGCAGCTGGCCTTGTTCCTGCGGCAGCTGGGCAACCCTGCGCCGCGGATCGCCGTCTGCTCGCTCAACCCGCACGCGGGCGAGAGCGAGCTGCTGGGTGACGAAGAGCGCCGCGCCATCGTGCCGGGCATCCGTAAGGCCCAGCGCCGCCTGCGCCAGAAAGCCAAGCTCGTCGGCCCCGTGGGCGCCGAGTCCGCCTATCGCCTGGCAGATGCCGGCGCTTTCGACGGCGTCGTCGCCATGTACCACGATCAAGCGACCATCCCGACCAAGCTCGTGGCCTTCGGCGACGCAGTGAACGTCACCCTCGGCTTGAGCCGCGTGCGCACCAGCGTCGATCACGGCACCGCTTACGACATCGCCTGGCAAGGCAAGGCCGATCCAAACGGCATGCTCGCCGCCCTGCGCCTCGCACAGCGGCTCGTGCAGAGCTGAAGCCGCGCGCGCGCCCGTTCTCGCTCGGCGGACGTTCGGCCGCCATTGGGCCACGATCGGCACCGGCCGCCAATCATTGGCGGCCACCTCGGTGATGCCCGCTTTGGTGGCGGCGTCGCCGCGGCCAAAGAGCGCGACGGTTCGCGCGTTGGTTTGTGGAGCCGACCGGGATCGAACCGGTGACCTCCTGACTGCCAGTCAGGCGCTCTCCCAGCTGAGCTACGGCCCCAACGGGGGCGCAAAACTCTCACGCGAGATGGGCAAAAGCGAGTCCTTTTTAACGCTCGCCGCGCGTTCGGCTAACGAGCCAGACGGCGCCATGGCGGGGCGTCAAAGTCCTGTCGCCGACCCCCCTCAGAGGGCCGCGAGCAGGATGAAACCCACGAAAAACAGCGCGGCCCCGATGATCGGCAGCCACAGCGGCGTCGGCGGCTCGTCCGGCGCCAGCTTCTCTTCCCCGTCGTCGTGATGTTCGGTCTCGCTCACGGGCGGGAGGCTACGGACGCGACCGGGGTGTGGTCAAGCCCCGGTCGTGCCGTCGTGCAGCTGTGCGAGAGATCGGTGGGACGGGTGGGTGCGGGGTTGCCGAGAATGGGTCAAAACTCGGTATGTTATTTGCCTATCGCCGCGGCCAACCCTAGCCTCGCCCAGCAGCCGTCGACCCAAGGGAAACCCAGAATGCGACAGCCCCAACAACGCTACCGCGTCCTCGAGAAAGTTGCCGCCGGAGGCATGGCCGAGGTCTTTCGGGCGGAGAGCGCGGGGCTCGAAGGCTTCAAGAAGACCGTCGCGATCAAGCGGGTCTTGCCGCACCTGTCGCAGAAGAAGGAGTTCATCGGCATGTTCCTGGACGAGGCGCGCCTGAGCGCCGCCTTGTCGCACTCCAACGTCGTGCAGGTCTTCGACATCGGCGTCGGCGATGACACGTACTTCATCGTGATGGAGTACGTCGATGGCGCGAACCTGAAGAGCGTCGTCGAGCACCGCAAGCAGCTCGGCAGGCCGTTGCCGATCGAGGTCGCGTGCTTGATCACGCTGCGCGCCTGCGAGGGCCTCGCTTATGCGCACGAAGCGCTCGACGCGCTGGGGCAACCGCTCGGCATCGTGCACCGCGATGTGTCGCCTCCCAACGTGCTGATCACACGGCACGGCGAGGTCAAGGTGGTGGACTTTGGTCTGGCCAAAGCCAACAGCCAGCTCGAGGCGAGCCAGCCCGGCATCATCAAGGGCAAGTTCAGCTATCTCTCGCCGGAGGCGGCGCTGGGCGAGGAGGTCGATCAACGCACCGACATCTTCGCGACCGGCATCATCCTGTGGGAAATGATCACCGGAACACGCCTGTTCCTCGGTGATACGGACCTCGGCACCGTGCGCCAGGTCCAGCAAGCGCGCGTGCCGCCCCTCGCGCAGTACGTGCGAGACGTCCCCGCGCAGCTCGAGCGCATCATGGGCCACGCCCTGGCACGAGACCCCAAGTCCCGTTACCAGACCGCGCGCGACTTCGCGCGCGACCTGAACGGCATCTTGTTCCAGATGGGGCGCCCGGTTTCGTCCTTCGAGATCGGCGCTCTCGTCGGCGACGTGCGCGAGGAGCAGCGGCGTCAGAAGGGCACGCGCCCGAAGCAGCAGACGCTGATCGGCAGCTTGATCCAGGACGCGATCATGAGCTTCCGCTCGCTCACCAGCGAGGATCGCAGCACGTCGGTGCCCTCACCCGACGAGAAGAGCGGCGTGGGAGCCATCCCGCTCAGCTTCGGGGAGTTCGAGAACTCCAACTCCGGGGCGCGCGTGCCAGCGCCGGAGCCGTCGGCCCTGAGCTTCGGGCCCTCGGAGGGCAGCTACTCCGATCGCTTCCAGGCGGGAAATCTCGCCGCCCTGGAGGACGCGGGTGATGCGCCCGCGGCGGCTCCGCCGCGCCTGCCCCCGCCCAACCGCAAGCCGCGCCCGTCGCGCCAGCCGAAGCCGCCGTCGGCGTCACCGCACGGTTATGATCCGGCGTTGCTCGCGGGCAGCCCGCAGCAAGGGGTTCAGGGGCTACCGCCTCCCGTCCAACAGGGTCATCTGCCGCAAGGCGGGCCGTTGCCGCCGGCGCGCCTGCCCCTGACGTACTGGGTCGTGACCGCGACGCTGGTCGCCGTCGGCGCCGCCGTCGGGGCCTATCTCGCAGGCGTCTTCAGCTGAAGCCCCTCTCGAGGGGCCTCTCTTCGGCGGACTGACGAGAACGACAGCCCGCCTCGTGAGGCGGGCTGGACAACTTTGTCGGCGCCGGGCTGATTCGACCTGCGCCGGCTGGGTTCAGCCGGCGCAGGGGACGCGACGCTCACTCGTCGCCGTCGTCATCCTCGTCGTCGTCGTCATCATCATCATCGTCCTCGATATCCTCTTCTGATTCGTTGGACGTGTCGCTGTCGCTGGGGACGTGCCCTTCGGCCTCCCGGCGCGCGCGGTCGGCAGCGAGGCGCTGCAGGACGATCGGCTTCGGACCGACGATGGCGCTCATGGTGCGCCCCTCCATCTGCGCCCGCTGCTCGATATTGGCCAGATCGGCGAGTTGCTCGACGAGCCAATCCAGCTGCATCTGCGCCCGCTGCGGATGGGTGATCTCCCGGCCGCGGAAGCGCACCGTGAACTTCACCTTGTTACCCGCCTCGAGGAAGCGGCGCGCAGCGCGGACTTTGACTTGCAGGTCGTGATCGTCGGTTTTTGGCCGCAGCTTCACTTCCTTGAGCTCGACAATCGTCTGCTTGCGCTTGGCCTCGCTCTGCCGCTTCTTCTCTTCGTACTTGAATTTGCCGAAATCCAAGATCTTGCAGACTGGCGGAATACTCTTCGGGTTCACCTCGACGAGGTCGAGACCACGGCCCTCGGCCGCCTTCAACGCCTCGGACGTCGGCATCACGCCAAGCTGAGATCCATCATCCAACACGACCCGCACTTCCGGCACTCGGATGCGGTGATTGACCCGGATCTGAGGCCCTCGCGAGTCGCGATGCGACATGCGTCTACCCATCGCCATATGTCTTGCTTCTCCTGCTCCTTTTCTTCTCTCGTTCGATCGTCCCGGGCTCTAGGCCCGGCCGGCCTCGGCACCGTGCGCGACGGACCACGTCCGCCGCCAGCTCTCGAGCCATGTCGCGCGCGACGCGATGCTCATGGGAGCCGCGTCGAGCGCGCTCGATGCCGCGCAACAAAAAGACGCCCGCCGCCCGTGTGCATCGCGCACCTGACGAGCTCGAACCCCCAAACTTCAGCGGCCGCCATGGCTATTGGCACGGCCACGCGCGCGCACGACGCTCGGCAGCCCCATTCAGGGCTACCCGAGCCTCGTCTGCACGGGCGTCGGCGGCGCGCTCCCCCAGGCGCCTCCGGCTGCGACGTTCGCCACGACAGCCCAGCCCGCGCGCGGAAACCACGCACGGATTCTGGATCCACAGGCCGCCACGACCACAGCCGCCAGAGGCGGCCATTCGCGTAGGCGCGGGCAGGATTGAACTGCCGACCCCTACCGTGTCAAGGTAGTGCTCTACCACTGAGCTACGCGCCTGGATCGTGTCACGGACGACACCCTCTTAGAATGCACCTCAGAGGCTGTCAAGCGAGGGTCGTCGTCGCCTTCGAGATTGGTGCCGAGATCGGCATCCGCGCGAAACGAAAAGCCCTCCGGCCGCTCGAACGCGAGTTGCTCGAGCTCGCTGCTCCACGCTTCGCCGAAGCCCCGAGCTCACCGGAGCCGCGCGCGGTCCCCCCGCTCGCGCTCCGCTGCGTGCCTCTGCGGAGGGCGCTCGGCGCTCCCCGCTGAACGAGCTTTCACCTCGGCGCTTCGATCCTGCGTTCACGCGCCGAAGGCCGCGTATTCGCTGAGCGCACCCGCTCGCGGGCGACTCCGCCGCCAGCGCCGGCAGCCAAATCGCGCATGTACGACGCTGGGCGCGCCGGGTCCGGAAACGAGTGCTCAGCTTGCGGAGGGCAGCCAAAAGGGGGTATAGGCCCGCCCCTCGGAGGTATCGTGAATTTCGAGGTTTTTGCCTTCCAGGCAGTGCCGGAGCCGTCGTCGTCGGGGAGCGTGCAACCAGCACCGGGAGCGCCTGCAGATCCTGCCGCGGCACCTCCGAGTGGTTTCGGGATGATCACGCCGTTGCTGATCTTGATCCCGTTCATCGCCATCCTCTTCTTCCAGAGCCGATCGCAGCAGAAGAAGCAGGAGGCGACGATCGCCGGCCTGAAGAAGGGCGATCGCGTGGTCACGCAGAGCGGCCTGATCGGGAAGCTGCTGTCGATCGAGGGTCGCTACGCGAAGCTGGAGCTGCCCCCATCCGGAACGAAGGTGACGGTGCTGCGCTCCAGCTTGGCTGGGCGCGACGCAGAGGTTGAAGCCGCCCCCGCGGAGAGCGCCGACAAATCTAAACCCAGCAAGACAACGACGGACTGACGCAGCGTGGAACTCAACCTGATCATCACATCCGTACTCGGAGCCTTCGCCGTCGCGCTCCTCGCCGGCGGCTACGTGCGCCGCACGAGCCGTGGCGCGTTCTGGCTCGGCACACTCGCTTTCGGCTGCGCCGCGATCGGCGCTTACTACGACGCCTTCTGGCCGCTGGTGTGTTTCAGCGTGATCGGTGGCTGGGCGTTCATCGCCGGGTTGCGCGTGCTCGATCAAGGCTGGCGGATGCGCTGCGGCCTGGTGCTGGGCATCGCGACGCTCGCGGGCGTTTCGTTCTGGCCTTCGCTCGAGACGATCACCGGCGGGGTCATCCCCTGCCCGGCGTACGTCAAGGAGCACGTCAAGTTCCGGCTGGTCGCCGGCCTCGATCTGCGCGGCGGTCTGCGGCTCGTCTACAACGTGGACGTCAACGAGGCCCTGAAGGACCGGCGCGATCGTCACTACGAGGACATGCAGATCGCCCTGGCCAAGCTCTTCGAGCTGCACTCGGGCGACGAGCGCCCAGGCGAGGAAGTCTACGCCAAGCTGCGTGAGAAGGTGACGCTCGAGAAGCCGGCGGCCGACTCGCGCTCGATCAAGCTCAGCGTCAAGGATCCGGCGGATCAAGCCAAGATCGACACGCCGTTCCTGCAGCAGTTCGCCTCCGAGCTGTCGTACTCGCAGAGCTCCGGCGACAACGCGTACACGTTCCGGCTGCGCAACAACGTCGAGACGCAGATCCGCGAGAGCGCGGTGGGCCAGGCCAAGGAGATCATCAACCGCCGCGTCGACGATCTCGGGCTACGCGAGGCGGCCGTGTCGACGCGCGAGGAAGACGTCATCGTCGAGGTCCCCGGCCAGGACGAGAGCGCCTTCAAGGAGATCCGCGACATCATCGGTCAGACGGCTCGCCTCGAGTTCAAGCTGCTGGACGACGAGGCCGACTTCTTCGGCCCGCTGCGCATGAGCGCCGACAAGACCAGCTTGCCCGAGGGCGTCGGCGTGCGGCAGGAGACGGTGACCGTCGGTCAGGACGCCGAGGGCGACGTGCGTCGCAAGACGATCTCGTACGCCGTCATGGAGAAGCGCGAGCAGGAGACGGCCAAGGAGTCGCTCGAGCGCTTCAAGGCCTGGACGGCGACGCTCACGCTGCCGCCGGACCGGGAGCTCGGCTACCAGCAGATCTACGACACGGACCCGGTCTCCCAGAAATCGACCGAGATCGGCTGGCGCACATACCTGCTGAAGACCCGCGCCGAGATCACCGGCGACATGATCCGCGACGCGGTGGCGCAGCCGGACCAGAGCGCCAACAGCCTCGGCGGGTGGTACGTGGCGATCCGCTTCACGGACGCGGGTGGCACCATCTTCGAGCGCATCACCGGCGCCAACATCAAGCGCCGCTTCGCGATCATCCTGGATGGTCGCGTGGAGAGCGCGCCGGTCATCCAGAGCCGGATCGCGGGCGGCAACGCCAGCATCACGCTCGGCTCGACCGATCCGGAGACGCAGCTGCTCGACGCGCGCAAGCTGGAGCTCGTGTTGCGCTCTGGCGCGCTGCCCGCACCGATCACGCCGAGCAACGAGCAGCACATCGGGCCGTCGCTGGGGCAGGACTCGATCCAGCAAGGCGTGCGCGGTGCGTTCGTCGGCGCCATCGTCGTTCTCGCCTTCATGCTGACCTACTACCGGCGCGCAGGCATGATCGCGAACATCGCCGTGCTCTTGAACGTGTTCTTGTTGCTGGCGATCCTGGCGTCGTTCGGCGCGTCGATGACGCTGCCCGGCATCGCCGGCCTGACCCTGACCGTCGGTATGAGCGTCGACGCGAACGTGCTCATCAACGAGCGCATTCGTGAGGAGCTGCGCGCGGGCAAGAGCCCACGCGCCGCGGTCGACCTCGGTTACGCCAAGGCCCTGAGCGGCATCGTCGACGGTCAGCTCACGACGTTGATCAGCGCCATCGTGCTCGCACAGTTCGGGACCGGTCCGATCAAGGGCTTCGCCGTGACGCTGATGGTCGGCGTGGCCTGCAGCATCTTCACGGGCGTGACGGTGACCCGTTTGATGTTCGACGTCTGGGTGCGCGGTCTCGGGCGCACCGCCAAGCTCGACATGGGCTGAGCACAGCGCCGCGGCAGAGGTGAGCCGGCGTTCGGCGCCGGCTCACCGATTTCGATGCGACATGTTCGCCGCCGCGAGCTGGACGCGATGCTGGGCCGCCATGGCGGCGTAACGAGCAGAAACGCCCTCGAGCCTCCCCGTCGGGAGCCGATGGCGGGGCGAAAATACTAGCGCCGCTAGCAGGCGTATGCCCGTCGATTCCCTCGGATAATCCGCTCGGCATTTCTCGCGGCGCGGCCCTGTCACGAGCGCTCCCGTCGCTCCTTGTCGCCGAGCCGCGATGGGCATGCGAGCCGTGCAAAAGCGGGACGAAACGTGACGCTGGATCACGCGAATTTGGAAGGTTCGCGTGAGCGTGGCGAAGTGTCGTGGCACACCCCCGCAGTTGGGTCTTGCAGGCCCGGTGCCGCTCCTCCAGTATTCTTCGTCGATGATCCCTCGTTCTTCCCGGCCCTTTCAATCCTTTCGGGCCGGTTCGGCCCGTGGTGTTTCTCGCTCGGTACTGTCCGCGCTGACGTTTGGTGCGCCGCTTCTGCTCTTGACGCAAGCGCTCACGTCATGTGGAGACGACGGGGACGGCGCGGCGTGCCCAGCCAACGAAGTGCGGGCTTGTGTCGTCACGGGTAACGCATGCTTGGCCAGTCAGACGTGCGCTGCGGATGGCTCGGGGTACTCGACCTGTGCCTGCGATGACGGGTCGGGTTCCGGGGGTTCGGCGGGCGCCGCGGGCTCGGGCGGTGGGGCGAACGCGGGCGCCGCAGGCGCTGCCGGTGCAGGCCCCGTGGAGGGCGCTCCCTTGTTTGACCCGGCGGACTTCGCGATGGGTTCCCCGTGCGAGAACGACGCGGATTGCCCGGTGGGGCCCGGCGGAGAGACGCCCCTCACCTGCATCACGCAGAACTCGACCGCGTTTGGCGAGGGCGGGCCGCAAGGGGGCTACTGCTCGATGCCCTGCACCGCTTCGGCCGAATGTGGCGCGGTCGATGGGCCATCGGCCTGCAACACTGCCGCGGGGTACTGCTTCCGCCTCTGTCAGCCGGGCGACAGCGTCGCCAAGTGCTCGGGCGAGTTTCAGGCGTGTCTGCCGGCGGACGCCGAGCAAGGCATCGGTGTCTGCCTCCCCGTCTGCACCAGCGACCTGTCGTGCGGCGAGGGCTTGTTCTGCAATCTCAGCCAGCAGAACGGCGTCCTGTGCTCAGCTGAAGAGCGGACGGGTGGCGAAGTCGGCGCCCCGTGCACGCCCGACACGGAAGCGACCGACTGCAAGAGCGGCCTGTGCGTCTCGTTCCAGGCAGCGAACCCAGCAGATCCTCCGGTCAGCTTCTGCAGCGACTTCTGCACCTTCGGCAACTTCGAGGAAGGCTGCGGTTACAATCCAACCAGCGGCGAGACGCGCGAAACGCTGTGCGGGCTCACCGCCGACCCGGCGGGCGACGTCGGTGATCTCGGCCTGTGCGTCGAGCTCTGCGACACGGCCGCGGATTGCGGTCAGCCCGGCTGGGGTTGCGAGCTCTTCCTGGACGCGCAGCTCGAGGAGGCGTTCGGGCGTGACGGCCAGTGCGTGCCCCCCGGAACGGTGGGTGGCGCAGACGCCGGCGTCGACGCGGGCGGCTGAGCCCTGCTCCAGGCGCCGGCTCGCTTCGGCAGCCGGCGCCCAATGAACCCCGCGAGCTCGTGCTCGCACCGTCAAAGCCACCCGCGCAGCCCGCTCGGGTGGCTTTGCTGCGCCGGGGGTCAGACCCAGGTCAGCCAGTCATCGTGGCGCGGGTCTTTGCCCGTCACCGCAGCCAGGTAGGCCCGCTGCAGCCGCGCGCCGAGCGTGTCCTTGCCCGTGCGGAACGTGGCGCCGTCGATCTCGCAGACGGGCGTGACCTCCGCGGCGGTGCCGGTCAGAAAGATCTCGTCGGCTCGCATCAGCTCCTCGCGCGTGAACGCCTTCACGGAGGTCTGCACGCCAGCCTCGCGAGCCAGCATCAAGATCGTGTCGCGCGTGATGCCCGGCACGATCGATGACGTCTCGTCGTTCGTGCACAGCTGCCCGTCCCGCACGAAGAAGATGTTCTCGCCCGTGGCGCTCGACACG
>Ga0315910_10005245_pt1 | contig 10660 bp, 7 predicted proteins | sample EdamamesoilMG_FD_204470 | JGI IMG/M metagenome (GOLD analysis project Ga0315910, IMG submission 204470) | Garden soil microbial communities collected in Santa Monica, California, United States - Edamame soil | ecosystem: Environmental > Terrestrial > Soil > Garden | place: USA: California...
ACCAGTCGCGGAGTGCGCCTGCGGGTCTCCGGCGGTTGAGCCCAGCGAAGAGAGCGTGTCGTCCGAACCTTCTCCCTCGCCGCTGCGGGTGGCCGTATACGGCGGAAGTTTCGACCCACCGCACGTGGCTCACCAGCAGGCGGTGCGCCTCGTCGCGGAACACCCAGAGATCGATCGACTCCTCGTGCTGCCGGTGTTCGAGCACGCCTTCGACAAGTCTCTGGCCGGCTTCGAGCATCGAGTCCGGATGTGCGAACTCTGCATGTTGGAACGCCCGAACGTGGAGGTGAGCCGCCTCGAAGCCCAGCTCGAACGCCCGAACTTCACCCTGCACACGCTCCAGGCTCTGCGCGACGCGCATCCCGAATACCGCCTGCGCCTCGTGGTGGGGGCGGATGTGCTCCAAGATGCGGCGAAGTGGCACCGCTTCGACGAAGTCATCGCGCTCGCACCGCTGCTTCCGCTCGGGCGAGTCGGGGTGGATTCTCGTGCCGCCCCAGCGCCGGTGTTGCCCGACGTATCGTCGACGGAGATTCGCACGGTGCTCGCAGCGCGTGACGGCGCTGAGCTTTCGCCTGCGGTTCGGGCACGCCTGAGCGCGCTCGTGCCCGAGGCCGTGCTCGACTACATCGGGGCGCACGACCTTTACCGCTAGCAGGCAGTTTTCAGTCCAGGGTTCAGCAGACACAATCGGACATAATCTCGGCCACCTGCTGCTCCTGGGTCTATCTCCTGGGAGGTTTCGTCCGTAGTTCCGAAGGGCCCCCTTCTGTCTCGGGGCTGGTTCCCCGTAAGCAGAAAACGCGAGCATGGTTGACCGCCCGACAATCGGAGTCCTGACCCCGCTGATCGGAGGCTTCTACTACGCCAACATCTTGTCAGGTGTTCAGCGTACCGCTCGGCGGCGCGGGGCGCGCGTCGTTGCCTTCCAAACGAGTGGCATGGACATGGTCTGGCCCGAAGAGCAAGGCACCTTGCCGCTCGCCTGGGAGCGCATCGACGGGTTTCTGGGCATCAACAACCACGAGGGTCGCGCCTACTACGATCGGGTGCTCGAGGCCGGTAAACCCCTCGTGACCTTGAGCGCACGCATGGACCGCGGCCCGGCTACCGCCGTGTTGCCCGAGAACTTCGAGGGCACGGTCGAGGCGGTGCGGCATTTGCTCAAACATGGGCATCGCAAGATCGGCTTCGCGGGCACGCTCAGTCAGCTCGACATGCGTGAACGCTACGAGGGCTACCCGGCCGCGCTGCGTGAGGCTGGCATCGAGCCAGACCCGAAGTTGTTCTTTCCCATGAGCTGTACGCTCGAACTCGAGGGGCACGCCACGGGTCGCCGCATCATCGATAGCGGCGTGCCGTTCACGGCGTTGGTCACCTGCACCGATCTGAATGCGATCGGCATCATGCAAGAGCTGAAAGGCGCGGGCTACCGGATTCCCGAAGACATCGCCATCGTCGGCTTCGACGACATCGAAGCGTCGCGCTACATGGACCCGCCGCTGTCGACCGTGCGGCAGGGCTTCGGCGCGATCGCGGCCGCGGGAGCCGAGGTGTTGCTCGATCGCATCCTGGACGGCATCGAAATGCCCGAAACCGTGCGCGTTCCGGTGACATTCGTGCCGCGCCATTCGTGCGGTTGCGTCGGCTACACGACGAGTACCGTTTCGCTCTCCACCCATCCCGGCAGCGAAGACCGCAAGGAACGCCTGTCAGCCTTACTGGCGCGGTTCTTCCGCGAGCACGCGCAAGCCGGCCTGAGCCGCGAGGGCGAGAGCATCTGGCCCTCGGCGGGCGAGGTGGCAGAGCACGTCGTGGCGATCGTAAGCGGACAGCTCGGCATCGACGCGCGGGGCTTGAGCCAAGCGTGGCGGGAGTTTCTCGAGGTTGCCCACGACGTCGAGAGCGTCGAGGGGCTCGTTTCGTTGATCGAAGACGCCGCCAACCGCTGGCTGCGCGATGACGGCGCCGGGGACGTGCTGATGATGCAGGCACGCGCCAAAGTGCGCGAGCTGCGCTTCGAGTTCATGCGCGAGTGGCGCATCGTCGAGCAAGCGCGCCGGCGCTACTATGACTCGATCACCGAAGCCAATCGCAAGATCAACCTGGCGCTGATCGGTGCGGACCTCGAGAACGCGCAGAGTTTGGACTGGCTGCGCTGGGCCCGCGTCTCGCACGGCTGGCTCGCTTCATGGGAGCGTTCTCCCAGCAAACGACGCCGAAAACTGCGTATCGTCAGCACCTTCTCGAAATCCGACGGTGTCGACCTGGGTCGAGGGCAGGACCATGCCCCCGCGGAGTTCCCCAGCCGGGTGGTGTTCGCGGAGCTCGAGAAAGCCGGCCCGGACGACATCATTACGATCATCCCGCTCACGAGCAAGACCGAGAATCGAGGGCTGCTCTCGGTGATCGGGCCGATCGAAACCGAGGTGTTCGACGACACCGGTACGCTGGCTCAGTGGGCGGCCTTGCTGAGCGCTGCGATGGATCGAGAAGAGCTGCTCAAGTCGCTGCGCGAAGGCTTCGAGCGCGAGCGCCACATCGCGAAGACGCTGCGCGAGAGCGAAGAGCGCTATGCTCTCGCCGCTCGCGGCGCCAACGACGGGCTCTGGGATTGGAGCATTGCCACCGGCGCCTTCTACTGTTCCCCGCGCTTCAAGGCGATCCTGGGCTGCAGCGAACAGGAGCCCGCCGAGCACATCGAGAGCTGGTTTTCACGCGTGCACCCCGAGGACTTGCCCGGGCTGAAGGCGGCGCTCGAGGACCACTTCGCGGGCGAGCGCGCGCACATCGAGCACGAGCACCGCATCGTGCTGAAGGACGGCACGCCGCGCTGGGTGCTCTGTCGAGGAGTTGCGGTGTTCGACGACACCGGCAAACCGGTGCGCGCGGCGGGTTCCCAGGCTGAAATCACGCCGCGCAAAGAGGCTGAAGAACAGCTGCGCCGCACGGCGCTGCACGACACGCTGACGGGCTTGCCGAATCGAGCCCTCTTGACCGACCGGCTCGAGCAAGCCATCCGGCGTTCGCGGCGCGACGGCACCCGCTTCGCGGTGCTCTTCCTCGATCTGGACCGCTTCAAGACCATCAACGACAGCTTGGGCCACTTGAGCGGCGACCAGTTGCTCGTGCAGATGGCCGAGCGGCTCGTGGGTTGTATGCGCGAGGCAGACACCGTCGCGCGGCTCGGAGGCGACGAGTTTGCCATGGTGGTCTCCGACGTCTCGAGCATGCACGAGGCGGTGCCCGTCGCCGAACGGGTCCACGAGGCCCTGCGGGCGCCGTTCCACATCCAGGGTCACCGCGTCTTCACCTCGGCCAGCATCGGCATCACCCTGAGCTCGGAGCGCTACGAACGCGCCGAGGACTTCTTGCGCGACGCCGACACTGCGATGTACAGCGCCAAAACTCGCGGTCGCGCGCGGCACGAAATGTTCGACGCCAGAATGCACGACCAGGCGATGGAGCGCCTGAGCCTCGAGGCGGGTCTGCGCCACGCGCTCGAACGAGACGAGTTCGTGCTGCACTACCAGCCGTTGGTATCGCTGAGAACGGGCACAGTGCTCGGCTTGGAAGCCCTGATCCGCTGGCAACATCCGGAACGCGGCTTGTTGTATCCCGATGCCTTCCTCGCGCTCGCCGAAGAAACCGGCCTGATCATCCCCATCAGCGAATGGGCGCTGCGCGCCGCCTGCCAGCAGAGCAAGAAGTGGCAGTCAGCGCTCTCGCGCACGGTGCGGATCAGCGTCAACCTGACCCCGCAGCAGCTGCTCGACCCCAGCCTACCCAAGTTGTTCGAGACCGCCCTGAACGAGGTCGGCCTAGAACCCTCGGCGCTGGGCATCGAGCTGGTAGAAAGCAGCTTGATCGAAAGCACCGATCCCACCATCCAGATTCTGCGCACCCTCAAGCGGATGGGCGTCTTGATCGCCGTCGACGACTTCGGCACCGGCTACTCGTCGCTGAGTTACCTCAAGCGCTTCCCCATCGACTACCTGAAGATCGACCGATCGTTCACGCAGGGCGTACCGCGAGACGTCAACGACACCGCGATCTCTACCGCGATCATCGCGATGGCGCGCAGCTTGAACCTCACCGTCGTGGCGGAGGGCGTGGAAACCCGCGAGCAAGCCGAGTTCCTGCGGGCCCAGGGCTGCGACCTCGTCCAGGGCTACTACTTCTCGAAGCCCCTCGACCCCGATCGCTGCCTCGCCTACCTGAAGCAATCGGACATCTCGAACCTGAAGCCGACCGGCACGCTCTAGGGTCCCCTGCTCGAACCTCGGCGTCGCCGCCCGATCGGGCGTTCCGACACGTCCAGGGTCACGTTGACGTCGAGTCCCAGCGGCGCCAGCGAGGCCGCGCAAATTTCGGGCTCTGGAATCCCCTGGCCGGTTCAGGGAGTGTATGATGCTTAGCCGTGAGCCTGTTCGAAACGATGGCGCGCGTGGCCTTCCGACTCGTGGCTCGCACACCATCGCTGTCCGACGAAGAAGTCATCGCAGAGCTCGTCAAGCTGGGCGCCACTCGGGAGGCTGCGCGGCGCATCATGCTGTTCTCACCGACCGCCGCGGCGCGGGTGGCCTACGCTACCTTCATGACGTTCCCCGATACGTACAGCATCCAGCTCGTGTACGGGGGACATGCCTCCTACCCGCTCAGCGAGGAACCAGCATTTGCTGCCTGCATGACCGTTGCTCGATCACGAGGCCCCGCTGGCAGCGACGCCATGCTGCGACGCAGTGCCACATTCAACGTGGTGTCGGCGCTGCGGCAAGAGAATGCCAACCTCAAGAATCTACAGGTAGGACCGCTGGCGTTCATCACCCAGTCTTGGGAGGAACCTGCTGCCATCGCCGGGGCGTGCAGCTTTGGGCAACGCGTGCGCGCGCTCTGGCTCGCGTACTTGGGCTGAGTCGGGGCGCTCGATCGAGTAGGCTCCCGGCGACACGACCGCCGTCAGCGCCACCAGGGGTTTGGGCAACGCTCGCCGAACCCCCACCGGGCCGGCACTGGAGACGCTCACGGCGCTTTGGGCAGAGCGGCAGCCCCTGGGTCGGCGGTGGCTGCCGGCTCCAGTTGTTTCGCGCCGGGCGGCCCTGCTTTCGCATTGCTCGGTTCGGCAGCGTCGACACTGGGTCCCGCGGCGGCCTCCGCCGACGGCCGCTCCGGCAGGTTCGACTGCACCATGCCATTGGGCGTTGGTGCACCGGGCGCGCTGGCGGCAGCTTTGTCCGCACCGAAGTCGAAGATGGAGGGTGCGGAAGGATGCGAATCCTCCAACACCATCAGCACGACGCCACATGCAGCGATCGTGATCGCCACGACGAAGATGCTGCGCCCGTTGACCCAGGCTTGCTTGGAGTCATTCCCCGCGCTCGCCTCCTGATAATCGTTCGACCTAGTCGCGCCGGGCGACTGTTTCCCCTCTTTAGCCATGCCAGCAGGGTACCCCTACCCGTCACGCGCCGCCACCGAGGTTCAGAGCCGCGCGCCGCCGTTCGGGGAGGCGCAGCATGGCCAGGGCGTAACTACTTGGTAAGGCGGCGAGTTTTCGGTTGAGCGCAAGTCGCGAGCCACACGTTGCCGGATCAAGCCCGGGTCGTTCACGGCGATCAGTGACAGCAGGCGGGGGGTGAGCCCGCTTCGAAGAAGGCGTAGTTCGCCGTGTAATCCACGCGCGCTATGTTCCCGATGCTGTCGGCAGTGCTCTCCGAGGCAACGGGCGCGATCCCGCCGATGGTGTCGATGCGCTGAATGTACGTCACGCCGCTCATCAGGCCTTCCGAACCCCCAGGGCTGGCCTGGAGCAGCAACCAAGGCACCGCCGTGGGATCCGCGGTATACGCGGCCAGCTTGGTTCCCACTGCCGTGCTCCCGTCGCGATACTCCCAGGTCGGGCCCGCGTAGTGCGAGCCGACCACGCGCTTATGGCGGAGCAGATCGGCTTCGGGCGCCAAAAAGACCCAGCCCGTAGCCTGACACTCGTAGATCTGCACGCCGACGGCGCCGAAGCTGAACGCCAATCGGTTGCCGGAAGGGACCGCGATGGAGGGGTCGACGTCGGGTGCGCAGTGCTTGGAAAGCGCCTCGCTCTTGCTGGCAGTGCTGGTGTCGTCGTCGCCTTCCCCTGCGTCGGGCGCGCCGCAAGCGCCCAGCGCCGAGGCCGCGAGAAGAAGACCGAGAGCCCTGAATGTAGTATGGGTTGTCATTTGTATCTCACCTGTTGTTCGTTCACGATGAACATGCATCGAGATACGAGCAAACGCGGTTGAGGTATCGCGCTAGCCGACTATCGCTCTAATCCGTGTGACACGGTACGTTGCGCATCGATCGATCAGCCCAACCTCCTGCTACGGACGAGCACGGTTTCGGTATCGCTGCAGCCAAAAACTCGGCGCGCCGGCCGAGACCACCCGCGAATACGCTACAGGTTTCATGGCCTGTAAGCGAAAGCACAGAAGCCGCTGAAGATGTTTGGGCCCCATCGGAGTCAGTGAGCGTCACGTGGCACATTGCTACACGCCATGCGGCCGCGGCGATCTTGCCGCCTTGCCAACTGAGCGTCGGTGTCCAACACGGTTCGAGACCCGATGACGTTGCTGCCCGCTAGTACTGCCGCAGATAGTGGGCGGTCGCCGCCCGGGACACACCTGTCGCGCGACTACCGAAACGTCCGCAGGCTGACCGAAGCTTTGCTCGAAGGGCTCTCCGCCGAGGACTGCATGGTGCAGGCCGGCCCGGACGTGAGCCCGCTCAAGTGGCACCTCGCGCACACGAGTTGGTTCTTCGAGACGTTCGTGCTCGAGCCGCACGCCTCCGATTACCGAACGCCGTCGGGTGCCTACCGCGAGCTCTTCAATTCGTACTACGAGGCCGTCGGTCCTCAACACCCGCGATGCGAGCGAGGCGTGCTCTCTCGTCCAACGCTCGAGGAGGTGCTCGCGTATCGCAGGCACGTCGACCGCGCGATGAGCCAGTTTCTCGAACACCCTCGGCAGATGCGCGCGCTCATAGAGCTCGGCCTGCATCACGAGCAGCAGCATCAAGAACTGATGCTCATGGATCTGAAATTCAATTTTTCGAGGAATCCATTACGCCCGGCGGCGCGGCTGGGGTTTCCCCCGCGAGCGCCGAGCGTGCCGCTCGGCTTCGAGCGGTTCGAGGCGGGGCTCCATTGGATTGGCCATGAGAGCGACGGATTTTGCTTCGACAATGAACGACCGGTTCATCGCAGGTTCGTAGAAGCCTTCGAACTTGCAACCCGGCTCACGACGAACTCGGAGTATCTCGAGTTCATCCGCGCGGGCGGGTACTCGACGCCCTCGCTGTGGCTGTCGGATGGGTGGGCCTGGGTTCGCGAGCATACGATCGAGGCACCCCTCTACTACCGGCGCGCGTCGGACGGTTCTTTCGTCGAATTCACGCTTTACGGCGAACGACCACTAGACCCGGACGCTCCCGTCTGTCACGTATCGGGTTACGAGGCCGAAGCCTTCGCCCGCTTCGCAGGCGCCCGTCTGCCGACCGAGTTCGAGTGGGAGCTGGCGGCGAAGTGCGCACGGCCCCAGGTCGCGGGCGGGCTCGAGAGCGGCGTGCTCCACCCGCGCGCCGCCTCGGAGAGCGGAACGCGGCAGCTCTTCGGCGAGGTCTGGCAATGGACGCGCAGCGCCTACGAGCCGTACCCCGGCTTCGCCCCGGCCGCGGGCGCGGTCGGTGAGTACAATGGAAAATTCATGTGCGGCCAGTGGGTGCTGCGCGGCGGTTCTGTCGCGAGCCCGCGAGCACACGTGCGGCCCACCTATCGCAACTTCTTCTATCCTCATCAGCGCTGGCCCTTCACCGGCCTCAGGTTGGCGCGGGAGGTTCGCTGAGCGTGAAAGTCGATCGCGCAGAAGTTCGGGCGCTGATCAAGGGGCTGCGCGCTACGCCGCCGCGCATCCCAGCGCGGTACTTTTACGACGGCACCGGCTCGCAGCTGTTCGATCTGATCACGCAGACACCGGAGTATTACCCGACGCGTACCGAGCTTTCGATCCTCGAACAGCGCGGAGCGCGCATCGCTGCGTGTGTCGGGAAGGAGGTCGCCCTGATCGAACTCGGCTGCGGCAGCGCGGACAAGGCCCTCGCGTTGATCGGTCACTTGTCCTCGCCCTCGGTTTACCGACCCATCGACATTTCTTGCGACGCCCTGGAGCGCACCACCAGCGCCGTGCGCAAAAGCTATCCGGCTCTCGCGGTATCGCCGTTCTGGGGCGATTTCATGGAGGACGCTGCGTACGCAGATCTGCCGGAAGCGGCGCGGCGGCTGGTTTACTATTCGGGATCGACCATCGGGAACTTCGACCCTCACGAAGCTATCGGCTTTTTGCGCTGCTTGCGAGACCGCCTTTCACGTGGCGACCAGTTGCTGCTCGCCGTAGATCTGGTCAAGGATGTTGGCCTGCTGAACGCTGCTTACAACGACGCCGCGGGCGTTACCGCGGCCTTCAATCGGAACGTGCTCGCACACCTGAACGCGCGCTTCGGCGGCGACTTCGAGCCGGATGCCTTCGAGCACCGCGCGTTTTACCAGCCTGAGAAGCGCCGCGTGGAGATGCACTTGGTGCCGCGCGCGAATATTTCTGTGACGCTCGGCGGCGAGCGGCTCGACTTCGCCCCTGAGCGCGCGATTCATACCGAAAATTCTTACAAATTCACCATCGACGACCTCCGCTTGCTGGCTCGTCAGTCCGGCTATGCGATCGAGGAAATGGTTACGGACGAGCGCGCTTGGTTCGCGGTGGCAATCCTCAGAGCGTGAGCAGCGCGCGGATGCGGGCGCGCGCCGCAACTTCTGCCTGGTCCATCAGCGGCAGCACCCGGCGTGCGACGACCTCGGGGATGCCGTGCGGCGCCGAGCGGTGCACGGTCGCGTAACGCTCGATCACGGAGTCAAGATCGAGCGCGCCACCCTCGCGCTGAAATAGCTCGACCGCGCGCGCGCGTCGGCCCCTAGCGGCTGCGAGCGCGAGGGCCAGCCGGGCTTCGTCGATCTCTCCGATGCACTCGAACGGCGTGTGCTCCGCGAGGCCGATCATCTGGCGAAAGAACAGCTCGTTCTCGGGCAAATCCAACACATCCATGGGGAAGATGCTCTCGTACACGCCTTCGGGCAGGTGCGCCGCGTAGCCGAGCGCGACGTACGCGCACTTGGCACAACGGCCACACCAGGGCTTCTGGACGTTGCACGAGTGTGTTTGGAGTACGCGCGGGCCGGTGTCGCGCAAGAGCTCGAAGATGAGCACGTCGGAGAGCGGCTGCAGAATCGAGAACCAATGGAAGTCGGGGATCAGCTCGCGCTCGATGTAGTGCGCGATCAGCGACTCCGCATGCCACGACTTTCCCCATTGATGGTTCACCTCCTCGCCGGTGAGCGGCCAGACCAGGTTGCCGCGATTGGCGCTGAACTCGTGCGCCAGGACCATGGCGCGATAGCCATGGGTGAGGACGGTCGGAAGTGCGGCGAAGATCGAGCTCGGGGTCTCGGCCGCGAGCACGTAGCGCGTGTCGCTGTCGGGCAAGAGCTCCGGGAGCGGTGCGGCGAAGGTGTCGTCAGACACCCACTGCTTGTGCCGGCGCAAGGGGGCGAGCCGATCGAGGAGTGCGTCGATCAATGCGTGCTGCGTGTCGGGACGCCCGTAGACGGAGTGGGCGTAGCTCTGAGCGGCGTAGGGAAGCTCGGCTCGCTCGAGCAGATGCGCGGCCACCAGGCTATCCTTTCCGCCGCCGAAGAAGAGCAATGCCTCGCCGCGGTCTTCCGTCAGAAAGTCGAGCGCCAGGTCTGCACGCTGTACGATCGGGTCAGCGAGCTCTGGCCCACGCCAATCCGGTACTACGTGCTCATAGCGCCATTGCGCCCAGACCTTCTGGAGCACCGTCGACCAGAGCTCCACGAAACTTGGGGTGACGAACCGTGCCCAGCGCCCGAACGAAAGGTGGGTAGGCCGGAGGCTGGCGAGCTTGTTGATCTCGAACGCGGCGACGTGGAAGGCGAGGCGCTCGAACGCCTCTTGACCCACCGAGGCCGCGAGCCGCTCGAGGTGCACGTCGCCGTACCAGATCGAGGTCGAGAACCGCTGCCCGTCGAGATTGGCGACCAAAAACAGTTGCCGCCCGCGGGCATGGACCCCCTCGAGCTCGAGCCAGCGATCGCGTCCCATGCCCCGCCAGCGTACTTCACGGAGTGGGTTGGCGCAGCGCCTTTGGCTCGCTACGCTTCGGGCCGTGGGTGACGCACCGGCAGCAGGCGATCTTCGCACCAGGACCTCGCTCTTTTGTGGGGCGCTGGCCCTGGCCATCGCCGTGTCGATCTTGCTGCGCCAGCGACCGGGGCGCCGCCAGTGGTTGTTCGCGGCGTTCGCGGCCGACATCGGGCTCTGGTACCTGGCGCAGTGGCTGTACCACTTCATGCGCGCTGACGTGTGGGTGCGCTTCACGGCCGTGCTAGCGGCACTCTTGCCTCAGTTCGCGCTGCACCTGTTCGACTCACTCATGCCGGCTCAGAAGCAGGGGCGCCCGAAGCTCCTGAAGATAGCCGCTGTGCTCTTGGTCATCATGGTGATCTTGGTGCTGTCGCCGACGCACGAGTACTGGTGGGTGCGCGGCACCGTGGTTCTGT
>Ga0315910_10005246_pt1 | contig 10659 bp, 8 predicted proteins | sample EdamamesoilMG_FD_204470 | JGI IMG/M metagenome (GOLD analysis project Ga0315910, IMG submission 204470) | Garden soil microbial communities collected in Santa Monica, California, United States - Edamame soil | ecosystem: Environmental > Terrestrial > Soil > Garden | place: USA: California...
CCGTCGGCGGCCGCCGACAACCCCAGCTCGCGGCTGGTGGGAACCCCGTCGGTGCGAGTGACGAGGTTGACGACACCCGAGAACGCGCTCGTCCCGTACAGGGCCGAGCCGGGGCCACGCACGATCTCGATGCGTTCGATGTCCTCCAGATCGGCGCGCTGATCGAAGCCGACGTATGATGACCAGATCCAGTCGTCGTTCATGGGCGCTCCGTCCAGCGTGACCAGCACCCGATTGCCGTACGAGCCGAGCCGCCCGAAGCCTCGAAAGCCGAGCGCCGCGTAGCCGCGGTCGTCCGACGAGAACACCCCGCGCGTGCCGCGCAAGGCCTCGACCAGCGTCGGATAGCGCATGGCGCGCAGCTCCTGGCTGCTGATCAAGGACACGGAGGCAGGCGCCAGCTCCACGGGCTCGGAGAGACGGGAGGCAGCCTCGACCGACTCTGCGGCAGCGAGCGACAGCTCGAGCCGCTGCTCGCGGTTGAACTCGATCAACACGTCGCGCTCGATGGGACGAAAGCCCGCGAGCCGCACCGACACCCGATGCTGCCCGACAGGCAGCGACAGCTGCGCTGGCGTGACGCCGCGGGCCACGCCGTCGATCTCGATCTCCGCTCCGGGCTCGTCCGTCTGCACCAGCAGCGAGCCCGAGTCGAGCACCTGTTCCGCGTCGATGCTGGAGGTCTGGTCCGCCAGCACGGAGACTGGCACGCGGCTCGGGCGCGCGCCGGAGCGCCCCAAAATCAGCACGTGCTGGCCGGGAGTCGCTCGAACGCTGCACGGCGTGCGGCACAGCTCCGGGGTGTTGTCCGCGTCCAGGCGTACGCTCGAGCCGCGCGCGCCCACGATGGATATGCTGCCGACGATGCGCTCGAGCTTCAACGTCACGGCGCGCTGGCTGCCGATACGCAGCGTCACGGGCTCGCTGATCACGTCCCGGTAGCCGTCCAGCTCTGCGATCACTCGATACGAGCGCGGGGGCAGGGCCAGCGTCTGCGGCGACGCGCCGCGGTCGCCGAGGTCCTTGCGATCGAGATAGATGCTGGCGCCGGGCGGCTCGGTCGTGATCTGCAGCAGCGCGACGCGACCAGCGATGCGCTCGAGCGCGCGTTTCAGGCCGGCCGCGGCCTCGGCGTCGTGTTCGGCCGCGAGCGCGCGCGAGTAGTAGCGATGCGCCTCGGGGAAGCGCCGCAGTTGCTCGTAACAACGCGCGATGTTGAACAGCACGTTCTTGTTGTCGACGAGGCGATTGGACGCGAGAAAGTGGGCCAAGGCGCGCTCGTGACGGCCCGCCTGGTACTCTTGAGCGCCGAGGCTGAACTGCGCGTCGGCCTCGTCGGCCACATCGTCCGCCGCGGCCGACGGCGCGCGCAGGGCGAGCAGCAGCGCCGCGGCGAGCGAGCCGAGCCAGCGCTTGCATGAACACCACGATCCCGTCACGTGCACCCTCGACCCGGAGCTTGCCGCGCAGCCGACGTCAGGCCAGGGATTTAGCGCCGCGTCCGGATATTGAGCTCGCGCCGCCGGCCCCGAGAGCCGAGCTCGCGGTCGCCCGTGGCTTCGGAATCGGCACGCCCGGCGTCGGGTTGCTCGGCATTGGGCGCCGGGCGCGGCTGCAGAACGACCATGGCGTTGACGTTGGAGGTGGTCGCACCCTGGGCGAGCCGTGACGACACGTAACCCGCGTGGCGCACCGTGAAGCGGCGCGGACCCTTGGCGACGGAGCTCGGACTGACCGGCACATCGAGCGGCGTCTTGCCGAGCACCTTGCCGGACTCGATGACGGTGGCACGGCTCGGCTTGGACGCGATGTGCAACGTTATGCTCGACGCCGGGCCGCTGGGGGGAGCGCCGTCGGTCAGCGCAGCCGCGGCCGGCGCGCGCGGCGCTGCCGGCGGCTGCTGGGTGGGGGCCGGTGTCAGCGCATGCGCCGAGGTCTGGATCGCAGGCTCGGTCGGGCTCGGCGCTCGAGCCTCACCACGCCAGCGCGGGGCGCCGCGTTGCAGATAGAAGACGGCGCCTGCCGCCAGCCCCGCTCCGAGCAGCACGCCAGTCACGGCCAGCCGCCAGCGCGGGCGCGGCGGCAGCTCTGCCGGCACCAGGAACGACGCCGGGTCGGGCTCGAGCGCCCGGAACGGCAGGGGCACCGACGGGCGCAGCACGTCGGCGGAGACGCTGGTGTGCTCATTCTCGAGCATGCGATCGCGCCGGCGCTCGTCGAGCTTCTGCGCCGCTTCGAGCAATACGCTCTGGAAGGGCGCATCGATGGTCTGTTCCACTCCCGAGGGCGGCGGGGCCGTGCGGATCAGGCCCGTCTCCGCCTCGAGCAAACGCGAGAGAGCGGCGATACCTCGCTCGTCTCCCATCTCGGCGTCGACGATCTCGCCGGAATCGAGCCGAACGCGGCCCGCGACCGGACCCGACAAGAGCACCGTGATCGAACGGCGCGCCTGGTGATACATCTGCAGGATGTCGCTGAGCGACAGAGCCGGCACCTCGCACCAGAGCCCGCCGTGAGGTGACGCCGTCTGCTGCAACAGATCGAGCAGACCCAGTCGTGAGAGCGGCAGCTGGACGGCTTCGACGTCGCTCGGGACCGGCGCTGCCGTTCGCTCGCTCGAGCGGGTCAGCACCGCGCGGGTCGCCGGAGCGCTCTTGCGGGTCGCCCGCAGCAGAGCGACGCCGTCTTGACCGCCGAAGCGCTCGGAGCAGAACAGGACATCGAACGCACGCTCGCGCAGGGCGGCCGCCAGCTGCTCCGCATCCGCCACCTCGCTGACGTGCACGACCCCCAGCTCCCGCAACAGGGCTGCGATCTCCCAGCTTCTGGCCGCGTCGTCGTCGGCGATGAGAATGGACAGACGCGTGAGGCTAGCCATGTTTACGCTCGGCTTCGATCGGGCGACAACCAGTCCCAGCCCCTGCATAGTCGACTTCATGGGGCGAGGGCGCAGCAGAATGACAGAGACACCCGCGTGCAGCCACCCGACACAAATGGACCGGACCGTGGTTCAGAGGGTCTCCATTGCTGGCATGAGTTTCCGGGCGGCGACATTCATGGATGGCCGCGGTCATGCCAAGTGTTCCATGCGTCCGGAACGGTCGTTTTCGAGCGGCGACCTCTCGCGTATTGAAGAAGGCGCTGCGGGCCGCCAAACCCGGGCTCGCGGCGCTCGTGGCGCTCGATGGCTCGACATGCCGGCGAGCATGCACGAGCGCGCGGTCTCTCCCAAGTTTCCCGAGCTCGCCCGAGCGTCTCGAGGGCGCCGCTGGCGCGGGAGCACGCCGGATGACATCTCGGGTCGCGGCAACGCACATCGCTCCCGGACGTCGAGGACGACAGTGTTCGATTCGTGGAACAGAGTGGGTTCACGCGAGAAACAGGCCGACGATTTCTGACTTACTGAACCTGCCTGGAGCTTATCGATTGGCGAGGCGCTGCCTGCCGGACGTCGCATGCTCGCGCGAAGCCGCTGTCGGGGCGAGGCGGCCCCCGCGTGTTTCAACCGGTCGACGGCGTCCTGCCGCGCTCGCCCCGCATCCGATCCGCGGCGCTCGTTTCAGCGGCTCATGGCCGTGAGACAGTCCGAGCGGGAACCGGTAGCCCGCTGGCGAGCGGTCGCGAATGGGATCGGCTCCGGGACGTCGAGGCCCGCGTTGCGGCTCCGGCCTGACAGCGGGGAAGCCGAGCCCGAGCGCTCCGGCAGCACACGGTTGCAGGCACGGGGTGACGCATTTCGCCCCGTGCTCCACCAGGCTTTCCCGAGGACCCGCCCCCGCCGGGCTTCAGCTCGGCAACGGTCTCGGCAACAGCGAGCGTGGACCGCCGGAGCCGGCGCCGTCGACCAGGCCGAGGGGGTTGAAGTACACGCTGTACCAGCGCTCGGCGTAGGCGAGCTCCTGCCGGGCGACGCGATCGCTCGCGAGCTCGAAGTAGCTGAGCGCGGCGTGGCTCGCGTCCGCGTCGCGGGCATCGGCGTCGAGCCGCAGCGCGTGCTCGCCACCGATGGGGTGCTCCTGTTCGTCCAGCACGATGAACGGGCCGTGCGCATCGCGGCCGCCGCTGCCGAGCAGCCGCACCGGCGTGCGCCCGCTGATCGACACGATCAGCACGTCGCCCTCTAGCTCGGCGCCCATCATCAGCGCGGGCAGACCGACACCGCGGTCGAAATACTCGGTGAACGGGCGCAGCTTGAGCTTGGCGGGAGTGATCACGAGCGGCTCTGCATCGAACACGCGACGGACGCTGGCGCGGGGTGCTTTGGGCCCATCCGACATGTCACGAGTATGGCTCGAGGCAAACGTCCGCGCGAGGCTGCGCGCAAACACGGCCCTCCGGGCGGACGCTCAGTGCTGCGACTGGCACACGAAGCAACGGTCGCCTTGGCAGCCGTCGCGCAGCACGCAGGCTCCGAGCTTGCCCGGTGCATACTCGCAACGCTGTCCGACCTCCTTGCACGGCTCGAGCGCGGCGGGCGCGTCGCTCGATGTCTTCTCGCAGCCGACGAGCGCGCCGCCAGCGAGCGCTCCGCCGAACAGGCCCAGCGCGGCGGCGTGCCGTCGCTGGCGCGCGAACCATGCCATCACGCTGCGCCTCCCGCCACGCCGAGCACGGCCTCAAAGGCCGCCTTGGGACGACACCCGCGATCGAACAGCAGCGGGTGATTGGTGCGCTTGCCGGGCCAGGTGTTGAGCCAGCTTCGGCCGTCGTGCAGCCCCCAGAACGAGACCCTGCTGACGGCGCCGGGCCGCTCGCCGAACAGCTGAAACAGGCGCGCATATGCCGCGGCCTGCTGGCTCGCGATCGGCGCCGGAAGACCGTCGCGATACACGTCTTCGGCAGGGGCATAGGCGCGCTGGACCGAGATATCGGCGCTGCAGTCTGGCCGCTCGACGACGTCCAGATCGAGCTCGGTGATCATCACCTTCAAGCCGAGCGCCGCGAACGCTTCGATGGCCGCTCGGATGTCGTCGAAGGGGATCTCGCCCAGCTGCCAGTGTCCCTGGATCCCGACGCCGTCGACTCGTACCCCACTCGCGAGCAGGCGCCTGAGCAGGCTCAGCGTGCGTTCGCGCTTGGCGGGACGTTCGATGTTGTAGTCGTTGTAATAGAGCTCCGCGTTCGGATCGGCCTCGCGCGCGAGCTCGAACGCGCGTTCGATGAAATCCGGGCCGATCTCTCGGGCCGCCGGCGTATCGCGGAGCGCGTCTCCAGCGTCGGCGATCGCCTCGTTGACGACGTCCCAGCCGAGGATGCGGCCGCGATAGCGGCCGGCTACCGCGTGGATGTGCTGGCGCAGCTGCGACAGCGCCGCCTGGCGACCGATGCCAGCCTCGAACATCCAGTCGGGAGACTGCTGATGCCAGCACAGACAGTGGCCGACCACGGGCATCTCATGCTCCGCGGCGAAAGACACCAGGGCGTCGCTCGCCGTGAAGTCGAAGCGCTCGGGGGCGGGGTGAATCGGCCCGGGCTTCATGCAGTTCTCGGGCGTGAGCACGTTGAAGTGGTGGCGGAGCAGCCCTCGCTCGCTGGCGTCGAGGCTGGCCGGAAGCACGCCGCCGACGCACGTGCCGACCAGAAATTGCCTCGCGAAGCTCGCGCGGAGCGATGGGCCTACGATCGAGGTCTTGGGGGACGCGATGGAATGAGACACGCGCCGCACAGCGTACCCGAGGCGTGGCGCGCGGAACAACCCCGGGCTGTCCAGCCAGCGCGGCGGGCGGCTGGAGCGTCAGAAGCCGTAGATCGTGAACCCACCGTCCACGGCCAGGCATTGCCCGGTGACGTACGACGCCGCTGGCATGCACAAGAACGCCACGACCGAGGCGACCTCTTCGGGCTCCCCGATGCGCCCGAGCGGCGTGCGCTCGAGCACCGCGGCCCGGTACTGCGGCACGGCCAGCACGGGCTGGGCGAGCGGTGTGTGGATGTACCAGGGCGCGACGGCGTTGACTCGGATGCCGACGCTGGCCCATTCGGCAGCCAGGTTCTTGGTGAGCTGGATCAGCGCAGCTTTCGTCATCGCGTAGGGCGCGCCGGTGCGCAGGTGCGTCAGGCCGGCGACGGAGACGATGTTGACGACCGCCGCGGACGGGGCACTCGCCGCGACCTGAGTGTCGTGCCGCGCGGAGAGCAGCGGGTAGGCGCGCCTGCACATCTCGAACGCGCTCGTCATGTTGGTCTCGAGCACGCGCCGATACTCGTCGAGCGTGTATTCGTGGGCGCGCTTGCGGATGTTGGTGCCGACGTTGTTGATCAGCACGTCGAGCCCACCCATGGCCTCCTCGAGCCGCTCGAAGATAACCTGTCGGTCGATCTCGATGCTCACGTCACGTGCGCAGCCCTCGACCTTGCGCTCGGGAAACGCTGCTCGCCACGCGGCGAGCTCACGCGCCAGGCGCTCGGCATCTCGAGCCACGACGAACACGTCCGCCCCGAGCTCGAGCAGCTGGGTGGCGACCGCGAACCCGATGCCGCGGGTGCCTCCGGTCACGAGGGCCCGCTGCCCGGCGAGTCCAAAGCGATGGTGATGGCCGGGGCCGCGGGTCGGGTGGGACACCGCGGGAGGATTGGCAGGCCTTCGGGTAAAGTCCAGTAAACACAGCCTGGCAAACACGGCCTGGGAAAGACAGCTCAGCAAACAACGCCCGGAAACAACGCCCGGCAAAGACGCCGGAGCAAGACCTGGCTCTGGCGCGCTCGGTGCGTTACCTTCTCGAGTTGGAGCTTTTCATCCTGGAGCGCTGCCTCTCGCCAGGACACCTCTCGGTTCGGGGACCATGAACGCCGTCGTCAAGGGGATCTGCATCGCCGGGGCCGCCATCATCGGCGTGTGCGCCCTGGGTTTTGTCGGGTCGTACCTGGCCTATTCGGGGCAATATGCAGTGGCCGCCACCACCGCAGACGATCCCGCGCTGCCGAGCCGTAGCATCGGCGGCTACCGCTACCACCTCGAGGTGTTCGGATTGCCCACCCTGCCGGTGGTGGTCGTCGTTCACGGGGGACCAGGGGGGGACTATCGGTACCTGTTGCCGCTCCAGGCGCTCAGCGACGAGTATCAGGTGGTCTTCTACGATCAACGAGGCTCGGGGCTCTCCCCCCGCGTGCCGGACGAGCAGCTCGGCCTCGAGCAGTCGCTGGAAGACCTCGGGGCGGTGGTCAGCTCGGTCAGTCCGCATGCGCCCGTGCGCTTGGTAGGCCACTCGTGGGGTGCCATGCTCGTCGCCGCCTACCTGGATCGACATCCCGAGCACGTCAGCCACGCGGTGCTCGCCGAGCCTGGGTTTCTGACGGCCGAGAGGGGGAAGCAGTGGTTTGCGGCGATCCACGAGGGGCGCCCGCCGCTTTCCCCGTCGTTGCTCGGCGGGGCCTGGCGCGCGTTCGTCCAGTCTCTCTACGTGTACGGGACCGACGCCGACGCCCGGCGCGATTTTCTGGGGCAGAGCCTGATGGAGCTCGACGTGCCGGGCCACCCGCTCGCCGGCTATTTCTGTGACGCGGACCTGAAGAACGCCAGCTTGCCCGCCTGGCGCGTGGGGGCGAGGGCCTTCGACGCGATCAGCGCTGGTGCCGGTGGCGCGGACGGCCCCTTTGGGGTCGATCTCGTGAGCCCGAACGTCAAGCGCTTTCCGCACAAAGTGCTGCTCGTGGCCGGCAGCTGCAACACGATCATGGGGCCGCCGGTGCAGAAAGAGAACCTGGCGTTGTTCGCAAACGCGGAGCTGAGCGTCATCAGCGGGGCGGGCCACACCATGTTCGGCGAACGGCCGGAGCCGAGCCTCGCCGTCCTGCGCCGCTACCTGGGCGAAGATCACTCTGCCATCGTCGCCTCCGAGTGAGCGTCGCCTCCGAGTGAGCGACTCGGTCGCTGCGGCCTGTTTCAAAGCCGGGCTCCGCGCGAGGCTCAGTCACCCGGCAGCGCGCGGGCGATATCGGCCACCCAGGCAGCGAGCTCTTTGTCCTCGTGCTCGCGCGCCAGCCGTTGCAGCCGCTTGAGCAACTGGCCGAACATCGCCGCCGCGCCTTCGCTCGCCAGCACGCCGCTCAGCGTGAGCACGGCGTGTTTCATGGCGGGAACGGCCAGCCCCGCCGCCGTCCCCAGCACCAGCGACAGCACCAGCACCTCGTCACCGGCGAGCGCGTTTTCGCTCGGCTCGTCCACCAGGGCGAAGCGCTTCTTGGCGAACGCCTCGAAACGCTCGACCAAGGCTCGATCCGTTCTGTATTTGCGCAGGCTGGCGAGCTCCCCGGCGAGCCCTTCGAGCCTGCCGATGAAGGCGTCGGGCCCCTGGGCGTGACGGTCGGCGCTCAGCTCCACCACGGCGTCGAGGAATTGTCGGAGCTCGGGGTCGTCAGACATCCTCCGGAGGGTACCTCGCATTGGAGCGTCGGGGGAGATGTAAGGCGGCGTGCGTCGAGCCGCGCGGGGGACGCTCTCGAGCCGGGGGCAACATCGTCTCGACGGGCTCGTTCTGCCCGGCGATTTTCGATCCGGCGCGCGCCGGTTCAAGTCGTCCGCGAGTGCTCCGTTCAGGCTCGTAGTGAGGTCGACGAACAGCCAAGCGAGCGGATCCGCCTCGCCGCGCGAAGCGGCTCCCGGCTCGCATCTCGCGCGGCGACGGGGCTCGGACGCGCGCCTGGAAGCGGTCACGGGCAAGCGCAGAGACGAGTCCAGCCCCCCCACGAAGCCCAGCATCGCGCCGCCGTCGCCGCGCCCCATCCGGGCGCACTCGCCGCTCGGCGACGCGTCGCCGCTGGTGCAGCTCGAGCGCGTGCCTCCCACCTTGACCTACGGCGTGGTCTTCGCGCTGGCCGCCGTCGCGTTGGCGCTGGGCGCGCTGACCGCCGTGTGGTCGACCGGGCAGAAATCGGGGCACGGGCTCGCGGGGACGCTCTGGTTCGTCTCCGTCAGCACCCTGGTCTTCAGCTCGTCGATGGCGGCGCTGATCACGCTGTCGTTCATGCGTCGTCTGCGCGTTCTGGCGCAGGCCGCCTGGAGGCTCGCCGAGCACAGGTCCGACCCCGCCGCCGAGCCGCCGGAGGGTGAGGCGCTCGGTACGCTCGCTCGCAGCGTGACCCACATGGCCGAGCGCATCTCGGCGCTGGTGGCCGAGGTCGAGCAGTGCGTGGAAGAAGAGCAGGCTCGGGTGGACGAGCTCGTGCGAGAGCGGACGCGCGCGCTGGCGCTCGAGGCGGAAGATTATCGCCGCATGCTGGGCGAGACGAAGGGTCTCTTGACGATCGATCGCGACGGGCGCGTCGTCGCGCAGTCGAGCCTGCTCGAGAACTGGCTCGGCAGCATGCCGCGCACGGGCCAGTTCTGGGAGTATTTCGAGCGCGCCTCAGCCGGCGCGGGGCCGATCTTCGAGGCCGCTTGGTCCCGTGCTTTCGGCGCCCGCGCGGACAACGCGGAGCTCTCGCACATGCCGACCAGCCTGCGTGTCGGCGAGCGCGAGTTCGGGCTGCAGTATCGGGCGGTCCATGAGCCGGGGGGGAAACTCGAGCGCGTGCTGGTCGTCGTCAGCGACGTCACCATTCCCGAGCCGGACCCGGCAACACCGTCGGTCAACGTCGCTCAGTGACGTTGCGCCCGGATGGTTTCGAGGCGCACACGCCGCCTATTTATGTTGGAGTGTTTCGTCTGAGCGTACGGCACCTCACCGCGCAGGTCAGCGGGCCACGTGGGCCTGCCGAATACGCCGCCGTCGCGCGCGGACAGGGCGTGCGGGGCCCGCTACCGGTGTAGACCTCGACACGAGGTCTCGGGCAGAGTGGCCCCGAGGAATATGACGTCCGTTCTCGTGGTCGACGACGATGCGCCGCTCGGCAGGGCCCTGGTCCGAGAGCTGCGCGCGAACGGCTACGAGTCGAACGAGGCGACTGGATACGAAGAGGCGCTGCAGCGCATGAGTGAGCGCTCGTACGATGTGCTGCTGACCGACCTGCGCATGGGCGAAAAGGATGGCCTCGACTTGATCCTCGCCATGGCGGAATCGTTCCCCGCGACGCGACCGATCCTGATGAGCGCGTACGCCACCGCGCGAGACAGCGAGCGAGCCAAAGACCTCGGCGCCGTGCGGGTGCTGTGTAAACCGTTCGAGACGAGCGAGCTGCTGCAAGCGGTAGAGCGCGCCGCCGAATGCGCCAATGGATTCAGCGGAAGCCTGCACGGCTTTTCGCTGATCGACATGCTGCAGATGTTCCACTACGCCCAGCGATCGGTGAGCGTTCAGGTGCAGGGCGGGCCACTCGCGTCCATCCACCTGTCTGCGGGACAGATCGTGCACGCGAGCTATGGAATCGAGGAGGGCGAGATCGCCCTGTCGCAGATCTTGATGCTCCCGGCAGGTTCGCTGCAGACGAGCCCGCTCGAGAACGTGAGGCACACGGTCCAGCGTGACTTCCAACCGCTGATGCTCGACCTGCTGCGTCGCCTCGACGAAAAAAAGCGCGGGGGGCCGGCAGGCACCGCCGAGGTCGCCGACATGGACGGGCACGATCGCGTCAGCGCCATTCCGCTGCCTCCGCTCGAGACCGAAGCATCGGCCTCGAGCGGCGAGGGCTCGTCCTCCGCTCGGATCGAGCTCAGCGCGGAGTATGAGCCCGGCCTGCTCTCCGATGCGTGTCGCCGAACCGCCGCGGAGCTGCGCGGCGACG
>Ga0315910_10005247_pt1 | contig 10657 bp, 8 predicted proteins | sample EdamamesoilMG_FD_204470 | JGI IMG/M metagenome (GOLD analysis project Ga0315910, IMG submission 204470) | Garden soil microbial communities collected in Santa Monica, California, United States - Edamame soil | ecosystem: Environmental > Terrestrial > Soil > Garden | place: USA: California...
GCTGCTTCTTCGGCAGCGGTTTGTCCATCGCAGCGCCCGAATTCCGTTTGATCTCGACAACCTTGGGGGCCATCGGCTTCCCTATGACTCGTGTGGTTGTTACTATGACACTTGTAGTTTTTCAAAAGCAAGCCGTGCAGAGTTCCGCATCCGCAGGTTTTCAGGTGATTGGCTTCTGCACGCAGCGGAAGCCCAGGTGATTCGTGCCCGTGCTCACCTCGCCCTTCCCGCGCGTGCCGACCATGTATCGCGAACAATACTGGTCGGTGCACAGGAATGAGCCGCCGCGATGGACTTTCTTCGCCTGGCCCGGCTCCGAGGGATCGAAGGATTCCGAAGGTCCCGATGGATTGCGCGCCACGCCGCCCGCGCTGGCGAGTTCGCCGTAGTAGTCAGGCCGATACCAATCGCTGGTCCATTCCCACACGTTGCCGCCCACGTCGTACAAGCCGTAACCGTTGGCCGGATACTGCGCCACCGCCGAGACGCCCTCGTGCGCATCCGCGCCCGTGTCGCTGTCGGGGAAATGCCCCTGGTGCGTGTTGGCCATCCACTTGCCATCTTTCGTGAACTCGTCGCCCCACGGATAGAGCTTCCCCGCGAGTCCACCGCGCGCCGCGAACTCCCACTCCGCCTCGGTAGGCAGACGCTTGCCGGCCCATTTCGCATAGGCCTCGGCGTCTTCATACGCGATCTGCACGACCGGGAATTTCTCCTTTCCGTCGATGGAACTGCCCGGCCCCGACGGATGGCGCCAGTCCGCGCCCTTCACGTACGACCACCACTGGAAGTGATCGTTGAGCGGCACCGCGTGGTCAGGCGGCGAGAACACCACGGACCCGGCCACCAGATTTTCGGGCGGCGCCGTCGGGAAATCCTCCTGGCGTGGAGTGCGCTCCGCCACGGTGACGTAGCCCGTCGCCTTCACGAAGCGTGCGAACTGCTCGTTCGTGACTTCGGTTTCGTCCATCCAGAAACCATCGACCGCCACACGATGAATGGGTCGCGAATCCGTCGTCGCCTGCATACCGACGACGTCCTGCCGGTCAAAGGGATCGCGCGCACCCATCGAGAATTCGCCGCCGGGTATCCACACCATGCCCTCGGGCGCCGCACCGGGCGGCGTCACGTTCCCTGCGATCGTCTCCAGAAAGCCCGCCGCGGGCGGGCTCATGTCTGCCGACCTGGACGCGGCATCCGGCTGCTGAGCGGATGGCCGGGAGAAGTACAAGACTCCACCGCCGACGCCGATGAGGACGGAAATCGCGATGACGGAAACCTTGATCCACTTCCCTGTCGAGACTGGTTCTTTCATGCCACCGATGCTCCTGAAATGGCCGAAAAATGCATATCGGGTTTCCATTGGCGTGGTGACACCCGCAGGTGTGAACTGCTTGGTACCCGGCCCTTTCGGATTCGTGAAACTACGACACGCAGCCGCCCCCGACTAGACCTATTCTCGGCCCAAATGCCCCAGCATCAATCACTTACAGGGTTTCTCGTACGCGCCACCGCCCTGGCGCTGCTGTGCTTTGCCGGCTCGGTCCAGGCGCAGACCTCGTGCTTCGTCAGCTCTGACCCGACGATTTACCGGCTTCAGCTCATGGCCGGCCGCAACGCCACGCTCACCCTGCCGCTCATCGATGCCGAACTCAATGCGACGCGCGGCCTGCCGGAAATGGACCTGCACCGCATGGCCGCGCTCCACGCCGTGCGCGCACAGGCCTACCAGGTGCTCGAGCTCGACGCCGACGCGCGCGCCGCCGCGATGGCCGGACTGCAGCTCGTTCCCGATGTGAACAGCCCGATTCACGCCGAACTGCTTTCGACGCATGCCGAAAATGTCTATGACCACGTGGGCATCGACACGGCGATCAAGTCGATCGAAGCGGTGCGGTCGCGACTCGAGCCGGATTCCGTCGAGGAGTCCTGCCTGCGCATCACGCTCGGCACGCTTCAGTATCGCCAGGACCGCGCGGATCTCGCCGTGGTCAACCTGATGCACGCGTACCGCACCGGCAAGGCGTACGACCGCATCGCCCAACGCATGGTCGCCGCGTCCGCACTGTCGAAGGTGATGCGCGACATGGGCGACTACACCCAGGCACTCGCCCTGAACGCGGAAGTCATCGACTGGAACGTCGCGCAGAAGGCGTCACTGAACCTGTCGGTAACCCGGTATCTGCGGGGCTCGATCCTCAAGGAACAGCAGCTGTTCCCGCAGGCAATCGAGGAATATCGAAAGGCACGCGAGCTCAGCGTGGACCTCGATGACAGCCAGGGCATCGCGTTCGCCGACCTCGCACTCTGCAAGGTGCTCATCGAACTCGGCCAGCTCGGCGAAGCGCGCCAGCGCTGCGACAACGCGCTGCGCCTGTTCGTCATCGCGCGTTCCAACGACGTGATCAAGCACGCGCGCGCGGGCCTCGCGCGCATCGATCTCGAAGAGGGTCGCCCGGCGAAAGCGCTCGCCACGCTGAACGAGGTGTTGCAGAACGGCGCGTCCGACATGCCTCCGCGCGACGTGGCTCCGGTGTTCAAGCTCCGCGCCCGCGCGAACGCGGCACTGGGCAACTTCCGGCAGAGTTATGCCGACCTCGATGAATCCCTGCGCCGCACGATGGCGGCCGAAGAGGCGCGGCGCCTGCGGCAATCGGCCGCGCTCAGCGCACGCTTCGAGGTGGACCAGCAGGTCGAGCGTAATGCCCAGCTCAACCGCGAGCTCAACGCATCAGAGGACCGGCAGCGCGAACAGAAGCGCTGGAGCCTCATCGCGCTGGGCACCGGCGCGATCGTCATCACTCTGCTGACGCTGCAGATCATTTCCAACCGTCGCCACCGGCGCCAGCTTGCCCTGCTGGCGAACCACGACGCCCTCACCGGCCTGCCGAATCGTCGCCGCACCTACGAACTCGGTGTCGCCGCGATGGCGAAGGCGGCTTCGACCCAGACGCCGCTCACCGTGGCGGTCATCGACCTCGACCATTTCAAGAGCATCAACGACCGCTGCGGACATCCCGCGGGCGACAAGGTGCTGCAGCAGTTCGCGCAGGCCTGCCGCCAGGCGGTGCGCGACTACGACATCTTCGGACGCTGGGGCGGCGAGGAATTCCTGCTCGTGATGCCCGGCGCGCCGCTGGACATCGCGCTGATCGCGCTAGAGCGGTTGCGCTCGCTCGCCGCGGCCATCGAACTGCCGCCCACCGGCGCGGGCCTTCGCGTGGCGTTGAGCGCGGGACTCGCGTCGTTCGATGCGGAAATCACCACGCTCGATGAGCTCATCGCGCGCGCGGATGCCGCGCTCTACAAGGCCAAGCACGAAGGTCGCGACCTGGTGCGAGTCGACCAGGCCAGCTACGACGCCGCCTCGAGCGGAGTCCGGCGACAGCTGAGATAGCGGTGCCGGGAGGGGGTTTGCGTGTTTAAAAAGAATGGGAAAAAGAATGGGGACACTCCCCGATTCCCCGCATCGCGGGCAAAAGGGGTCAGACCTCGAAGAGAGGTCTGACCCCTTTTGCTAGGAATCGGGGAGTGTCCCCATTCTTTTTAAACACGCAAACCCCCTCCCGGCACCACTAGATCCTGACTCGCTGCCCTTTTGCGACGCGAACCTTCGCCAGCTTGTCGCCGTAGCGGACGCGCGCCTCACCACCCGGCGCACCGAGCAGCTCCGCCGATACGAGCTTTCCATCGCGCCACGCCATATCCACCTCGAATCCGCCGCGCGCACGCAATCCGCGCACCGAACCCGTCGCCCACGCGCGAGGCAGCGCCGGCAGCAACTCGATCTCGCCATCCACGCTCTGCAGCAGCATCTCCATCATCCCGTTGGCGCCGCCGAAGTTGCCATCGATCTGGAACGGCGGGTGCGCGTCGAACATGTTCGGATACGTGCGCGACGGATCGAGCAGCAGCTTGATGACCGAATGCGTGTGCTCCGCTTCGCGCAGCCGCGCCCAGAGATTGATGCGCCACGCGATAGCCCAACCCGTCGACAGATCGCCGCGCAGTTCCAGTGAGCGCCGCGCGGCGGCCGCGAGCTCCGGCGTCTTCCGCAGCGTGATCTGCTCACTCGGAAACAACGCATATAGATGAGAGACATGTCGATGGTCGCGCTCGGGCGCCTCCATATCCCAGTCCTCCATCCACTCCTGCAATTGCCCGACCTTGCCGATGCGATCGGGCGGCAGCTTGGCGCGAGTCGCGGCGCAGGCAGCACGGAACTCGCCGTCGACCTTCAGGATCTCCGCGGCAGCAATGCAGTTGGCGAACAGGTCGCGCAGGATCTGGCTGTCCATCGCCGGCCCCGCGCAGATCGAGTTGCCATGCGGATGGTTGTTCTCCGGCGAGATGGACGGGCTCGTGATGAGGTACTTGCCCGAAGGATCCTTCACCAGCGTGTCGATGAAGAACAGCGCCGCGCCCTTCATGAGTGGATAGACCTGCTCGAGATACGCGCGATCGCGCCCGTAGTCGTAGTGGTCCCAGAGGTGCTTGCACAGCCAGGCGCCGCCGGTCGGCCACATGCCCCACTGGGCTCCATCAATGGGTCCGGTAGCACGCCACAGGTCCGTGTTGTGATGCGCCACCCATCCCCGTGCGCCATAGTGCACGCGCGCGGTGACTGCGCCCGTGACCGACAGGTCCTTCACCATGGCCACCAGCGGCAGCACGCATTCGGCGAGATTCCCCGGCTCCGCCGGCCAGTAGTTCATCTCCGTATTGATGTTGATGGTGTACTTCGAGCCCCAGGGCGCAGACAGCTTGTCATTCCAGAGTCCCTGGAGATTCGCGGGCTGGGTGCCGGGCCGTGAACATGCGATGAGCAGGTACCGCGCATACTGGAAATACAACGCTTCCAGCTGCGGATCGTCACTCGTCTGGGAAGTCCGGATGCGCACGTCGGTCGCTTGCTCGGCCGCCGGCGTCGCGGGTAGTTCGAACACCACGCGGCCATACAACTTCTGATAGTCCGCGAGATGTTTTTCCCGCATGGAGTCGAAGCTCTTGGCCGAGGCCGCGTTGATCTGCCCGCGCGTGAGATTCTCAGGATCCCCGGACACGTCTTTGTAGTTGCGGAAGCTCGTCGCAACCGCGACCAGCACCAACGCCGAGTCCGCGCCGCTGACGATGAGCTCACCGTCGCCCTTCATGAGTTGGCCGCCCTGCGGAATCACCGCCACGCGCGCCTGGTAGCGGAGCGCGGACTCGATCCCCTGTTGCGCCACGTTGCGTCCGTTCAGGACGAGGTGATTCCCGTCGAATGCCACAGCGCCGGGCATCGGCGTCTCGAACGAAACGTGGAAGTCGAGCGCGCCCGGGCGATCCGCCGCAATGCGCGTGACGATGACCTGGTCGGGCGCCGATGCAAACGAATCGCGCGTGAACTTCACGCCATCGCGCGTATAACGCACGTGGGCGCAGGCGGTGTCGAGTTCGAGATCTCGGCGGTAGCCGTCGGCATACGAAGAAGCGCCAAACGTCAGGATCAGATCGCCCACCGTCTGGTACGACGGCATGCGCAGAGGGCGCGCCATCATCTTCTCCTGCGCGAGTGCCTGCGCTTCGACGAATTTTCCCTCGGCGATAAGAGCTCTCACCTTGGGCAAGGCCACCAGCGCTTCCGGGTTCGCGGGATCGTAGGGACCACCCGCATACAAAGTGTCTTCGTTGAGCTGGAGCCGCTCGCGGTTCACACCACCGAAGATCATGGCGCCGAGACGGCCGTTGCCGATGGGCAGCGCTTCGGTCCATACCTCCGCGGGTTTCGCATACCACAGCGTGCGCGCCGGACTCACCGGCGTGCCCGACTCCGATGCGCCGACCATGCGCACCGCACCGGTGGCAATGGCTCCCAGGGCGATACCACCCTTCATTGTTTGTCTACGTGTGATCATGGACGCGAAAGGTAGCGCATCCGTGTTCGCAATTGTCGGTGTCAGCGCGTCACGCCGAAACACGGAAACCCCCTCCCGGCACCGCTCACTGCCGGCGGTAGAGCCAGATCGTCACGGGTGCCAACAACGCGGTGATGATCGCGGGAGCGATCAATGCGCTGCCGATCTGCTCCCAGGTCGCGGTTCCGGCCATCAACCCACGCAGCGCAGTGGTCATCGTCGACACCGGGTTCACGTCCACGAACGCGCGCAGCCACGATGGCATCGTCTTCGGATCCACCATGATGTTGGAGGCGAACACCAGCGGGAACAGGAAGCTGAAGCCCAGCGTCATCACGGTCATCGGCGTGCGGATCAGCAGGCCCAGCACGATGAAGATCCAGCCCATGCCGAATCCCACGGTGAGCAGCATCGCGAACGACGCCAAAACGCCAAGCAAACCTGCCTCCGGCCGGTAACCCAGCAGGAGGCCGATCGTCAGGATGATCGCGCCCGCGATCAGGTGGCGCAGCACGTCACCCACCATGAGTCCCGCGAACGGCGCCAGCGACCAGATAGGCAGGCTCCGGAATCGATCGAACAAACCCTTGCCGAGATCTCCCGACAATCCCATGCCCGAGTACACCGAGTTGAAGATGACGGTCTGCACGAGAATGCCGGGCAGGAAGATCTGTAGATAGTCCCGCGGCGAACCCGCCAGCGCGCCGCCGAACACGAACGTGAACAGCAGCGTGAACATGATGGGCGTCATCACGAGATCGAACAGCTGCTCGGGCACGTGCTTGAACTTGAGCACCGCGCGCCAGCCGAAAACCAGCGCGTTGGACAGCGCCGACGGCGCCGGCGGCCGCGCGACCTGGGTGAGACCGTTCATGGTTTTCCCTTTCCGGTGAGAGCAAAGAACACTTCGTCGAGACTCGGGCTGCCCATCGAGAAGTCCGAGAGCTCGATGCCCGCGTCGATCACCGCGCCCAGCGCCGCGTTCGCGTCGTGCGGGGTCTTTGCCACTACAGCCAGCCGGGCGCCCTCCACGCTGCGTTGGACGCTGCCACCCAGGTGGTTCTCGAGAAGCGCGGCCGCCTCATCGAGCCGCGCCGGATCCGCCACCGCCACGTGCAGGAAGCCCGAGCCCGTCGCCACTTTCAGTTCCCGCGGCGTGCCTTCGGCAATCTTCTTCCCGTGATCGATGACCGCGATGCGCGCCGCGAGCTGATCCGCTTCATCCATGTACTGGGTAGTCAGGAGAATCGTGACACCCGACCCTGCCAGCTGCCGGATCATGCTCCACACACTCTTGCGCGCCACCGGGTCGAGGCCCGTCGTCGGCTCGTCGAGGAACAACACGCCCGGCGTCACGATGAGCGACGCCGCGATGTCGAGCCGGCGTCGCATGCCGCCCGAATAGTCCTTGACCTGTTTCGTGGCCGCGTCCGCGAGATCGAAGGTGGCCAGCAGCTGATCGGCCCGATCACGGGCCGCAGCGCCGCGAAAGCCCCAGAGTTTCGCGAGCATTACGAGGTTCTCGCGACCCGTCAGGTCTTCGTCGAGCGAAGCGAACTGCCCCGTCATCGCAATCTCGGCGCGAACCTGGTCGGGCGCGGTGGCGAGATCGTGGCCCATGACACTGGCCGATCCGTCATCCGGATGCAGCAGCGTCGCAAGCATGCGCATGAGCGTGGTCTTGCCCGCGCCATTGGGACCCAGGATGGCGAAAATCATGCCGCGCGGCACGTCGAGATCGATGCCGTCGACGGCGCGCAAATCACCGAAACGTTTGACGAGCCCGCGCGCTTGCACGGCGGAGGCGTTAGCACTCATGCCGGAACCCCTTCAACTTGAGGAGCAGATAGAGAGGCTCGCGACTCTAGCGAAGTTCCCGTGCCCGGGTAAACGTCAGGCGATCATTTTGCTCCCGCGTCGATCTCGAAGATGGCCGTGGGTCCCTTGGCATTTTTCACTGACGCCGGCGGATCCGGCATGCATTCGTTGTTGTTCCAGGCGTTCGCCGCCCAAGGAGACAGGACCGCAAGATGGATGCGATACACCGTCACCTTGTCGCCGAAGTTGAAGTTCGGCGATTCCATCATTGTCTTCTGCACTTCGGAGATTACGTCCGCGGCACTCTGCAGAGTGTGGTTCGAGCCGGGTGGCTTGTCGCAGTACTTCGTGGCGAAAAGATAGTCGTGGATGATGTACGACGGCGCATATCCCCACGGCGAGTAGTTCTTGAGTGCCCAGAACCATCGAGGGATGGAGCCGCCGTCGGTCCAGAATGTCTCCGGCTGGATCACTTCGCCATTCTTCCGCGTGAATTTCAGCGGCGCCTTCGCATCTGGGCGGAAGACGAACTTGTCAGGCTCGTACCACTCCACCACCAGCTTGCCTTCAAGTGTACCCACGTCCGTCTTCGCGTAATGCTGGTTGGCACAGCCTGTGAGAGCCACCACCGCCAGCGCACTTATGAGATGTTGGGTCGCCACGTGAGCTCCTTTTGTTCTTGATTTCCTTCTGTCGCGAACCTCGGACTTATATCACGCTGCTGTCGCGAGGCGGCGACGGCCTCACAACCCCGCGCGAACGAGGCCGATGGAATATGCGTTTTTGTCCTACGGAGCGCGCGCTAGAGCTTGCCTATCGTGTCCCTAACAACGGCAACACGCCCGACGTAAGGAGAGCATGATGAAGGTGTACCACGCACTGCTGCCGCTCGCTGCGGCGATGACCATCGTGGGCTGCGGCAACCGCGGCACCGCGCAGAATGTGATTGGCCAGGCCGAAGGCGGGATCAACCAGGCGAAGGAAGAAGCCCAGATCAAGGCGCCCGCGGAGCTCAAGGCTGCGGAGACGACTCTCGCGCAGATGAAGCAGGACTTCGACGAGCGCGAATACAAGGAAGTCGTGGCCGCCGTGCCGCAGTTCAATGCCGAGATGAAGACGCTCAGGGAAGCGGTCACCTCGAAGCAGACCGTCGAAGCGGCCGCTGCCGTGGAATGGAGCTCGCTCAACGAGGAAGTGCCGAAGGCGGTTGAAGCCATCCAGGCTCGCGTCGACAGCATCAAACCCGCGGCGCTGCCGAAGGACGTCACGAAGGAAGAATTCGAAACCGCCAAGTCGGATCTCGAGACGATGAAGACCACGTGGGCTGAAGCCACGGCGGCCGCCAGCGCGGGTCACACCACGGAAGCCGCGGACAAGGGCCGCACGGTCCTCGCGAAGGCCGAAGAGCTGAAGAATTCGCTCGGGATGAACGAGACGCTGGCGAGCGCGGGCTGATTGTCAGCGCGGAAACGGGCTAGGCCGCCATGACCTCGTGCTCGTAGTATGGTGTCTGCCGGTCGCTGAGGATTGACTGCAATTCCTCGGGCGACCGGCCCTTCGGGGTCAGCCAGGCGTCGAGATGTTCGGGCTTGAGATTGATGATCATGCGGTCGTGGCCCGCGGCCGCGACTTCGGCCGGTGGTTCATCGGTGATCGCGGCGAAGGACAGCAACGGCCGGCCGCCCTTCGGGTTCTGCCACGTGGCCACCAGACAGGCGATGAGCATCGTATTGGCCGGCTTCGGTACGAAGTGAAGCACCTGGTTCTTGCCGTCACGATCCACGTTCTCGAAGAACGACTCCACCATCATCACGGCGTGTGACACGCCAAACAATCCTTGCCAGTACTTGCCGAGGCTGTCGCGACGCGCGTTGTAGAGGCCGGGAAGTTTACGATCGATGAACTCCGCCTCTCCCGGCTTGCGGCAGTGATAACGCCCGAGGCGCATGAGACGCCGATCGCCGACCTGCATCACGATGGGCGCGTAGTGCATGGGAAAGATGCGCGCCTCCGCGACATGCGGCTTGGTCGCTTTCAACCGCTCCAGCCGCGTCATCGCCTGCTCGATCTTGTTGCCGGCGATGCGCTTGCTTTCCGCCGCCGCCTTCGTCGCTTTCGACGCAAGCGTTCGTTCCGCATCCGCGAGCCGCTTGCGCTGGGCAAACAACTCTTTCTCGAGCTTCGTAATCTCCGCCGCGCGGTACTGATCTATGAAGCCCTTGATCTGGCGCTCGCCGTCGGATTTGGGCTCGTCGAACCACCGCTCCACGGCGCGCGGAATTCGGATGCTCGAGTCACTGACCCGTGCGCCGAAGATCTCGACGAACTGGTCGATGTCCATCTCTGCGCCGGTCTCGCGCAGGTATTTCAGGTACGCGGCCTGGATCTGGGCTGAGTAACACATGCGGCGCATTGTGGCAGAGTCCCCTACGCCCTACGATACGGCGAGATTTCAGAGGGTTGCGGTGCCGAAGCCGACGGTCGTCGCCTACCACGGCAATGCGCTATCACTGTCGCCTCGCAGGGAAACCTGTGTCCATCAATCGCCACTTGCCGGGCCTGGCCAACGCTCGCAAGTCGTTAGTGCCAGACACGCCGTATTCAATCTCGACGTCGCTCGGGCCGAGGTGCGCGAGCTTCGCGCAAGTCATTTTCATTGCGCGCGCTCTACCCGCTAGGACAGAAATGCAGCGCGTGTCACGAGTCGTGATTTTCTCCCACCATTTGGAAGAAATATTTTTGCTTGCTCTTGGTTGACGCGTGGGTCCGCCGGGGGTATTCGTACGCCAATCGAGGGAACACTAATAGAAGAAGAAGATAGGCTGCACTCATGCGCCCCAGCGAAACGGGGCTGCTTGTGCCGAGCCAGCTTTTTGCGCGATGTGCGATTGCAGTAATCACTTAGCACCATCCGCCGTTTTGCCGTTGCAAGTATCCCAGAT
>Ga0315910_10005248_pt1 | contig 10657 bp, 9 predicted proteins | sample EdamamesoilMG_FD_204470 | JGI IMG/M metagenome (GOLD analysis project Ga0315910, IMG submission 204470) | Garden soil microbial communities collected in Santa Monica, California, United States - Edamame soil | ecosystem: Environmental > Terrestrial > Soil > Garden | place: USA: California...
CGGCGTGGAGGAAGGCGACGTGATCATCGTCGACGGGCTCGACACCGTGCGCGACGGCGACCGGGTCAAGACCAGCACCCGGCGGAAGCCCTGAGCGCGGCCACGCCGGCCTCGCGCGTTTTCCCCGATGTCTCCCAATCTCCGCATCGCCATCCGTTTCCTCCTCGCGAAGAAGCGCTCGATGGTGATGAGCCTCGTCGGCATCGTCTTCGGCGTGGCGTTCTTCGTCGTCACGCAGGCGCAGACGACGGGCTTCCAGGAACTTTTCATCAAGACGATCCTCGGCGCCAACGGCGCTATCATCATCGAGGACCGCTTCCAGAACACGATCATCGACATGCCGGTGGACGGCTCGTCGTTCTCGCTCGGTGACCGCACGCAGCGGCGGCTCGTGCTCGGCGTGGAGAGTCCCGACGAGGTGCGCAAGGCCGTGCTCGAGCAGTTTCCAAACGTCACCGCCGTATCCGCGATCGTGCGCGGCTCGGTCTTCGTCACCGGGCCGATGCGTTCCTACACCGGGCAGGTCTACGGCATCGACCTCGACGATCACCGGCGCGTATCCAACCTGGATGGACAGATCGTCGCCGGCGATATCGCGCAGTTTCGCCAGCTTTCCGCCATCATCATGGGCAGCGAGTTTGCCCGCATCCTCGAGGTGCGCGTCGGCGACAGCGTGACGATCGAGGGGGCCGCGGGGCAGTCCGGTCGCTACCGGATCGTCGCGCTCTTCGAGACCGGGGCCAAGGACGTGGACAAGAGCCGCATCTTCATGAATCTCGGCGACGCGCGCTCGCTGCTGCGCCGGCCGTTCGGCGCGTCGATCCTTCAGCTCATGGTGCGCGACCGCGACCGGGCCCAGGCCGACGCCGCGCGCATGGAGCAGGTCATCGATCACGTGTCCGTCGCCTGGCAGGACCGGGAAAAGATCTGGCTCGGCGTGTTCTTTGCGCTGCGCGTCTCCTCGGCCATCACCGTCTCGAGCATCATCCTCATCAGCGGTCTCGGGATGTTCAATACACTCGCCATGATCGTCCTCGAGAAGACGCGCGAAATATCGATCCTGCGGTCGATGGGTTACACGCGGCGCGACATCAGTCGCATCTTCATCTGGCAGGGCGTGATGGTCCTCGCCGGCGGCACGATCCTCGGGTCCTTGGTCGGCGTGCTCCTCACGATCGGAGTCGAGCAGGTGCCGCTTCCCATCCGCGGCATCTTCAAGTCCGACAACTTCCCGGTGAACTGGTCGGTCTGGCACTACGTTATCGCGGCCGCCACCGCGGGCGTGATCGTCATGATCGCGAGCCTCATCCCGGCGCGCCGCGCCGCGCGCCTCGAGCCGGGTGATGTCATTCGCGGGACCGCGTCATGAGCACCGGCACACCGATCCAGCCTGCCGGTGCGTCGTCGAGCGGGGCCGTCGTCATCCGTTGCGAGTGCCTCGAGCGTTATCTCGGGGAGGGCACGGGCCGGACGCATGTGTTGCGCGGCGTCACCTTCGAGGCGCGACGCGGCGAGGTGACCGCGATCGTCGGACCGTCCGGCTGCGGCAAGTCCACGCTGCTCTATCAACTCGGCCTGCTCGACCGCCCCGACGGCGGACGGATCGTGATCGCCGGCAAGGAGGCGTCGTCGGCCAATGATGACGAGCGTACCGCGCTGCGCGCCGATCACATCGGCTTTGTCTTCCAGTTCCATTTCCTGCTGCCGGAGTTTTCCGCCGCCGAAAACGTCATGCTGCCCATGCGCAAGCTCGGGCGCCTGACCGGGCCGCAGATGCGCGATCGTGCCCGGGAGTTGCTCACGGCCGTCGGTCTCGGCGAGAAAACCGGCCGGCTGCCCTCGCAGCTCTCGGGCGGCGAACAGCAGCGCGTCGCCATCGCGCGTGCGCTCGCCAACGAGCCGGCCCTGCTCCTCGCCGACGAGCCGACGGGCAACCTCGATGTCACGAACTCCAACCTCGTCTTCGCGCTCCTCCTCCGCCTCGCGAAGGAGAAGGGCCAGGCCGTCGTTCTCGTGACGCACAACCCCGAGATCGCCCAGCGTTGCGACCGCACCATGCCGATGCGGGACGGGTTGTTCGTGTAGCGGGCTGCGGGTGGCCGGGCTGGTCCCCGGCCCGGTGCGGGTCGTGTTCGCGCACGCGTTGTCGCTCGGCGGATGTCTCAGGCGGCGCGGGCCGCGCCGCGCCACCTTTGCAGCATCGCCGGTGGCCGGGCTGGTCCCCAGCCCGGAGTTTGCCGCGGCGCTCGCCGCGCGGCGCGCCCGGCTCGCGCAAGTTCAATTCTTGCGCATCCGCCTCCGGGCATTGCGCGATAAAGCCTGCGCGGTTGGCGCGGCTCGTGCACGAGGGGACGTCATTAGAAGAATCGCGTCGACCCACAGGGGTGCTAATGCCCCTGTGCAATTCTTGGTCGGGAGGGCTTTTAGCATTGCCTCGCGAAAACGCGGTTTCTTTTCTGCCCGACAATTTTTCCTCACCAAGCGCATCGATCCGAGAAACTTGTGACACCTGCCTGCTCCCCAGCCCGTTCGATGGTTTTCTCCCCGGTTCCGGCTCGCCGGACGGGGGAGTCGTGTGTCGGGGACGCTCGCTGAGCCACGCGGGTCGCCGCACGGTTTTCGCCTTCTTCCATGTCGAAGATATTTCCCAAATCGGCCAACGCGTTGCCGTTGCAGATCGTGCTGTTTCTCCTCGTGGCCGGCACGGTCGCGACCGGCGCAGTCACGTACTGGGTCACCCCGAAGTACACCCGCGTCGGCTACGCGCCCACGCAGCCCGTCCCGTTTGACCACAGCCTGCACGCCGGCCAGCTCGGCATCAGCTGCGTCTACTGCCACACCAACGTGGAAAAGTCCGAGCACTCGAACGTGCCCGCGACGTCCACGTGCATGAGCTGCCACAGCATCATCAAGAAGGACAGCCCGCTGCTTGCGCCCGTGCGCGCGAGTTTCGAGACCGGCGCGCCCGTGCCGTGGGTCCGCATCCACAAGGCCCCGGACTATGTCTACTTCAACCACGCCGTGCACGTGAACCGCGGCGTGAGCTGCGTCGAGTGCCATGGCAAGGTCAACGAGATGGAGGTCGTGAAGCACGACCAGCCCCACAGCATGAGCTGGTGTCTCGACTGCCACCGCAACCCCGAGATGCGGATCCGCGATTCCAAGGACGTCTACAACCTCGACTCCGAGACGCTCGCCGCCCAGGGCCGCCTCGAGGAGGCCATCGCCCGCGTCCACGACTGGAAGATCAAACCGCCGCAGAGCTGCTCCGGTTGCCACCGATGAAACGCATTTTCTCCCATCCCGAGCCGAGCCACGCCGAGAAGACCGGCCCGCGCTACTGGCGCAGCCTCGACGAGCTGACCGGCAACCCGCGCTTTCGCGAATACCTCGACCGCGAGTTCCCTGAGGGAGCCTCCGAGCTCAACGAGACCGACCGCCGCCACTTCTTCAAGATCATGGCCGCGTCGTTCGCGTTCGGCGGACTGACGCTCACCGGCTGCCGCCGTCCCGAGGCGAAGATCCTCGCCTACGCGAAGACGCCGGAAAACACCATCCCCGGCCTGCCGCTCTATTTCGCCACGTCGCTGCCCATCCGCCGCGACGCGATCCCGCTGGTGGTCGAGACGCACTCGGGCCGCCCGACCAAGATCGAGGGCAACCCGTCCTACGCCTCCTACGGCGGTGCGACCAACCTCGTCGCCCAGGCCAGCATCCTCGATCTCTACGATCCCGATCGTTCCACCTCGCACAAGCGCGGCACGGCCGCGCAGACGCTCGCGCAGGTGCAGGACCTCCTCACCTCGGTCGGCGCGCGCCATGCCGACACCTACGGCGCCGGCCTCGCCTTCCTCGCCGAGCAGTCCTCCTCGCCGACGCGCCTGCGCCTCGTGCGCGCGCTCAAGAAGAAGTTCCCCAAGGCTGTCTGGGCCGAGTACGAGCCGGGCGACGCGGGCTTCGCCGAGAATGCCGCCACGGCCCTCGCCGGCCGCGCCGCGAAGGTCCACTACCGCCTCGCCACCGCGAAGCGTATTCTCGCCGTGGATGCCGACTTCATCGGCACCGAGGCCGGGCACATCGGCTTCGCCCGCGAGTTCGCCGCCGGCCGTCGCGTGACCAAGGCCGGCCAGGAGATGAACCGCCTCTACGCCGTGGAGAGCACGCTCACGCTCGCCGGCGGCATGGCCGACCATCGCAAGCGTCTCGCGACCGGCCAGATGACGGCGTTTCTCGCGCAGGTCGCGGCCGCCCTCGGCGTCACCGGGATCGCGGCGGATGCCGCGTCCGCCCCGGTCGAGCAGGCCTGGGTCGACGCCTGTGTGGCCGACCTCAAGTCCGCCCGCGGCGAGTCCGCCGTGATCGCCGGCAGTCACCTGCCGCCCGAGGCCCACGTGCTCGCGCTCCTCATCAACGAGGCGCTGGGCAATCGCGGGCACACCGTCTTCCTCCTCGAGACCGGCGCCGAGTCCGCCGCCTCGCTGGGTGAACTCGCCGCCGCCATCCGCGCCGGCTCGGTGCAGACGCTTGTCGTGCTCGGCGGCAATCCCGCCTACAACGCGCCTGCGGACCTCGCCTGGGCCGAACTCCAGGCGAAGGTGCCGGAGTCGATCCGCCTCGGTTTCTACGAGGACGAGACGTCCGCCGTCTCGACGTATCATCTCTCCGCCGCGCACTTCCTCGAGAGCTGGGGTGACGCGCGCACGGCCGACGGCACCGTCGTGCCGGTGCAGCCGATGATCCAGCCGTTGTTCAACGGCCTGACCGAGATCGAGGTGCTCGCGCGCATCCTCGGCGAGCCGGTGGCCGACGGCTACGGCCTCGTGCAGGCCACGATCGGCGGCCTCGCGCGCGGCGACGCGCAGAAGGCCTTCGACCGCTTCCTCCACGACGGCGTGATCGCGACCAGCGCGTATCCGGAATTTCGTGGCGCGCTCGACGATGCCGCTGCCCGCCGCCTGCTCGAGCAGCGCCAGCCCGGGGTCGTGCCCGCGAAGGACCGCCTCGAGGTGCGCTTCACCCTCGACCACAAGGTCGACGACGGCCGCTTCAATAACAACGGCTGGCTGCAGGAGTGCCCGGACCCGATCACCAAGATCACCTGGGACAACGCCATCCTCGTCAGCCCGCGCCTCGCCGCCGAGCTCGGCATCGTGGCGCCGGACTCGACGCTCCAGATCATCCGCAAGAACCCGAACGAGTACACCGCCGGTCGCGAGGTCGCGAAGATCGCCACCGTGACGATCGGCGGCCGCACCGTCACCGGGCCGGTGCACATCCAGCCCGGCCTCGCCAACTACACCATCCAGCTCCCGCTCGGCTACGGCCGCACGAAGACCGGCCGGGTGGGGCAGGGCATGGGTCGCGACTTCTACGCGCTGCGCGGCACCGACGGCGTGTTCACCGCCCAGGGCGCCACGATCACGATTCTCGCGGGCGAGACCTATCAGCTGGCCAACACTCAGGAGCACTGGTCGATGGAAGGCCGCGCCCTCGTGGTCGAGGCCAACGCCGAGGAGTACGAGAAGCATCCCGACTTCGTGAAGAAGATCGGTATGGAGTCCCACACGCCGCCGATCTACGGCGACTACAAGGGCACGCTCCAGGAGCGCGTCTCCGAGACCCCGCGCGGCAACTCCCTCTACGAGCATCCGAACTACGACGGCGTGCACCAGTGGGGCATGAGCATCGACCTCACGACCTGCACCGGGTGCAACGCCTGCGTCGTCGCCTGCCAGTCGGAGAACAACATCCCGATCGTCGGCCGCGACCAGGTGCGCCGCGGTCGCGAGATGCACTGGATCCGCATCGACCGCTACTACGCTGACGACAAGACCGTCGGCGCGGCCTTCGGCGGCGCGGACAACGCCATCATCCCCGAGGACCCGCAGGTCGTCGTGCAGCCGCTCGGCTGCGTGCACTGCGAGACGGCCCCGTGCGAGACGGTCTGCCCGGTCAACGCGACCGTGCACGACGAGGAGGGCCTCAACGTGATGGCCTACAACCGCTGCGTGGGCACGCGCTACTGCGCGAACAACTGCCCCTACAAGGTGCGCCGCTTCAACTTCTTCGATTTCAACAAGCGCCAGCTCGACCAGCTCTACATGGGGCCGCTCGGCGATTCGGGCATGCCCGAGCTCGTCAAGATGGTGAAGAACCCGGACGTCTCGATCCGCATGCGCGGCGTCATGGAGAAGTGCACCTACTGCGTGCAGCGTATCCAGGAAGGCAAGATCGCGCAGAAGGTGAAGGCGCGCGATTCCGGCGAGGTCAAGATCCCGGACGGCGTGGTCAAGGTCGCCTGCCAGCAGGTGTGCCCGACCCAGGCCATCGTCTTCGGCGACATCTCCGACCCGAACAGCGCCGTGTCGAAGGCCAAGGCGATCGACCGCGACTACGAACTGCTCGGTTATCTCAACACGCGGCCGCGCACGACCTACCTCGCGCGCCTGCGCAATCCGAACAAGCACATGCCCGACTATCAGGCGCTGCCGCTCTCCCGCGTGGAGTACGACGCCAAGAACCCGCACGGCGACCACGGTGATGCGCACGGTGGCCACGGCGACGACCACGGCCACAGCACCGGAGGACACCACTGATGAGCCAGGCTCAATCGCAGTCCAGTGGCGCCCCGATCCTGCACGGCGCCGGCGTGCTCCGCGAGGTCGAGCCCGCGGTGCTGCCGCGTCCGAAGCTGGTCGAGAACGACCGCAGCTTCGCGTGGATCACCGACAAGGTCATGGGGATCATCGAGGCCCCGACGCCGCGCTGGTGGTGGTGGTGCATGGCCGTGGCCGCGTTCACCGCGAGCTTCACCGTCATCGGCCTGGCCTACCTCGTCTCGACCGGCACGGGCACCTGGGGCCTGGCCAACCCGGTCAACTGGGGCTGGGCCATCGTCAACTTCGTGTTCTGGATCGGTATCGGCCACGCCGGTACGCTCATCTCCGCGATCCTCTGCCTGCTGCGCCAGAAGTGGCGCACCTCAGTCAACCGCGCGGCCGAGGCCATGACGATCTTCGCCGTGGTCTGCGCCGGGCTCTTCCCGGTGTTCCACACCGGCCGCGTCTGGTTCGCGCTCTACCCGGGCTTTCTCTTCCCGTTCCCTAACTCGAACGGCATCTGGCCGAACTTCCACTCGCCGCTGGAGTGGGACGTGTTCGCGATCTCGACCTACGGCACGGTGTCGTGCCTTTTCTGGTACGTCGGCCTGCTCCCCGACCTCGCCACCGCGCGCGACCGCTTCTTCGCCGCCGGCCGCATGATGCGCGCGAAGATCTACGGCATCTTCGCCATGGGCTGGCGCGGCAGCAACCGCCACTGGAGCAACTACGAGATGGCCTACCTGCTCCTCGCCGGCCTCTCCACGCCGCTCGTGCTCTCCGTGCACACGATCGTGTCGTTCGACTTCGCCGTCTCGCTCGTCCCCGGCTGGCACACGACGATCTTCCCGCCGTACTTCGTCGCGGGCGCCATCTTCTCGGGCTTCGGCATGGTGCTCACGCTCATGCTGCCGCTCCGGTCGATCTACCGGATGAACGATCTGATCACGCAGTACCACATCGACTGCATGTGCAAGATCACCCTCGCGACCGGCACGATGGTGGGCTACGCGTACGCGATGGAGTTCTTCATCGCGTGGTACAGCGCGAATCCCTTCGAGGGCTTCGCGTTCATCAACCGCGCGTTCGGCCACTACGCCTGGGCCTACTGGACGATGATCTCGTGCAACGTGATCACCCCGCAGCTCTTCTGGTTCCGGAAGGTCCGTGAGAACACCGCGCTCGTCTGGGTGCTCTCGATCTTCGTCAACGTCGGCATGTGGTTCGAGCGCTTCGTCATCACGGTGACCTCGCTCGCCCGCGACTTCCTGCCCTCGAGCTGGGGCTACTACTCGCCGACCGTCGTCGATATCTTCACCTACTTCGGCACGTTCGGCGTGTTCTCCGTGCTGTTCCTCCTCTTCATCCGCTTCGTCCCGCTCATGGCCGTGGCCGAGATCAAGGCCGTGACCCCGCAGGCCGACGCCCACGCCGGGCACGGCCACGGCGAAGCCCATCACTGATCGCTCGTCGCCATGTCGAAAAACACCTTCGGCCTCGTCGCCCGCTTCGACTCCCCGGCTGCCGTCATGCACGCCGCCGAGGAGGTTCGCGATGCCGGCTACAAACACTGGGACGTGATCACCCCGTTCCCGATCCACGGCATGGACGCGGCCATGGGCCTGCGTCGCTCGCTCGTGCCGCGCTTCACGCTGATCGGCGGCATCACCGGCTTCACGCTCGGCATGCTCGGCATCTGGTGGATGAACGCCTACGACTACCCGCTGGCCGTCGGCGGCAAGCCGATGTTTTCGCCGATGTTCGCGTTCCCCGTGTCCTATGAGCTCACGATTCTCCTGAGCGCGTTCGGCACGATCGGCGGCATGTTCATCCTCAACCGGCTGCCGATGCATTACCACCCGGTGCTCAAATACGACAAGATCGAGCGCGTGACCGACGACGAGTTCCTCATCGTGGTGGAGACGCGCGACCCGAAGTTCACGCACGACGGCGCCCGCAAGCTCTTCCAGAAGCTCGGCGCGAAGGAAATCAGCGAACTGGAGAATTGACCGTCATGCGTTACGTCTGGCTCGCCTTCCTTTTCGTCGTGGTCGCCGCACTCTCCGTGCTCGGCTTCCGCGGTTCGCTTTCGACCAAGCCGCCGCTGGAGGTGTTTCCGGACATGGATCACCAGGCCAAGTACAAGCCTCAGCAGCAGAGTCGCTTTTTCGCCGACGGACGCACCGACCGTCCGCTCCCGGCCAATGTCGTGCCGCGCGGTCGCTCCGTCGAGGCCGACCCGATGTACCTCGGCGCCGACGACCACATGTTCCGCGGCAAGACCGCCACCGGCGAGTTCGCCCGCGGTTATCCGGCGGAGGTCGAGGTCACGCACGAGTTCCTCGCCCGCGGCCGTCAGCGCTACGAGATGTTCTGCGCCCCGTGCCACGGTCGCACCGGTGACGGCAACGGCATCACCAAGCTCTACGGCATGGGCGCCACGCCGACCTACCACGACGACCGCATCCGCACCATGCCCGAGGGCGAGATCTACAACACGCTCACCCACGGCAAGAACACGATGATGGGCTACGGTGACCGCCTCGAGGTGCGCGACCGCTGGGCCATCGTCGCCTACCTGCGCGCCCTCCAGCGCGCCCAGCAGGGCACCGTCGACGACGTGCGTCCCGCCAACCGCCCCGAGCTCGGCCTCTGATGCCTTCAGCTGACCTCTGTCTTCTGAACTCTGACTTCTGTTCATGAGCGCTTCCCACGCCGCCACCGCTTCCCACGCTCCCGCCGAGCAACCCCGGCTCGTCAACCCGGTCATTCCGCTCGCGGTCGGCGCGGTCGGCATCCTCGCCACCCTGGCCGGTGCCTTCCTCTCCGGGTCGTCGCACGAGGCCGCGGCCCGTGTCGGCTTCTCGTGGCTGATCGGCATGACGTTCTGGACCGGTCTCTCGATCGGCATCCTCCTGCTCGTCCAGATCCACCACATCTTCGACGCCGGCTGGTCGACGATCATCCGCCGCACGCACGAGCACTGGCTGGCGGCCTTCAAGTGGCTCGCGCTGCTCTTCGTCCCGCTCATCGTGGTCGCGTGGAAACACCCGGGCCTGATCTGGACCTGGACCGACATCACGCAGGTCGGCGGCGACATCCTCTACACGAAGAAGTCGGGCTTCCTCAGCACGACCGCGTTCACCGGCTTCACCGTCGCGTTCTTCGGCATCTGGATCTGGCTCTCGTATCGACTCCGCAAGCACTCTTTCGCGCAGGATGTCGACGGCTCGGCCGACCACACGCGCAGCAACCGCGTGACCGCGGCCATGGGCATCCCGCTCACCGCGCTCAGCCTGACTTTCGCCGCGTTCTACTGGCTGATGAGCCTCGAGTACCACTGGTTCTCGACCATGTATGGCGTGTGGTTCTTCGCCTCGTGCATGCGCGGTGCGCTCGCCCTCACCACGCTGCTCTGCCTCTTCCTCGTGAGCCGCGGCATCCTCGCGGGCATCTTCACCAAGGCCCACCTGCTCAACCTCGGCAACCTGATGCTGGCCTTCACGGTGTTCTGGGCCTACATCACGTTCTCGCAGTATTTCCTCATCTGGAACGCGAACATCCCCGAGGAGACCTTCTGGTACAACATCCGCGAGACCGGCAACTGGTGGAACGTGGGCCTGGTGCTCATCTTCGGCCACTTCCTGCTGCCGTTCCTCTTCTTCCTCCAGCACCCGCTCAAGAAGAAGACCGGCACGATGGTCTTCATCTGTCTCTGGATCCTCGCGATCATCCTGCTCGACTTCTTCTACAACATCCTGCCCGCGATCAAGGTCGGCGGGCACCACGGCGAGCCGGTCAACTTTCACGTGACGGTGTGGGATGTCACCGCGCTCGTCGGCATCGGCGGCGTCTGTTTCTGGGCGTTCTTCAAGAGCTACGCCACCCAGCGCTGCATCCCCGTCCGCGATCCCCGCATCGTCGAGTCCCTGCACCTCCATGAGTGACGTCACCCACCAACCCTCGAGTCGCGCGTTCTGGCTGTCGGCTGCGGGCATCATCGGCTGCTTCCTCGTCTTCGCCGTCGTCCTCTACATCGCCGGCATCCCCGGGCGCAC
>Ga0315910_10005249_pt1 | contig 10655 bp, 8 predicted proteins | sample EdamamesoilMG_FD_204470 | JGI IMG/M metagenome (GOLD analysis project Ga0315910, IMG submission 204470) | Garden soil microbial communities collected in Santa Monica, California, United States - Edamame soil | ecosystem: Environmental > Terrestrial > Soil > Garden | place: USA: California...
CAACGGGGGCCGTCGGGAAGCTCTACGGAGCCAAGCGCACCCCGCATCTCTACGTGATCGACCCCGCGGGCGTGCTCGTCTACCGAGGTGCGGTGGACAATTCGCCCGACGCAGAAGGCGAATCACCGACCGGCGGGACGCTCGTTCGCTACGTCGAGGCGACGCTCGATGCGCTGCTCGCCAAGCGTCCGGTTTCGCCGGCCGAGACCGAAGCCTACGGCTGTAGCGTGAAGTACGCGCAGTGAGACGGCGCGCGCGGAGGCTCACGCTCGCCTTCGCGTCCGCGGCGTCGTTGCTCGTCGAATCCCTGTCCGACCGCGCCGTCGCACGGGCGGAACCGGAAGCCTCCGCGCCGCCTCCGGCCCAAACCGTGCTCCCGCCGAAGCTTCGCTCCGCGCCCGACGTGCCCTATCCCGAGGGCGCTCGCGGTGACGCTCGCGTCGTCTTGACGATCGAGGTGCGGGCCGATGGAACCGTCCGCTCTGCCACCCCGGCCGAGCCAAACGAGCCATTTTCAAGTCATGCGAGCCGCGCGGCGCAGGATTTCGTCTTCGAGCCCGCGACACGCGGCGGGCGTCCGGTGGCGGCCAAGATCCGGTTCGAGCTCCGCTTCACCGAGCCCGCTCCGCCCGAGCCGGCAGAGGACCCTCCGACCACGGACGGTGCGGTCGCCGCGTCGCCGTCCGACGGCGCGGCGGGGTCACCCGGAGCTCCGGCGACGAAAGCCGACTCGAAGGAGCCGATCGAGGTCATCGTCACCGGCGTACGCCCCGAGCTGTCGCGCACCGCCTCGCTCACACGCGCCGAGGTGCGCGAGATCCCGGGCACGTTCGGCGATCCGTTCCGCGCCGTCGAGGCACTGCCGGGCGTGACGCCAATCGTTTCCGGGTTGCCGTTCTTTTTCGTACGGGGCGCGCCGCCCGGCAACGTCGGCTACTTCCTCGACGGCGTTCGCGTTCCCTTGCTGTTCCACGTCGGGGCCGGGCCGTCCGTCGTCAATCCGGCGCTGATCGACCGCGTGGACTTCTACCCCGCCGGCTACCCGGCGCGCTTCGGGCGCTTCGCCGGCGGCGTCGTCGCCGGTGAAACCCTGCCGCCCGTTCCGGAGCTCCACGGCGAGTACAACGTGCGCGTTTTCGACGCCGGCGCGATGGTCGAGGCGCCGTTCCTCGACGGGGAAGGCACGGCCATGCTCGGCGGGCGCTACTCGTACACGGGCTTCCTTTTGACGGCCCTCTCCTCGACGACCAAGCTCGACTACTGGGATTATCAGGGGCGCGTGAGCTACGAGCTCGGCCCGCGCGACCGGGTCGAGCTCTTCTCCTTCGGCTCGTACGATTACGTCGGCGAGCGCACACCGACCGAAGATCTCACGCTGTTCGGCACCGAGTTTCATCGCCTGGATCTGCGCTACGACCATCGCTTCGTCGGGCGCGGCAAGCTGCGCTCGGCCTTCACGCTCGGGCTCGACCGTTCGCGCGTCCAGCAGCAGGACAGAAAAGTGCGCGCGCGGCTCGCCGGAGCGCGCAACGAGCTCGAGTATCGTCTCTCCGACACCGCTTTGTTCCGCGCCGGCACGGATCTGACCCTCGAGACGTACGACATCGAGCTCGGCGCGAACGATCTCGCGCCGAGCGCCGCCCGCATCGCGGAGTCCTACCCCTCGCGAACCGACACCACGCTAGGTCTGCGCGGAGATTTCGTCTTGCGGGTGACGCCACGCTTCGACGTCACGCCCGGCGTGCGCGTCGACCTCTACGGCTCCGACGGCGCGACCGCGCTCGCCGTCGACCCTCGTGTTTCGTGGCGGGCCCAGGCTTCCAAGCGGGCGGCGGTCCTCGGCCTCTTCGGCGTGGCCCACCAGCCTCCCTCGTTCGTCGTGCCGCTCCCGGGTTTTCAGCCTGGCGGGCTTCCGGGTGGCCTCCAGCGCGCGTTGCAGGGAAGCTTGGGCATCGAGCTCGAGCTCGGCGGCGGCATGACGGCGACGGCCACGGTCTTCCAGAACGCATTCTTCTCGATGAGCGACCCGCTCGGCTCGTCGGCGCCCCTGCCCATGGGCTGTCAGCCGGGCACCTATCCCGGGGATTCGATCGGCGGCGATCTCGGCGAGCAACCCGACGAGCCCACGCCGTGCGGCGAACGCTTCCCTCCCGGCACGCTCGGGCCTGACCGCAGCGGCGGCGGCGGGCAGGCGGCGGACAGTCGCGGTGGCCGGCGCGTGGGAGAGGCTTTCGAGGTGCGAACGCTCGGCTCCGGGCGCGGCATCGAGCTCTTCTTCAAACGGCGTCTGACCGAACGCCTCGGCGGGTTCGCCTCGTACACGTTCTCCCGCTCGACCCGCAGCTACGAGCGGCGCAGCTACCCGGCTGCGTTCGATCGCACACACGTCGCCAACGCCGCCGTGGCCTACGATCTCGGTCGCGGGTTTCGTGCCGGCCTGCGCGGGATGTTTTACACCGGCGTGCCGAAGGCGCCGGATCCGACGGACCCCGAGTCGACGCGATTACCCGCCTTCTTTCGCCTGGACGCACGGTTCGAGAAGCGTTTTCGGCTGAGCCCGCGCTCGCATCTTTCGCTGGTGGCCGAGTGGATGAACGCGACCTTGAGCGAGGAAGCGATCACCACCACGTGCACGCTTTCAGGCTGCGAGGCCGAGATGATCGGACCGGTCACGATCCCGAGCGTGGGCGTCGAAGGAGCATTCTGATGGCGCGGGGATCACGGTTCACGGTCGCCGCTCCGCTGCTTCTTCTCCTCGCGGCGTGCGGGTCGGACGTGGGGGAAGCGCCCACCTCGCCGCCCTGCGACGACGAATGTCGCGACCGCGTGGCGCTCCGCGCCGTTCGCGAAATGACGAAGCTTGCCTACAACCTGCTGCTGCAGGGCAATCCCGTGGGCATGCAAGCCGAGGCCGCCCCCTGCCCCCTCGGCGGCGCGGTCGTGATCTTCGGTGAGGCGAGCTCGAACGCGGAGCAGGGCGCGACCGTGGTCGACCTTTCCTACGGTTTCGACGGCTGCACCCACCTCGAGGTCGACGACGAACCCGACGAGACCTACCGGATGACCCTCACCGGGTTCATGACGCAGCAGGGCACGCTCGCCGCGCAGCCCTCCGCGACGACGGCGCTCGTCATGCAGAGCCCTTCGATGACGATGAGCGGAACCGTGTACGACCCGCCGCTCGCCTACGGCGAAGACGGCTGCACGCTCGAGCTCGGCCAGAACGGCAACGACCTCTCCGGCCTGATGTGCGGCCGGGAGGTCGGTGTCGATCTGGGCGGCCCGCCGAACTGACGATCGGCGGGCCGAGCTGACGATAAGTGACGCGAAAGGCCGCGATCGCGGTCGCGCCCGCCGCCGCCGCCGCGCGGACCACCACGGTCCCGGCCGCCAGGGCCGCCGCGAGGACCACCGCGTCCGCCGCCCGGGCCGGCCTCGCGCGCGCGCTGCATGCGCTCCTTGGCCGCTTCGCCCTCTTCTCCCTCGGGGAACGGGAGGAGCTCGCGTCGTGACAAGCGCACCTTGCCGTCACGCTCGACGCTGATCACCTTGACCTCGACCTCTTCGCCCTCCTTGAGCACGTCTTCCGGATTTTCGACGCGCGTGTGCGCGATCTCAGAGACGTGGAGCAGGGCTTCCGAGTTCGGCAGGATCTCGACGAAGGCGCCGAAATCGACGAGCCGCGTGATCTTGCCGGTGTAGACGCGCCCGACCTCGGGCTCGGCAACGAGACCCTCGATGATGGCGAGCGCGCGCTTCACGGCATCCGAATCCGCGCTTGCGATCGCGACCGTGCCGTCGTCCTCGACATCCACGCTACAGCCCGTCTGATCGACGATGCCCTTGATCGTCTTGCCACCGGGCCCGATGATGATGCGGATCTGGTCGGGCTTGACCTTGATCGTCGTGATGCGGGGCGCCCAGCGGTTGATCTCCTGACGAGCCGCCGGCAGCGACGCGTTCATCTTGCCGAGGATGTGCAGGCGGGCCTCACGAGCCTGATCGAGTGCCTGCTCGAGGATCGCGCGGTCGAGGCCTGCGATCTTGATGTCCATCTGGATCGCGGTCACGCCGCGCTCGGTGCCACAGACCTTGAAGTCCATGTCGCCGAGGTGATCCTCGTCGCCGAGGATGTCGCTGAGGATCGCGATTTTCCCGCCGTCGGCGATGAGGCCCATCGCGATGCCGGCGACCGGCCGCTTGAGCGGCACGCCGCAGTCCATCAGCGCGAGGCTGCCGCCGCAGACGCTCGCCATCGAGCTCGAGCCGTTCGACTCGAGGATCTCGCTGACGATGCGGATCGTGTACGGGAACTCGTCCTTCGACGGGAGCATGCGGACGAGTGCCCGCTCCGCCAGCGCGCCGTGGCCGATCTCTCGACGACCCGGGCCGCGCATCGGCTTGGTCTCGCCCGTGGAGAAGGGCGGGAAGTTGTAGTGGAGCATGAAGCGCTTCCACGACTCGCCCGTGAGCGCATCGATCTTCTGCTCGTCGCTGGCCGTGCCGAGCGTGGTCGTGACGATGGCTTGCGTCTCGCCGCGCTGAAAGAGCGCCGAGCCGTGCACGCGGGGAAGCAGCCCCACCTCGCAGCTGATCGGACGCACCGTCTTCGTGTCGCGACCGTCGATGCGCTTGCCCTCGTTCAAGACCATGGCGCGGACGACGACCGATTTACGCTCCTCGAACTCGGCCTTGCAGAGCTTCTCGATGGTGGCGAACTTCTCCGCACCGAGCTCTTCGCTCAGCTTGGCGAAAGCGGCCTTCTTGAGCTCGCCGTAGCGCTCGTAGCGCGCTGCCTTCTCCTTGATCACGCACGCCGTCTTGAGATCCGCGTCGCAGATCTCGGCGATGCGCCGCGCGACGGCTTCATCGAGCTTCGGCGGGGTGAACACCCGCTTGGCCCGGCCGACGCCGGCCCGGAGCTTCTCGATCAGCTCGATGATCTTCTGCGCCTCGCTGTGCGCGAACATCAGCGCGTCGATGACCTCTTTCTCGCTCGCCTCGCCGGCGCCGCCCTCGACCATGACGATCGCGGTCTTGGTCGCGGCGACCACGAGATCGATGTCCGCCTTCTCGCTCTGCGCGAAGGTCGGGAACACGATCATCTCGCCGTCGACGCGGGCCACGCGGAGGCCTGCGATCGGGCCGTCCCACGGGATGGCGGAAATGTGGAGCGCGGCGCTGGCGGCGCTCAGGGCGAGCACGTCCGTCGGGTTCTCCTTGTCGGCGGAGAGCACGGTCGCGATGACCTGCGTGTCCTTCTTGTAGCCGTCGGGAAAGAGCGGGCGGAGCGGCCGGTCCATGATGCGACAAGCGAGGATCTCGTAGTCGCGCTGGCGCGCTTCACGCTTGAAGAAGCCGCCCGGGATCTTGCCGGCGGCGTACGTCTTCTCGACGTACTCACAGGTGAGTGGAAAAAAGTCGAGACCGGGGCGTTCCTCGCTGGAAACGCAGGTCACGAGCACGACGCTCTCGCCGTAGGTGGCGAGGATCGCGCCGTCCGCGAGCTTGGCAAGGCGGCCCGTCTCGAACGTGAGCGGGCGACCGCCGATGGTGACGGATTCTCTGACGAACATGATGGTGGCGCTCCTGGCGCGGGAAAACCGCTGCGTGCGGCATGACGCCGGAGGCGAGCACCGAGTTCTTCAGCCTCGATGCGTGCCGCGGACGAGGTGTGCGCGGCACGAAGCGAAGTTGAAGCTCTGATCCCTCGCGTTCCGGTTTACTCGGGTTTGCCTCGGACCTACTTACGCAGGTGAAGCGAGGCGACGATCTTTCGGTAGCGGTCCACGTTGGTCCGCTTCAGGTAGTCGAGCAGCTGGCGGCGTTGAGCAACCAGACGAAGGAGGCCGCGCCGGGAGTGATGGTCCTTCACATGGACCTTGAAGTGCCCGGTGAGGTACTCGATACGCTGGCTGAGCAGGGCAACCTGCACTTCCGGCGAGCCGGTGTCGGTCTCGTGGATCCGATGCCGGGTAACGACGGCAGTCTTGGCGCCGGGTTCTAGAGGCATGAGTTTCTCTTGGTTCCTTGGGGGGTTTTGGGGCGGCGAGTATACGCGCGGCGATTCCTCGGTCAACCCCAGCTCCGGACCCGCAGCCGGTCGCTGCCGCGGCCGCTTTCCCAGCCCTAGGAGCGCGGGTTTCGAAGCAATCTGCGCCCGGCGGCGAGTGGCGCCCAGAGTGGAAAAAGCAAGGGCAAGGCCCGGCAAAGGGTGACCCACGCCGCCGCCCCGCTCGCGGCCTCACCGCCGCGGTCGACCACCCTGACGACACCTTTGGACCCCTCTTCGATGCGGAACCGACAGAGCCAGTCGAGGCGGCGGGTCAGGCCGGCCACGAAACGACCGAACGAGGTCGAACGGTCGACCTCGAGCACGCGCTGGCGCGTTTCGGGGACGACGAACGCGACGTAGGCAAGGCCCATCACGTAGCTGAAGAGCTCCACACGCGCGGAGAGCTCGATCCCAATGTGAAAGAGAACGCCGACGTAGAGCGCCGCCGCGCGTGTCCTCGGCACGAGGAGCCCCACCGCCAGGAAGAGCTCGGTCAGGATCGCAGCCTTGGACGCGGCACTTGCCACGGCTGGCGAGGTGACTAGCCTGCCGATCCAGGGCGCGAGCTCGATACCCCGGGCCGTCATCATGTCGAAGCCCTCGGCGAAGCGGATCGCCATCGTCTGTCCGCCGCGCCAGTCGGGATCGAGGAGCTTGCCGAGCGAGGACGACCAGTAGATCGCGACCACCTGCAGGCGGATCAAACCAACCGCGAAGAACGGCGAGGGAGCCGCGCCCGGCGGTGGCCGCCCGAGCAAGAAAAAGCTGCGATCCGAGGGCGCGAACGCCAGCAAGAACGCGACGAGAAAGAGCGCGAAACGGTTGTTGTGATACTCGAGGCGATTGGCGAGGAGGAGATACAGCCCGATGCTCGACGCGACGAGGAGCCCCTCGCGCCCCCTTGGTCCGAGCACGGCGGCGATGCCCCCCGCGACGGCGAGCACCTGCAAGAGGACATAGGTCGCCGCCGACGGTACCAGCGCTTCGGGCAGGATCGGCAGGTGGAACGCGTCGCCGAAGTAGCCGCCGCGGTAAACTTCCCAGAGCCGCTCGGCGCTCTGAATGACGAGCAACACACCGAGCCCCACGCGCATCGCGCCGAGCACGGTCGGCTCCTGCTCTTGGTCGAGCGCTCGCGGCCTCTTCAACGCACCACCCGAATGCGAAGGGTCTGCGGGTCCCGGCCGTTTTTCAGGGTGTCCACCACGGCGACGAGCGCCCGCGTCTCTCGATCACCGGGCGTGTGCCGGGCCACGTCGAGCAACGCTCGTTCGAGGCGAAAGAGCTGCGCGTCGAGGCCGTAGGAGGCGTGCACGAACCGATCGAGGCGCCGGATCGGTCCGCTCCTAACGCGGTCGTTCCAGCGAAAGGTGCGCACCTCGTTCGCTTCGTCGCGCGCCCGCCAGGTACCGTCCACGACCGGCACGAGGCGCCTGCCGGAAGGCGTGCTCACCTCACGAAACAGCGTGATGCGCAGCTTCGAAGACTCGTTGAACATCTGGAAGCCGAAGACATGGTCCGGCGCCAGCTGGCCGTAAGCGATCGCCGCGACGAGCAGGGCGATGTAGAGCGCCGCGAAGACCGCACGCGCCCGGGGGCCGAGGTCGAGGGAGCTTCGGTGCATTAGCGAAAGCGCCGCACCGCGGTAGCGTCGCGATGACCGGAGGAAGGTGCGGCGGCGAGGGCGGTGTTCTCGGAATGCGCCCTACTGTAGCGCGTAGAGCCCATACAAGCTGGGGTCGGGGGGGGAGTGAGCGATAACGTCGGGCGGCGCACATCTTCCACTCATGAAGTACGCGTTTCGAACCAGGAAGCCGCCGACCTCCTTGCTCTCGGCGGTGTCAAGCACCTCCGTCTCACCGTTCGCGGTGAACCGCATGGGGTTCAGCACCGCGAGGGACGGCGGCGGCTCCTTCGAGCATCCCTGCAAGGTTGGTTCGACTTCCCAATCCGGTACCGCAGATGCCCAAGGGGCAAGCGAGTGCCGCGCATACGCGACGAGGGCGAGCGGGTTCCCGTCGCGTTCGACCAGGATGAGCGACGACCCGCCTCGCTCCTGCGGGAGCGATAGCTCTAGGGTCACCTTGTCGCCCGGCACGAACAGGCTGTCCGGAAGCTCGCCGAGCGCAAACTGAACCGTGAACACCTGTCCGTCGCCACCCTCGAGAGCGACGGCGTGCCAGGGCAAGAGTGGCAGCCCCTGCAAGGACGCCGGCGGCCCCCCCACGTCCTCGTACGGTATCGCCTCGTACCAGTCGTCGCACCCGTCGGGATCCGGAGCCGTGTCGCCAAGCACGATGAGATTGGACTCGCCCTCCGCCATCTCCTCGAGCAGTTCGTCGCTGGGACGAGGAGAAACGCAGGCTCTGAGGCCAAACTCGGGATCGGCACTGCCGGCCACGCCGCCAGCGCCACCGACCCCGGCGGTGCCGCCCGCCCCCATGTCGGCGCCGGACGTCACCCGACCTCCGCAGGAGAGCAGGCCTCCCATCGCAAGAATGAGGGCCCTCCCTGCCGGGCGCCCTACCGCGCGAGGTCGGACCGAGGCCAGTAGCGGGCCGATGGCGGCACTGCGGTAGCGATCGTTCATTGTGCGGCGTGAACGCAATTCAGTTCTCTCTCCGCTTCCTGGCTTCCCGGTACGAGAGCGGCGATATCGTGGGCATTGACTTGATCGCGGGTGCCCGCGCCCGATGGCCCGGTCAAGGTGTCGTCGAGCGGGTTGCACGAGCCGCCGGGCGCCGGCGCCTGCTCCTCGCAGCTGTTGTCCACGCCTCCATAGTTGCCCACGCAAAGCATGGCCTGGAGGATCCCGACGAAGTCGGGCGTCGTCAGATCCGTGTCGTCCCCTCCCTCGTCGTTCCCGTCGATCAAGTCCCAGAAGAACCTCGCGAGCTGAAGCGCGTTCCGCCAGCCGTTGTCCTGATCCTCCGAGGCATTGCAGCTCGTCCCGCAGTTGCAATGCCCGGCCATCCCCACCTCGAGGTTCAAGCAGGTTCCGGTGCCGTTCGACCAGTCATCTCCGACTCCAAGAAACCACTGGCCGGTTGGGCAGTACCAAAATCCGTCGGAATCTGTCGGCGGTGAGGCAGCGTTCTCCGAGCACAAATCCTGGTTCGCGGGGTCGTTACATCCGCACAGGAAGGCGTTCTGGTTCGTGGTGATCGAGCGCACGGCGAAAAAGTCCGCGAGGCCCTCGTTGGTCGCGGTCGAGCCCCACTCGCACCCCAAGGGCAGGCGGCTTCCGTTCGTATCGCCGTTGTAGTGGTAGCTCATGCAAGCGGAGTCCCGGTCGTGGCGGAACATATGACCAACTGCGATATGTGAGAGCTCGTGGCGCGCTACGTCGCCATAGGGATAGACATCCCAGTCGAACACGATGGTGTTGGCAGAAGAATTCGCGACCCCGCCCCCACTCGTGTACTCCGCACTGTAACCAATCCGGAGGGCCTCGTTCCAGTCAAGGGAGCTGAATCGATTGTCCAGGTCATTCGACCAGGTGATCATTTCGTTCAGCGCCGAGTTTAGCGTGTAGAGGAGGTTCGCGCGACGCACGTGGGAGGTGGGGCTCGATGAGCGGGCGAACAGCAGGGTAGGCGCCGTGGTCGAGCTCCCAGTGAGGGTGCGATTCAAACCGTAGTATTGAAACGTCTGCCCCACGTTGCCATATTGGTCGGTGTCGACGAGCGCGAACCGGATCGGCATCGAACTCTGGCCAAAAAACTCCTCGTCCATTCGGACGAAGTAGTGTCGCACCTGTACTACCTGGTTCGTGCAGCTCACCCCAGGCAGAGTGAACGAGGCCGACCACGCACCGGACGCGTTGGTTGCCGTCTTGATGAGCACCGCGCCCGACTGGCGGATTTCGACGACCATCCACTTCATCGGCGCCGCGGCTGCCCCGATTTTGTCATCGAGATTGACCTCGTTCCAGTTGGCGCAGTTGAGCCCGGGAGTGGTGTCGCAGTAGTACACGTCCATCGGCTCGACCTTGACCGAACCACTCAGCGTGCACACGACCGCAAACGCGCGCGGAGCGGCGAGCAACACGAGCAGCGCAACGAGGCCCTGCAGGATGCGCCGGGTGTTCATGGCGCGGCTCCTTCGATGAGGTCGCGCACGTCATGAGCCGGACCTTCGACGGTTTCGGCAGCGAGCGCGAGCCCGGTCGCCGGATTGATGAGCGCAGCCGGGTCCTTCCGGTAGCCGCGGCGCTCCGCCGTCGCGAGCCAACGAATCGAGCCCCTGCCTTTGCGGAGTGGAAAGGTTATCGCATCGCCCCGTGCCCGGACAGTGAGATCGAGGTCGCCGTCCGGAAGGCCCGCGAGCGCGACCGCCAACCACGACGCCTCAGCAGATCCGGGGATGACTGCGCTGCGGGTCACTTCGAGCGGGATGGGGAACCCATCCGCGAGGGCAAGCACCTCGGGCAGGACGGGCCGCTCCAACTGCGGATTCCGGTTTTCCGGCCGTGTGAAGGACGATCCGCGCAGGCGCAGCGAGATGTAGAACGCCGCGTCCGTGTGGGCGAGCTCCACGACCTCGAGTGCACGGGAGAACTCCGGTGTGATCGATCCGCCGGAAGGGAGCGGGACACGGG
>Ga0315910_10005250_pt1 | contig 10654 bp, 7 predicted proteins | sample EdamamesoilMG_FD_204470 | JGI IMG/M metagenome (GOLD analysis project Ga0315910, IMG submission 204470) | Garden soil microbial communities collected in Santa Monica, California, United States - Edamame soil | ecosystem: Environmental > Terrestrial > Soil > Garden | place: USA: California...
CAAGCCCGACGCGTTGCTCGGCACGAGCTTGCGTGTCGCGCGGCTCGACCGTTCGGGAGCAGTCGTCGCGCGCGAGATCGTCGACGAGCTCGTGTGCGACTGTTGTCAGCCGGACATGGTGATGTTGGCCTCGGGCCCGATCGTCGCGTATCGCGACCGGACGCCCGAGGAGATTCGCGACATCGTCGTGCGGCGCTACGTCGACACCGCGTGGCAGGAGCCGGTTGGCGTCGGCGACGATCGCTGGCACATCGAGGGCTGTCCCGTGAACGGGCCGCAAGTCGCGGCGGCGGGGCAGCGCGTGGCGGTGGCGTGGTTCACGGCCGCAGGCGATCGACCGCGCGTTCGGCTCGCGGCGTCGACGGATGGCGCGCAGACATTCGGGCCTGCGATCGACGTCGATGGAGCCGGCTCGTTCGGTCAGGTCGGCTTGGTGCTCGAGGACGACGGCACGGCGCTCGTGACATGGTGGCGCGCGGCCGCAAGCGGCGGCATCGAGCTCGCGCTACGGGCAGTCGGCGCCGACGCTTCGCTCGGCAAGGTGCTCGTGTTGGCGCAGAGCCGCGAGCGTCAGCCCGTCGACGTTCCGCAGCTGATCCCGGCCGGCGCGGGGTTGCTCATTGCGTGGACGAGCATCGACGAGTCCGGCACGGTCCACACGCTGCTCATCGACGACCGATCGAAGCTTCGTCCGGCGCCGTGAGTCGGCGCTGCGCCGCCACGCGCGGCGGCCGTAGCGCTGGAAGCTCGACCGTCACGACGAGCCCCGGCGAGTTATCCCCGAGCATGAGGCGGCCGTGATGCTGCAGGGTCACGGCGTTCACGAGCGCGAGCCCGAGCCCGTTGCCCGGCAGCGAGCGCGCCTGATCGAGCCGAGTGAACCGCTGCAGCACGCGCGCGCGATCGGCCTCCGGAATTCCGGGCCCGGAATCCGCCACGCGCAGCCGCGCGGCGTCGCCGCTCCGCTCTAGCTGCACCTGTACCGTGCCTCCCGCGGGCGTGTATTTCATCGCGTTGTCGATCAGGTTCGTGAGCACCTGGGCCAGCAGCTCGCGATCGCCGAACACCTCGACGTCGGAGCCGAGCTCGTAGCGCAGCGCGATCTGGCGCTCCTCGGCTGCTGCCTGATAGAGGTCGCAGACGTCGCGAACGATCTGTGCGAGATCCACTGTCGTGAACGCGCTGCGATACGCGCCGGATTCGACGCGAGCGATCCGCAGCAGCGCGTTGAACGTCGCGAGCACCTGATCGAGCTGCGCGACGCAGTCGGCAAGGTCCTCGCGCTGCGGCGTCTCCGCTTCGGCCACGACTTCGAGCCGGTTGCGTAGCCGCGTGATCGGACCGCGCAAGTCGTGAGCCACGCTGTCGCCGACATGGCGCATGCCTGCGAGCAGGTTCTCGATCTGGTCGAGCATCGCGTTCACGTTTTGCGCGAGCTCGTCGTGCTCGTCGTTGCTGCCCGTGATCGGTGCACGTCTGCTGAGATCTCCGGCGATGATCTGCCGCGTCGTCCGATTCAGCGCAGCAATGCGCCGTTCCGCGCTCACCGCGAGCAGCACGCCGCCGATCAACGCGAGCACGAGCGTGAGCGAAATCCCATAGAACGAAGCGCTCCGCAGCACGCGCCGGATCTGCGTGAGCTCACGGATGTCGCGGCCGACGAGCAGGCGCAAGCCAGGGCCGACCGGCAACAGCATCGCGCGCACGGGCGTCTCGCTGTCGATCTGCACGAAGTCGACCCATTGGCCGCGCGCATCTTCGATGCCCCTCGGCCAATACGGGACGTTGCCAGCCAACGGCCGACCGATCGCATCGGCGAGCAGATAGAACGACCGGCGTTCGGTGTCGCGCGCGACGCGTTCCGCGATCACGTCTCTGAGACCGTGCAACCCCGTGCGCTCGTATTGTTCGTAGAGACCGTTGATCTCGGCTTCGACGATCGCGTTCGTCTGCTGCTCGATGTACCCGAGCGTTGCCCAGTAGATGAATGCCGCGAGCGCGCCGACCGAGACCGCGAACAGCGCCACGTAGGCGAGCGTGAGCCGGAACACGCCCGTTCGAAATAGTCGCGGGTAACGCATTCGACTTCGTTCGTCAGTTGTCGAGCCGATAGCCCGCGCCGCGCACCGTGTGCAGCAGTGGGCGATCGAAGCCCTTGTCGATCTTCGAGCGCAGGCGACTGATGTGAACGTCGATCACATTGGTCTGCGGATCGAAGTGATAGTCCCACACGCCCTCGAGCAGCATCGTGCGTGTCACGACTTGGCCTGCATGGCGCAACAGGAACTCGAGCAATTGAAACTCGCGCGGCTGCAGCTCGATCGGTTGCCCGCCGCGGCGTACCTCGCGCCGCAGCAGGTCCATCTCGAGATCCGCGGCGCGCAGCACGGTCGGCTCGGAGTCGCTGCCGCTCTTCGTGCGGCGAGCGAGAGCCTCGAGACGAGCGAGCAGCTCGCTGAACGCGAACGGCTTGACGAGATAATCGTCGCCGCCGGCCTTCAGGCCTTTCACGCGATCGTCCACTTCACCGAGCGCGCTCAAGATCAGCGCAGGCGTCGAGTTGTCGGACGCACGCAATGTGCGAATCACGGTGAGCCCGTCGACACCGGGCAGCATGCGATCGACGATCAGCGCGTCGTAGCGTTCCGTCGTCGCGAGCAGCAGACCGTCCTTGCCGTTGGCTGCATGATCGACGTTACAGCCGGCCTGAACCAGGCCGTTCCGAATGAACGAGGCGACGTCCTTGTCGTCCTCTATGATCAGAATTCGCACTGTGTGTACCGGTCGTCGCGCTCGGCGTGCGTCCCGAGCTCGACCTCGAGCTCAGGTGCCGCGAGCGAGACTACGGGCCTCCTCACGCGTCATCTTATAGATGCTGTCGATAGGGTAGCGGAAGCCGGCCACCGTCACCGCATCGAATTTCGCATAGATACGGCTCCCGAACTGCGTAATGCCGATCGCATGCGAGAACTTGAGATCGTGGCTCGCGAAGGCCAGCTCGACGAGGTACGGGTCGCGCGACGTCGCCCACACGATAACGGTGTCCTCGTCGATGGGGCTCCAGCTGTAGGGCCGCATGAGCATCGGAATGCTGTCCACCTGCTCCAGTCCCAAGTCCTCCGCGTTCACGGCGGGGCGGTTCGTCGCCGCAGCGAAACTCTTGCCGATAACCAGCGTCAGAAGGGCTGCGCCGACAGCGGCTGCGAGCGCATAGGATTTCGTGCGATTCATGGCGTTTCTCCGGTTGTCCATGTGGGCGAAGTCCCGCATCACTACGGTTTAGAGCCTAGCCCCCTCGACCTGAACGCCAACTTAACGATTCATGAGACTCGTCCTGCATTCATTAACAAACCGTAAGTGTGCGGTGAGATCGAGGAAAGCGGCACGCGTCTAAGCTGTGCCCCATCGACCAATTTCTCCAGGGGACGCGTGTATGACGACAGCTTCGAAGACGATGCGTTTCGGCGGGCTCGCCGCAGCCGTGGGCGTCGCGATTCTTGGTTTCTCGGCGTTCAACTTCAACGGCAGCAGTGTTGCGCAACCGGTCGCGGTCACACCGCGTGTCGTGACGCAACAAGGTCAGGGCTCGTTCGCGGATGTGATCGAGAGCGTGAGCCCGGCCGTCGTGAACATTGCGGTCAGCAAAGTCGAGCCAGTGGCGCCGACGCTGTACCAGTATTCGCCGCAGCAGGGCTTCCCGCAGGGGCAGGGGCGGCAGTATCCGTTCGACGAGTTCTTCGAGCGCTTCTTCGGCCCGAACGGCCCGAACGGTCCCACGCAAGAAATGCCGCAGCGCCGCAGCGAAGGCCAAGGCTCCGGGTTCTTGATCGACGCCAGCGGTTACATCGTGACCAACAATCACGTCGCGGGCGACGCCGAGAAGATCACGGTCACGTTCCAGGACGGCCGTGAGCTCGACGCGAAGCTCGTTGGACGCGATGCGAAGACCGACCTCGCGTTGATCAAAGTCGAGGCGACGGGCCTGCCGTACGTTGCGTTCGGCGATTCCGACCGCGCTCGCGTCGGTGACTGGGTCGTCGCGATCGGCAATCCGTTCGGTCTCGGCGGCACGGCGACGGCCGGCATCATCTCGGCACGCGGCCGCGACATCGAGTCGGGGCCGTACGACGACTACTTGCAGCTCGACGCGCCGATCAACTTCGGTAACTCGGGTGGTCCGGTGTTCAACCAGTCGGGCGAGGTTGTCGGCGTGAACACGGCGATCTTCTCGCCGAACGGCGGCAACATCGGCATCGGATTCGCGATCCCCGCGAACCAGGCGAAGGCGATCGTGGCCGATCTCAAGGAGAACGGCAGCGTCGAACGCGGCTGGCTCGGTGTGCAGATCCAGAACCTCGACGACGATTTGGCCGGGTCGCTCGGCTTGGCGAATGAAAAGGGCGCGCTCGTGGCCGAAGTCGTCGGCGACGGCCCGGCCGCGAAGGCGGGCGTCCAGGCCGGCGACGTGATCACGCGCTTCAACGGTCATGCGATCGACTCGACTCGCACGTTGAGCCGCGTCGTGGCCGAAGCGCCGCCGAGCCGGCCTGCCACGGTCACGGTGTGGCGTGACGGACGCAGCCGCGACCTCACGGTTCAGCTCGGCGAAGCGGAGCAGGAGCAAGTCGCGTCCGCCGGTCCCGGCAGCCAGAACGAGCAGGGCGGTGCCGCGCTGGGTCTCGCGCTGCGGCCGTTGACCGAGCAGGATCGAACTCAGCTCGACGTGCCGGTCGACGTGCAAGGTGCGCTCGTCGCGAACGTCGTCCCGGGTAGCGACGCAGCCGAGAAGGGCATTCGCCCCGGCGACGTGATCACGAGCGTCAACCAACAGACCGTCGAGAGCGTTGGCGATGCTGTGGCGGCTTTGAACGAAGCGAAGGCGAACGGCGGCCGTGCGTTGCTGCTCGTGCGCCGCGGTGAATTCCAACGGTTTGTGGCTTTGAGCTTCTCTTAAGTATCTAGCGGTTGTTGTAAGGATCCCGGCCTACTCCCTCCCCCCCTTTGGCCGGGATCCTTTTTTCTTTTGCCCGGATTCCCTTGCTAGACTCGCCCGTCTGCGGCGCCGGGGCGCTGCGGTCCACGAGTTCGCATGATCAAGCTCATCAAGGATCCGCTGGTTCATTTCCTCCTGATCGGCGCCGCATTGTTCGCGCTCGCGGCGTGGCGCGGCGAGTCCGTGACCGCGGGGCGCGAGCGCATCGTCGTCACGGGTGAGCAGGTCGCGCAGGCACGTTCGGCCGCTGCTCTGCTGCAAGGGCGCGAGCCCACGGCAGAGGAGCTCGCGGAGCTCGTCGAGCCGATCGTTCGCGACGAGGTCATGTACCGCCAGGCGCTGGCGCTTGGGCTGGACGAGAACGACGACGAGGTGCGCCGACGGCTGGTCGAGAAGATGACGTACCTGACGCAGGACCTCGCCGATCCGGAGCCGAGCTCTGCCGACCAGCTGCGCACGTTCTACGACGAATCTCCGGAGCGCTTCACGATCCCGGCGCTCGTGAGCTTCGATCAGGTGTTCTTCAGTCCCGGCTCGCGCGGCGATGCGCTCGACGCCGACGCGGCCGCGGGCCTCGCAGCGCTGCGCGCGGGCCGCCCGCCCGCCGAAGTCGGCGATCGCACACCGCTGCGCGAGTCCTACGACAACGCGCCGCGCGAGCAGGTCGCCGTGCTGTTCGGCGACGCACTGGCCGAGGCGTTGTTCACGACGCCGCCCGGCGACTGGTCCGGGCCGTTCCGCTCCGATTTCGGATTGCATGCGGTGCGGCTGCGCAGCCGCAGCGAGCCGCGCCTGCCGCCGTACGACGAGATCGCGGTGCGCGTTGCGGAGGAATTCGGTGCGCAGCGCCGACAAGAAGCGAACGAGCGCGCGTATCGGGAAATGCGCGCGCAGTACGAGGTCGTGATCGAGGCGCCGACGCAATGAGGCTCGGGCGCGGAGTGCTGTTGCTCGTCGCGCTGGCGGCGACGGCTCCCGCGCTCGCGCATCGCTTGAGCCCTGCGTACTTCGGGCTCACCGAGACCGCCCCCAACACGTTCGACGTGCAGTGGAAGGTATCGATCTCGGGCGGCCTCGCGGCCGTGCTCGAGCCGCAGATTCCGGAAGGCTGCTCGCTGACCGAACCGGTCCGGACCTACGTCGTCGACGACGTGCGGCTTCAGCACGGTACGCTGCAGTGTCCCGGCGGCGTGGCGGGCAAGACCTTCACGGTGAACGGCTTGGCCGCGACGCAAACGGACGTGCTGCTGCGGATCGGATATCTCGACGGGAACGCATCGAATCAGCGCCTGACGCCCGATGCCCCGTCCGTCGAGATCCCGGAACGGCCAAGCGCGTTCGAGGTCGTGCGCACGTATCTCGTGCTCGGCGTCGAGCACATCCTGCTCGGCATCGATCACCTGTTGTTCGTGCTCGCGCTGCTGTTGCTCGTGCGCGGGGCAGGGCGCTTGGTGGCAACCGTCACCGCATTCACGGTCGCGCACAGCATCACGCTCGGCGCCGCGACGCTCGGCTTCGTGCACGTGCCGAGTGCGCCGGTCGAGGCGACGATCGCGCTCAGCATCCTGTTCCTTGCCGCGGAGCTCGCGCGGCGGCACGCCGAGTCGAGCGCGTCGGCCGCGAACCTGACCACGCGGTTCCCGTGGCTCGTCGCCTTCGCATTCGGACTGCTGCACGGCTTTGGTTTCGCGGGCGCGCTCAGCGAGGTCGGCATGCCGGAGTCGGCGGTGCCGCTAGCGCTGCTGTTCTTCAACGTGGGCGTGGAGCTCGGGCAGCTCGTGTTCATCGCCGCGGTGTTCGGGCTCGCGTGGCTCGTGCGTCTTGCGGCCGTGCGCGTGCCGCGAGTGTGGCAACCGGCCGTGGCGTACGGCATCGGATCGGTCGCGGCGTTCTGGGTTGTCGAGCGGACGCTCGCGATTTTCTAGCAGGCCGGCAGCGTGTTCGCGGCCGCGAGCTCGCGCTCGCTCGGCGGGCTCGGCAGATAGTCGCCCGGCGCCACGACGGGGCTTCGGCGCGTCTCCACCGTCAACGTGCTGCGTTGCTGCGTCGCACGCGGCACGCAGCTCTGGGTCACCACTGCGCCGACCACCTCGGGCGCCTCGAGCGGCAGCACCGAGCCCAAGATCTCGTTCGGTGAGTCGATCAGCACGTCGCCGTCGATGCCGCTCGTCGACGAGGCGTCGATCGTGCTGTCGCCGGACGGGATGAAGAATCCGGCTTGGATCGTGATGTTGCCGCCGTTGCCTGCGTTCGCGCGCGCGACGATGTCGCTCGAGCTCAAGATGACGTACTCGGGATCGATCGCGACATTGCCGCCCGCGTCCGTGGGCGTGACGCCGCCCGCTTCGGCGGTGATCGACGAGTCCGTCAGCATGACGCGGCGCTGCACCGAGACGTCGATGTCGCCGCCCGCCGAGCTCGGCGCGCTCGTGCGAAGCGCGCCGTTGGTCATCACGAGCTCGTCGTCTGCCGTCACGCGCAGATCGCCTGCGTTGCCGCTGCCGGTCGACGCCGCGGATATTTCTCCGCCGCTCTCGATGATGATGCGGTCGGCGTGCACGGCGATCGTGCCGCCCAGCCCGTCGACGGTGGTAGCGGAGATGCGGCCGCCGTCGCCGATCCCGATCGAGCGCGCCGTGACTTCGATGGCGCCGGCGGCGCCGGCGTCCGCGCCGGTGGCCGTCGATTCGCTCGCGATCCGCGCGTTGGTGATGATGAGATCGTCCACGGTGATCGCGATGCGGCCGCCTGCGCCCGCGAGGGCCGTGTTGCCGACGATCTCCGCGCCGTCGTCGAGCAGCAGCAGCGGCGCCTGAATAGTCACGGCGCCAGCGGTGCCGAGGCGCGGCCCCGTGAGTTGCCCGACTTCTTCCGCTTCCACTTCCGTGGAAGCCTTGATTGCCGAGCCGCTGCCGTCGCCGCGCGCACCGCGCAGCGTGATCATTTCGGTCGCCACGATCCGCACCGAGCCGCCGGCGCCGATTCCCGACGTGCTCGAGGACAGACGCGCACCATCGTCGAGCTCGACGCGGCCCGCTTGCACGTCGATCGATCCCGCGGCGGCGGTCGACGTGAAAAAGCTCGCGGCTGTGATGCGCGTGCCGCGATTCGTCGCCGGATCCGCGGCACCGTTGGTGCCGTTGGCGGAGAACACCTGGGGTGCGACGATGCTGATGTTGCCGCCCGCGCCGCCGGCTTGGGCGACGCTGCCGACGCGCGCGCCGTTCAGCGCTTCGACGATCGGCGCCTCCAGCAGGATATTGCCGCCGCGGCCTGCTCCGGCCGTGCTGGCGTTGACGGACGCTTCCTGGACGACGGCCACGCGGTAGCCGCCGCGCAAGGTGATGTTGCCTGCGTTACCGGCCCCGCTCGTGCTCGCCGTGACTTCGGCGCGATCCGCGATGTAGATCGAGGGCGACGTGATCTCGATCGCGCCGCCTGCGCCCGACGCGGCCGCGGCGACGTCGGAGAAGATGCCGGACGCCGTGCTGGGTGTCGTGCCTCCGCCTCCGCCGCCACCGCCTCCGCCACCGCCGCCACCGCCGCCACCGCCAGACGGGTTGCCCTGGATCGTCACGGCAGCCGAGGCATTCAGGACGACACGCCCACCGCGGTTGGCACCGCTCGTGCCGGTGCGAATCTGGCTCCCGCCTACGAGCTGCGCATTCGCTACGTCGATGCGCACATCGCCGTTCGCTCCGTTGGCACCGCTCGTGCTCGTGGAGATGCGGGCCGCCGAACGCATCGCGAACTGCCCGCCCGTCACGAGGACATCCGGCGTAGTCGCAGCGCCGCCGCCGCCCCCACCGCCACCGCCCCCACCACCGCCGCCTCCACCACCGCCGCCTCCACCGCTGCTCGTCGATAGTTGGCTCGCCGTGAGCGTGATCGCGCCGAAAGGTGCCGCGCGCGACCCCGGTGCCGCCGCGCCGCGCAATGCGACGGCGCCGGTGCCGGTCACGGCATGCAACTCGATGCGCCCATTCGGCGCGTTGATGCGCGTGCCGTTCAGCGTCACGTCGCCGCCGACGAGCGCGAGCGTCCTGCCCGCCGGAACTTGAAGCGTCGCGGCGCCGAGCGAGATGTTGCCGGGCGTCGCGTCGAGAAAGCCGAACGCAGCAGGCGCCGCGATCGTGAGGCTCGAGCCGCTGGGATCGGTCGCGATGAACCGCCCGCCGTCCTGCAACAACAGCGCGTCAGCGCCGCTGACATAGAACGAGCTCGGTACGTTCACGGTGGCCGTAGCGCCGAACACGACGCCGTTCGGATTCACGAACCAAAAATCCGCGCCCGGGATCTGGCTCACCAGCGCGCCATCGAGGATCGAGACCGCGCCGCCCGTCACGCGGCTCACGACGTTCGTAGTCTGGCCTGCGAACGTGGTCGTGAACGTGGCGGACTCACCGGCGCGCACGTTGAAGTCGCTGAAGCTGTGGAACAGGTTGCCGCCGACCTGCGTGCCGAGCGTGTCCGGGATCGAGTAGCTCGGGCCGGTCAGAGGTCCCGCGGGCCCCAGCGTGCCGTCGACGACGATCTGCGCCGCCGCGAGCGCCGGCGACAGCAGCAAGACCAACGGCACGTGCAGGCGGCGCGCGCTCAAAACTGCCTCCCGAACGTCAGGTTGTAATGGATGCCTCGATCCTGGAGCGAGTCGTTGGAGTTGCCCTGATCGATGAGGTCGGCGCCCCAGTAGAGCTCGAGGTGCAATCCCGGCAGCGGGTCCCACAGCAAGCCGGCGCCGGCGCTCGCGAGGCTCTCGCGGCGCGAGCCCGTGAGCGGCTCGATCTCGTCGACCGACGTGCCGTAATCCACGAACACCGCCACGTCGAGCTTGCCGCGGCGTTGACCGCTCGCGTCGATGGCGGCGGGAAATTGATACTCGATCGACGTCGCGAGCCCCTGATCGCGGACGAGCTGGCTTTCGCGGTAGCCGCGAACCGTGTAGCGGCCGCCGATCGGCAGCTTGTACATCGCGAGCAACGGGTCGTTCGTGAATTGCACGAGTCCGCGCACGAGCAGCCTGCTGTCGCGCCAGCCAATGCCACGCAGGTATTGCACTTGGCCGATCAGCGCCTCGAAGTCCGCGTCCGGAGCGTTCTCGTGCTCGGTTGGCTCGAGCGCATCGACACCGACTTTCGCGGTTGCGCGCGCCACCAGAGCGTGCGGACCGTTGCGCGCGGACCACTCGACGCCGACGCCGAGCGTGCTGCCGCGAGCCTTGCCGTCGATGTCGCCGGCAGAGAACGAGAACGGCGAGTCGAGCAGCGTGCTCTCGCTGCGCATGTGCTCGAAGCCGATGAAGCCGCGCAGCGAGCGATTACCGGCGTCGACGAACGGCCGGCTGGCCGTGACGCTGAAGGCCTCGATCCGGCTCGTGATGTCGATGGCCGTGAACGGCTCCTCGACGATGTCCGCGTCTTGCTCGCTGATCGAGAAGTCGAGCGCCATGCCGCCAGGGGCCAGCGGCACGTGATACTGGAGCGCGTTGTCGTACGCACCGTCGGTGCCGCCGAAGCGGCCGGTCAACGCATCGCCGTTGCCGACGAGGCCGCGATAGGTGACGCCGACGCCGGCGTGATTCTCGCCTATCGACGCTGCGCGATCGTTGCCCGCGAACACCGTGAGCTCGAGCGGCTTGCGCTCGGTCACGCCCACGCGCAG
>Ga0315910_10005251_pt1 | contig 10654 bp, 4 predicted proteins | sample EdamamesoilMG_FD_204470 | JGI IMG/M metagenome (GOLD analysis project Ga0315910, IMG submission 204470) | Garden soil microbial communities collected in Santa Monica, California, United States - Edamame soil | ecosystem: Environmental > Terrestrial > Soil > Garden | place: USA: California...
GCGATCGGATCTACGCGGGGGGAGATTTCCAGGAGATCGTCCAGGGTGTGCTGCGCAAACGCCTGATGCTCATCGATCGGGTCACGGCACTGATTTCCGCCTGGGACCCCGCGCTCGACAACGCCGTCTACGAAATGTGCCTCGACGGGACGAGCCTCGTACTCGGCGGGAGCTTCGAGCAGATCCTCGGTGCTGCGCGCAGCAAGGTGGCGGTGTTGGATGCGCCGACGGGCTCGCTCGGGCCGTTCAGCACCACGTTCGACTCGTCGGTGTTGTCGCTGGCGGTCGACGGAGGCACGCTGTTCACGGGCGGGTACTTCTCGGTTGCTGGAGGGGTAGCGCGAAGCCGGGCTGCAGCCTTCGATTTCAGCACGAGCGCCCTGCTGGCGTGGAATCCCAACCTGAGCGTGCCCGAGGGAGGGAGTCTGGTGCTCAACGACATCGCCATCTCCGGCGGAGACGTCGTGCTGGCGGGACACTTCACCCAAGTCGGCGCTGAGGCGCGCGAGCACGTCGCGGTGGTCGACAGGCTGAACGGCGCGCCGCGGACCTGGCATTCCAAGCTGCGCGGAGGCACGCCGAGCCAGGTGTTCAGCGCCGCCGTCGCCGGCACTTCGACATGGATCGGCGGGGACTTCAAGCTGGCAAGCTGCAAGCCGCGCGACAGTGTGTTCGCGCTTTCGCTCGACGATGGACAGCCGACGAACTGGAGTCCGACGGCTCCGGGTGTGCAGGAGACGCTCCAGGTCGGAGGGAGCGTCTATCTCGGGGGCACGCTGGTCACGGTGAATGGCCTGCCGCGCAAACTGATCGCGGCCGTGGATGCGACGAACGGGACGACGACGCTGCCCTTCGACGCCAGCGCCTCCTTCCCGGTCCAGACGGCATACGTCCGCGCACTCGCCTACGGCAACGGGATGCTCTACGCTGCCGGCGATTTCTTCACCTCGAGCGGTGTGCACGGGTTGATCGCCCTGGACCCGATCACGGGCGCGCTGATTCCAGGCTGGAACTCCTCGATCGGTGGCGCGGTCCGTGACATCTGCCTCTCGGAGGACGGCTCTCGACTCTATGTCGGCGGTCAGTTCACGGAAGCGGGGAATCCTCCCCAGCCACGGCTGAACTTCGCGGTCATCAACGCGCTCACGGGCGCCGTGCTTCCTACGATCTGCAACGCGAACGGTGTCGTGCACTGCGTTCTCGCGGCCGCAGGTCGCGTCTATGTCGGAGGCTCGTTCCAGACGCTCAACGGACAGACAGTAGAGAAGTTGGGGCAGATCAACGGGCTGACCGGCACGCCCTATGACTGGACGCCACTCCTCAATCCAGGCGGTGGCACGACCTACGTCAACTCCATGTCGCGCCAGGGAAGGCTGATCTACATCGGCGGACGCTTCGACCGGATCAACGGTGTATGGAGGCCTTGGCTTGGCGCCGTCGATGCGGAGTTCGCCATCATGGCCAACTGGATGCCGGTGCCCAGCAACGAAGTCTATGCCGTCGCCGCCGCTCGCGGACGAGTCTTCGTCGCAGGCGGATTCAGCTCGTTGGCCGGGGTTGCGATGCCCAACATGGGCGCATTCGAGATTCAGTGAGCGAACTGTGAGCCCTTCACCAGACCGCGTCGTCCTACCCCGCAGCATGAAATTCATCGGACAACTCACGGCGCTGCTCTGCTTGCCCACGATGTGGGCGACGGCGCAGGCCCCCTGCCCCGACTTCAGCGCCGAATTCGCGGTGCCAGGCGGCCTTCCGCCCTCCGATTGCATGCTGAGCTTCGACGACGGCTCGGGGCCGGCCCTGTTCCTCGGTGGACAGTTCAGCAACTTCAACGGCGCGGGGATCGACAACATCGCCCGTTGGGACGGAAGCACGCTGCAAGGTCTGGGCTCCGGAGTGAACGGCGACGTGACCTCGATGTGCAGTTTCGACGATGGAAGCGGCGCCGCGCTCATCGTCTCCGGTTTCTTCTCGCTCGCCGGAGGAAAAAGGGTTGCAAACATCGCGAAGTGGGACGGCAGCTCATGGAGCACGTTGGGTGCGGGCCTGGGCTCGGCGGCGCGAAGCATGGCGGCCTATGACGACGGCACGGGACCCGGCTTGTACGTGGGCGGCGATTTCAGCAGCGCGGGTGGACAGACCGCGTACAGGCTCGCGAAGTGGCAGAACGGACAGTGGTCTCAGGTGGACAACGGTGCGCTCCATGGCCCAAGCTGCATGCTCGTGTGGGACGACGGCACCGGTCCAGCGCTCTATTTCGGGGGGTCGTTTCTTTCGATTGGGCCGCTCGCCTCTGCCAACGGTTTCGCCAAGCTGCAGGGCAACACCTGGACCTCCCTGATTTCGGGCACGAAGAACGGCACGGTCTACTCGATCGTTCCGTTCAACGACGGCAGCGGCCCGTCGTTCTTCCTCGGCGGGAACTTCACCACGTACAACGGGGTGAACGCGCCCGGCATCCTGCGCTGGCGCAATGGAGTGATCTCCGCGCTCAGCTTTGGTTTTCAGAACACTCCCCAGCCCAGTGGCATGGTCGTGAGATCGCTTGCCTTGCACGACAACGGAAGCGGGACACAGCTCTATGCCGGCGGTACGTTCGATCGCTCCGGACCTACGCTGTTGCCCAGCGTCGCGCGCTGGAACGGTTCGTTCTTCCAGGGTCTCGGAGCGGGCCTCGCCGCGAGCGTGGTCACGCTGTGTTCCTTCGACGACGGCGGCGGAGCCTCGCTGTGGGCCGGTGGGAACATCAGCTCGAGCGGCACGGCACCGATCACCGGCACGGTGCGCTGGCATTCGAACAGCTGGTCAGGCATCAGCATGGGCAGCGGCCTGAACGCCGAGGTTGCGGCCCTGCGCGAACTGGACGGCCCGGGCGGAGTGGCACTGTACGCCGTCGGCAAGTTCTCGGGCGCGGGCTCGCTCCCCGGCGTCAATCGCATCGCACGCTGGAATGGGAGCCAATGGTCGGCGCTCGGTGGCGGTCTCGAGGCCACGCCGCTTGCCGTCGAGGCCTTCGACTCGGGCCTGGGCCGGCGCATCGCTGCCGCGGGCAGCTTCACCATGGTCAGTCAGCTTCCCGCCGCTAGAGTCGCGCAATGGGATGGATCCTCGTGGTCAGCTCTCGGGGATGGATTCAACGGGGATGTCCATGCGCTGGCGGCTTTCGACGCCGACGGCGCTGGACCGGGCCCTGAACTCCTGATCGCGGCCGGCGCGTTCACGCAGACGGGTAGTCAGGTCCTGATGCGAGAGATCTCGTCCTGGGACGGCAGCAGCTGGAATCCCCTGCACCAAGGACTGGCCGACGGCGCCACGCGTGCATTGAAGGTCGTGAGCTTGCCCAACGGCACTCGAGTGCTCTATGCCGGCGGAAGTTTCAACGTTGCAGGCTCTCAGCTCGTGCACGGCATCGCGCGCTGGGACGGCAGCACCTGGAGCAAGGTGGGCGGCGACGTCACCGGGAGCGTGCATGCGATCGCCAGCATTGATCTCGGTGCACCCGGCGGCGCCTCGATCGTGATCGGCGGATCCTTCAACGCAGTGCATGGCGTCAGTGCCGACAACGTGGCCATTTGGGACGGCGTCCAATGGTCCGCGCTCGGGAGCGGGCTGCCTGACATTGTCGAGGCCCTCGAAGTCTTCGACGATGGTTCTGGATCTGGGCCCAGGATCTACGCGGGCGGTCGATTCACCACGGCGCAAGGTGCACCCGCTTCCTACCTGGCGCGCTGGGACGGCGCGGGTTGGAGTGATGTCGGAGCAGGCGTCAACGCGCGAGTCCAAGCGCTGGCTGTGTACGACGACGGATCACTGGGGAGGCCCTCCCTGTTCGTCGGAGGAAACTTCAGCTTGGCCGGCGGACGATCGGCCTCGTACATCGCGCGTCTGTTGCCCTGCGCGTTCCACACGTATTGCGTCGCGAAGCTGAACTCGCTCGGCTGCACGCCCGTCATCGAAGCCCACGGCACCGCGAGTGCCAGCGCCGCATCGGGGTTCCACCTGAGCGTCAGCCAGGTGCTCAACAACAAGTCCGGCCTGTTCCTGTACGGATTCAGCGGATCGAGCCTAGTCCCGTTCCAGGGCGGCAGCTTGTGCGTGCAACCGCCGCTGTCCCGGACGGTCGGTGTCTGGTCGGGAGGAGATCCCGCGCCCAACGACTGCTCGGGCGTGCTGGCGATCGACATGAACGCCTTCGCCCGGGGATGGCTCGGTGGCAACCCCAAGCCCGCGCTATCGGTCAGCGGCTCGGTCGTGAACTGCCAGGCGTGGAGCCGCGACCCAGGCTTCGCCGCGCCGGACGCGACCTCGCTTTCCGACGCGCTGGAATACACGGTGGGCCTGTGATCAACGTACGGCGCTTTCAACCGAGGAACTCGATGAATACGACTCGCTGGCACTGGGTTGGGCTGACACTGTTCTGCATGGGTCCGAGCCTGGGCGCGCAGGGCTTGCTCTTCGAGAAGCACGACCCGAGCTCCGCGACCGGGCTGGGACTTGCGGTCTGCCTCACGCCGGATGTAAATGGCGACGGTCATCCTGATTTTGTCGTGGCCTCGCGCGAGCCTTCATCGACAGGGAGTGGACGCGTGTACGTTCACTCCGGCCTCGACTTCTCGGTGATGTCGGTGATTCTGGGCAGCGTGAACGGCGCGTGGTTGGGCGACTCGCTCGCCCCGGTCGGAGACATCGATCACGACGGTCTGTGCGACCTGGTGCTTGGCGCGCCCGGAGAATCCAAGGCCTATGTCGTGCGCGGCAGCACCGGGGACACGCTGTTCACGCTGAGCGACTCCGGCAACGGCAATCTGGGGCGCGCGGTAGCCGGCGCCGGCGACGTCAACGGAGACGGTTGGCCGGATGTGCTTGCCGGAGCACCCGATTATTCCACCTGGCAATCCACGGTCGGGCGTGCCTACCTGCATTCGGGGTTTGACGGATCCTTGATTCGCATGCACGAAGGCGCGGTGCCGATGCAAGGAGCCGGATTCCAGTTGTGCGGCGGGGTCGACATCGACCTCGACGGCAAGTCCGACTACCTGGTCGGCGATGCCTATCACGGAGGGGCGCCCGCGTCCGCCGTGCGCCTGTACTCGGGCGTGAACGGGGCTTTGCTGCAGACGTTCTCGATCGCTCCGGAGCCCTACGAATTCGGCGCTTGCATCGCCTTCGTCGACGACGTCGATCTGGACGGCTTGCAGGACGTGGCGATCGGATCACCCGGCGACACGACGAACGGCCAGAACGCAGGACGCGTCGACTGGTTCTCATCGGCGAGCGGCGCCCTGCTGCGCACCGCGCTCGGCGCGAGCGTCGGCGCACGCTTTGGAACCAAGATCAGTGACGGCGGCGACGCCAATGCCGATGGCATTCGAGACCTGTGGATCTCCGCGCCAGGCACGGGCGGCACCTGGGGGCGCATCAAGTTGCTCTCGGGCTCCAATCTCGCACAGCTTGCATCGCTTCAAGGAACCGCCTCGGACTTCCTGCCTGAGATTGCCGGCGGGTTCGATCTCGATCTCGACGGTTCCACGGAGTTGGTCGCGGGGACCTACGGCAGCTTCCGGCTTTACAGCCTCGCGCCGACACCGGGGATCTCCTACTGCACCGCGAAGCTGAACAGCCAGGGCTGCCTGCCGGCGATGTCCGCCGTGGGCACGGCGAATCGATCGGGAGCCGACGATTTCCACCTGATCACGTCGAACGTGCTCAACAACAAGTCCGGCGTCCTGGTCTGGGGACGCGCGCGGGGGTTCAGCCCGCTGGGCGGCGGCAATCTGTGCCTTGCTCCACCGATCTACCGGCGCGCGATCCCCTCGAGCGGCGGAAGTGCGACGGGATTGGACTGCTCGGGTGTCTACGACTACTTCCTGTCGCACGCGGAGATGAACCTGCTCGGCATGCTGGCCGGCGACACGCTCCACGCACAGGTCTGGTCGCGCGATCCGGGCTGGTCTCCTCCGAACAACATCGGACTGAGCGACGCCCGGGAATTCACGGTGGGATTATGAGGAGCACGATTATGCTGAAAAAGACCTTCTTGCGTGCGCTCGTTGTCCTGGGAGCGCTCGCGCCGTTGCGTGGGCAGTGCCTTGATTTCAGCAACGACTTCGCCGCGGCCGGAGCGGGAGTCAACAATCTCGTGCGCGCGCTGGCCACATTCGACGATGGATCGGGCACGGCCTTGTACGCGGCGGGCGACTTCACGCTTGCGGGCGGACTGCCTGTCGGCCACATCGCGAAATGGAATGGAAGCAGCTGGTCCGCGCTGGGTAGCGGAACGAGCGGCAGCGTCTTCAGCTTGCAGGTCTTCGACGACGGCAGCGGTCCCAGACTCTACGTCGGCGGCGTGTTCGCGTTCGCGGGCGGCCTCGCGACAGGCTCGATCGCTTGCTGGGACGGGAATTCCTGGAGCCCTGTCGGCGCCGGAATCCCCAACGGCAGTGTGCGTGCCCTTCATGTGCATGACGACGGCAGCGGGCCTGCGCTCTATGCCGGCGGCACGTTCATCCAGGCGGGCTTTGCGCCGGCCGCGAATGTGGCGCGCTTCCAGGGCGGCGTGTGGTCGGCGCTCGGGCTCGGAACCGGTTCAGATGTCAAGTGTTTCGCGAGCTTCGATTCGGGCAGCGGTCCGGCGCTCTACGTCGGGGGCTATTTCACGACCGCGGGCGGCGTCGCCACCAATCGCATCGCACGTTGGCAGAACGACAACTGGGCTGCCCTGCAAGGCGGCGTGAACGGCTCGGGCAACGTGGGAGTGTTCAGCCTCAAACCCTATTTCGACGGCGTCAGCACCAAGCTCTTCGTCGGCGGCAGATTCGATTACGTCAACGGCTCCCAATGCAGCAATCTCGCGCGTTGGACGGGGAGCGGATGGCAGGCCTGCTCCCCGGCGTTGACCTGCGACGGCCCCGTGGACTCGCTCGAAGCCCACGATGACGGCTCCGGTCTCGCGCTGTACGCCGGAGGTACCTTCTCGATCGGAGGCATTCCCGCCCCCGAGGGGAACGTGGCGCGCTGGAACGGCACGAACTGGACCACGCTCAGCACGGGTCTGCGCCAGATCGCCAACGATCACGCGGGGCTGGCGCTGGTGTCGTCCAGTTTCCTGGGCGCATCGCGCCTCTTCGTCGGCGGCAGTTTCAGCCATGCAGGCGGCAAAAATTCTCCGTACGTCGCGGTTTGGGGCGAGGCGTGCAGCGCGCCGCTCGTGCTGACGCATCCCCAGCCGGTGACCGCCGTCTTCAATCAGACGATCGTCTTCAACACGACGGCCGTGGGGACCGCGCCGGTCAGCTACCAATGGCGCCGCAACGGCGTCCCCTTGGTCGACGACGCGCACATGCTCGGCGCGACGACTCCCTCGCTTTCGCTCTGGTACTACACCTATGCGGACCACGGCGACTACGATTGCGTGATCAGCAACGGCATGGGCTCGGTCACATGCGATCTCGCGCGCTTGACCATCCCGCTGAGCGGATCGAGCGGCAGTCCCTTGCACCTGCGCAAGGTCGTGTACCCACCCGAGCCGGTCAGCACGCTTCCCCCCGGAAACACGTTCGAGTTGGTCGGGCCTCCGCGACAGTCCTCGACGGGCGAGATCGGGAGTTCGACCACCATCAGCGGTCAGCGTGCGCTGGTCCTGTTCGACCAGACCATCCCGAAGGTGCTCATCAAGGGCTTGGATCCAGCGCCGGTGCTCGGTCCTGGAGTCACGTTCCCCGGCTCGGGTAGCGGGCTCAACGCGCTCGACAGCTTCATCCCCGCTGCGAATGGACAAGTCGCCGTGCGCGGTGATGTCGAGGGCTGGGCTGTCACGCTCGAGACCCGCAAGGTCATCTGGCGCTTCCATCCCGCGGGTGTCGAAGTCGTCGTCAGGGAGGGCGACGCGGCAGTCGGCTTCGCTCCGGGGCTGGTTCATCGACTCCCCTACATCCCGGTGATTTCCGATTCGGGCCGCGTGGTCTTCCGCAGCCACGTCTTCCAGAATGGGCTGGCCGTCTCCATCGGAATATGGGCCTGGGACCAAGGTGTCGGCCGCCAACTGCTGGCCAAGCTCGGAGACACCGCGCCCGGCTCGACGGCGCACTACCGAGGCCTCAACGACGAGCCGCACGTGGGGCCGACCGGCACCGTGCTCTTCGCGGCCCAGTTGGATTCGGTGACAGGCATCCACACCTTCACGACCTGGGACTCTGCGCTCTTCGCGGGGGATCCCGGCGGATTGCAACGCATCGCAGCCAGTGGCGATCCGGCTCCAGGAATGCCCGCGGGCTCGAACATCGAGACCTTTACGGCCGCCGAAGTGGACGCTACGGGCGGAATCCTGTTCACGGCCTTCGTGGCCTTCCCGACCGGCGGGGGGAGCTTCGCCACCTACCGCTGGTCCTCTGGGTCCCTGACGCTGCTGACGGCCCAGGGGGACGTGCTTCCCGGCGTGATACCGGGAAGCGTGGTTGCTGGCGCACAGCCCTGGGACGCCAACGCCCTGGGCTCGGTGGCCTTGAACATCTCGCTGCAGCCCGCATGCAATCCTCCATGCTCCAGCCGCGGACTCTGGCTGAGGAGCGCCGCAGGCTACGAGACCATAGCGATGAACGGCGACTTCCCCTATCCGGGCATGCCGGCAGGCTTCACTTTCGCATCCTTCGATTCGCTGGCCATGAACAACCAGGATCAGGTGGTCTTCGGCATGCGTGCCTACGCCGGGACTTCCGTCAACGCCGTCTACGGCTGGTCGCGGGAAACCGGACTGTTCCCGATCGCGGTGCCAGGAGGACAATTCGACCTGGGGCTTCAGGACTACCGCACGATCCAGTCGGCGCTGTTGTCCGATGTCGACGGCCCGAGCCACGGAACGCAGGGAACACAACTCGACGACTCGGGCCTCGTGTCGCTCAGGGTCGAGTTCACGGACGCCACGAATGGAATCTTCACGGCCGACTTCAATTCGATCGCATCGGTGTTCGGGAACACCGGCGTGAAGTTCTGCTTCGGCGATGGGACGGGCAGCCCCTGCCCGTGTGGAAACTCCGGCCTGCCGGGACAGGGTTGCGCGAACACGACTGGTTCCGGAGCGGATCTGACCGGGCTCGGCTCGGTCAGCGTCAGCGAGGACGATCTGCGATTCCTGGCCGTCAACCTGCCTGCCAACAAGGCCTGCGTGCTGCTGCAAAGCGCTTCGGTCGCCGCTGGTGGCTTGGGCGTCCCGTTCCATGACGGGCTCTTGTGCCTGAGCCCGCCGATCAAGCGACTTCGTTCCGGCGTCTCCACCAGCGGCGGCCAGTTCCTCTTCGGCCCGGGCTTGGCCACGTCGGGACTATGGGCCGGCGGACAGACTCGATACTTCCAGACTTGGTTCCGCAACAACGGCGGCCCCTGCGGGAATGGGAGCAACCTGTCCAACGCCTTCAGCGTGAATCTGGTGCCTTGAGGCGACTTGCTCCCCGCTCCCGCGTTCGAGGCTTCCCCATTCCGCTGCCCTCACGACCCGACCGAGATCCGAGACTCCCACGATGATCCAGCAACTCCTGCACACCGCCACGATCGCCGCACTCCTGGCGCCAAGCCTGTTCTCCCAGAACTTCTGCTGGAGCGAAAGCCAGAACAGCACGACAGTGATCGCGGGTGCGGGCGTCGCTGGCCACACAGCCGGCATCAGCTCGGACAACCGGTACTACCGTCGCTACAACCCACTCGCGCGCGGGCTGCTCAGCGACTTCAACGTCACGGGCGTGAGCTTCGGCGTGGAGTTCTCGCAGGCCGGCTTCGGCGCCGGCAGCCAGCCCGCGACCGTCCAGGTCTTCCGCTGTGCGACGCCGGCCAATCCTGCGTGGCTCGGCGACCTGGTGCTGCTGGGCAGCGAGCCGATCCAGATTCCCGACCTGATCCTGGCCGTGAACACGGTCAACTTCAGCACCCCGATCGCGGTGCACGGACTGGGAGCGGACGACCTGGTCATCGCCCTCGATTTCACGGACGGAGCCGCGGCGCAGCACAGCTTCTTCTTCGGCGGCAACACCGCCGGCGAGAGCTCGCCCACCTACGTCAGCTCTACGCTCTGCGGCGTGCACACTCCGGTCAGCCTCGTCTCGATGGGCTTCCAGGCTTCGCAGATGATCTTCGACTTCTGCGGCAGCGCCACGGGCCCCGCGATCAACACCTACTGCACGGCAAAGACCACGTCGAACGCCTGCGTGCCCTCGATCGCCTGCGTTCCCGGCGACACGCCAAGCGCCACGAACGCGGGCCCGTTCCGCATCAACGCGGCGTCGATGATCAACAACAAGAACTGTCTCTTGTTCTACGGACTCGGTGGAAGGGACGCGGCGCCGTTCCAGGGCGGCCTGCTGTGCGTCAAGACTCCGATCAAGCGCGCACCAGGCACCAACACGCTCGGCAATCCTCCCCCCACCGACTGTTCGGGCGCGCCGGTCTTCGACATGAACGCCTTCGCAGCCGGCTTGGGTGGCGGCGTGCCGCCCGCCGCGCTTTCGGTCCCCGGCACAACCGTCGACTGCCAGTGGTGGGGCCGCGACCCAGGCTTCGCGTCGCCGAACAACACGCAGCTCTCGAACGGCCTCGAGTTTGTAATCGGCCCCTAGTAGCCCGATGAAAGAGTCTCGGGAGTCCGTCACCGACGGCCGCCACGTTAATT
>Ga0315910_10005252_pt1 | contig 10654 bp, 8 predicted proteins | sample EdamamesoilMG_FD_204470 | JGI IMG/M metagenome (GOLD analysis project Ga0315910, IMG submission 204470) | Garden soil microbial communities collected in Santa Monica, California, United States - Edamame soil | ecosystem: Environmental > Terrestrial > Soil > Garden | place: USA: California...
GATGTTCCGCGGGAGTCAATTGCCCAGGTATCGATGGTGACCCGGCTTCGCTCTGGCAAGACCGGCATCGAGCTGCGTTTGCACGAGCTCGAGGCGGCCATCATGGACGTGGTGTGGAGCAAGCAGCTGCACACTTTCGCCGTGAGCGACGTCGTCGCCGTGCTCGAGAAGCGGCGCACCATCGCCTACACCACCGTGATGACGACGGTGACTCGCCTGCACGCCAAGGGCCTGCTCTGGCGTGTGCGCGACGGCAAGCGCTACCTCTACTCGCCCAAGCTCACGCGGGAACAGTTCTTACGGTCGACGGCCCGCGAGGTCCTCGACGGTGCCGTCGGGGGGCGGCAGGCCATGGCCATGCTCGTTGAGAAGGTTTCCGAAGCGTCCGCCTCCGAGCTGGACGAGCTGGAGGCGCTGATTCGACGCCGGCGCGAGGAGCTGGGCGGTGAGTGAGCTGGTGTTCCCGTTGCTCGGGGTCGCGTTCGTTTTCCTCGTGCTCTTGCCGATGTGCGCCGCGGGCGTGAAGCTGCTCTTGGTTCTACTCGAACGGAACGGGATGGCGGGGCCGCTGCGAGGGCTCGGGCTGCGTTTCGTGCTGCTCTCGGCGTCGAGCATCCTGCCGCTGGTCTGGCTCTTCTCCGCTGGAATGCACCAGGCGGAGTCGGGTCGTTCGGTCCTGGCGTGCCTGTTCACGCACGATGCCCGGACGTTGTGCCTGGAGTCAGCGCTATTTGCGCTGGCGCTCGGTGCGATCGCGGTCGCGCGCTGCCACGCTCTCGCTGGCCGACTCTTCCGCGGCAGCACGGGCGATGGCGCACCGGGCGCCCTCGAGGCTCGGCTCGACCGAGTGCTTGCACTCTATCCGGCGCTCGCCCCGCTACGCCGGCGGGTGGTCGCCATCGACGACCCCACGTTCTGTATCGGCACGCGCGGCTGGCTACGGCCGCACGTCGTGGTGGGGAGCGACTTCGGCAGCAAGTTGACCGACGACATGCTGGCGAGCGCGCTCGGGCATGAAGCCGCCCATGTGCGCGCGCTCGATCCATTGTGCTACTTCGCCGTGGAGCTCGCGTTGGCGCTCAACCCCTTCGGTCGTGTCTTGCTCGACGGACACGCTCGGCGCTGGTACGCGGCTCGCGAGATGCAGTGCGATCGAGAGGCGGTCGACGGCGGTTGTCCTCCGGTCGCGCTCGCGGATGCGATCCTGCGAGCGGCACGGCCGCAGGAACGGGGCGCGGCCGCCCTCGGCGCGCCCGATCTGGCCGTGCTGCGGCTCCGCATTCAACTGCTGCTGGCGCTCGCCGAGCAGAGACCCGAGCGTCGCGGTCACCCTCGAGGCTCGAGCTTACCCGTCGCGGCGGCGCTGCTGCTGCTCGCCGTTCTCTCGCCTCATCAACTGGGTACCGGCGCGCTCGACGCGCTTCACCGTGGTGCCGAGCACGCGGCTGCGTATCTGATCCGTTTGCAGGCGTGACCTCGAGCCCGGGGCATCTCGTCATCGTAAACTCTTGCCGTCGGTTACTATCATGCGTAGTAGATCTTGGGGGGCGCTCGTTGGGTTGTGTGTTGCTGCGTGTGCTGGGCCTCCAGCGGCGGGGCGCGGGCCCGAGGCGCCGGAGAGGCCGGCGCCACATCTGCAATCCGCCGCCTCCGAGCGCGATGGCGCGGAGCCTCCCCACGTCGATCCGGTCCCGGATCCGGCCTCCAGCAGCAACGTCTCGTTGGGCGGAATGCTGGGATACGCCGATCGCTACTCCCCGATCTTGTCGGTCGCTCGCGCCACCCGGTCGAGGGCCGAGGCCGCCCGCGTCATGGCGTCGCCGCTCTTGCCGGGCAACCCCGAGCTGACGGTCGCCATCGGGCCGCGGTTTGCCAACGCCGGCAATGGTGTCGACGTGCAGGCCTCGCTGATGCAACAGGTCCAGATCGCTGGCGAGCGAGGGCTACGGCTGGACGCCGCGGAGCGCATGCGCGAGCTGACCGACGCGGAGATCGAGCAGATTCGCTGGTTCGTTCACTGCGACGTGCACGCGGCTTTTCACCGTGCCCTCGTCGAGCAGCAGCGCCTGCGCCTGTCGGAGCGCGTCGTGGCGTTCCAGCGCGACGTGCTCCGCGTCGTGGAGCGGCAGATCGCGGCGGGTGAAGCCGCACCTCTCACGTTGCGCCTCGCGCAGGCAGAAGTCGCGCAGGCCGAGCAGGTGCTGGTGGGGGCCGAGCAGGCCTTCTTTGCCTCGCGGGTCCGGCTCGGGCAGCTCGCGGGGTGGCCAGCATCCACGCCTCCCCTGCCCGAGGGCAGCGTCGACGAGCCGCGCGAGCCCGCTGAAACGGCCGAGCTCGTGGCCATCGCTGGCGAGCGCCTACCCAGCCTGCAAACGGCGGCCGCTCGGCTTCGAGAGGCGCGCTCGCGCGTCGCACTCCAGGACCGCGAGGCCTGGCCCAAGCCGTCCATCGGAGTGCAGTACAATCGCGAGGGGAACGCGGGAGCCGAAGGCGTGAACGACATCGTGATGGGCGTGCTGTCGGTGCCGGTGACGAGCTTTCAGAGGAACCAGGGCGAGCGCGCCCGGGCGCGAGCCGACGCGACGCTGGCCGAGGCCGAGCTCGAGTCGGCGCGACGCTTGCTGGAGGGCCAGATCACCGAGGCCCGAAGCGAGGTCGTGGCCGCCGCCCGGCGCGCCCGCGCCTACGGCACGGAGGTGGTGCCCCGCTTCGAGGAAAACATCAACCTGCTGCGCCGAGCGTTCGAGCTCGGCGAGCTCGATATCCTGGCGCTCTCGACGGGACGCGAGCGCTTCCTTCGGATCCAGAGCGACGCCATCTCGGCCCAGCTCGACTATTTCGTCGCGCTGGCGGGTCTGGAGCGGGTCGTGGGTGTCGACCTGTGGCACGACGATCACCACGGAGAGTCTCGATGATGAACAGGTTCCTGCGCGGGCTGCGCCCCTGCGTCTTGCCGCTCGCCATCGGGTGCAACGGCGGCAACGAGCCAGGGAGCGCCGAAGCCGCAGGCTCGGACCATGGCGGCGCCGCCGAGGCTCATGACGACGACCACGGCGAGGAGGCGCGCCTCACGCCCGAGGCCATCGAGCGCGCGGGCATCCGCGTGGCGCCTGTCGAACGCCGAGCGCTGAGCGGAGGGGTCGCGATCCCGGCCGAGGTTCAGTTCGACCCGAGCAGCACGGCTCACGTCGGACCGCTCGCTCCAGGGCGCATCACCAAGGTGGGAGTCGCCCTCGGAGACCGCGTGCGCCGCGGCCAGCTCCTGGGCGTCGTGGCCTCGAGCGACGTGTCCAGCGCCCGTTCGCGGCTCGAGCAAGCCAAGGCTCGACTGTCAGCAGCCGAGAGCGCCCTGCGCCGGCAGCAACAACTCTCCGCCGAAGGCATCGGCGCCAGGCGAGCCCTGGTGGAGGCCGAGGCTCAGGTCGGCGAGTTGCAGGCCGAGGTGCAAGGCGTCGAGCGCCAGCTCTCCGTGTTCGGGTCGGGTCGTGCGGGCGAGCTGGCGCTGACGTCACCCATCGACGGCGTCGTGGTCGCCCTTCACGGCACGCTGGGCGAAACGGCCACCGCCGAAGAGCCGATGTTCATCGTCACGGATCCGACGAAGGTGTGGGTCCGCGGCAATGTGCCCGAGCTGGAGATCGCTCGCGTCGAGCCGGGCTCGGCCGCGGTCGTGCGGCTGCACGCCTTCCCCGACCTGGCGATGCGGGGGGCCATCACCTACATCGCGCCGGCGCTCGAGGAAGCGACGCGCTCGCTGCCCATTCGGGTCACGCTGCAAAGCCCAGACGCGCGATTGCGGAGCGGGCTATTTGGCAGCATCGAGCTGGTCGGGGGCAAGGTCGACGAGCGCGTGCTCGTCGTGCCAGCCGATGCCGTTGCCACCCTGAATGGCCAGACCGTCGTCTTCGTGCCCGCGGCCGAGCCGAACGCCTTTCGGCCCCAACCCGTCGCGCTCGGACGCCGCGCGGGCGGCTTCTTCGAGGTGCGCTCCGGGCTGGCAGAAGATGCCCCGATCGCGGTCAGCGGCGCGTTCACCTTGAAGAGCACGGTGCAGAGCGGAGAGCTCTCCGAGGGGCATGAGCATTGAGCCCTCGTCGGCCGGGGAGCGTGTCATGAAGAGATTCCTCGAGGTGTGCCTGCGGTGGAGGCTCTTGGTCTTCGCCTTCGTCTTGCTCGTGGTCGCCGTTGGCGTGCGCAGCGCGGGGCAGCTGCCGATCGACGCCGTGCCCGACATCACCAACGTGCAGGTGCAGGTGCTCACGAACGTGCCGGCGCTAGGCCCGGTCGATGTGGAGCGCACGATCACGTTCCCCGTCGAGTCGGCGATGAGCGGCTTGCCCGGCGTCGAACAGATACGCAGCGTCTCGCGCTTCGGGTTATCGGCCGTGACGGTGGTCTTCGAGGAAGGCACGGACCTCCTCAGGGCACGCCAACTGATCTCCGAGCGGCTGACCCAGGCCCGAGAGCGCCTGCCCGCGGGGGCCTCGCCCGAGCTCGGTCCACTGAGCTCCGGGCTCGGCGAGATCTTTCAGTTCGAGATCCGGGCGGACGCCGCCTGTCCCCCCGAGGGCCCCGACACCGAGCAGTGTCACACCCCCATGGAGCTGCGCTCCGTCCTGGACTGGTTCGTGGCGTACGAGCTGCGCTCCGTGCCTGGCGTGGTGGAGGTCAACTCCTTCGGCGGCGAGCTCAAGACTTATGAGGTGGAGGTCCTTCCGGATCGGCTACGAGCGCTCGACGTCTCTTTGAACGAGCTGTTCGAGGCGCTGGAGAACAACAACGACACCGCAGGCGGCGGGTACCTCGTGCGTTCCGGTGAACAGCTGCTGGTACGCGGCGAGGGGCGCATTCACAGCCTCGACGAGATCGGCGATGTCTTGATCGAGACTCGTCAGGATGGAGTCCCCGTGCGTGTGCGCGACGTCGCGCGCGTCCATTTCGCTCCACTGATTCGCCAGGGTGCCGTGACACGAGACGGGCGTGGCGAGGTGGTCACGGGCATCGTGATGATGCTCGTCGGCGCCAACGGCCGCGAGGTCGTCGAGAACGTCAAGGCCAAGATCGCCAGCATCGAACCCTCCCTGCCACCGGGCGTTCGCATCGATCCATTCTATGACCGGGCCGACCTGGTCAACCGTACGATCCACACGGTAGCCAAGAACCTGGCCGAGGGCGCCCTGTTCGTGATCGCGGTGCTGTTCCTGCTGCTCGGCAGCATACGCGGCGGGCTGATCGTCGCGGCCGCCATTCCGTTCGCGATGCTCGTCGCGTTCACCGGCATGAAGGCGCTGGGCCTCAGCGGAAACCTGATGAGCCTCGGGGCCATCGATTTTGGCATCGTCGTCGACGGCTCGATCATCGTTGTGGAAAACGCGGTGGTTCACCTGGCGGCCGCCGCTGCGGGCCGAAGCCGACCGATGAGCTACGCCGAGGCCGCGGATGTGGTGCTCGACTCGACGATGGACGTGCGGAAGGCGGCCCTGTTCGGTGAAGCCATCATCGTGATCGTGTACATCCCGATCCTCACGCTGGCAGGCGTCGAGGGCAAGATGTTCAAGCCGATGGCGATCACGGTGCTGTTCGCGCTGTTCGGCGCCTTCATCGCTTCCCTCACCTTCGTCCCGGTCCTCGTGGCAACCTTCCTGCGCCAGCACACCGAGGACAAGGAGCCGTTTTTGGTCCGGCTCATGCATCGCAGCTATCCGCGCCTGCTCGGCGCGGTCATGCGTGGGCCTGCCATCGTGATCGGCGGTGCGCTCGTGCTCTCGCTCGGGGCGGGCCTGGTCGCAGCGCGGATGGGTGCAGAGTTCGTGCCGCGTCTCGACGAGGGCGCCATCGCCATCCAGCTCCTGCGCCTGCCCAGCGTCTCTCTCGAGGAGAGCGTCCGAGGGGCGACACGCTTCGAGAAGGTGATCAAGGAATTCCCCGAGGTCATCACCGTCGTCTCCAAGACCGGCAGGGCGGAGATCGCAACCGACCCGATGGGTGTCGAGCTCTCGGACTGTATCGTGATTCTGAAGCCGCCGTCGGAGTGGACCACGGCGGACAATCGCGACGAGCTCATTCAACGCATGTCGGCCCGATTGAAGGCCACCTTGCCGGGGCTCGGTTTTTCCTTTTCGCAGCCGATCGAGCTGCGCATGGCGGAGCTGATCAGTGGGACACGGTCGGACGTCGCCGTCACCATCTACGGCGACGACCTCGCCACGCTGGAGCGCCTGAGTCTTCAGCTGCAGGGAGTGCTCCGGGGCATCTCGGGCGCGTCGGACGTGCGCGGCGAACAGCTCGCGGGCTTGCCGACGCTCGAGGTGACGGTGGACCGCGCGGCAGCGTCCCGCTACGGGGTCTCGGTGCGGGACGCGCTCGACGCGATCGAGGCCCTCGGCGGGCGCCCCGCAGGCGAGGTGTACGAAGGCGAGCGCCGGTTCCGCCTGCAGGTCCGCGTGCCCGCGAGCCTGCGCGACGACATCGATCAGGTGCGCAGCCTTCCCGTCAGCGGGAGCGCCGGGCCCTTGGTCCCGCTGGGTCAGATCGCGAGCATTCAGATCGGAGACTCCCCAGCCAGCGTCAGTCGTGAGGCTGTACGGCGACGCACCAGCGTGGAGGCCAACGTCCGGGGGCGTGATCTGGCGTCGTTCGTGAGCGACGCTCAGGCGCGCGTCTCGCGCGACGCGCCCATGCCCCCGGGCTACGTGATCCAGTGGGGCGGACAGTTCGAGAACCTGAGCGCCGCGACCGATCGGCTGCTGATCGCCGTCCCGCTCGCCCTGGGGTTGATCTTCCTGCTGCTCTACATGGCGTTTGGCGCCCTGAAACCCACGCTGCTCATCTATCTCAACGTCCCGTTCGCGGCAGTCGGCGGCGTCTTCCTGCTGGCGCTGCGAGGCATGCCCTTCTCCATCAGCGCGGCGATCGGGTTCATCGCCCTGTTTGGCATTGCCGTGCTGAACGGGGTCGTGCTGCTGACGACCATCAAGAAGCTGCGCGCCGGCGGCGAGGGCCCCCGAGAGGCCGCTCGGCGCGGGGCAGAGTCCCGGCTGCGCGCCGTCGTCATGACGGCGACCGTCGCCGCCTTGGGTTTCATCCCAATGGCGTTGTCGTCGAGCGCTGGAGCAGAGGTCCAGCGCCCGCTGGCCACCGTCGTGATCGGCGGCCTGATCAGCGCGACATTCTTGACCCTCTTCGTCCTACCCACGGTGTACGCATTCGTTTACCGCAGCGAGGAGACTGCAGCGGACACGGCGTAAATGGAGCGTCACGGCCGCGGTCCGAGTGAACCTCCCGGACGGCAGGGATCGTAGGCCATGGTGGGTGTTTTGTCGCCGCCACGGTGGCCCGGGTGCTTGACCTGCCGCGTTTGGCGAGTCTAGAATTTTGACGATGCCCCACGTGCTCGCCCACCGACCCAGCCTGCGCGGCTGGCGTTTGGCCTGGCGGCAGTGGTTTGCGCTCTTTGCGCTCGTCTTCGCCCTGCCTGCGTCGGAGCATGTGGTGCGTGAGCTGGTTGCGGTTGCCTGCGAGGTGGCGGGCGACGGCTGCAGCGATGACTGCGAGCGTGGCGCGGGGGTGTGCCTGAACGGCTGCGGGCATTGCGCGTGCTGTCAACCGCCCATGGCCCCCTCGCTCGGTGCGCTGTTGCCAACGGTCGCGCCCAGTGCCGTCGAGCTGAGACTCGCGGCTCCCATCGAGGAGCCGCCGCTCGGCGTCGTCGCCTCGCCGTTTCGTCCACCCATCGCCTGATCCGTCCCCACAACGCTCGTGGTGCGTCCAGCGCCGGGCACTCGCCCGCCTTGGATCGCGCGAGTTTGTCGCGACAGCTCCAGCGGGGGCTCGAACGCGGCGCGGCGCGCTGGGTTTTGCCGGAGCGTGCGGCGCAGCGTCGGGTCGGGCGCAGCCGTCGCTCGACGACTCCCTCGCCGTTCGGCGCGAGCTCGTCGCCACGCGCGTCGAATACACCGATCGGCTGCTCGACGCCGCCGTCGCGGCGGTGGAGCTCACCGCGCGCGCCGGAGCCTTCGAGATGACGCATCCCCAATGAGGATGGAGCCCGGAGAATCCGCTGAAGAGGCAGCGACCGTGCCCCTGACCCAAAGGAATCCACCATGAAAAAGCAGTCCTCAGTCGTTCACCTGTCCCTGGCGTTGATGCTCTCACTCACGCCCGCCTGTAAGAGCGACTCCCCGTCGAGCGCCGCCACACCCGCCACGGCAGATCCCAACACGAGCGCCATGGCGGCGCCCCATGCGCCTCCCCATGCCGAGCCGGGCTCGCACGAAGACTGGTGCGAAGAACACCAGGTCCCCGAATCGCAGTGCACGCGCTGCAATCCGTCCCTGGTCGCTGCGTTCAAGGCGACCGGTGACTGGTGCGAGGAGCACGGCGTCCCAGAGTCTCAGTGCCTGCGGTGCAACCCCGCGCTGAAGATCGAACGACCGCCGAAGAAGGAAAACGCGCAGTGACCCTCATCAGGACGCTGTGCATGGCCCTGGCGCTGGCTCTGGGCGCATGCAGCACCCGAGAGGAGGCCGCGCCGGCGCCAGCGGCAGGGCAAGCGGGGCCGATGTGCGCGGAGCACGGGGTGCTGGAAGCGGTATGCACCAAGTGTAACCCCACGCTCGCCGCGGTGTTCAAGGCCAAGGGCGACTGGTGTCCGGAGCACGGTTTCCCCGAATCGTTCTGCCCCATCTGCCATCCAGAACGCGGAGGACGGCCAGCGCTGCCCGTCGAGTCCGACAGCGCCGCGCCCGTCGACGGGACGAGGGTTCGCTTCAAGACGAAGGAGACAGCCCGCCTCGCCGGCATCCGGGTCGAGAAGGTCGCCGAGCGCGCCAGCCAATCGGAGGTCATCGCCACCGCGCGGATCGTCTACGATGCGGCCAAAGTCGCCCAGGTCAACGCGCGCGCTGCGGGCGTGATTCGGACGATCCGCGCCGACGTGGGCGCCAGCGTTCGCGCGGGGGCTCCACTGTGCAGCATCGAGAGCGCCGGCGTCGGTGCAGATCAGTCGCGCCTGATCGCGGCGCGGTCGCGCGTCCGCCTCGCAGAGGCCAATCACGCTCGGCTTTCGGAGCTCCACGAGCAAGGCATCTCCGCCAAGAAGGACGTCTTGCTCGCCGCCCAGGAGCTCGACGCCGCGCGCGCCGATCTGGCGGGTGCGCGGGCCGCATTGGGAGTGGTGGGCCACGTCGCGGAAGGAGAGTCGCTCTACACGCTGACGGCCCCGATCGCCGGCGTCGTCACGCAGCGCAACGCGACCATCGGACGGCTGATCGACACCGATCGAATACTGTTCGAGATCGTCGATACGTCTGCGATGTGGGCCGAGCTCGACATACCGGAAGCAGCCATTCGGCATGTTGCACTCGGCGCAGCTGTCAGCGTAGCGCTGGAGGGTCTCGATGATAGAGAGCACACAGGCAGCTTGAGTTACCTCGCTCCAGAGATCGATCCCCACACGCGCACCGTGAAAGGGCGCGTCGCACTCGCCAACCCGGAGGGGATCTTGCGCGGCAACATGTTCGCGCGCGCCCGGATCGTGACGAGCGCTCCGACGCGGGCGGTCGTGGTGCCACGTGCAGCCCTGCAACGCACGAAGGACGGGCAGCTCGTGTTTGTTCGGACCGCAGAGGATGTCTTCGAGGCTCGGCGTGTCGACGTTGGCCCGGGAGACGCGCGGGTCGTCCAGGTGAGCGGCCGTCTCGCTCCGGGCGACGAGGTGGCGACGGAGGGCAGCTTCTTGCTGAAGACGGAGACCCTCAAAGGCAGCATCGGTGCTGGCTGCTGCGATGTGGAAGGGCCGAAGTGATGCTGACGAGCATCCTCCAGTTCTCGCTCCGTCACCGTCTCCTGATCGTGCTCGGCTGGCTCGGGCTCGCCACTTTCGGCGTCTTGTCCGCGCTGCGGCTGCCGCTGGATGCCTTTCCAGATACGACGCCGGTCCAGGTTCAGGTCAATACCACGGCGCCGGCGTTGGGACCGCTCGAGGTCGAACGGCAGATCACTCGACCGGTGGAGTGGGTGATCTCCGGCCTTCCACACCTCGAGGAGGTACGGTCCGTCTCCAAGTTCGGCTTCTCCCAGGTCACCGCGACGTTCCAGGAGGGCACCGACGTCTACCTCGCGCGCCAGGTCGTGATGGAGCGTATCGCGTCCGTCGAGCTCCCCGCCGGAATCGAGCGCCCCAGCCTCGGCCCCGTGGCGACAGGCCTGGGCGAAGTGTTCCACTACCTGGTGACCGGCGATCGTTCACTGGCAGAGCTCCGGACGCTGCAGGACTACACGATCGCTCCGCAGCTGCGTTCGGTCGCCGGCGTGGCCGAGATCAACAGCTGGGGCGGCGACGAGCGCCAGATCCAGGTGGTCGTCGATCCGCTGGCTCTGCAGCGCTTCGCGCTCTCGCTGCCCGATGTGGCCGACGCGCTCGAAGACAACAACGCCAATGTCGGCGGGGGAACGCTGGATCAGGCTGGAGAGTCGAGCCTGATCCAGGGCGTCGGAATCGCGACCAGCCTCGACGACCTCGAAGAGATGGTGATCGACGTGCGCGAGGGAGTCCCGATCCGGGTGCGCGACGTCGCGCGTGTGGTGGATGGTCGCGAGATTCGCCGCGGCGCCGTCACCGCCGACGGCAAGCGCGAGGCCGTGCTCGGCCTCG